>Ga0335083_10000021_pt1 | contig 364737 bp, 330 predicted proteins | sample Lox_Sample_42_FD_206716 | JGI IMG/M metagenome (GOLD analysis project Ga0335083, IMG submission 206716) | Soil microbial communities from Loxahatchee National Wildlife Refuge, Florida, United States - Lox_Sample_4.2 | ecosystem: Environmental > Terrestrial > Soil > Wetlands | place: USA...
CGGAGGCGTATGTGTTGACCAAGGAAGAGGGTGGCCGTCATACGCCATTCTTCTCCGGCTATCGCCCGCAGTTCTACTTCCGCACGACGGACGTCACAGGGGACATGAAGCTGCCGACGGGCGTGGAGATGGTGATGCCGGGCGACAACGTGAGCTGCGAAGTCACGCTGATCACCCCGGTGGCACTGGAAAAGGGCCTGCGCTTCGCCATCCGCGAAGGTGGCCACACCGTCGGCGCCGGCGCCGTCACGGAGATCATCGAGTAACGCCATGAGACAAGGAGACAAAATTCGCATTCGCCTCAAGGCTTACGATCACCGGATTCTCGACCAGTCCACGCGCGAAATCGTGGAAACCGCGAAGCGCACCGGCGCCGATGTTGCCGGTCCGATTCCTCTGCCCACCACCATCAACCGCTGGACCGTGCTGCGTTCTCCGCACGTGGATAAAAAGTCCCGCGAGCAGTTTGAAATGCGCACGCACAAGCGCCTGATCGATATTCTCGAACCCACACCGGATACGGTGGACGCACTCATGAAGCTCGACCTCCCGCCCGGCGTAGACGTCGAAATCAAGGCGTTCGGCCACGCGGCCAAGTGACGACCCGGCGAGGGTCGTCATCCTGAGGAGCGTTGTTAGTGAGGAAGGATCTCAGCGTGGTGGGCAACCGGTTTGCAGCAGATGTAATGGCCGGGCTTTAGACCGGCCAATTTGAAGCGGAAATCTTGGAAGTAACGCAGCCAATACCCTAAGGGCAAGCTGCCTAGAGAGAGAAGAAGAAAATGCCAGTCGACGGAATCATCGGAATCAAGCTCGGCATGACGCAAATCTTCGCCGAAGACGGCAACCTCGTCGGTTGCACGGTTCTCCAGGCGGGTCCCTGCGTCGTCGTGCAGCGCCGCACCAAGGAAAAAGACGGCTACGAAGCCGCGCAGCTCGGCCTGGTCGAATTCGTCAAGCCGCAGCGCGTCAACAAGGCGCTCACCGGCCACTTCAAGAAGGCCAATGTGGCCCCGGTGAAAGTTCTGAAGGAAGTGCGCATCGAGGAATCCAAGGACGAGACCAAGGTCGGCGACCGCGTCCTGGTCGAAAATTTCAAGGCCGGCGAACTCGTCGACGTCACCGGCGTCAGCAAGGGCCGCGGCTTTGCCGGCGGCGTCAAGCGCTGGCACTACGCCGGCGGCGACGCCACCCACGGCTCGATGTTCCATCGAGCGCCCGGCGGCATCGGCGGCAGTTCGTTTCCGTCGCGCGTCTGGAAAAACCAGCATTTTCCCGGGCATATGGGCAACGCCCAGGTGACCGCGAAGAATTTGAAAGTCATTAAGGTGGACACCGACGAGAACCTGCTGCTGGTTCGCGGTTCGGTGCCCGGGCCCAGCGGCGTGTACATCTTCATCCGCAAAGCCAGGAAAGCCGCCAAAAAGGCGAAGTAGATTTTGTACCGGCCGCCGCTTGCCCTGAGCGAAGTCGAAGGGTCTGAGGCGGGCGCAGTTGAAGGACGAGAGAGAAAAGACATGCCAGTCGTAGACGTAGTCAATCTTGACGGAAAGAAAGTCGGCCAGGTCGATCTGGCGGACTCGGTCTTCGGCGCCGAGGTGAACAAGCACCTCCTGCACGAAGCGTCCCGGTGGTATCTCAACGGGCTGCGCCGCGGCACGCACAAGACCAAGGAAAAGAGCGAAGTCAGCGGCGCCGGCCGCAAGCTTTGGCGGCAGAAGGGCACGGGTCGCGCCCGTATCGGCTCGATTCGCTCGCCTCTGTGGCGCCATGGCGGCACCGTGCACGGCCCGCGTCCGCGCAGCTATGCCTACGCGCTGCCCAAAAAAATGCTCCTCGGCGCTCTCCGTTCGGCGCTCTCCGCGAAGCTTGCGGAGCAGAAATTGACCGTCGTCGACACCTGGTCGCTCGAGACGCACAAGACTAAGTCGCTGCGCGCCGCGCTCGGCAAGCTCAACGCCGCATCCACGGCATTGCTCGTCGCCAACGGCGAAAACCGCAATCTCGAACTGGCCAGCCGGAATCTTGACGGCGTGAAGCTTTCCGCCAGCGGCACGTTGCAGCCCTATGACGTGTTGCGCCACGATCGCCTCGTGGTTTCCAGGGACGCGGTCGCTCGCCTTGTGCGCGCGCTCGATCCGGAGCATCCCTCCGTCGCTGCGCCCCAGGTCGAAGCCATCGCTCCAGCACCCGCGGCGAAGCCTGCATCTAAACAGGTAGAGGCGCCTAAATCCGCCGTGAAGTCCGCGGCCAGAAAGACCGCGGCGGCCAAAAAGCCCGCGGCCAAAAAGGGGAAGGAGTAAGCCATGGCGGCCCCTCACTATCAGATTATTCGGCGCCCGATCATCACCGAAAAGGGACTCGGCGTGAAGGAACTCCAGCACACCGTGGTCTTTGAAGTTTCCGCCGCCGCCACCAAGACCGAAATTAAGGAAGCGGTGCAGCAGATCTTCAACGTGAAAGTGGACACCGTCCGCACCGCCAATTTCCACGGCAAAATGCGCCGCCGCGGCCAGAACGAAGGCTACCGGCGCGACTGGAAAAAGGCCTACGTGAAGCTCGCCGAAGGCGAAAAGATGATCGAGTACGCGGAGAATTTGTAACCAAGGGATTTTGCAACGTCCGCCGGGTTGGCGGGAGATTTAGAAGGTAGAGGCAGAGATGGGACTCAAGAGCTTTAATCCATATACGGCGTCGCGGCGGTTCATGACCGTGCTCGACAAGAGCCACATCACCAAAGAAACGCCGGAAAAGAATTTGCTCGAGCCGAAAAAGCGCTCGGGCGGACGCAACAGCCAGGGCGAAATTGTCGTCTGGCATCGCGGCGGCGGCCACAAAAAGCAGTATCGCGTGGTCGACTTCCGGCGCGACAAAGAGGGCATTGCCGCCAAGGTTGCCGCCATTGAATACGACCCGAACCGCAGCGCCAACATCGCCCTCCTCCATTACGCGGACGGCGAAAAGCGCTACATCCTGCATCCCGTGGGCCTCGAAGTCGGCGCCACGGTTTCCACGGGCGAGAACGCGGACATCCTTCCGGGCAACTCCCTGAAGATCCGCAACATTCCTCCCGGCACCATGGTCCACAACCTGGAGCTTTACCCTGGCCGCGGCGGCCAGGCCGTTCGCACCGCCGGTGCCTCCGCGCAGCTCCTCAGCAAGGAAGGCGATCTCGCTCTGGTCAAGATGCCTTCCGGTGAAGTTCGCAAGTTCTCCATCGATTGCCGCGCCACCGTTGGCCAGGTGGGCAATGTCGACCATGAGAATCAGACTTTCGGCAAGGCCGGACGTACCCGCTGGAAGGGCATTCGTCCCACGGTTCGTGGTGTGGCCATGAACCCCGTGGATCACCCGCACGGCGGCGGTGAAGGCCGCGTCAAGGGCAATCACCCGCAGACGCCGTGGGCTTTCCCGACGCTGGGCAAAAAGACGCGTCGCAACAAGCGCACCGACCGCATGATCGTCGAGCGCCGCAAGTAGTCTTTGTACGGGTCGAGCAAGCTCGGCCCGCCGCGAGCGCAGGCAGGCGGATGTAGTGGCCGGGCTTTAGACCGGCCGTGTTCTGGAAGTGGACGAAAAGTTTTCAGTTCGAGGTTATTAGTTGGGGAGCTGTACCAAAACCTGAGACTAATAACCAAAATCTGATCTGGACGGGGCGCAATCCTGAACGAGAGCGCCCAGGGCAACGCAAGAGCAGTTGGAAGTTCTTGGCAATAAGTCATAAGTTCGTCGAAGGTTGACTGCGAACTTAAAACTTACAACCAGGCACTCAGTTCTGACGCAGCAGACGCAGTTCCTGGCTGGCGCTGGCAGGGTCGGCCGGGGAGAGCGAAAACATGCGAGCGACACGTACCTCACGCAATGCGGGACGCCGGGCACGGCCCGTAAAGCGAGCTGTAAAACGCCTGGTGGCGAAAGTGGCCGCCAAGCCCGCGGCCAAAACGGCCGTACCTCTAGAGCCGGTGCTGTACAAGCTGTGCAAGTCCGGCTGGGCGGTGATCGTGGATCGGGCGCCAAACGCCCAGGGCACGCGCTTTGTCTGCCCGTTCTGTCCGAAGTCGCACCGTGTCCCCGGTCCGGTGCGGGGTTTCAAGAAAGTGCGGCGCGCCCAGTGGGGCCGCTTGCGCCGCGTGGAGGAATAAGGAAGCAATGGCACGCTCACTCAAAAAAGGGCCGTTCGTAGACGGCCACTTGCGCGACAAAGTGGAAGCACTGAACACGCGCAACGAAAAGAAAGTGGTGAAGACCTGGTCGCGGCGCTCAACCATTGTGCCTGACATGATTGGTCACACCATCGCCGTGCATAACGGCAGGAAATTCATTCCCGTCTATGTGACCGAACAGATGATCGGCCACAAGCTCGGTGAATTTGCCCCGACGCGCCAGTTCAAGGGTCACGCCGTCAAGGCCGCCCTCGAACGGGCTGCCGGCGCGGCTCCTGCAGGAGGCGGCGCAGCAGCGGCACCCGCGGCGCCGAAGGCATAAGCCATGGCCGAACTACAGACGCTCGGAACCATTGAAGCCCACGCGCTCGCGCGCCACGTGCGCATGTCGCCGCAAAAGGCTCGCCTGGTCATCGACCTGATCCGCGGCCAGAAGGCCCAGGACGCGCTGCAGTCGCTGCGCTACACGCCGAAGCGCGCCGCGAAGCACATCGAAAAAGTCCTGCGCAGCGCCATCGCCAACGCCGAGCGCAAGGCCGACGATGCTGGTTCGCCGCTCGATGTCGATCAGCTCTACGTCAGCAAGGCCTTCGTCAACGAAGGCTCGCGCTGGAAGCGGCTGCGCCCCGCGCCGATGGGCCGCGCGTTCCGCTACCAGAAGCGTACCGCGCACATCTACGTCGGCGTAGCGGAACATCATGTTGCCGCTGCCGAACGCGTCGCCGCGAATGTCGCGGAAGCCGAAGCGCAGAAGGGCGTTCGCGGCACCGCGCGCCGCGTCCGCAAGGCTCTTACCGGCAAGCAGACCGCGCCGAAGAAGGGGAAGAAGTAAAGGATACGCAATGGGACAAAAAACGCATCCGTACGGTTTTCGCCTCGGCTACAACAAGCCCTGGAAGTCGCGCTGGTACGCCGATCGCGACTACGCCGACCTGCTTCACGAGGACGTGAAGCTCCGTCGGGAGCTTAAAGAACGTCTCAAGAGCGCCGGCGTCAGCTCGATTGACATCGAGCGCGCCGCCAACAAGCTCGTCGTGCGCATCTCCACCGCCCGCCCCGGCATCATCATCGGCCGCAAGGGCGCGGAAATCGACAAGCTCAAGCAGGAAGTTTCCAAGCGCACCAAGCGCGAAGTGCACATTGACATCGTCGAGGTGCACCGCCCGGAGCTCGACGCCACGCTGGTCGCCGAATCCATCGCGCTGCAGCTCGAAAAGCGCGTGGCCTTCCGCCGCGCCATGCGCAAGGCCGTGGACTCGGCCCTCCGCTTCGGCTGCAAGGGCATCAAGGTTCGCGTGGCCGGCCGCCTCAACGGCGCGGAAATCGCCCGCAAGGAGTGGTACCTCCAGGGTCGCCTGCCGCTGCAGACGCTCCGCGCGGATATCGATTTCGGTACCGCCGAGGCGCACACCACCTACGGCGTGATCGGCGTGAAGTGCTGGATCTATCAGGGCGAAAACGTTCCGCGGCGCAGGTCGCGCGAAGACGAGAAGTCCGTCGCCGCTGTCGCGTAGGAAAGTGATTGGTGGTCGGTTTTAAGTAGTCAGTTTCCGAGCGGCAAGCTTGCCGCCTTACTTAAAACTTGAAACTTTAAACTTAGGACTGAATTTATGTTGATGCCGAAGAAGGTCAAGTATAGAAAACAGCAGCGCGGCCGCCGGAAGGGCAAGGCCTGGCGCGGTTCCAGCCTCTCGTTTGGCGAATACGGACTCAAGGCCCTCGAAAACGCCTGGATCACCGACCGCCAGATCGAAGCCTCCCGCGTGGCCATCACCCGCTACATCAAGCGCGGCGGGAAGCTCTGGATCCGCATCTTTCCGGACAAGCCCTTCACCAAAAAGCCCGCGGAAACCCGCATGGGCAAAGGTAAGGGAGCTCCGGAGCGCTGGGTCGCGGTCGTGAAGCCCGGGCGCATCATGTTTGAAATGGCGGGAATTGACGAAACCTCGGCGCGCAAGGCGCTGGGACTCGCGGCCCACAAGCTGCCGATCCCCACGAAATTCGTCTCCCGCGCAGGAGGGCTCTAAACCATGGCGCGGCGTATCGAGAAGTTCCGCGAAGACGGCGAGACGGAATTGCTCGCTCGCGAGAAAGATCTCGCCGAGCAGATCTTCCGCCTCCGCTTCCAGCTCACCACCGGCCAGGCCGAGGCGCTCAAGCGTCTCCGCGAAGCCAAGAAGGATTTAGCGCGCGTGAAAACGCTTCTCCGCGCGCAGGAATTGACCGGCAAGGCAGCGCCGGCAAAGGCAGGTAAGGCGTAATGACAACGGAAACGCAAGCGCCCGTGTCCGAGCGCGGCGAGCGCACCGAGCTCGTCGGCAAGGTCACCAGCGCCAAGATGGAAAAAACGATTGTGGTCGAAGTGCAGCGGCTCGTGCAGCACCCCAAATACCGCCGCGTCGTCCGCATCTCCAAGAAATTCTACGCGCACGACGAAAAGCGCGAAGCCAAGCAGGGCGACACCGTCCGTATCGTGTCCGCCCGCCCACTCTCGCGTCTCAAGCGCTGGCGCCTGAAAGAAGTGCTGGCGCCCACCGCGTCGGCCAAGAAATAAGGACGGGGAGCCGAATTATGATTCAGATGCGAACCTGGCTGACGGTGGCCGACAATTCCGGAGCGCGCAAGCTCATGTGCATCATGCCCATCGGCGGCGACGCCGGCCTCAAGGCGGGCTTGGGTGACATCGTCACCGCTTCGGTGAAGGAAGCCACCCCGGATAGCCAGATCAAGGAAGGCAAGGTCGTGAAGTGCGTGGTCGTGCGCATGCGCAAGGAACACCGCCGCAAGGACGGCACCTACATCCGTTTCGACGATAACGCCGCGGTGCTCATCGACGATGCCGGCGAGCCCGTGGGCACCCGCGTGTTCGGGCCCGTGGCCCGCGAACTGCGCGACAAAAAATTCACCAAGATTGTTTCGCTGGCACCGGAGGTTTGGTAGGTCATGGCTCTGCACGAACGCGCGAAGCGCTACAAAATCACCATCCGCCGCGGCGACACCGTCCGCATCCTCTCCGGCCGCGACGCCGGCAAGAACGGCCGCGTGCTCTCGATCAACCCGCGGAAAAATACCGTGGTCGTCGAGCATGCCAATATCATCAAGCGGCATACCCGGCCCAACCCGAATCGCAACATCAAGGGCGGAATCGTCGAAAAAGAGGGCCCGATTCACGCTTCCAACGTCCAGGTGGTTTGCGGCAATTGCGGCAAGCACACCCGCGTTGGCCATCAGATCCTGGCGGATGGTTCCCGCACCCGCGTTTGCAAGCGCTGCGGTACCACGCTGGACAAGTAGGATTTGGAAGGAATGACACGCAGATGATCACTCGATTGCACGAACGCTACCGCAAGGAAACGGTCCCCGCGCTGATGAAGCGCTTTGGCTGGAAGAATTCCATGGCCGTGCCCAAGCTGCAGAAAATCACCCTGAATATTGGCCTCGGCGAAGCCAGCCAGAACGCCAAGTTGCTCGATACCGCAGCCGTCGAACTCGGGCAGGTCACCGGCCAGCGCCCGGTCATCACCCGCGCGAAAAAATCCATCGCGAATTTCAAGATCCGCAAGGGCATGCCCATCGGCTGTGCTGTCACCCTGCGCGGCGAGAAGATGTACGAATTCCTCGATCGCCTCTGCAACGTCGTCCTGCCCCGCGTCCGCGATTTCCGCGGATTGCCCGGCAATGCCTTCGACGGCCGCGGCAATTACACTCTCGGCCTCAAGGACCAGTTGGTGTTTCCCGAAATTGACTACACCCGCGTGGACAAGATCAAGGGCATGAACATCACTCTTACCACTTCCGCGCGGAACGACGAGGAAGGCCGCGAGCTCCTTAAGGGCCTCGGTGTCCCGTTGCGCGAAAAAGGAGCCGCACAATAAATGGCACGCACCGCGAAAATCGCCAAGACCCGCAAGAAGCCGAAATTCAAGGTTCGCGTGCGCAACCGCTGCCGCGTCTGCGGCCGCGCCCGTGGCTATATCCGCAAGTTCCAGATGTGCCGCATCTGTTTCCGCGGCATGGCGCTCAAGGGAGAAATTCCCGGCGTCGTGAAATCGAGCTGGTAGGAGCGAAGAAGAAACATTATGCAGACCGATCCCATTGCCGACTTTTTGACCCGCATCCGCAACGCGGCCGCGGCCAAGCACCAGCGCGTGGACGTGCCGGTTTCCCGGCTCAAAACCGAAATCGCGCGCATCCTCAAGGAAGAGGGCTACATCTCCACCTATAAAATGGTCGAGGAGAACAAGTCCCGCAAGACCCTGCGCATTTTCCTGAAATACACGCCGGACCGGCGCAGCGTCATCACCGGAGTCAAGCGGATCTCACGCCCCGGCCAGCGCAATTATCTCGGCTCGCGCGAGATTCGTCCCGTCGTCGGCGGCCTGGGCATCAGTATCCTTACCACGCCCAAGGGCTTGATGACCGGGCGCTCCGCCCGCAAGTCGAACCTCGGCGGCGAAATTCTCTGCGAGGTCTGGTAAGAGAGTCTTTAGTGGTCAGTTTTTGTTTTGATAGCAAGTGAAGCAGCGGCCAGGAGAGGTCGGTTGAGTTGGAAGTTCTGACTTGGAACTTGAAACTGATAACTGATAGCTCCAGCAGCCGCCAAGAGAATTGAACAAGGATTACGCAATGTCACGTATTGGCAAAAAACCGATTCCTGTGCCCTCCGGCGTGAAGATCAACAAGCTCGCCGACGGCCGCGTCGAGGTCCAGGGCCCCAAGGGCAAGCTCAACGTCCTGGTGCCGCGGCAGATCAAGCTCGAGCAGAAAGACGGCGTGCTCAGCGCGCTTCGCGAAAGCGACGAACACCGCGCGCTCCACGGCCTGGCGCGCGCCTTGCTCGCCAACGCCGTGCACGGCGTCACCCAGGGCTTCAAGAAGGAGCTCGACATTGTCGGCGTCGGCTACCGCGCCGAACTCAAGGGCAAAATTGTCGCCTTTGCGCTCGGCAAGTCACACCCGGTCGAGTTCGCGATTCCCGAGGGCATCCAGATCGCTGTGGACAAGCAGACGCATCTGGTCGTCAGCGGCGCGGACAAGGCTCAGGTTGGCCAGGTGGCCGCGGATCTTCGCTCGCTGCGTCCGCCCGACCCGTACAAGCAGAAGGGCATCCGCATCACCGGCGAACGCCTGAAGAAGAAGGCCGGTAAGGCGGGCGCCAAGGCCGGCGCGGCCTAGTCGGCAAGTTTTCAGTTGTAAGTAGGCAGTTTTAAGTGAGGCGGAATTTCGCAAGAACTTAAAACTGAAATCTTGGAACTCTTTGCGGTTTTTGTAGTGGCCGGGCTTCAGACCGGCGGGTTTTCAGGGCGGGTCGTTGGACCCGCGGAAAGGGACAGCAGCAGGCGCGGAGCAGACAGAGGAAATCAAAGAAACATTGGGGTTCCTGTGCGCTGCTATCTGCTCTCTGTTTTCCCCAAGGAATTTGAGCAGTCCGTTTTAAGGAGAACGACCGTGGCATCCGTACCAGTTCGCAAGCTGTCCAAAGACGCTCATCGCCGCCGCATTCATACTCGCGTACGCACCCGGCTCTCCGGTAGCCCGGAGCGCCCGCGGCTCAACGTGTATCGCTCCGTCGCGCACATCTACGTGCAGATCATCGACGACCGCAGCGGCCGCACCCTCGTTTCGGCCAGCACCGTTGACAAGGAGACCAGGAAGAATTTGAAGGGTGGCGGCAACATCGCCTCCGCCAAGGCCATCGGCAAAATCATTGCCGAGCGCGCCAAGGCGGCCGGCATCACCCAGGTCGTGTTCGACCGCGGCGGATACAAGTATCACGGCCGCGTCAAGGCGCTCGCGGATGCGGCGCGGGAAGCGGGGTTAAAGTTCTAAATGTCGAAACAAATTTTGCGTGAATCTCTGGCGGTTCGGCGGCTCCTCGACGTCAATCCTTCCGATCTTAAGGACGACGTCATCGCCATCAACCGCGTGACCAAGGTCGTCAAGGGCGGCAAGAACCTGAGCTTTTCCGCTCTGGTCGTCGTCGGTGACAACCATGGCCACGCCGGGTTCGGTATGGGCAAGGCGCGCGAAGTCCCCATGGCCATCAAGAAGGGCATCGAGCAGGCCAAGAAAAACTTGATCAAGCTCAACATGAAGGGTTCCACCATCCCGCACCAGGTTACCGGACGGTATGGCTCGGCGCAGGTGCTCCTGAAGCCCGCTTCGGAAGGCACCGGCGTTATCGCCGGCGGCCCCGTGCGCAAGGTTATGCAGGTTGCGGGCATCACCAACGTGCTCACCAAATCGCTTGGCACCTCGAACCCGCACAACGTCGTCAAGGCCACCTTCGCCGCGCTGCTCAGCCTCAAGGATGCCGGCCAGGTCGCAGAAACCCGCTCGAAGACCGTCGAGGAAATCAGCGGCAGGATGCCCCGGCCCGATAAAGCTGAGGGCCAGAAGGCGGCAGGGGAGTAAGCGATGGCAGCCGAAAAGAAAGGCGCGAAAAGCGCCGCCACAATCAAATTGAAGTGGGTGGTCAGCTTCATCAGCTGCACCGACGACATGCGCCAGACCATTCGCGGTCTGGGCTTCCGCCGGCTGCATCAGGTGGTGGAGCGCGAAAATACCCCCGCGGTGCGCGGCATGGTTCACAAGGTCCGGCACCTCGTGGAAGTGGTGGAGTAAGCGATGGCGCAAAAGAAAAAGAAGAAGAAAGAACACAATACGGTTTCTCTCTCGACTCTCGGCCCGGCCAAGGGTTCGCGCAAGCGGAAAGTCCGCGTCGGCCGCGGCATCGGCTCGAAGCTCGGCAAGACCTCCGGCTCCGGCAACAAGGGCCAGAAGTCCCGCCGCGGCTATTCCCGCCGCCGTGGATTCGAAGGCGGCCAGATGCCGCTGCATCGCCGCATTCCGAAGCGCGGCTTTCACAATCCGTTCGGAGTGACCTACTCCGTCGTCAACCTCGAGGAACTCAACGCGTTCCCCGCCGGCGAGACGGTGACCCCCGAACTTCTCCGCGCGCACGGCTTCATCCGCCGCGCCACGGATCCCATCAAGGTTTTGGGCGATGGCGAGCTCAAGCACAGGCTCACCGTGCACGCCCAGGCGTTCAGCGCCTCCGCCAAGGAGAAGATCACCAAGGCCGGCGGCGCGTTTGAGGTGGTGGCCTAACCGGGCCATAAGGAAGCGGCATGAATCGTTTCTTCCAGGCATTCGCGAATCTCTTCCGGATCGAGGATCTCCGCAACCGGCTGTTCTTCACGCTCGGTCTGCTGGCGGTCTACCGCATCGGCGCGCACATTCCCACGCCGGGCATCAACACCAGCGTGTTGGAAGACCTCTTCAAGCAGTCGGCTGGCTCGGTCCTGGGGCTCTTCGATCTGTTCAGCGGCGGCAATTTCCGCCGCTTGACGATCTTCGCGCTCGGCATCATGCCGTACATCACCGCTTCGATCATCCTGCAGTTGATGCAGGTGGTTTTTCCGTACCTCGAGCGGTTGCAGAAGGAAGGCGAACTCGGCCGTCAGAAGATTACGCAGTACACGCGTTACCTGACCATCCTGCTCAGCCTGATCCAGTCGCTGACCATCGCCACCACCATCCAGTCGCAGAATTTCGGTGGGCAGTCGCTGGTCTACCATCCGGGCTTCGGCTTTGTGCTGATGACCGTGCTCACGCTGACCACCGGATCGGCCTTCATCATGTGGCTCGGCGAGCAGATCAGCGACCGTGGCATCGGCAACGGCATGTCGCTGATCATCTTTGTCGGCATCGTCGTCGGCCTGCCGCGCGCGATTTACGACCTCTACGAGAAGGCCAGCACGCAGGCCTGGGGCGCGTTCACCCCGGCTGCCATCATCCTGCTGCTGTTGTTGATGGTCGGCGTGGTCGCGTTCATCGTCTACGTCGAGGGAGCGCAGCGCCGCATTCCGGTGCAGTACGCCAAACGCGTCATCGGCCGCCGCATGATGGGCGGGCAGTCCACCTATCTTCCGTTGCGCGTCAATTCCGGCGGCGTGATTCCGCCGATTTTTGCGAGTTCCTTGCTGGCGTTTCCCGCCACCGCTGCGCTGATGCTCGGCACTCGCTGGCCGTTCGTCAAGAAAATTGCCGATACGCTGAAGTGGGGCGAGCCGCTCTACACCGTCGTGTACATCTCGATGATCATCCTGTTCGCGTTCTTCTACGTCGGCATCGTCTTCAACCCGACCGAGCTCGCGGACAATATGCGCAAGAACGGCGGCTTCATTCCGGGCATCCGGCCGGGCCGCAGCACCTCCGAATACGTCAGCACGATTCTCAACCGCCTCACGTTCATCGGCGGCATTTACCTGGCCCTGGTCTGCCTGCTTCCCGAATGGATGATCGCCGGCATTCACCTCAACCACCTGCCGATCCTTCTTGGCGGAGAATGGTTTGACCGGCATTTGCCCCAATGGATTCTCAACGGGCTGGGAGTAGCGTTTTATTTTGGTGGCACTTCGCTCCTGATCGTCGTGGGCGTGGCGATGGATACGGTGCAGCAGTTGGAGGCACAGCTCGTCATGCGCAACTACGAAGGCTTCGCGCGAAAGGGCCGCCTGCGCGGGCGTCGTAGTGGAAGTTAAGGGAGACTCAGCGTGGCGCTGGAAGAGCGTCCCGTGGGAAAACTCGACCGCGCGGTGATTTTTCTCGGGCCCCCGGGTTCCGGGAAAGGCACCCAGGCGAAAGAGCTGGCCAAGCTGTACGGCATTCCGCATCTTTCGACTGGCGACATGCTCCGGGAGCATGTCAGCAACGGCACTCCCCTCGGCTTGAAGGCCAAGCCGATTATGGAGCGCGGCGAGCTGGTGCCGGACTCGCTGGTCTTGAAAATGGTCGCGGACCGCATCGATCGTCCCGACTGCTTTCATGGCTTCGTGTTCGACGGGTTCCCCCGGACGGTGGCCCAGGCGAAGTATCTCAGCGAGTTGCTGAAACGCCAGGGACTTCGGCAGCCGTTCGTGATTCACATGGTGATTCCGACCTCGGTGCTGATGAAAAGACTCACCGGGCGGAGGAGCTGCAAAATTGGCGGCGAGATTTATAATATTTACGAGCGCCCGCCAAAGGTGGAAGGCGTTTGTGATCATGACGGCGGCGAGCTGATCCAGCGGCCGGACGATCGCGAGGAAGTGGTGGCGCCAAGGCTGAACGCGTACGAAAGGCTGACCGCGCCCCTGGTGCAGTTTTACCGCCGGCTCGGCGCGTTGCAGGACGTGAACGCCAACCGCAAGGTGGAAGAAGTGCAGCGGGAGATTTTTCAGTTGGTGTCCGGGATGCGCGGCACGCGGTGACAAACGATGGCGATTCAACTACGCAGCGCCGCTGAACTCGAAAAGATGTATCGCGCCGGACAAGTGGTGCACGAAGTCTTGAACAAGCTCCGGGCCGAGGTAAAACCCGGGGTCACGACGATGGACCTCGAACGTATTGCCGAGGGGCTCATTGCCGGGCGGACTGGAAAGGCCGCTTTCAAGGGGTATCGCGGGTTTCCCTGCGTGCTCTGCACGTCGGTGAACAGCGAGATCGTTCATGGGATTCCCTCGCCGAAGCGCAAGCTGCGCGAAGGCGACGTGGTTTCGATCGACTTCGGCATGGAGGTTGACGGCTATTACGCCGATTCGGCCGTCACCGTGCCCGTGGGGAAGATCAGCCCGGAGCTGCAGAAGCTCTTGGATGTCACCCGCGAGTCGCTGGATCGCGCGATCGACAAAATGCGCCCGGGCAACCGCCTCGGCGATGTTGGTCACGCGGTGCAGAGTTGGGTCGAGCAGCACGGTTATTCGGTGGTGCGGGAGTTTGTGGGCCACGGCATCGGCACCAGGATGCACGACGAGCCCAACCTTCCAAACTACGGGGAGCCGGGGCGCGGCGCGCGCCTCCAGGAAGGCATGGTCATCGCCGTCGAACCGATGGTGAATGCCGGCCGCCCGGAAGTGCAGATGCGCGGCGAATGGGTGGCGGAAACCGCCGATGGCAGTCCGTCGGCGCATTTCGAGCACACCGTCGCGGTCACCGCCAATGGCCCGTGGATTCTCACGCGGCCGAGGGAAATGACCGGCCCGTCGTGGTAGTGCCGCCATGCGGTCGGCAACGGCAGCGGCCGCCTTCCGATGCGGGCGCTGTCGGATAAAAGTAGTAAGTTGTAAGTTCTGGGTTTCAGCGGGTGGCTGTTCTTGCTGAGAAGTTGAAACTAGGGACTTAAAACTCATAGGAGCTTATGCCCAAGCAGCCGTACGAGAAAAAAGAGAAAGGCGACTCCGGCAATCCCAAGGAGGACGCCATCGAAGTCATGGCCACGGTGATCGAGCCGTTGCCAAACGCGATGTTCCGGGTCGAACTGGAAAACAAGCACCAGGTGCTGGCGCACGTTTCCGGCAAGATGCGCAAGAATTTCATCCGCATCCTCGCGGGAGACAAGGTCGCGGTCGAGCTTTCGCCCTACGACCTGACGCGGGGCCGGATCGTCTACCGCTACAAATAGTGAAGGGTTCGTGGAGTGGCCGGTCTTTGTACCGGCGGGGTTTTGAAGGGAGCAATGCAGCATGAAAGTCCGGGCAAGCGTGAAAAAGATTTGCGACAAATGCAAGGTGATCCATCGCCGCGGCGTGGTTCGGGTGATCTGCACCAACCCGAAGCACAAGCAGCGCCAGGGATAGGAAAAAGTTTGAAGTTCCAAGTAGTCCGTTATCAGTTGTGGATTCCGAAACTTGGAACTTAAGACTGACAACGGTTAGTGTAAGAACGGTTTTGAGAGTTAGGAGAAATCATGGCACGTATCGCAGGTGTTGATCTTCCGCCGCAAAAGCGCCTCTGGGTCGGGTTGACCTCGATCTATGGCATCGGACAGGTGCGCGCGAAGGCGATCGCCGAAAAGGCCAACGTGGACTTCAGCAAGAAGATCCGCGACCTCACGGAAGATGAAGTCAATCGCATCCGCACGATCATCGAGCAGGAAGGCCGCGTCGAGGGCGATCTCCGCAAGGAGATCCAGATGAACATCCGCCGCCTGATCGAAATCCAGGCGTACCGCGGCATTCGTCACCGGCGCAACCTGCCCGTCCGCGGCCAGCGCACGCACACCAACGCACGCACCCGCAAGGGCCCGCGCCGCGGCGCCGTCGCCGGCAAGAAGCAGATCAAGGGCAAGAAGGGCTAGCTAGTATTCAGTTGTAAGTTTTAAGTCATAAGTTCAAAACGAGCTTTACTTAAAACGGAAAACCTAAGACGTAAGACTTGGATCAAACGGAGTCACACGTGGCAAAAGAGCAGCAGAACGCAACCCCCGAAGTCGGTGGGCCGGCAAAGCCGGCCGCGGGAAAAAAGAAGAAGGAATTCAAGAAGAAGAAGGAGCGGCGCACCATTCCGCACGGCATTGTGCACATCTCCGCCACCTTCAACAACACGCAGATCACCATCACGGATCCCGATGGCCGCGTGGTCACCACCTCTTCTTCGGGTTCCATTGGTTTCAAGGGCTCCCGCAAGGGAACACCGTACGCCGCGCAGCAAGCGTCGCTGACCGCCGCCACCGGCGCGCGCGACCAGTTCGGCATGAAGAGCGTGGAAGTGAAAGTGAAAGGGCCGGGTTCCGGCCGTGAATCCGCGGTGCGCGCCCTGGCCGCGGCGGGATTGCACATCGTCGTTATCCGCGACATCACGCCGATTCCGCACAACGGTTGCCGTCCGCCGAAGCGCCGCCGTGTCTGACGAGTTTTGAGTTCCCAGTGCTTGGTAATAAGTAAGAATTCGGTCCTGCAGTTCCGGAGCTTACAGCTTAAAACTAAGGACTGAGAACTTCGAGAAAGTTTGGGAAGGGAGAATCGAAGTTGGCAAGACATCGAGATGCAGTCTGCCGCCTGTGCCGTCGGGAAGGGCAGAAACTGTTCCTAAAAGGACTGCGGTGCTTCACGGACAAGTGCGCCATTGAAAAGCGCAATTTCGTTCCGGGGCAGCACGGCCAGTCACGGCGCGCGAAAGTAGCGGGTTACGGCCTGCAGCTTCGCGAAAAACAAAAGGTGAAGCGCACCTACGGGTTGCTCGAGCGCCAGTTCCGCAATTACTTTGAAAAAGCGGTGCGGCTCAAGGGTCCCTCGGGCGAAAACCTGATTATCATGCTGGAGCGCCGGCTCGACAACGTCGTATGGCGCGCCGGCCTGGCGTCCTCGCGGGCGCAGGCGCGGCAGCTCGTGCTCCACGGTCACGTCCGCATCAACGGTAAGAAGGTCAACATTCCTTCCTACCAGGTGAATGTGGGCGAGGAAGTGGCCATCAAGGACAAGATGCACGAGAACGCCATGGTGCTGGAAGCGCGCAACGTCGCGCAAAGCCAGAACGCGGTTCCGTGGCTCGAGCAGGATCGCGAGCAGTTCAAGGCCCGCGTTGTGGCGCTGCCGAAGCGCGACGACGTGCAAACACCGCCGATTAACGAGCAGCTGATCGTCGAACTGTACTCCAAGTAACTGGTCTTGAGTCTCCCGTCCCCGGCAAAACAAACCTTGCCGGGACCGCGGACTTGAAACAATTTGCGATGTTTCTTTTGGGAGTGGTTTTACCAGGAACTTAAAACTACGAACTGAGAACTTCGTTCGCTTTGCCGGGCTGGTCACATCCAGCCCAGAAGGAAGGAACACGATGTGGAAGGGATTTCAGAAGCCGAAGCGTCTCGCCCCGGAGCTCGAATCGCTCACCGAACGGTATGGCCGGTTTTCGGCGCAGCCGTTTGAGCGCGGTTGGGGCACCACGGTTGGAAACGCCTTGCGCCGCGCGCTGCTCAGCTCCATCGAGGGCGCGGCCATCACCGCGGTGAAAATCGAGGGAGTGCTTCACGAATTCTCCTCGATTCCCGGTGTGGTCGAGGATGCCACGGATATCATCCTGAACCTGAAGCAGGTGCCGATCAAGCTGAACAACGACCTGCCGAAGACCATCTATCTGAACGTCGAGCAGCCCGGCGTGGTCACCAGCGCACAGATCGAGGAAGACGCCGACTTTGCCGTGCTGGACAAGAGCGTCTACATCGCCACGGTCAGCGAGGGCGGCAAGCTGCAGATCGAAATGCGCGTGAAGAACGGCCGCGGTTACGTGACCGCCGACCGCAACTACGATGAGGACCTGCCCATCGGCTACATCCCGGTGGACAGCGTGCACTCGCCCGTGCGCAAGGTGAACTACTCCGTCGAAGCCGCGCGTCTTGGCCAGATGACCGACTACGAAAAGCTGATGATCGAGGTCTGGACCAATGGCGCGATCACCCCGCAGGACGCCATCGGCCTGGCCGCGAAGCTGGTGAAGGATCACATGATCATCTTCATCAACCTCGATGAACCGCCCGAAAACGTCGAGATGCCACAAGACATCTCGCACGATCCGCGCCTCGAGCACCTGGACCGCTCCGTCGAAGAGCTGGAGCTTTCCGTGCGCAGCTACAACTGCCTGAAGAACGCCAACATTCAGACCATCCGCGAGCTCGTGCAGAAGAGCGAGAACGAAATGCTGAAGACCAAGAACTTCGGCCGCAAGTCGCTCAACGAGATCAAGGATATCCTGGTGAAGATGGGCCTCAGCCTGGGCATGAAGTTCGACGAGCACGGCCGCATCATCTGGCCGCCGCTCCCGAGCCAGACTGCTCCGCCGAGCGCCGACGAAACGATTGGACTTTAGAAGGTTCTAAGTTCTAAGTTTTGGGTCAAAAGTGGGACTTGTACCCGCTTAAAACCAATGACGGAGAACTGAAAACTGGCAAGGGATAGCAGCGAGCAGATAGCAGAAACCAGGAACCCGATCCGGCTTGAGTCCAGACAGGTCCCCGCTCGCTGCTCGCTGTTATCCGCTATCCTCTTACTGATATCTGGTTTCTGATCACTGATATCTATTTAAGGAACGCATCATGAGACATTTGAAATCCGGCTCGAAACTTGGACGCAACCCCTGGCATCGCCGCGCGACCTTGCGCAACCTGGTCACCAATCTGTTTGAGCATGGCCGCATCACCACCACGCTCACCCGCGCCAAGGCCACCCGCCCGGTTGCGGAGAAAATCATCACGCTCGGCAAGCGCGACACGCTGGCCTCGCGCCGCCAGGCGGCCGCGTACCTGATGACGCCGGCGATGACGCAGAAGCTCTTCAACGAGATCGCGCCGAAGTACGCCGATCGCGCCGGCGGCTACACGCGCATCATCCATGGGGGCATCCGCGTGGGTGATGGCGCCAAGGTAGCGATCCTGGAACTCGTCGGCTACGAGTTCAAGAAAAAGGAAAAGAAGGAAAAGAGCAAGCTGCAGGAAGCCGTCGAAGCCAAGAGCTAAGAAAGATAGGTCCCTGACTTCCGCCAGGGGCGCGAAGTGCCCGCCTCCGCCGCATTTCCAAAGCCCGCTCCGGGAAACCGGGGCGGGCTTTTTACATTGCGCCATCCTCGTCTGGTTCTGGGGCCGGCGGCAACCAAAGTGGCACATCGCCCTGCCGTCTGCCCCGCCCGCGGAAGTAACTTTTTGTTGGGAGTACCATTGACGCGAGCGCCGCGCGGGCTTAGGTTTCCTAAGGCCCCCCTAGACTCCACGTACCCCCGCGAGGTACTTCATGTCCACACTCACTCCAGATAAATTGGTCGAGCACAACAAACTGCTTGCAGAACGCTGGGCGAGCATGCGCTCTCATGCGCGGGCGACGGCGAGCCTCCGCCTGCAACTCGAATGGGACGAGGGCGACGCGCGGCGCAGCGCCAACGGGCTTACCGTGGACGTCAGCCACTCCGGCTGCATGGCCGTAATTGGCGCGGACGTGCCGCTGCACCGGCAGGTGAAGCTGATCCTCCCGGAAACCGGGCGCAGCACGAGCGGCGAAGTGGTTTGGCGCGGCCACGAAGCCTGGGAAGTCGGCATCGCGCTCGACCAGCCCGACGCCTCCTTCTGGGGCGTCAAGATCTAGTTCTGAACACTCTCCCGATCAAACCTGCAATCGACTGAAGCTGCTGGCGATGAACAGTAAATTCGCCAGGCGTCGGTGTACGTTTTCCCGCCGTTACGCGGAAGCTTTCTGTTTTGTTTGCTTGAGGACGGTGATAGTACGTTCGCAGACTTGCTCCGGCGTGCCTTCGGCGGATACGGAAAGCAGCACGCCGAGCTGGCGGTAGAGATCGATGAGCGGCGCGGTTTTTTGCTCGTAGGCCTCCAGGCGCACCTGCACCGATTCCGGGCGGTCGTCTTCGCGCTGGACGAGCGGCCCGCCGCATTTGTCGCAGACGTCGGCGGTTTTCGGCGGACGCTCGGTGACGTGAAATACCGCTTTGCAGTTCCGGCAGGTACGCCGGCCGCTGAGCCGCCGCACGATTTCGGCGATCGGCAATTCGTAGTTGATCACCGCGTCCAACGCGATGCCCTGGTTTTCCATCTGTCGCCGCAGCGATTCCGCCTGGTTCAGGGTGCGGGGAAAACCGTCCAGCAGGAAGCCGCCGCCACAGCGCAGGCAGCCGCCGCGCTCCAGCACCATTTCCCACACGAGGGAATCGGGCACCAGGTCACCGCGCCGCATGTAGGCAAGCGCGGCTTTCATGGCCGGGCTCAAGTCGCATTCGGCGCGGGCGCCGACGGCGCGAAAGACGTCTCCTGTGGAGAGGTGGCAGGCGTTCAGGGTCTGGTGCAACAAATCCGCCTGGGTGCCTTTGCCCACACCCGGGGGTCCAAGGAGGATCAGCCGCCAGGGACGCGCCACCTTGCCCGGCTGTGGGTTGCAGCGCTCCGGAGGCCCGTGAAGCCACGAGGCGCGGTCGGGTTGGTCCGGAGCCTTCATGCGGCAGAATTTATGGATTAGGGGGTCGCACCGCGGTGATGGGCATCACGTCTCGGTGTGATGCGCTAACCAGCAGGCCGGAATCTTCAGAGGGCCGCAGGGCGGGCGGGATCGCTGCGGCTTGCTCGCGCGGCGGCGCGGAGTTCGTGGTTCCAGATGACTGGCTCCAGCGGGCCGACCACGAAAATCCAGCAGGCGGCGCTGGCCAGCCCTACCGTGGCGGCAATCGCGAAGGCCCAGAAAAAGTGGCCGGTGCGGTCCACGACGTAGCCGGTGACCGCGGGCGCAATGATACCGGAAAGATTGCCGAAGAAATTCTGGAAGCCGACCCAGCGCCCCGCGGCGGAAGGGCCCGCCAGCGTCTGGCTGATGGCCCAATGGTTGGAGGACATTACGCCGAAGGAGACGACGCAGAGAACGACCGCGGCGACGGAGAATCGCGGCCCGGCCACGCCCGCAAGTCCCAGGCAGATTCCACAGCTCGCGATGCCGCCGGCGACAAACGTTTTCCGCGCGAGCGTGGGGCTGGCGCCCGCGGCGATCCAGCGATCGGCGAGCCATCCGCAAACCGGCGATGCGAGGCCTCCCAGAAGATACGCGGCGCCACCGATCTTAGCCAGTTCCTCCATCGAAAAATGGCGCACGCGGACGAGATAATACGGAAACCAGGTGATCAGGAAATAGTTCACGTAATTGGCGAAGAAGAGGCCAAGGCACGTGCCCCACGCGGAACGCATCAGAATAAAGTCCAGCAGATTCGCGCGGCCCACCGATTCCGGCGCGGCGGCATAGCGCTTGCGCGGCATCCAGATAAGCCAGGGAACAATCCAGAGAAGGCTGGCGAGCCCCAGCACGGTGAAAAACGGACGCCAGCCGTAGCGGCCCATCAGGAATCCGCCGGAGAGCAATCCGATGCCGGGACCTACCAGAAGACCCATGGCCAGGACGGAATTGGCGAGGCCGCGGTGCTCCTCGGTGAAATTCAACGCGAGAATTTTGTTGTACGAGGGGAATGCCGCCGCTTCGCCGAATCCAAGAAGCAGGCGCAGCGCAAACAGAACCGCGAAGGTGTGCACCAGGCCGGTGGCGGCGGTGGCCGCGGACCAGAGAAAGAACGCGCCGGCGAAAAGCCAGTTGACGTTCACGCGATCCACGAGCCAGCCGTAGAAGAGATTGAGGCAGGCGTAGGTCCAGAAAAAGGCGGAGAGGAGAAAGCCGAGTTGCGTAGCGGAAATATGCAGCTCGTCCTTGAGCATCGGCGCCGCGATGGAAAGGTTTCCGCGGTCGATGTAGTTGATGAAAAGCGAGATGGCCAGCAGAGCGACGACGAGAAGCAGGCGCGGGGGGAGCGGCTGCCTGGACTTGGAAGGGGAAGAAGGCATGAACGGTGGGAGCATCTTCTCTGGCGAAGCGGAGAATTGCAACCGGTTTGGGCGCGCGAATGGAGCGACGCGGAAAGGGCCCGGGAGGATCGGCGAAAAATCAGGCGACCGGAGCGAGGAGTTCGCGGACTTTCTCGAGAAGCAGGCTGCGTGTAAAGGGCTTCGAGAGCAGCGTGATGCTTTCTTCGAGGGCGCCCCGGTTGACCAGTGCGTTGCCGGCGTAGCCGGACATGTAGAGCACGCGGGTTTCGGGATGCAAAGGCTGGAGTTTCGTGGCGAGTTCACGGCCGTTGAGGCCGGGCATGATCACATCCGTCACGAGGAGATGAATGGGCTTCACGTGATCGGCGGCGATGCGCAAAGCTTCAGCGGGATCGCCTGTCTCCAGAACGGTGTAGCCGGAGGCTTGCAGGAACTCGATGGTGACTTCGCGGAGGGCGTCGGAGTCCTCGACCAGGAGGATGGTCTCCGAACCGAGCAGGGAGGAAGAGCGCCGGGGCACGGCGGGTGGCGCGGAATCTTCATCTACGCGCGGAAAGTAAACCTTGAAGGTGGTGCCGCAGCCGGGCTCGCTGTAGACCCAGATGGTGCCGCCGCTTTGCTTGACGGCGCCGTAGACGGTGGCCAGGCCGAGGCCGGTGCCGCCCTGCTTGGTGGTGAAGAAGGGTTCGAAGATATGTTTGCAAGTTTCGGCGTCCATGCCGACGCCGGTATCGGAGACGGAGATCATGACGTAGGGGCCGGGCGTGAGGGACAGGTGCGAGCGGACGACTTCCTCGTCGAACTCGACGTTTTCGGCTTCGATGAGGATTTTTCCGCCGCGGGGCATGGCTTCGCGCGCGTTGACGACCAGGTTCAGGACGATCTGCTCGAGCTGCGTGGGATCGATGCGGACATTGCCGAGCTGCGCGGGCAAGGCGTAGCGGATTTCCACGTCATCGCCCACCAGGCGCGAAAACATGTCCGACATTTCGACGAGTTTGGCGCGGGCGTCGACGACCTGAGGCTTGAGGAGCTGCTTGCGGCTGAAGGAGAGGAGTTGGCGGGTGAGGTTGGCGGCACGCCCCGCAGCTTTTTGAATGTCCTCGACGCGGCGGCGGACCTGTTCGGGGTCATGCGTTTCGGCGAGGAGTTCGGCGCAGCCGATGATGACGCCAAGAAGATTGTTGAAGTCGTGGGCGATGCCGCCGGCGAGGCGGCCAACGGCTTCCATTTTCTGGGACTGGCGGAGCTGGTCCTCGAGGAGGCGTTTGTCGGAAACGTCGCGATTGGTTTCCAGGATAAAGGTGCGGCCTTCGGTGACTTGCACCATGCGCGACTCGACGACGATGGGCTTGCCAGACCGGGAAAGCTGCTCGAGTTCGCCCTCCCACCGGCCGGCGCCGGCGAGGCAATCGAGAACGGTGGAGAAATCCTCGCCCGGCACGCTGGAGTGCAAAAGCTCCTGGGGATTGCAGCCCAAGGCTTCGGACTTTGAGAATCCGTAGAGGAGTTCGGCGCCGCGATTCCAGAAGACAATGTGGTGGTCGCGTTCCCAAACGATGACTGCGTCATAGGATTGGTCGAGCAGGGAAGCCTGGCGGCGGAGGATTTCATCGGCGGCGCGGCGTTCGGTGATGTCCTGAAACGAGCCGCGAAGGCGGGTGATCGCGCCGTTTTCCGAGACGGGATGAGCGATGGTGCGGACCCAGCGGCGATTTCCCTTAGCGGTGATGAGCTGGAGCTCCAGATCGTAGGGCGTTCCGTAGAGGACCGCTTCGCGAAGAGCCGCTTCGATGATCGGCCGGGATTCCGGCGAATAGAAAGTGAGGGCAAAATCGCGGGAGGGCTGCACGCCGGGATCGAGTTCGTGGATCACGCCGACTTCGCGCGTCCAAAAGCCGCGACCGGTGGCGATCTCGAACTCCCAGCCGCCAACCTTGGCGAGGTGGCCGGTTTCCTCGAGGAGATTTTCGTGGAAGCGGAGATTGCGCTCGGCGAGGACGCGCGGAGTGATGTCCTCGACGGTGATCACGATGCCGCCGATTTCGCCCTCGGGTTTGCGCCAGGGATGGATAGCCCAGCGGAGCCATTGTTCGGAACCGTCGTCCCTCGCCCAGCGGTCTTCGTCTTTGCGGAGAAGTTCGCCGGCGAGGCCGCGGCGATGAAATTCCTTCCACTGTTCGGGGATATCGGGAAATACGTGGTAGTGAGATTCACCGATCAAGTTGTGGCCGCGGCCGAAGGTTTCGGACCAGAGGCGGCTGACGGCGAGGTAGCGCATCTCCGTGTCGAACATGGCCACGCAAAAGGGGGCGTCCTCGATAATCCGGCTGAACTGCGGACCGGCGACCTGGATTTGCTTTTCGACGGACTTGCGCTCGATGGCGAAACGGAGAGCGCGCGCGAGGAGTTCGGGAGAAGCCTGGGACTTGAGGAGAAATTCCTGGGCGCCGAACTGCAGCGCCTGGAGGGCGGTGGCGTCGTCGTGTGTTTCTGCAAGCAGAAGAATGGGGAGATGCGGCGCATGACGCGAGAATGCGCGAAGTGTGTCGAGCCCATCGGCAGGAGGCGGGCCGGGAGTGGCGACGACGACATCAAAGGGAGCGGAGGCGAGCGCGGCGAGCGCCGCCGCGAAAGATTCCACGCGGGTGACGCGGACATTTCGAGTTGCGAACGACGCGAGAGAATCGGAGAGCGAGTGAGTTGCCGAGCCGTCCTCTTCGAGCCAGAGGACGCGGATGTGAGTTGGACGTTCAGGCATGAGTCGAGCGGCTTCTTCCGGAGCGAAGGAAATTGGGGAGGGGAAAAGAACCGAGAGGAGTACGCAAAGAGATTTTACTGGAAAGCGCGGAGGAAGAAAGGGGGAAGAAAGGAAATGGCGAAAGGGTAATGGGGCGCGTTCCAAATTGGGAATTGGGAGAGAAGAACTGCGAATTCTGTGTTGTGTGTGAAAAGGGGAGAGTTACGAGTACCTCCGTGGGTGAGTGTGGGAGATGAAGGGGTTATCAGGAGACTTTGGAGTTGGTTCGGGAGAAAACGGGGCATTTCGCAGGAGGGCGGGTAGGATCCGTAGGCAGTTTCCCGAGGAGCCGACCTATACATGCAAACTTACCAAAAAGCATGAGCGTCACGAGCCAAGCGGTTGAAACGGCTCCGGCCCTGTAACTATAATCCGCTTGGCTAACGACAAACGGATGGAGCGCGCCTACCGCAATCTCGGCTTTGTCCTGATAGCGCTTCTCCCGGTCTTCCTTGCGGGGTTCTGGATTCCGTATTTTTCCGAAATCCCGCGCTTCGACGAATCCATCACCACTGCTGTTCACGTTCACGTGGCTCTGCTCTTTTGCTTTCTCATTCTTTTGATCGTTCAGCCACTCGCTATCCGCTACAAAGCATTCTCAACCCATCGCATTCTTGGGAAGCTGGCGAACATCCTGTTACCTTTCGCACTGGTCTTCTCTGTCGCGATGTTGTGGAAGGAGTATCACGAGCATCTGACTGGCGGCGCCGCGGTTGGGGCGGCACGGAACGCGGAATTTCTCTCCGCTGCCCAGCTTCTGCTGTTTGGCGGGTTGTACGGTATCTCGATCGCAGCGATTCGGCAGCGCGACGTCGCAACACATATGCGGTGCATGATTTGCATTGCCCTAGTCTTATTGCCGGCGGGCCTGGCGAGGACGCTCGGGTACTGGTTCCACATGCGGCAGTCATCGTCCCAGATCGTCTGCCTTGCGCTCATCAATATTGTTCTGCTCGGATTGATCGCGTTTGATACGCGGCGCCGAACTGGGGCGCGTCCGTACATTTTCGTACTGTTTGCCTACGTGGTGATTGAATCCGTTTGGGTCGCGCTTGGACGGCCGGTGTAGAAAGGCCCGCCAAGTCGGAGAGAGTTGTTTCTCCGGTGTTGCGATCGCACGGCGTGGGGGCGAAATCGGATTTTGGTCAAGGCAGAAATGCGAGAGAAAGTCCGCACGATTAAGAAACCTGAGGATGCGGCAACCGCGGATGACTTTGCTGCTTCGTGGCCTGCTGTATCCCCCGATCAGGTGGCGGTTTGCGCTGCGGGAAATAGAAAGGTGCCGATGATAATTAGCAAGGAGGCGGCGCCGATCATTTCGTTACCGATGAAGAAGCCCACCAACGGAACGGTGAACGCGGCCTGAATCATTACGGCGAACCCGCAGATCAGATTGATGGGCCGGGCCGAAGGGGCTTCCCTGAACGTGGCGAACAGCACGATGACGGCGAGAACGAACCAAGTCCAGGACATCGAAAGGAAGGCGACCTCGAAAACCGATTGCAGCGCCATCGGCAGATTGGACGCATGCACGGCCGGTGCAGCGAACTTCAGATACGCGAGGCAATGCAAGGCGGCAGCCACAAGCAGGAAAAGGCAGCCCAACGTTACGAGGGCGCGCGAGAGAGAGCGGCGAGCGATCATAGGACTCCGGATATCCTTCCAAATGAGCAGTCATTCGTAATCGCAGAACGAGAGGAGGATGCCCTAAGAGCGGAGCTGCGTCAATGTCGCCCACTGGCCATCGACGGAGAAGGCGAGGAGAACGTTGCCCGGTCCGCCGCCCCAGAGCCCATAGCCGGAATTGACGTAGAGAATGCCGTCGACAATCACCGCGCCCGGGCCTTCCATTGCGCCGCCGGTTGCTTCCACGCCGTTCACCGTTTTGTAAGGCTGCCCGCTACAGAGATTCGCTTCTTTGCTGCTGCGCTTGACATCCACATGGGAACCGGGAGTGAGATACCCAATCAAGATCGTGAAGCAGCTTCCATCGCTTCGCAGAGTTTCCGCATACCGTCGGGTATTCCCGTTCTTAGCGCGGCTCCGATGCTTTCCACATAGGTGGTCGCCTGCTCGCCGTACAGACTTGCTTGTTGGGTAATTCGGACACGCCCTTCCGCTTCTTCAAACGTCCAGGCGAATCTTGCCACAGCTCCCGGCGCAGGAAACTCCAAGACCGCTCTTATTTGCGGGATCAGTTCCGTGATGTGCCATTCGATTCTTCCGGAACTCCTGCTATTCGTGACCCCGCGGCTACCCACAGCAAATTCCCCTTGGAGTTCTATCGAACCTACGTCCGCATCCAACTTCCAGTTGCGTACGTTAGTCCAAAAGTTCCAGGCGAAGTGGACCGAGACAGCGCACTCGATGGTGTGTTCGAATGCCCATTCTTGCATGCCGGTCGCTCACCCCCCAGAGAATATAGAGCATCACCATCAGATATAGGTAAGGGGAGTAGTTCCTGGTTGACGGGGAGCCTCTCAGGAAGTCAGCCGTGGCAAGAGGCATGGATGGTCCAGAGAATTGAAAAACCGAGGAGAAAATCCAGACCCTGGAGAAAGCTAAGGGTGCAGCACGCGCAGATGAGATGGCTCCTTTATGGCCTGCTTCATCAGCCCTGTGTGTACATTTCGAGGTAATGTTGGGCGGACCGTCCGACCTTACAAAGTCATGCGCGAGCCACCCGCTGAAGTTCAACGCTTCTGATACGGGTGGAAGATGTAGTCCCAAAATGGAACAGATGCGGAAAAACGCGAATTTTTGCAAGTGAGGCAAAAGCAGGAGTTGCTGAAAGGGGCGTCTGCAAGTGGGGGAAGGAAAGAGGTTGTTATCGGTATGCCATTTTGGCACGGGGGATTTAGAGAGACTTCAGGTGCTGCTCGACGCGCTTGAGGAGTTCGTTGGGAGAGAGAGCCGAGATGGGATTGCCGGGATCCCGAGCGCGCAAGGCGGACGGGCTTGTGGGATTCTCGGATGAACCTGGGTGGGAGGCATTTCCACGTGGGGCGGATTGGAGAGCAGTGGGTGCGGACGCGTCTTCGGTGCCGGAAGGAAGGGGGTCGGTGGATCGAAGAAATTCTTCGTGTTCGTCATACAGATCTTTAACGACATCGCTAAGGCCACGATAGTCGAAGGAGATGTTGAATTCGTGCTGGGTGTCGTGAAGGGTTTTGCGCATGCCGTCCACAATGCGAAGAAGGGCATTGGACGTTTTGGCGGAGACTTTGCCATTGGCGACGAGGGCGAAGAGGCGGCCAAGGATGAACGTGAGACTGGTGCTGGCGACGGCCTCGTGAGCAAGTGGTTCGGTGAGAAGAAGCGCGGCGTATTCCGTTTCCTGCTTCTTGCGGACCTTGGCGAAGTGTGTGGGGCAATAGGGCAGGGTACCGGCGCGGAGGAGGCGGCAGCGGCGGCCGTCGACGTAGGTATAGGAGCACATGCGGGCGCGATGTTCGGCGGAGATTCTGGGCATCGGAGTTACCTCGGAAAAGTGGAGTGGAAAAGAAAAACGCCCGGGGCTGGGAGGCCACGGGCGCAATCTTCTACGGGGGTATGGTAGACAGAAGATAATCGTCTTGTCAAGTAGAAAATCAGTGATCCTGGGAGCGTCAGAGAAAGGTGAAATTAGAAATTAAGGAGGCGATTGGGCGGAGAGTGTGTGGAGTAGCAGAGAAACAAGAAAGAGTGAAAAGCAGAGTGGAGGGGGGTGAGGGGTGGATCGGAGGAGAGCGAGGGTACGGCTGGATGTCGTGGCGGTGAGTGGCGCAGGCAGGAATGCCTGTGTCACTTGAGAGAGATTGTTATTCGAAGTGGATGAGGACGATTTCGGGGGCGGTGCACACGCGGAGGGGAGGTCCCCAGGTGCCGGCGCCGCTGGAGGTGTAGACGAGAAGGTCGCCGAAACGGCTGAGGCCGTAGGTATACGCGCCGAAAATACGCGAAGTGAACCAGGTGAAGGGGAAAATCTGGCCTCCATGGGTGTGGCCGGAAAGCTGGAGGGAGATGCCGTGCTGCTCCGGAATCGGAAGACTGTGCGGAACGTGGGAAAGCAAAACGCTGGCGCGAGAGGGATCCAGATGAGCGCTGGAGAGAACGGAATGAAAGCGCTCGGGGTTGGCGGAGTCATGATAGGGGACGCCGAGGACCTGGAGTCCGTCGAGATCCACGGTTTCGTTGTGGAGGACGTGGATGCCGGAATTGCGGATGGCCTCGAGGTAACGGGAATGGTCGGAGAATTCGTCGTGATTGCCGGAGACGAAATAGGAGCCGAATTTGGGAGTGAGCTGCTTCCAGGGAGCGACGAGGCGATAGGCGTCGACGTGGGTGCCGTCAAAGAGATCGCCGGAGATGAAGACGACATCGGCGCGAAGCTGGCGCAAGGCGTTGACGATGCGGGTGAGGAAGTAGCGACCCTTGATGTGACCGAGATGCGTGTCGGTGACGAGGGCGGCGACGCGACCGCGCCACGTGGCGGGGAGTCCGGGGAGCTTTACGGAGACGCGCTTGATGCGGAGGGTGGCGGCGTTGACGAGGCCGTAGAGCGTGGCGAAGAGCGCCAAGCCGAGGAAGAAGAGGCCGATTTGCGTCTGCGAGAAGGGAAGATCGAAGGCGATAGTGGCTCCGACGGCGATCCAGGCGAGGCAGGCGGCGGGGACGGCAAAGTTCACGAACCCGAGCCAGATGCTGGCGATGCGATAGAGGGCGCGGACGGCGGGATTGAAGTAACGGTGGGCGAGGAGCGTGGCGGCGACGAAGCTGACGGAGAGCGCGGCGAAGGAGAGTTGGAGAGTGGAGAGCCAGGGTTCGCGCGGAGGGCAGAACAGAGCGATGGTGGTTTTATAGAGGAAAAGGTGGATGAGGAAAAGGAACGATTGAATAACAGCGACGGCGATGGCGATTCGAGAACGCATACCCATTAGATGAAGAAGTGTGAGGGAGGTTATGGGGCCTTTCCAAAGGCGAAAATGGAAACATGAAAATAGAAGTTAGAGAAGAGGGCGGCGCCATTTGCGGGTCAGGGCAAGCAAGCTCCGCCCCTACAGGCACTAGAGGAGTCAGATTGCCGGACCCGCGGCGGGTTAGCGGTGGTCGGTGGGAAAGGGGTTGCGTTTGAACTGGCGCTGGTGCCAGTAGGGATAGGTGAAGGTGACGTCGCTGGCGGCGTCGAGTTTGGCGACTTGTTCGGCGGTGAGATTCCAGCCGACGGAGCCGAGATTCTGGCGAAGCTGTTCCTCGTTGCGGGCGCCGATGATGACGTTGGCGACGGTGGGCCGCTGGAGGAGCCAATTGAGCGCGACCTGGGGAATGGTCTTGCCGGTTTCCTTGGCGACTTCGTCGAGCGCGTCCACGACCTTGTGGAGATATTCGTCAGCGACCGGCGGGCCATAGTCGGCGGTTTTGTGGAGGCGGCTGGCGGCGGGAAGCGGATGGCCGCGGCGGATTTTGCCGGTGAGGCGGCCCCAGCCGAGCGGGCTCCAGACGAGAGCTCCGACTTTTTGATCCACGCCGAGGGGCATGAGTTCCCATTCGTATTCGCGGCCGATGAGGGAGTAGTAGACCTGATGGCCGACATAGCGAGCCCAGCCGTAGCGCTCGGAGACGGAGAGCGACTTCATCAGGTGCCAGCCGGAAAAATTGGAGCAGGCGATGTAGCGGACCTTGCCGTCGCGGACGAGGGTGTCGAGGGTGTAGAGGACTTCTTCGACGGGAGTGGCGGCGTCGAAGCCGTGCATGTGGTAGATGTCGATGACGTCGGTATTGAGGCGGCGGAGGCTGTCTTCGCAGGCGCGGAGGAGGTGATAGCGAGAGGAGCCGAGGTCGTTGGGGCCTTTGCCGGCGGCGAAGGTGGCCTTGGTGGAGATAAGCAGGCGATTGCGCTTGCCGGCGATGGCCTTGCCGAGAATTTCCTCGGAGACGCCGTCGGAATAGATGTTGGCGGTGTCGAAGAGATTGACGCCGGCGTCGAGGCAGATATCGATGAGGCGGGAGGCTTCGGCGACATCAGTGGAGCCCCAGGCTTTGAAAAATTCGTTAGCGCCGCCAAAGGTGCCGGTGCCGAAGGAGAGAACGGGAACTTGAAGACCGGAGTAGCCGAGTTGTCTGTATTCCATGGAGTAAAGATGCCATAAGAAGCGATGCGGTTACAGAGAGGTCGGCGAGAAAAGCGAAAATGGAAAATAGGGAGGATGCGAGGTGGAGGTGGGTTGGCGGGGAGTGAGAATGCGGTTGGATTTCGTGGTGGGTTGGGTGACGCACAGGAGAAGGGAGAAGAAGGATTTCACCACAGAGTTAGCAGAGGTTAGCGGAGAGAACGGAGGGTTGGGCGGTGGCGGGCGCGATCGCGGAGTGCGAGCTTACGGCTGGGCGTTGAGGACTTAGGTGGCGCACAGGCTGAAGCCTGTGCCACCGACCAGGGCGGAACATGCTCCGCCCTTACATGGTTTATTTCGGAGAGAGAATCTAGTTGGGGTTGCTGGTTTTGTCGACGACGACGGTGCCGGATTTCATGACCCAGCGGACGTGGTAGATGGCGGCGTTGATATCGGAGAGGGGATCGCCTTCGACGGCGACGAGGTCGGCGTAGTGGTCGGGAGCGACGGCGCCGAGTTCGCTGGATTTGCCGAGGAGTTCGGCGGCGTTGGTGGTGGCCGTGCGGAGGGCTTCCTCGGGGGTCATGCCGGCTTTCACGAACCAGCCGAGTTCGCGGGTGTTTTCGCCGAACATGGTGTAAATGGCGTCGGAGCCCATGGCGATTTTGACGCCGGCTTTGTGGGCTTTGCGCGCGGTTTCCAGATTACGTTCGATGAACGCTTTGGTTTTCTCCTGAAATCCATCCGCGTAACCGATCTTCTGCCAGTTGTCGAGGTAATAGCGGTTGTGATCGATCGTCGGCACGTAGAAGGTGCCGCGTCTGGCCATTTCCTGGATGGTGGCATCGTCCATGCCGGTGGCGTGTTCGAGCGAATCGGTGCCGGCGCGGACGGCGGCTCGCGCTCCATCGGGGCCGTAGGAGTGGATAGCGATTTTCTTGCCGAATTGATGGGCGGCGTCGACCGCGGCCTTGATTTCGTCGTAGGAGTAGGTCTGGAAACCGGTGGTGTCGTCGTCCGTGCCCGTGGAAGCGTACATCTTGATGAGGTCGGCGCCAGCGGCGATTTGCTGGCGGACGACGCGGAGAACTTCGGGGACGCCGTCGGCGATGCCGCCCAGCGGCGGATTGAGCCCAGGCTTATAAGGCGTGTTGGTGATGTAGAGCGGATAGCCGCAGACAAACATGCGCGGGCCAACCATTTCACCGCGATTGATGAGATCGCGCATGGAGATGTCTTCGTACTGATCGGAGCCGAGATCGCGGACGGTGGTGACGCCGGCCTCGAGGGTGCGGAGAGCGCCTTTGCGGGCGAGAAAGACCTGGACGGCGGCGGAATTGGCAGTGAGTTGCGGGAGCATGGGCTTGCCGGGAGTTTCGTCGGTGTACATGGTCATGTGGGTGTGGACGTCAATCACGCCGGGGAGGCCTGTGAATTTGGAGAGGTCGATGACTTGCGCGGCGGAGGGAATGTCCGAGAGATTCGTGGTGACGGCGGTGATTTTATCGTTTTCGACGAGGACGATGGCATTGGTCCAGAGCTTGCCGTGGGCGTCCCAGAGCTTGCCGAATTTGACGGCTTTGAGGGATTTGGGCGCGGGAGAAGTTTGGGCAGCGGCAATTGCGACGAAGAGGGCGAGCGGAAGCAACAAAAGCGAGCGAAGACTTTTCACGAGTACACCAAGGGATTTGGAGTTTGTGGCGATGCGGAGTCTTTCTAGTTCATTCGCGAGAGGAAAGCAACGGAGAAAAGGAGAGTTCATCACGGAGGAGACCGAGAAGAGTTCAGCGGGGAGCGCTATCGGTGGGGGGCGCTTTCGGCGCCCGGGCGCCGGAAGAAACGGAAGAAGAGGAAGACGACGAAGAGGGCGACCAAGGCGCCGGTAGAGTCGAGGAGGGAATCCCATGCGGACGCGCCGCGAGAGGCGACGAAAGACTGGTGGATTTCGTCGAGGCAGGAATAGACGGCGGCAAGAAACCAGGCGCCGAGACCCCAGGACCAGCGCCAGCCAGCGCGGCTCGCACGAATGCCGCGGTAGAGCAAAAGGAAGAAGATGAAATATTCCGTGAAGTGGGCGGATTTGCGGATGAGGTGCTGAATTGTGTCAATCTGATTGGAGGAGAGGAACGGAAAGAGCCAGTGGAGGATCGGGTCGATCACCTTGCTGGTGTGGTAAGAGGAAAAGGTGTCGGTGGAAAGAGTGAAGATGACCGCGGCCCAAAGAAGGGCAGGCCACCAGGCGCGGAGCCAGGGAGGAAGGAGGGAGTTGGGAGGCATGCGGTAGCGGACTTCGTCTAGGTCGGGGGCTGGGCGCGGGTTGCGCCAAGGTTCGGAGGTGGTCATAGGGTCTCTTACCAGTGTAGCGGAGATGGGAAGGGAATGTTGGGAGGTGGCGGTGGGATTGGAGGAGAGCGAGCGTGCGGCTGGATGCCATGACGGGGTGGGTGGTGCACAGGCAAGAATGCCTGTGCTACTGAAGAGGGCTTGGAAATTACTCCATGCGGTAGTTGGGGGCTTCCTTGGTGATGACCACGTCGTGGACGTGGGATTCGCGAAGGCCGGCGGCGGTGATGCGCACGCATTTGCTAATTTGCGCGAGTTCGGGAAGAGTGCGCGCGCCGACGTAGCCCATGCCGCTCTTGAGGCCGCCTACGAGTTGATCGGTGAGTCCGCTGAGAGGGCCTTTGTAGGCGACGCGGCCTTCGACGCCTTCGGGGACGGATTTGCCGCGCTCGGCGCCTTCCTGAGAATAACGATCGGCGGAGCCGGCTTCCATCGCGCCGGTGGAGCCCATGCCGCGATAGGACTTGAAGGTGCGGCCCTGGTAGAGAATCGTCTCGCCGGGGGATTCTTCCGTTCCCGCGAAGAGGCTGCCGATCATGACGCAGGAGGCGCCGGCGGCGATGGCCTTGGTGATGTCGCCGGAATATTTGATGCCGCCGTCGGCGATGATGGGAACACCAGTGCCTTTGGCGGCTCTGGAAGCTTCGATGATGGCGGTGATTTGCGGAACGCCGGCGCCGGTGACGATGCGCGTGGTGCAGATGGAGCCGGGGCCGATGCCGATCTTGATGCCGTCAATCCCCAGAGAAATGAGATCCCTTGCGCCTTCATAGGTGGCGACGTTGCCGGCGACGAGCTGCATTTCGGGGAGGCGCTGGCGGATGGCCTTGATGGCCTCCATGACGCGCTCGGTGTGGCCGTGCGCGGTGTCAATTGCGAGGACGTCCGCTTTGGCCTTGGCCATTTCGACGGCGCGCTCGAGGAAGTCGCCGGTGGCTCCGACAGCGGCGCCGACGGTGAGGCGGCCGTGATCGTCTTTGGCGGCGCGGGGATATTCGAGCTTTTTCTGGATGTCCTTGACGGTGATGAGGCCCTTCAGGTTGAAGTCCTGATCGACGACGAGCAGCTTTTCGATGCGATGCTTCTGGAGGATTTTCTCGGCTTCGTCGAGGGTGGTGCCGACGGGGACGGTGACGAGATTGTCCTTGGTCATGACCTGGCCGACAAGCTGGGTGTGATTTTTTTCGAAACGCAGGTCGCGATTGGTGAGGATGCCGGTGAGGCGGCTGCCGCGGGTGACGGGCAGGCCGGAGATGCGGTACTTGGTCATGATTTCGAGGGCCTGGCGGAGGGTGATGTCGGGCGAGATGGTGACTGGGTCGACGATCATGCCGGATTCGGAGCGCTTGACGCGGTCAATTTCCTCGAACTGGCGGTCGATGGGGAGATTGCGATGAACGATGCCGATGCCGCCCTGGCGGGCGATGCCGATGGCGAGGCGGGATTCGGTGACGGTGTCCATAGCGGCGGAGGCGAGAGGGATGTTGATGGAGAGCTTGCGGGTAAATTGCGTGGTGGTGTCGACCTCGGTGGGCAAAACGGAGGATTTGCCCGGGAGAAGGAGGATGTCGTCGAATGTGAGACCTTCGGGGATGGTACCGTCAATCATGAGTGCCTCGTAGGAATAGTGACTGGTGAGTGGTGAGTCGTGACTGGTGAAGACCGGAACCCGGCGGAGGCCAGAGCCGCCGAAGAAGCCAGAAACGGCGCAGCCCAGCGGGTAAACGCCGGGCTGAGAGATAGATTCAACAAATCGAAAAATTGCGTCACGGTGAAACTTCTATTTTAGCGGTGGAGCGAAGAGCGGGTCAAGCTACAGTGAGGTAAGAGAGGAAAATGAGGACGACTTCGCAGACAACGGCGAGGATGGCGAAGGCGGCCTGAAAATGTTCGTTTTTGAGTTTGATGGCGAGCCCACTGAGGACCAGGTAGAGCGCCGTCCTTGCATAGTAGAAGACGCCGAGCGTGTGAACATACTCCTTTCCTTTGATGAAGGTGTCCACGAGATCGAAGATAAAAATCACGACGAGCAAGCCGAAGATCCAGTGTTTGCGGGAATAGAAATAATCCTTGAAACCCTGGTAATCGGCCATTTCTTCGGGGAAGAGCAGCACGCAGAGAAAGAAGAGCATGACGGCGTACAGGGCGATAAAGAAATAGAGGGGAAACGTCCATTGCTTGATATAGGAAAGATGGAATTCCCACCACCAGAAGTGGATGAGATAGAGGAAAAGGAACAGAGCCCAGAGCAAGTGGATCCAATAGATTTTGTACTCCCTGGGATGCTGGACGATGCGGGCGGCTCCGCCAAGGAGCCGGGCAACGCCCAGGCCGAGGATCATCGAGAATAGGACACGGATATGGAGATAGGCTTCCATGAGACGGCAGGCAGGATTTTACAGAAAAAGGAAAATGGAAAACAGAAAATTGGAAAACGTGCCGGTGTTTCTGGCTGCGATTTGAAGCCTGGCAGGTCCTGGGCAGCGGAGCGGGCGGTGGGCCAGTTTCTGCTTTCGGCTCGTTGCTCTCCAGTTGCCGGTCTTGCACCGGGCAACTAGAGCAAACGAAGCACCACGAGGGTGCGGTCGTCGTGGGCTTCCTCCGGGTGGCCGCTGAATTCATCGGTGGCTTTGAGGATGGCTGCGCTGATGGAATCGGCGGATACGCTTGGCGGGAGTTCGCGCAAAAGGACGGCGAGGCGGTCGAAGCCGAAGTGTTCGCTTTCGTCGTTGGTGGATTCAAGGATGCCGTCGGAGGCGAAGACGATGAGGTCACCGGGCTGCAGGGCGAGAGTGAGTTCTTCGTAGTCGATGGAGTCAAACATTCCCAGGGGCGTGCCATCCACCTGGATTTCGGCTACCTCACCCCCGCGCATCAAGATGGGGCGCGGCTCGCCGGCATTGGCGATCATCAATTGGCGAAGGCTGGCGTCGTACACGGCGAAGAGCAGCGCGACGTAGCTGGGCGTCATGTTGGCGGCGCAAAGACGCTGGTTGAGAACGCGCAGCATCTCTTCCGGCCAGCAGCGGTGATCCTGGGTGTACTCGCGCAAGATGCCGACGGCGAGCGAAGCGTAAAGCGCGGCCGCCGTGCCTTTGCCGGAAACGTCGCCGACGGCGAGCGCGAAACGTCCGCTGCCATAGGCGGGAAAGTCGTAGAAATCTCCGGCGAGTTGGCGAGCGGGGACATAGACGACGGAGAGATCGACGCCGGGAATTTCGCGGCGGCCTTGCGGGAGCAATTGGCGTTGCACTTCGCGGGCGGTGTCCAGATCGCGCTGGAGGCGTTCCTGCGTGTTGCGCGAGTGCGCGTAGAGGCGCGAGTTTTCCAGAGCGATGGCGATATAGGAGCTGAGGATGCCCAGCATGCGCTCGTTTTCCGGGGTGAAGGCGGCGACGCGAATGCTTTCGAGATCGAGAACGCCGATGAGGCGATCTTCCAAAAAAAGCGGCACGACCAATTCCGAGCGGACATTTTCACTGTTGGGGAACTCGATATAGCGGGGGTCGCGGCGAACGTCGTCGACGCGGAAGATCCGGCGTTCACCCGCGGCGTGCCCGGTGATTCCCTTAAAGAGGGGAACTTTCAGGCGGACCGGAATGGCTTCCTCATGATGGACGCTGAAAACGCCTTCGAGGTGGGCGGACTGTTCGTTCCACATCAGGACGCTGAAAAGGTGGTAGTGAACGATTTTGCGGACGCGGTCGGCGATGCGGCGGAAGAGCTCGTCGCTGGCGAGAATGGAGGTGAGCTCGCGGCTGACGTCGAGAAGAACGGTAAGGGTTTCGTCCCGTTCGAGATAGGCGAGGGAGGGATCGCGAGCGGGAGCGGCGGCGGGAGAATTTAAGCCAGGCTTTTCGTTCATGAATCCACCGGTCCTGAACCATTGCGGAATTACAGGGCGGGCCGCGCCGGAAACCAGGCTCACTTTATCAGAAGGCGGGAAGTTGCTGAAAGCGGAAAAGCTGAATTAAAGTGCTGGAATGACTGAAAAACCGAGGGGATTTGAGCCTCACGGGTGGCTGCGGAGCGCACATTTGCAGACGATGGCGGGGACGTTTGTGCGGAGGACGTTTGCGCTGCCGGCGGGCGAGGAGCGGTTGTTTCGCGTGGATGTGGAGACGGAGTTGAAGGGGATTTGCCATTGGCAAGGAGAAAAACCGGAGGGCTCGGGGACTCACCCTGCGCCGCAGGATTTGCGGAAGGATTTGCCGGTGATAGTGGTTGTGCACGGACTGGAGGGATCGAGCGAGTCGAAATACATGCTGGGGATTGCAGATAAGGCGTGGGCCCGGGGATTTCACGCCATTCGGCTGAACCAGCGGAATTGCGGCGGAACGGAGCGGCTGACGCCGACGCTCTACAACAGCGGAATGAGCGGAGATTACCGGGCGGTGCTGCTGGAACTGATTGCAGAGGGGTTCACGCAGATTTATTTTGCGGGCTATTCGATGGGCGGAAATCTGGTGGCGAAGTTGGCGGGAGAATTTGGAGCGGCGGCGCCAGCAGAGCTGCGCGGAGTGTGCGCGGTGTGCCCGGCGCTGGATCTATCGGCGTGCGCGGATGCCCTGGAAGAGACGGAGAATTATTTGTACCAGCGGCATTTTGTGGCGGGACTGATGGCGCGATACCAGCGGAAGGCGAAGATGTTTCCGGAGCGGTATGCGAAGAATGGCTTTGGGCCGATCCGCACGGTGCGGGAGTTTGACGATGAGATCACGGCGCCGGCATTCGAATTTAAGGATGCGGAAGAGTATTACGAGTCCGCGGGAGCGAAGCGGGTGGTGCGGGAGGCGCGCGTGCCGATGCTGGTGATTACGGCGAAGGATGATCCGTTTGTGCCGTATGAGGCGTTGCTGCGGGCGGGAGTGGAGAAGAATCCTTGCGTGAAGTTTGTGGCGCCGGAGCATGGCGGGCATTGCGGGTTTATTTCGAAGTGGGCGGGGGCGGAGCGGTTCTGGGCGGAGGAGAGGATTGTGGAGTTCGTCGAAGAAGAAGGAAGTAAGGAAGTAACGAAATAGAGAAGCAACAACGCAAGCCTTTAGCGGACGGAGCTGAAGCTGGGAGCGAGAATCTGAGATCTCGAGGCGGGCTTCAGGGGCTGAAGCCCCAGTTGTGCGCTGCGCGTAACGTGGCGGCTGATGCCGCCACCTCCCGAAAGCCAAGACCCAGGACCCATACTCAAGAACCAAAAACTAAGAAATCAAAACTCATAACTCACAACTTAATACTTAATGCTTAAAACTGAGGGCTGCGGCTAGCCGAAAGGTTTCTCGAGAGAGACCTGGAAGCCGGGAGTGAGAAGTTGGGCGGGGCCGTCGGCGGCGATGGCCATGTCGTCTTCGCAGCGGATGCCGAATTCGCCGGGGACGTAGATCCCAGGTTCGTTGGAGAAGGTCATGCCGGGTTGCAGCACCGTGGCGCTGCCGTGGACGAGGTACGGGTGCTCGTGGACATCGAGGCCGATGCCGTGGCCGAGGCGGTGCAAAAAATACTTGTAGCCGGGGCCATAGCCCGCGGCGATGACCACCGCGCGGGCGGCATCGTCCACCGAGCCGCAGAGCTTGCCGGCGCGGGCGGCATCGAGCGCGGCGTCCTGCGCTTTGCGAACGGTTTCGAACGCGCGCTGCTGTTTTTCCGATGGCTTGCCGAACACGGCGGTGCGGGTGACGTCGGAGTTGTAGCCTTCGACGAGGCAGCCGTCGTCAAGGAGCACCACATCCCCTTCCCGCAATTTGCGAGGCTCCTTGCTGCCGTGAGGCAGCGCGGCGGAAGGGCCGAGCAGCACCATGGCCTCGCCGGAGAGGCGCATCTGTGCGTAGCCGGCGGAGACGAGATCGCCGATCTCCCGCGGCGTCATGCCTTCCTTCAGATTCGCGAAGACGGCGCGATACACGGCGCAGGTGGCTTCGCACGCGAGGCGCATGAGTTCAAGTTCGTGAGGCGATTTTACGGCGCGGCAGCCGATGGTGACTGGATCGGCGGAAACGAAATCGTAAACTGGCGCCGCGGCGCGGAAGTGATCGAAGAAGGTGAAGGGGAGGCGCTCTTCGATGCCGATGCGGCCGGTGCAGAGGCCGCGGTCGGCAAGTGCGGAAACGAGGAGCTTGCTGGGATTTTCGTCCTCCTGCCAGACGCGGATTTCCGCGGGATAGACGAGCGATTCGCGGAGGCGGGCTTCCTCGAAAGCAGGAGAGAGAAAGAGCGGTTCGCCACTGCGGGGAATGACGAGCGCGGTGAGGCGTTCGCTGAGCCACCAGTGGACGCTGGAGAAATAGTAGAGCGAAGTGCCGGGACCGATGACGATGGCGTCAAAGGCGGGTCTGGACTGCTCCATCAGGGATTGCGCGTGGAGGAGGCGAGCGCGAAATTCGTCGGGAGTGATGGGATGGACGCGATCGCCGAGGGGTTTGAGGGAGGAGAAGGCAGCGGGGAGTTGCGAGGGCGCGGTGCGAGCGAACGGCGCGAGTGCGGCGGCGGGGGCGGAGAGTTCGAGAAAGTTGCGGCGAGAGATGGGAGTCATGGTTTAAGAGGATGCGAGGAGAGCGGGGAGAAGTAAAGGGGGAAGGAACAGGGAAGGAAAAAATGGAAATTGGAAATAGAAATTGGAGGGGAGAGTGGGAGGAACCGTTCGAGGTGCGGAGAGCGAGGTAGCGACTTGGTAAAGGGGCATTGGGTGGCTGCACAGGCTGAAACCTGCGCCACAGAGGCCGGGAGGGACCGGCCCCTCAAGGAAACTGGCAAGCACGCGGAATCAGGATTAGTGCTGGGGTGGTTGGTCGGAGGCGGCTGGTGGCGGCTCGGGAGCGGGTTGCTCGGCATCGGCGGAAGCCGCGGCTGGTTGGGCGTGGGAGGATTTATTCCGGAAGTAGGTGACGCTGACCGGATCACGAAGGGTGAAATCGAGCCGCGTCTCGGAGGGAATCTTCACCTGCTCGCCGTGGGTCAGGGCCTGGACGGCGGTGCCGCTGCCGGCGCCGACGCCCGCGCCGATGGCTGCGCCTTTGCCTCCTCCCGCGAGTCCGCCAATCAGCGCGCCTAGCGCCGCGCCCCCGCCAATGACGGCCGCGGAGCGCTTGCCGCGCGAGCCACCTTTTTCCTGCACATCGCTGGAGACGACCTGATAGGTTTTGCCTTGATAAGTGAAGCTGTCGAGCGAGACGGTGAGTTCGCTGCGGCCCTTGAATTTTCCGGCGGAGCTGGCATCGGTGAGCTTGAGATAGACGTTGAGTCCCCTGGGAACGACGACGTGGTCACCGACAACGATGGGCGAATCGAGCGAGGCGCGGAAGATCTGTCCCGGATGATTGACGCTGGAGTCGATGGAATCGATAGTGCGGACGGAGACGATGGTGCCGTCGGGAATGGTGACGGTGACGGGCTTGGGGGGAGGCGGTGGAGCGGGGGCGGAGGGTTTTGCGATGGCAGCGGTTTCGGCGGAATTGTTGAGCGGGCCGGGGTTCGTCGCGGTGTCCGAAGCGGGAGTGGCTTGCGGCGGCGGGGCGGGCGAGGCGGCTGGAGGCGGCGGGGCTGGTTGGTGATGGACGCGCACGGGTTTTTCGACACGCTTACGGTGTTCAGGCGCAGGCGTTGGTGGGGGCTCGGGAGCTATCGCGGCGGTTTCCGGCGCAGCGGGAGCCATCGTGGTGCGGTCGACGACGGTTTTCACGCCAGGCGTTTTTGTGGCGATCTGCTCGGCGGCGAGACGAGCCGCGTCGTCGGAGACTTGCCCCGTGAGTGTGACGACGCCGTCCTTTGCGGCGACCTCCACCGAAGAGGATTTCAGCAAGGGATCGGAGTAGAGGCCAGCCTTGATGCGGGTGGTGACGGAATCGTCGCTGGGCTTGTTGCAAGCGAAGCAGAAGAACGTGAGGAACAAAGCGGGAGCGAGGAACGTCTTACGAAACATGCAGCCTCCGAGGTGAACTCGCCAGCGATGTAGCAGGCGAAAAATCTTCTTGTGCAACGCCGCGCCGGGAGCAGCGAATGACAGATTCTGGAATTATGATGCGGGTTGGTCTGAAACTGGTTTCAGTGAGGATGTTGCGATAAGCGAGGTGGAAAAGCAAATCAGAAAGTAAGGAAACTTAAGTGCTTGGAAGGAAACCGTATAGCAAAATCGGTAGACTTTTACCAAAAAGCATAGATAATTCGAAAATGGGTCGATAGAAAGCCGGACAATCGCGCATAACCGAAAGAAACAAGGACGGTTATATTAGTCACAGGGGGCCGGAAAAAAAACTCTTTTGGAAACGCAAGTGCTAGATTTTGGAGAGTAGCTGTCGGTTCCGGTTAACAAGCAAAACTTAGGATCCCGCCAATTCTAAGTGTAACGCCGAAGTGCTAAGCCAAATGATACGGGGGTAGTAGGCATGACTTCATTTACTGGGTGCTCGTCCTCCAGTTTTTCCGCAGAAGTGAATCACGAGTCTACGAATAAGAAGATGGGGAGGTTCGGAACGGGGTTGCATGCCGCGCTGGTGTTTCTAATTTGCGCGCTGTTTGCAGGCGGGGCGTTCGCGCAGGCTCCAACGGCTTCGATCGTGGGGACCGTGCTGGATCCGCAGGGATTGCCCGTGGAAGGGGCGACGGTCACGCTGACGAACGTTGGGACGAACTACACGTACGAGACGACGACGAGCTCGACGGGCGCATTTCGCTTCGACCGGCTGGATGCGGTGGTTTACCGCGTGACGGTGACGGCGCCGAGTTTCCGCGCGGCGGTGGTGGACAACATCAAGCTGGATGCGGCGAGCAATTATTCGGTGCCGCCGATCAAGCTGGAAGTGGGAGCGAAGACGGAGACGATCACCGTGGAGGCCGGCGCAGAAGTGGTGAACACGACGGACACGGAGCTTTCGAGCACGGTGGAAAAACGGCAGATCGAGGATTTGCCGATCCTGGACCGGAACCCGTTGAACCTTATTGGTTTGCAGGCGGGTGTAAATACGAGCGGCCCATCGAACGGGAGCGGCCCGACTGACACTGTCATCGGTGGGCAACGCTCGACCTTCTCAAACTTGACGATGGACGGCATCAACATCCAGGATAATTTCATTCGCGAGAACGCGCTGGACTACAGCCCGAACCTGCCGTTCAGCAGCCAGGCGCAGGAATTTACGGTGACGACGCAGAATGCGGACGTGGAAAGCGGCGGCGGGTCGTCGCAGGTCAGCATCGTGACGCCGAAGGGCACGAACAACTGGCACGGGCAAGGTTTCTGGAATTACCGGACGAACGCGTGGGCGGCGAACGACTGGTTCAACGACGCCAGCGGGATACCAAACCCGAACCTCTTGCGGAACCAGGGAGGCGGCAGCGTCGGCGGCCCGATTCTCAAGGACAAACTGTTCATTTACGGTTGGTACGAGTTGCTGCGGTTGCGGCAGCAATCAGTAAACAACACGACGGTGATCAGCCCGGCGATTTACGATGCCCTCACGGGTCCCAATCCGACGCTGCCATTCACGTACACGCCAGTCGATGCCAACGGGAATCCCGATCCGGGAGGTCCCCAGACGACGAACTTGCTGAATTTCGCGAACAACAACGGAACGAGTTTCCAGTATGCGGCCGACCCCGCGATGCTGTCATTGATCAAGGAAATTCCCGCGATGAAGGCCAACAACACGCGCGTGGGCGACGGCGTGAACCTGCTGGGCTACCAATTGAATGCCCGAAGCAACGACACCCGCGACAACTACGGGTTCCGGGTGGACTACGACCTGAACCAGCACAATACGATTTCGGGGACGTGGGCGTGGAACCGGCAAATCGTGGACCGTCCGGATATCGACACGAGTTACAACACGGTGCCGCTGGTGAGCAACAACAACACGGAAAAGTTTCTGTCTCTGGCATGGCGCTGGAGTCCGAGCGGGACGATCACGAACGAAGCGCGATTCGGATTCAACCTGGCACCGGGCTTCTTCTACACCAATCAACAGTTTGGGAGCTACATCCTGGACGACACCACTTTGCCATTCACCGATCCGAATCCCAATTTCCTGCCGCAAGGCCGTAACACGCGGACGTGGACGGGATTGGACAACGCGAGCTTTACGAAGGGAAATCACACGATCAAGTTCGGCGGGTCGATCAGCCGGATCACGATCTTCACGCAGAGCGAGTTCGGGCTCTATCCAGAGTATGCCCTGGGGTTCAGCGACTTCAACGATTTCGGATTTGGCCAGAGTGACTTGCCGACTTCCGGAGCTAATTTTCAGGCCACAGCTTCCGACTATCAGAATGCGGCGGCCTTGCTGACGAGTGTTGCCGGCATTCTGAGTTCTGTGACGCAGACCTTCAATGCCACCAGTCAGACTTCGGGATTCCAGACGGCGCCGCAGGAACGGAATTATCGGCAGAACCAGTTCGCAGTTTACGCGGGCGACAGCTGGAGAATCAATCCGAGACTGACGCTGAACTATGGATTGCGGTGGGACTACTACGGGCCGGTTGGTGAACGAGACGGCCTTGTCCTTCTGCCGGAAGTTCCCGCCGGGCAAAACATCAATCAAGTCCTGGCGGGGAACGCCACCGTCAATTTTGCCGGGGGAAATAGCCCGCGCGGCCTTTATGGAGGCTACTGGAAGGGGTTTGCGCCGAATATCGGCGTTGCCTGGGATCCCTGGGGAGATGGCAAGACGGCCATCCGCGCGGGATTCAGCATCAACTACGTAAACGATGAATATTTCACGGCGGCGGACAACGCAGCGGCTGGGAACACGGGACTCAGCGTGACATCACAGAATCCTGAACTCAACGGGCCCACGGTTTCGAATCCGATGGGCGCGGAAACTGTACCGGTTCCACCGTTCCAGATTCCGATCGATTTTGCAACGAACGCAGTCAACGCCACGAACTCGGGGGCGGGACTTGGGAGCCTGGCCGGGTACGGAATCGATCCGCACGTGAAACCGCCGCAGGTACAGCAGTGGAACCTAAGCGTCCAGCGGGACATCGGCTGGAACACTTCGGTGCAGGTGAGCTATGTGGGCAATCACGGCGTTGGGTTGTTCCGAGCGATTGACCTGAATCAACTGAACCTTAACGCTAGCGATATCTTTGGCAACAATTTCTTCACCGACTTCCAGAATGCGCGTGCGATGGGATTTGCATCCCTGGCGGCGAATGGAACGTTTGACCCAACCTACGGATGTAGTGATCTGGCGGTGTGCTTGCCAGCGTTTAATACTATCTATGGTGGAGCGTTGGGAAACGCGACAGTGAACAACCTCATCTATCAAGGCCAGATCGGACAACTGATCGCGATTTATCACGCGAACCTGTTCGACACCGCGCCGTGCTGCTACCCCGGGCCGGACAACCAGATCAACTGGTTTCCAAACCCGTATGTCATGGGGTCGGATCTGCTGAAGAACACCTCGTTTTCGAATTACAACGCGGGGATCGTGGAAATAAGGCGACGGTTCAGCCGGGGTCTTTATTTCCAAGCGAACTACACGTTCAGCAAAGTAATGACGGACTATGGTCCATCGAACAATAATGACCAGAACAGGTTCCTTCCTTTTCAGGACAACGCGCGGCCGTATTTGGAACGTTCGCGCGCACCGTTCGATTTGACGCATGCCTTCAAGGCAAACTTCACGTACGAACTGCCGATCGGCAAGGGGCACCGGTTGCTCGGGTCCCCGAACCGCGCGATGGGGTTGCTGGTGAACGGATGGCGAACAGGTTCGATCTTTACGTGGCAGAGCGGTGCGCCGTTCTCGATCGTGTCACAGTACGCCACCTTTAATCGAGGTGGGTTTCGGTCGGTGGCCAACACCGCCGTGGCAACCTTATCGCACCAGCAGATCAGCGGGGACCTCGGGACGTTTAAGCAAGCCAATGGCGTTGTGTACCTGATCAACCCGAGCCTGATCAGCCCGGATGGCACGGGGGCGCCGGCCTCGCCGCAGTTGGGCGGCTGCACACCGGCGGTTACGGGCGGATTCTGCAACCCGCAGCCCGGGGAAGTCGGGAACCTGCAACAATACGCTTTCAATGCGCCCGCTTATTTTGATTGGGACATGACGGCGTCGAAGGACTTCGACCTCACCGAAAAGGTGAAACTGACCTTCCGCACGGATGCCTTCAACCTGCTGAATCACCCCGTGTTTGCGGCGCCTCTGGATCCCCTGACCGGGACCGCCAACCTCAACATCAACGATCCGACCTTCGGGCAAAGCACGAGGACCATTTCGGCGCCTCGTGTCTTGCAGATGCAATTGCAGTTGACTTTCTAGCAATACACGAAGGCGAAAGGGGAATAGAATCGGGCGTACCTGAAGGCGGGTACGCCCGACTTCTTTTTGGGGAGGCGCGCATGGCGGAGGAGAATTTCGCGGAGTTCTGGCCAGTGTATGTGCAGGCACACAGCGACGCGAAGACGCGGCTGATGCACTGCGTGGGGACATTGGTGGGCTGGGCGATCCTGGCAGCGGCGATCGTGACGAGAGTGTGGTGGTGGATCGCGCTCGCGCTGGCGGTGCCGTACGCACTGGCGTGGATTTCGCATTTTTTCATTGAGCACAACAAGCCGGCGACGTTCGAGCATCCGCTGTGGTCGTGGTGGGCGGATCAGCGGATGGTGGGGATGATGCTGGTGGGAAGGATGGGAGAAGAAGTCAGGAGGGTTGGGGGAACGAAGCAACGAAATGAGGAAGTAAAGAAATAACGAAGCGAGGAAAAGGCGGGAGCAAGGATAACGGAGACACGCAGAGCGCGCGGAGGAACGCGGAGAGCAGGACGGCACGAACGGAAATTGGGGAAGAGGATCGCCGGATTGGAACGGGTGGTGTGACCCAGGGAGCGCTCAGTAAGAGCACAGGGGAGCAAAGAAGGAAGAAGAGAAACAGGGAAGAGGGAGGAAGGAAAATGCGCCCGCCTGGGAAGGCGGCCGCTACAAGAGCGGAGCCGGTTGCTCGGCGAGGGGAGATTATTCGGAGCGGATGGCGAGGATTTGCTTGCCCTGGATGCGGATTTCGACGCCGAAGGGAGGGCGGATGTCGCTGCCCTGGACGATGCCGCCGCGAATCCAGACATTGCCGGGAAGGCTGGTGGTGCGGAGGGGGTCAAAGAGAGTGCGGCTGCAGGGATTGCCGACCAGCGGATGGGTGGGATGGCGAAAATCGTAATCGGTGCGCAGCTTGTCGAGGTCGGAAATGTATTCGAGTTCGCAATTGCCGTAGGGGGACTTTCGGGAAAAGGCCCAGTAACCGGCGGGCTGATTCGCGGAACCGCCGGGCAAACGGACGATGGTCGCAGGGATGTTTTCGCCGGTCAAACGATTGCGGACAAAAAAATCGGCGGAGGACCAAGGCTTGGCAAAGTCGCTGATGTTGCCGATGACGGGATTGGCTTCGGTGGCGTGGGGCAGAGCGGCGTTGGGATCGGGCGGGGGCGGGGGAACTTCAATTTGCGGGGTGCGGTCCACAGTGGGTTGTTCGACAGGCTTGGGGCGGGAGAGCCAGCGCACGGCGACGACGAGGATCAGGGCGATCACAGCAAGGCCGATGATAAGAGGAATCAAGGCATTGGGAGATCGGCGACGAGGTGCGGGACCGCCAACACCCGGGATTTGCGGCATTTCGGCTTTCAAGTGGGCGGGGGTTTGATGTTCAGCCATTCTGCCAACGAGCCTCTATCGCATTAAAGAAATGAACCCGAATCGTCCTGGAGGGGAGCCGGGATAGGTCGCAAAGAAATTAACCCAACCCGATTGTACTGGCGAGACGAGTGTGGCACAACCGGATGAAGCGGAAAAGGAAAGGGTGGAACGGAACCGATAGTTGTATTAGTGAGATGGAGACATCGAAAAGCGGGAGGCTTGTATCCTGGGGAGAGGCGTCCTAGTGTAGGAAGAACGCAGTACTGAGGGGAATTCCGCAGAAATGGCAGGAGATACACGGCAATCCGCACGCGCATTTGTTCGCAGTTTGAACATTCTGCTGAAGTTTGCGCGCTTGTATGAGTTCGGGCACGTGCGGACGATGGCGCAGTTTGAAACGGCGTGGAAGGAATTGCGCGCGGCGCTGGACGAGAGCGGAGAGACGGGGCTGCTGCTGGGCGCCTCAGGCAACCAGATCCTGCTGGACGGTGTGCCGCTGGGAGCGGCAGCGGCGGAGAAGAGTTTCGCGCAACTGCTGATCACCTCGGGAATCGCCAGCATTCACTTCGCACCCAATCTGACGCAGCCGCAGTTTGCGCGCTTTGTGCGCGCGTTTCCGAGCGGAAACGCGAAGCCGAGCTCGTTGGCGGAGCAACTGAAGACGGCGCTGGCGGGCGATCCCAGCATCCGGATCAACGAAATTCGATTCGTGGCCGAAGACGGTTCCGTGGCGGGAATCAAGATGGCCGCGCAACTCACGTCAAGGGTGCTAGGTGCGCAAGGCGATAAACTGCGCGACGTCTTTGAAGATCCGCAAAAACTGTTGCAACTGATTCTGGCAGCCGAAAGCAATCGCGGGGGAAGCGGCGGAGGCGGCGGAGGATTGGGATTTGGTCCGGGCGGGGGTGGCGGAGGAGGAACCGGGGGCGGAAGCGGAGCGAGTTGGAGCGGCGGTACGGGCGGCGGAGGCAGTCTGTGGGAGGCCGGGAAACCTGGCACGGCCACTGGAGCAGGGGGCACAGGTGGTGGCACGGGTGCCGGTGGTGGCCCGGGTGGTGGAGGTCCGGGATTTGGGCCGGGCAGCGGTGGACCTGGCGGCGGTGGCGGAATTGGCGGTGGAGGGACCGGGACGGGATCCGGAGGTGATGGAAGCGGCGGTCCGGGGACGGGAGTTGGAAGTGGCCCGGGTGGCGGCAATGGACCCGGGGTTGGTGGCCCAGGTAGTGGTGGACCCGGAGGGGGTGGCTCAGGCAGCGGAGGTCCCGGCGGAGGAACCGGAGGCGTGGGCGGAGGCGCGAGCGAGCCGGGGAAGTGGCAATCGGCCACGGCGATGTTCAAGGGAGGCGTGCTGGGCGGAGTGCCGGGCATGCCGGGAGGAGTGGGAAGCGGCGCGGGCGGAGGATACGGCGTAGCCGAAGACGATATTCGCTCGATGATCGGACTGTTCGCGCAGTTAGGAAAAGCGCGGAAAGATCCGGAAGCACGGATGGACGCAGGGGCGTTCCAATCGCGCCTTTCGACGCTGCCGGTGCGCGCGCAGGTGACGCTGCAACAGGCGCTTGCGGGACTTGCGGCGCAAGCGCCGAACGACAAGCCGGACAAACCGATGCTTTTGAAGCTGGCGGAGCACGTGGCGATCCGGTTCGCGCTGGACAGCTACGAGCGGGGCGAGTTGCGCGTGAACGCGGTGAAGCAGCTGCTGGACCGAATGAACGCGGAAATTGAAGCGCTGCGAAAAATCCTGGGCCAGCAGGAAGAGACAATGGCGAGCGCGGGACTCCAGGTGCATTCGTACACGGAATTGCTGGACCAGGAGTTCTGGCTGCAGGTTCCGGAAGAGAACAAGAAGGAAGTGCTGACTTCGGAGGAAGCGTGGTGCGTGCCGCCGCACAACGTCCGCGGGTTCCTGGAAGAGATGCTGCGGCGAGGCGAGCTGAAGACGGTCAACGAGATTTTGACGAAATATGCGGCGTGCGTGGGCCTGGAAGCGCCGGAAGCGCGGCGCACGACGGCAATCGGACTTTCGGACCTGGCGGAATTTTACGGCAGCGGCGACGGCAGCCAGTTGATTGACGTGATCCAGCGGCTGGGAAACCAATTGTCGGTGGAACGTGAACCCGATCTGCAGACACTGGTCGGCGCGGCGTTTGTACGGATGAGCCAGGAAGCCAGCGCGAAGCGCTTTTATCCCGCGATGCAACAGGCCATGGCGTCGCTGGACAGCGTGGAAGCGCTGCGGCCGGGTTCGACGAATAACCTGCGGCAGAGAATCGGAGCGGAAGAGCGCGTGCCGGAGTTCGTCGAGGATTCGATGAGAACGGGACACGTGCCGGACGGCTTGCTGGACATTCTGGCGCTGATGCCCAAGACGGCGCTGAACTACATCACGAATCGTTTTGCGAACTGCGGATTCCGCGAAGATTGCGAATTGCTGGGCGAGATGGTGCGCGGGCTGGGCGAAGAAGCAACGAGCCGGCTTGTAGAAACGTTGCAAACCGCGCCGGCGTCGGAAGCGACGGAAGTGATCGGATTGCTGAGCCAGTTGACGCCGGAAACGGTGGAGAGGCTGCTGCCGACGCGGCTGGCGCAATGGCCGAGGGCGTCGCACGACCGGGCGGTGAGACAATTGTCGTCCACGCCGGCAGAGCAGCGGGCGCTGCTGCTGGTGTCGATATATGTGTCGCTCGATCCACTGATCCGGCCGCTGGCGATCGACGAGATGGGAATGAGCGGGCGGACGGAATGCATACCGGTACTGCTGGATTTGATTCGCGACGACAGCACGCCGGGATTCGTCCGGATCAAGGCGATTGAGGCGGCGGGAAGATTGCGGGCCAGCGCGGCGAGCCCGCTGCTGCAGCAATTGCTGGAAGCCAAGCAGGTGTGGCGCTGGGCGTTCCACACGGAGTTGCGGATCGCGGCGGCACAGGCCCTGCAGAAGGTGGAGCCCACGCTGGCGATCGAAAAAATCATGGCCAGCGGGTTGGACCGCAAGGAACTCGTGCTGGAACCGACGGATCCGGAAGCAAACGCGTCGGTGATTCGCCAGCGGCGGTACGCGCGGCTGAAATTGAGCAAGCATGTGCCGGCAGTGACGAGCAATTTGCGGGAAAACATGCGAATTTCGATCGCGGAGCTGAACATGGGCGGAGGGATCGGGGCTTCCGACCGGCACCTGGCGCCGGGGTCGCTGCTGGCTTTAAAGATCTCTCATGGCGTGCGGAACATTCGCGCGCAGGCCATCGTGCGAGGAGCGCGGCCGCAGGCGATGGCATTCGAATTTGTGGATGTGGAGTTGGACGAACGGTCGCGGTTGCGAAAGATGTTACTGGAACTTGGAGGATTGCCGCAGCCCTCGAACGTAAGCAATCGCACGCGGCGCCAGAGCCGCGTTGCCATCCTGAAGTAATCCACGCAGCAAGCCGCAAGAGACCCTGTCCTTCCAAAAAGAGAAGCCGCCCCAGAGTGCAGTATTGCCAACTGTCCGAGAGGCGGAATGACGGCCGGGTCACACAGGACCTCTGTACCATTGTCCCGCGAAATCAAGGGTTCTACGGTACTAGTGAGCAGGTCCCATGCGGCAGGGCCGCAAAGGGTGGTTGACGGAGCACGGCGGCGGATGAAGGCGGACCCAAAAACAACGGCAGCACGCGCATTTGTTCGCAGCTTGAACATATTGCTGAAGTACGCGCGTTTATACGGATTCGACCACGTGCGCGTGGCGGCGCAGCTGAAAATCGCGTGGGACGAACTGCGCACGGCGGTGCCGGAAGGGGCGGAGACGGGCTTGCTGCTGGGAGCGACGGGAAACCAGTTGCTGCTGGACGGCGTGCCGCTGGAAGGGACGCCCGCGGAAAAACAGTTTGCGCAATTGCTTTCGGCAGCGGGACTGGCCAGCGTGCAGTTCAGCGCGGAAGTGACGGAGGCGGAGCTTGCGAAGTTTGTCAGCGCGTTCCCCACAGGAAAATCCAAGCCGGCGGAACTCGCACAACTCCTGAAAAACGCAATCGCCGATGCGCGCGGCATTCGCGTGAACGAAATTTGTTTTGTGGCCACGGATTCGCGGTTGAAAGACGCCAGCATGGCGGCGCAGATTGCGGCCGCGTCCATGGGAGATCAGCAAGACCAGTTCCGCAAGATGCTGAACGATCCGAAGAAACTGCTGGAGTTGATTGCGGCGGCGGAAGGATCGAAATCGGGAACGGAAAGCGAAGGGGAAGGCGCGGGACCAGGCGATGGCGGCGGCTACGGCGAAGGATGGGGGGCGGGAAGCGGCGAGGGAGGAACAGGGCCCGAAAGCGGAGCAGGAGCCGGAACGGGCGGGATTGGGCTTGGGCCGGGAACCGGAGTCGGAGGAGCGACCGGCGTTGGCACCGGCACCGGAACCGGAACAGGGACCGGGACAGGCACGGGGACCGGCACGGGGATGGGTGGAGGAACCGGAACGGGTGCCAGCGAGGAAAAGCGGGGGTCAGGCTCTAGAGGAAGCGGAGTCTTCGGAAGGGGCAGCGGGGCCGGTAAGGAAGCACTTGGGGGAGCCGGGGGCGGCGGAGCCATCGGTGGAGGCCTCAGCTACGGCAGCGGAAAGGGCGGAGGGGGATTCGGAGTCGGGCGTCCCGGGTTGGGTGCGGGAATGGGGCCGGGCGCAGGTGGAGGAATAGGAAAAGGGGCGGGTAGAGGTCCCGGGGCAGGGTCGGTGCCCGATGAGGAGTCGATGTACCGAATCCTGCGGGCAATTGGAACGCTGGGCAGCATCGGGACCAGCGCGAATCCTTCGGCCACGACGATAGCATTCCAGGACCAGGTCGGACAGATGTCAGGCGACGCGCAGGAGACGTTCCGACACGCGCTGGCGGGGCTTGCGGAGCAGGGCAAGAACAAGCAACTGGACGAGAGCGTGTTGGTGCAGCTGGCGGAGCACCTGTCCATCCGTTTTGCGCTGGAACAGTTCGAGCGCGGCGAAGTGAAGGTGAACGCGGTTCGGCAGATGCTGGACCGCATGAACCAGGAAATCGAGCAACTGCGAAAGATTCTGGGGCAGCACGAAGACAAGATGGCCGAGGCGGGAATCCTGGCGGAGTCGCACCGGGAAATGCTGGACCGGCAATTCTGGGCCACGGTGCCGGAGAACGCGAAGCGCGAGGTTTTGCTTTCGGAAGAGGCGTGGTGCATCCCGCCGAAAAACGTGCAGTCGTATGTCTCCGAGCTGATTCAGCATGGGGAAGTGGCCGAAGCCATCAGCATTTTGCAGAACTACGCGAAGTGCGCGGACAGCGAAGAGCCGGACGCGAGGAAGCGCGCGGCAACCGGGCTTTCCGAAATGGCCACGCTGTACGCGGAGGCCGATCCACGTTTGCTCAGCGAAGCGCTGCGGCATATCGGAATTCGCTTGAGCGTGGAGCAGGATCAGGAATTGCAGACCCTGGTGAGCGCGGCATTCGTGCGCCTGAGCCAGGAAGCGGCGACGCAGCGGCACTATCCGGCAATGGCGCAGGCGCTGAACCTGCTGGAGGGAGTGGAATCGCAGCGGCCGGGGATCGCGAAGACTCTGCGCACGAAAATGGGGATCGAAGAGCGCGTGCCGGAATTTGTGGAAGAGGCGCTGCGCGTGCGGGAAATCGCCGCGGGCCTCACCGGGGTGCTGAGGCACCTGCCACAAACGGCGATGGAGCAACTCGCGACACGCTTCAACCGCTGCCAGTTCCGCAGCGACCTGGAAAATGTGGCCAGCCTGGCGCACGATCTGGGCGAAGAAGCGGTGCAATATTTGCGGAGTACGGTGCGTGGCGGCCCAGTGGCCGAAGCGGTGGAAATGGTGGGGCTGCTGACGCGGCTGGACCCCCAGGCGGCGGAAGTGTTTTTGCCGAGGCGGCTGAAGGATTTTCCGCGGACGGCGCAGGACCGGGCCATCCGGCAAGTTGCGGCGAGCGGCGCGCATGAGTGCTGCCGGTTGTTGCTGGCGCTGCTGGATCACGTCGATCCGCTGGTGATGCCGCTGGTGGTGGACGAAATCGGGATGACGGGGGACCGCGAGGGTTTGGGAAGGCTGCTGACAATTGCGGACGGCGATTTGCCGGCTGGTGGAGCGCCATATCTTCGGGTGAAGGCACTGGAGGCACTGGTTCGGCTGCGGGTGCCGGAATCGATTCCGACGCTGCGAAGGATTGTGGAAGCGCGGAGAGTGCTCGGCTGGGGAAACCCGCAGGAGTTGCGGATTGCGGCGTTCCAGGCGCTGGCGAAACTGGACCCGGATTGGGCGGCGGCTTCGCTGAAGTACGCCGGGATCGAAGCCTCCGAACTTACACTGGAACCGCTGGATATTCCGATGAATTCCAAGTTTGTGCGGCAGCGGCGGCACCCGCGAGTGCACTTGAAAAAGAGTGTCACGGCGGTTAGCACGAACCTGAAACAGAACTGCCGGCTGGAGATCAAAACCGCGAGCCTTTCTGGTGGCCTGGCCACGACCAACATGCATCTGGCGCCAGGGACGCAAGTGCAGATGAAGATGCAGCTGGGGCTGCGAAACGTGCATGCGCTGGCGATGATGCGGGATTATCGGGCACAGGATATGTCCTTTGAAATCATAGACATGGAACTGGACGAGCGGAATAGATTTCGCAAGTTGCTGGTGGAGAGCCTGGAACCGGGCGGGGAGCCATGAGGCCGGATATCGCCGCGTGAGCGAGTAAGTTTGAGGCGGTGTTCGTATTCAACGAGTAACTATTCGCAAGTACTACAACTCGGTACTTCGGTAGCCTTTACCCAGCACAGCGCACCCTCTAACCTACCTTCTAGACATTGCCCTTATCCAACCGCCCGCAGACCTGGGCGGCAATGAAAGTGTGTGAGGTGGTGGAACAACGTGTCTGAGGGAACCCCAATCCGGTTCTGCGCACTGCTGTGTGTGCTGACGACGCTCGTGCTGGGCGCGAGCGCGAAGGAAGCGCATCCGGAATTTCCCGACAATCCAAGATATTCGGTGCTGCGTTTTGAAGATCGCCAGGGAATGGGCGCGGTGACAGCGACCGCGCTCGCCCAAGACGCTCAGGGATTCCTGTGGATCGGAACGCAAACGGGCCTTTACCGGTACGACGGCACGCGGGCGAAAAAGATGACCGAGGCGGACAGCCTGATCGGCCACTACGTGGTGGACATGCTGATCGCGCCGGACGGGACGCCCTGGTTCGCGGGGAATCGCGGGATCGCATGCTACAAAAATGGCGAGTTTCATCGGCTGCCGATTGCGGTGAGTTCGATGGCGCTGTTGAACGGCGTGCAGATTTTTGCTGTGGACCAGCAGGGAACCGCGTACGTGTTGATGTACAAGCGGGGGCTGGTGATTCTGAATCCGCAGTTTCCGTCGAAATCGGAAACGCTGGCGCGAGGACTGAGCGCCTGGGAACTGCAGGCGGGCATTTTGCGCGCGAAGGACGACACGATCTGGTTCACGGCGGGGCAACAGCTGGCGCGCCTGCGTCCGGGCTCGACAAAAATCGAGATTGAGCCGGGGATCCGGTTGCCGAAAGAGCGCGTAGTGGCGTTGGTGGAGGACGGGCAAGGGACGCTTTGGGTGAGGACGGCGACAAAGCTGGCACGCGTGGACCGGTCCGCACACCGTCTGGTTCTCGAAACCGTGGTCAGCGGGCCGGCGAATGAAGAAGAAGGGAAGCCGACGTTGGATCGGCATGGCCGGCTGCTGGTGCCGAGTTCCTCCGGACTGTTCTGGCAAACCAAAGGCAAATGGCGGCTGATTACCACAAAGCACGGTCTTTCGAGCAACCTGATTCAATGCGCGTTTGAGGATCGGGAGGGAACGCTGTGGGTGGGTGGCTCGGGTACCGGGCTGGACCGGTTGCCGGGAGTGCGCGAGTGGTCGGCGTGGACGACGGCGGAGGGGTTGCCGGACAACTCCACGTGGGCGACGCTCCGGGATCAACAGGGAAGGCTGTGGGTGAGCACGGCGCGCGGCATAGGAATCTGGGACGGACGTTCACACCGGTGGGCCGGCGTGCCGACGCTGCCCGAGCACATCAACCGGCAGATTCGCGGGATGCAACTGGCGGGGGATGGATCGGTGTGGGCGGAGACGATCACGGGAGCAATCGTGCGCATTGATGCACAATCCTTTGGGACTACGACGTACGCAAGTTACCGTGGGCGGAATTTCATCAGCGTGGCGGCGGCCCCGGATGGGAGCATTTGGGCGACGACGAGGGGACACATGCTTCGATTCGTTCCGAAAAACGGCCGAACACGACAGGAGGAAATTCCGCTGCCGACCACGGAGGAAGCGGACGTGGAGTACCTGACGTTTTCGCCGAGCGGCGTGCTTTGGGCGACGGGGCCCGGGAAGCTGTACCGATACGACGGCAAGGACTGGAAGACCTTCACGGTGAAAGACGGGCTGAAGGGACAGACGATGACAAGCCTTGCGGCGCTGAACGACAACGAGGTTTGGGTGTCGTATAACGATGTCGTGGGGGTTACGCACGTGACGCTGCACCAGAACGGCGCGACCAGCTTTGAGTTCCGGGAGTGGGACCGGACTGTGGTGGGGCGGGATTCGAAGGCGCGGATCTGGTTCAACGGAACCGACGGAATCGTGATGCTGTGGCCGGATGGCAAGACGGAGCGGCTCAGCAGGTCGAACGGGCTGATCTGGGACGATTTGAGCCCGTGGACCGGGACGCGCGAAGAAGCGGATGGAAGCTTCCTGATTGCGACGTCGCGAGGAATGTCGCGTTATCAAGAGCCAGAAGAGAAAGCGATGGAGGAGCCGCCGAAGGTTGCGATAACGGAAGTGGCGCTGGGCGGAACGGAGCGCCGGCCACAGGAGAAGGCGTCCGTGACGTCGGCAAACGGATCGCTGACGGCGCAATTTTCGCCGGTGGTGCTGGATACGCCGGAAGAGGTTTCCTGCCGGTACCAGTTGAACGGCCTGGAGAAGCATCCGACCGAGACGTTGCTGCGGGAAGTGCAGTATGGCGGGCTGCCACCCGGGAACTACGAGTTCTGGGTGCAATGCAAGCAGCCGGATACGAATACATACTCGGCAAAGACCAGTTTTCATTTCCAGGTGCTGCCGACGTTCTGGCAGTCGGCATGGGCCCGGCTGCTGTTTGCGCTGGTGCTGATGGGCGGGGTGTGGGTGTTTGTGTCGCTGCGAACGCGGGCGCTGAATCACCGCAAGGGGGAATTGGAGAAGGCGGTGGCGCAGCGCAGCGCCGAATTGCTGGTAAAGAACAAGGAATTGCAAGAGATTTCGCTGACCGATCCGCTGACCGGAACGCGCAACCGGCGGTATTTTTACGAGACGATCTCGAAGGACATCGCGCAGGCGCTACGTTCGCATCAGAAGTCCACGGAATCGCCGATTCCGGTGCCGCGGCAAGAACTGATTTTCGCGCTGGTGGACATTGACCGATTCAAGCGCGTGAACGACGAAATGGGACACACGGCGGGCGACCTGCTGCTGCAGGAAGTGGCCAAGCGCATCGGGGCGGTGATGCGCAAGACGGACGATCTGGTTCGCTGGGGAGGAGAAGAGTTCCTGCTGGTGTGCCGGACGACAGACCGCGAGCATGCGAGCTTGCTCTGCAACCGCGTACTGGAAGCGGTGCGGGAGCTGCCATTCGACGTCGGCAACGGAGTGGAAGTGCACAAGACGTGTTCGATCGGATGGGCGCCGTTCCCGTGGCTGCACGAAGAGGCGGTGATGCTGTCGATCGAAAACGTGCTGGAACTGGCGGACAAGGCGCTATATCTGGCAAAGCGCGAGGGGCGCAACCGGAGCTACGGGCTGGTGCCGTCTCCCGCGGTGATGATGTCGGAGAAGAGCGTTTCGATCGAGAACTTGCGCGATTGCCCGGCGGAGCTGGTGCAAATAGTCTGAAAGAAAGCTGAAGTAAAGAAGTAAAGACAGAGAGCAGGAATCCCGAACAATTCGGAAGGAGTGGTGGCGCCCAGGAGCGGGTGTGGGAACGGGTGTTTTTGCGCGGCGGCGGTTAGAGGAAAGGTTAGTGGGACTTGGCGGCGATCAGGGTGATGTCGTCGTGCTGCTCGTGGGGACTGTGGGCGCGAACTTCGTGGACGATGGCGGTGATCAATTCGCACGGAGGCAGGGAATGGTGACGGCGGAGGGCGGCGACGAGGCGGGCCTCGCCGAATTCCTCGAGGTCGGGGTTGAAGGATTCGGTGACACCGTCGGTATAGAGGACGAAAGTGTCGCCGGGGAGGAGAAGGGATTCGCCGACTTCGCAATCCCAGTCGTGGAATGCGCCGAGGATAGTGGCCGTGGAGTGGAGGGACTCGACGGAGGTATCGGCGCGGAGGACGAGCCCGCAGAGGTGGCCACAGTTGGCGTAGCGGAGGCGGCGCGAGGCGTCATCGTATTCGGCGAAGAAGAGAGTGGCGAAGGAGCCGTTTGGCGTGTTTTCGCAGAAGAGCTGATTGACGGAACGAAGGAGGCGGTGCGGGTCGTCCCGATGAACGGCGCACTGGCTGCGGAAATTGGCCTGGAGGTTGGCCATGAGGAGCGCGGCGGCGATGCCCTTGCCGGAGATGTCGCCAATGACAAGACCGAGGCGAGTGTCGCCGAGGCTGAGGAAGTCGTAATAATCACCGCCGACCTGGCGGGCCTGATGACAGATGCCGGCGTAATCGAGGGTAGCGAGTTTCGGAAGAGTTTGCGGGAAAAGGCGTGACTGGACCTGCTTGGCGATTTCGATTTCCTGGGCGGCGCGTTGTTCGGCTTCGAGGCGGGCCTGCTGCTCGCGGCGCTGGGCCTCGACGGCGTTGGTTACCTCGTCGAAGCTGACCAGAGAGAAGAGATTGCCGTCGGGATCCTTGAAGCTGCTGAAAACGCCGCCCCAGATGGGCGGCGATTGCTCCTGTGGAGTGGAAGGATCGGAAGGGCTGTGGGGTTCGACGCGCGTGCCCTGGGGGAGCCGCTTGAGGCGGGGCGTACCGGTGAACTGGACGCCGCGGGCGCGCCACTCGCGGAACTTGGCCATGACGTCTTCGGTGACGAACGCGATGTGGGTGTGGCGGCCGATGAGCTTGTAGTCGGTGGAGTCGCGGGAAGGAACGGCGAGGACCAGGTTGGTGTAGCCGTCGGGAGGAGAGACCACGGCCCAGGGACGGCCGGGACGATTGCGCGCGTCGAAGACGAGCTGAAAGCCGAGGGCGTTGACGTAGAAATCGAGGCTGCGTTCGAGATTACGGACGAAGATGCTGATGGACTGGAGGCGGAGGAAGGGTGCGTGGAGCGAGGGAGGGGCGCCTTCGGGAGGTGGGAGGGGTGTCGGCATGGGCGATAGTATAAGCCCGAAGGGGCGGGCCGAACACCTGGCGCTATTCATAGCCATAATTTATGGCTATAATGAATAGTATGAAAGTAAGCGTTGCAGATGCGAAGAACCAATTGCCCAAGCTGATCCGGGCGGCCGAGCAAGGGCAGCGGGTGACGATTTGCCGGCACGGAAAGCCGGTGGCGGATCTGGTCCGTTGCGTTTCCGGTAAACGCAAGAAGCCGAAGTTGGGGACGCTGCGGGGCAGGATCATCGTGCACGATCCGGACTGGTGGAAACCGATGACGCAGGAAGAAGTGGATGAGTTGTTTGGAACCAGCAAGTAAATGCGCGTACTTTTGGACACCTCCACATTCCTGTTTGCCTTAGAATCGCCCGGCAGACTCTCCGCGGCAGCCAGGCGAGTATTCTCGAAGTCTTCATTTGAACGCGAGCTTAGCGTAATTTCTTTCGTGGAGATTGCCATCAAGCGGGAAAGCGGCAAATTTACGTTCACGCGGGACGATGTTCGAAAGGGAATAAATGACCTGGAATTGCGGGTGCTGCCGATCAGTGAGGAGCACGCGATGAGGATGTTTGAACTGCCGGCGCTTCATCCTGATCCGTTTGACCGGCAGTTGATCGCGCAAGCGCTTGCGGAGGACATTCCCATTGTGACGTGTGATGAGGCGTTCGAGCGCTACCGAGGTCTGAAGGTCATCTGGTAGATTTCCTGGGGCATTTCGCAACGAGCGGGGGAGCCGCTACGGGCGCGGTTGGCGGGGGCGCGGACAACCAGTTACAATTAAGTGTTTGGGGCGAGCCGGCGCAGAAATGGCCGAGCTCCAGCTTGCCGCGAAGTGGTGGATGAAGGCGCCCGCCGCAGGCGGCGGCCGCTACAAAGGCTATAACACCGTCAGGAGACGGCGAACTTTTCATGGATATTGCCAAGCTTATCGACAAGGTTATCGCCCGGTTTTTTGGGACGAGGCACGAGCGCGACATCAAGAAAATGCAGCCGGTGATCGCGGCGATCAACGCGCTGGAGCCGGAAGTGCAGGCGTTGAGCGACGAGCAGCTCAAGGAGCGGTTCGCGGCGCTACGGAGCGAAGTGCAGGAGCGCCTGAAGGACGCCGATCCCGAGGAAACCACGTACAAGGAAGAGTTGCGGAAGGCGCTGGAACCGGCGATGGTGCCGGCGTTCGCGCTGACGCGCGAGGCGGGGCGGCGGTTCCTGAAGATGCGGCATTTCGACGTGCAGTTGATCGGCGGGATGGTGTTGCACAGCGGAAAAATCGCCGAGATGAAAACGGGCGAAGGGAAAACACTGGTGGCGACACTGCCGGCGGCGCTGAACGCGCTAGCGGGGCGCGGCGTGCATATCGTGACGGTGAACGATTATCTCGCACGGCGCGACGCGGAGTGGATGAGCCCGCTCTACAAGGCCCTGGGATTGAGCGTCGGCGTGATCGTACACGATCTGGACGATCCGCAGCGGCGCGCGGCCTATGGGGCGGACATCACCTACGGCACGAACAACGAATACGGATTCGATTACCTGCGCGACAACATGAAGTACGACCTGGCGAGCTGCGTGCAGCGCGGGCACCAGTTCGCGATCGTGGACGAGGTGGACTCGATCCTGATCGACGAGGCGCGGACGCCGCTGATCATTTCGGGGCCATCGGAAGAGTCCACGGACAAATATTTCAAGATCGATAAGATCATTCCGAAACTGATCCAGGAGATCGACTACACGCTGGACGAAAAGCACCGGACCTCGACACTGACGGAAGAAGGGTTCAGCAAGTGCGAGCGGCTGCTGGGCGTGACGAACCTGACCGACATCACCAACGTGGAATTGATGCACCACGTGCACCAGGCGCTGCGCGCACACACGCTCTATAAGCACGACGTGGATTACGTGGTGAAAGACGGCGAAGTGATCATCGTGGACGAGTTCACCGGGCGCCAGATGCCCGGGCGGCGCTGGTCGGACGGCCTGCATCAGGCGGTGGAAGCCAAGGAGGGCGTGAAGATCGAGCGGGAAAACCAGACGCTGGCTACGATCACGTTCCAGAACTATTTCCGCATGTACAAGAAATTGTCGGGCATGACGGGAACGGCGGAAACGGAAGAGGCGGAGTTTGGAAAGATATACAGCCTGGAAGTGGTGGTGATTCCGACGAACCGGACGCTGATCCGCAAGGAACACCCGGACGTGGTTTACCGGACGGAGAAGGAAAAGTTCGAAGCAGTGGTGAACGGAATTTTGCAGGAAGACAACTCGCTGGCGAACGGCATCCGGCACTACCACGAGCGCGGGCAGCCGGTGCTGGTGGGCACGATTTCGATCGAGAAATCCGAAGCGATCGCGGACCTTTTGAAGAAAGCGGGAGTCCCGCACCAGGTGCTGAACGCGAAGCAGCACGAACGCGAATCGCGCATCGTGGCGCAGGCGGGGCGCAAGGGCGCGGTGACGGTGGCGACGAACATGGCCGGCCGCGGCACGGACATCCTGCTGGGCGGGAATCCGGAGTCCATGACGCGCGAGCACTTTCTGAAAAACAAGCTGGCGATGCCGTACGCGGCGGCGCCGGCAGTGATCGGCGTGGAAAGCTCGAATGGAGACGGGGCGGGAAACACGGCCGGGCCGATGGTGCTGTTCCAACACGAAGGGAAGATTTTCCAGGTGCCGAAGGAGCAGTGGGATCCGGTATTCCAGCAGTTCGCGGACCAGTGCAAATCGGAGCACGACGAGGTGGTGAACCTGGGCGGTTTGCACATCCTCGGTACGGAGCGCCACGAGGCGCGGCGCATTGACAACCAACTGCGCGGACGCGCGGGACGCCAGGGCGATCCGGGATCTTCGCGGTTTTTCCTGTCGCTGGAAGACGACTTGATGCGCATTTTCGGCGGGGAACGGGTGAAGCAAATGATGTTCCGGCTGGGGATGACGGAAGGCGTGCCGATCGAATCGAAGCTGATTTCGAACCGCATCGAGAACGCGCAGAAATCGGTGGAAGGGCAGAACTTCGATTCGCGCAAACACCTGCTGGAATACGACGACGTAATGAACAAGCAGCGCGAGACGATCTACGCGATCCGGCGCTCCGCGCTGGAAGGGAAGGACCAGCGGGATTATGTGCTGGGCATCGCGGAAGACGTGGCGCGCGAGATCGTGGACACGTATTGCTCGCGGGGCCAGCATCCGACGCAGTGGAATACGGCGCAGTTTCTGGCGGAGACGAACAGCCAGTTTGGCATTGACGCAAAGGCGAGGGGCGCGGACCCCAGCGAGTTGAACTACGATCAACTGGACGACGCGCTGGTGGAGGCGGTGAAGGCGCGGTACGCGGAGAAGGAGAAGCAGTTTGGCCCCGACCTGATGCGCTGGCTGGAGCGGCGAATCATTCTGGACGTGGTGGATTCACAGTGGAAAGACCACCTGCTGTCGCTCGACCATTTGAAGGAAGGCATCGGGCTGCGGGGCTACGGGCAGAAAGACCCGCTGGTGGAATTCAAGAAGGAAGCGTTCGTCCTGTTCGAAGACATGATGACGCGGATTGACAACGAGACGATCCGGTATTTGTTCCACGTGCAGATTCAGCAGAGCGAGGCTCCGCCACAGACGGCGCAGGCGCGTACAGCGGCGCCAAGACAGCAGATTTCGAGCGCTGCCGCTGCAGTGGCCAGTGCCGCCGCGCGAGTGGAGGAGGAGCCGCAACGGTTGCCGGACTTTGCGCGGGCGCTGGAGCGGAAGCACGAACGTCAGCAGAAGGAGATGCAGTATCAGACCGGACCGGCGCAGGCGGAGGCTCCGAAGCCGGTGCGCGCGGGAGCGAAGGTGGGGCGGAACGATCCATGTCCTTGCGGGTCGGGAAAGAAATACAAGAAGTGCCACGGAGCCTAGCGGGTCGCGGCTACGCGGTTAGGCGGAGAGAATGCTAGCGGCGAGCAGATAACAGCAAGCAGAATGCCGCGGCACAGCCAAAGGCTGCGAGTTCCAGGTTGAAGGTTGCGCGGAAGCGAAAAGCGAAGAACTCAACGCAGAGACGCCGAGGACGCAAGGAAGTCGAAGAGTGTTGACGGATAATGCTGGGATTTACTTATGGCTTGAGGCGTATGGCCTTTGGCTAGGAACTGACAACTGAAGACCAAGAACTAGAAACTACGAACTACGTACTGACCACTTCCAACTTGCTCGGGAAAGCGAACACCACATGCCACCAGGGATGATGCCGGGACAGCAGCAGCAGATGCCGCAGCGCCAGCCGATACCAGGGGTGAAAAACCTGGTGGCGGTGGCGAGCGGAAAAGGCGGCGTGGGAAAAACGACCGTGGCGGTGAACCTGGCGCTGGCTCTGGCGAGGTTGGGGCACAGGGTGGGGTTGCTGGACGCGGACGTCTACGGGCCGAACGTGCCGATCATGCTGGGCTCGACGCAGGAGCCGATGGCCACCGCGCAGCAGCACATCATTCCGGTGGAAGCGCAGGGCGTGAAGATGATTTCGATGGGGCTGCTGAATCCCGGGGACAAGCCGGTGATCTGGCGTGGACCGATGCTGCACGGCGTGATTACGCAGTTTTTGCGCAGCGTGGAATGGGGCGAACTTGATTTTTTGGTGATTGACTTGCCGCCAGGGACGGGCGACGTGCAGTTGACGCTGATCCAGACGGTGGCAGTGACGGGCGCGGTGGTGGTGACGACGCCTTCGACGGTGGCGCTGGCGGATGTGCGCAAGGCGATCGAGATGTTCCGGCAGGTGAATGTGGAAGTGCTCGGCGTGGTGGAAAACATGAGCACGTTTTCATGTCCCCATTGCGGGAAGGCCATTGATATTTTCGGGCACGGCGAAGGGACGAAGACGGCGATCGAGTACGGCGTGCCGGTGCTGGGGGAAATTGAGATCGATCCGCGGATCCGCGTGGGCGGGGATACGGGGAAGCCGGTGGCGGCGGAGGGAGAAACGGCTCCGGCGGCGCAGAGCTTGTATAAGGTGGCCAAGGCGGTGACGGCGCGGCTGGACGAGATTGGCGGGACGCTGGGCGGCCCGCGGGTGGAGATTGATTGAAGGATCGAAGTAAGGAAGCACAGATTCGGCAAGAGAGTTCGTCCAGCAGAGTTGAGTCCGTGCCTGGAAGTGGCAGTGTTGAGAAAGAGTTTAAGTTGGAGGGTCTGTCGCGCCTCCGGCGCTCCACTCTCGATTCAGAAGAAGAAGGCGTAACCCTTCGCGATGCTCAGGGCAAAGAGCCGCGCTACACATAAACGCGCCCGCACGGAACAAATTGGCTACAATTCGCGTTTCAGACGGTGAGACGAACGGGGGGAGTTCCATGCCATACCGGGAGGAAGACGCCCGCCGCAGTCCCTCGCGATTCTTGGGATAAAAAGGCGGCCGCTACAAATGGAAGATTCTCTGCAGAGGACGGGCGAGGATCGCCGGGGAGATTGGGCACTCCTTGGCGGACTCGCCTTTTTGTTGTTTGCGGCGCACCTGCTGGTGGGCGGGCGGTACGGGTATTTTGTGGACGAGTTGTATTACCTGGCGTGCAGCCATCATCTGGCGTGGGGGTACGTGGATCAGCCGCCGCTGATCGCCGTGATCACCTGGCTGGTGCGCGTGACGCTGGGCGATTCCTTGCGGGCGTTGCATTTTCTGCCGGCGGTGGCGGCGGGGTTGCGCGTGATTCTGACCGGCCTGATCGCGCGAGAACTGGGCGCGCGGCGATACGGGATGGCGCTGGCGTGCGTGTGCGTGATGGTGGCCCCGATTTACCTGGGGCTCGACTCGCTGCTGACGATGAACGCGTTCGAGTCGCTCTTCTGGATGAGCGCGGCGCTGATCGCATTGAAGATATTCAACGGGGCCAGCCAGCGGCTGTGGCTGCTGTTCGGCTTGGTGTGCGGTGTGGGGCTGTTGAACAAACATTCCATGCTGTTCTTCGGGTTTGGATTGTTTGCGGGCCTGCTGCTGACGAAGCAGCGCAAGCAGTTTCTCTCACCGTGGATCTGGCTGGGCGGGATGATCGCGATGCTGATTTTCCTGCCGAATCTGCTGTGGGAAATTCATCGAGGATTCCCGACCATCGAACTGTTGCGCAACGTGCAGGCCAGCGGGCGCAATACGGAAGTCGGTCCGCTCAAATTTCTGGAGATGCAAGCGCTGCTGATCCTTCATCCGCTTTCCGCGCCGGTGTGGATCGCGGGGCTGATGGAATTGCTGCGCGACCGCGAAGGCAGAGGCTGGCGCGTGCTGGGGATCACCTGGCTGGTGATCATGACCTGCATGCTGACAATGCACGGCCGCATGTATTATCCCGCGCCGGCGTATCCGATGCTGTTTGCGGCGGGCGGTATGGCGTTTGAGCGCTGGTTCGCGGGATGGAAAATATCGGCCTGGCTGAGGCCGCTGTGGATTGCGCTGCTGGCGATTACCGGAGTTCTGATTGCACCGTTTGCGTATTTCCCGATGCTGACGGTGGATCAGTACATCGCTTACGCCAAATTCTGGCATTTCGAACCGCCGCGCATCGAGAATCACCGCATGGGGCCGCTGCCGCAGCTGTATGCGGACCAGTTCGGCTGGAAGGAGATGGCTCAGGTGATGGCGGACGCCTATCACAAGCTGCCTCTGGAGGAACAGAAGGGCTGCGCCATCTTTGGACAGAATTACGGACAGGCTGGCGCGATCGATTTTTTCGGGGCGAAGATGGGATTGCCGCTGGCGATTTCGACGCATCAGAACTACTACTATTGGGGCCCGCGGGGATATTCGGGGCAATGCATGATCATCATGGACGATACGCCGAAGCGCCTTGGTGAGTTGTTTGGCAGCGTGGAAAAGATGGGGACGGTGTACCACCCGCTTTCGATGCCGTACCAGCATTTTGACGTGTATTTGTGTCGCGAGCCGAAGTTTGGGACGTTGGAGCAGCTTTGGCCGAAAATCAAGCATTGGAATTGAAGGTTGGAAGGTGGCTGCGCGACGCTGAAGCGTGTGTTCCTGGGGCCTGTCCTTGGGGGCAGCTTGTGGATTGCGAACGGAAGGGTGAGACGCGCGCATCGTTTTTGCGGGGCTCGTGTTCAATACAAGCAGGAGCCTTGCATGCGTATCGCTGCGCGATCTGCTTCGGTTGTCTTTGCATTGCTGATTGGCGGTTTGCTTGCTCCGGCTGGATTGTGGGCGGCGAGCCGCGGGGCGCATCCTCGGGTGAATTCTGCGGAGGCATTTTTGTTTGAGGCCGCGAACCGGGACCGCGCCGCGGCGGGATTGCCGGCGTTTCAATGGGACGCGAATCTTGCGGAGGCCGCTCGGCGGCATGCGGAGCAGATGGTCCGGCACAACGCGTTGTCGCACCAGTTTCCCGGCGAAGCTCCGTTGCAGGATCGCGCGCGGCAGGCGGGCGCGCGGTTCGGCATGATTGCGGAGAATGTGGCGGAGGGTCCGTCAGCGGAGGGTCTGCATGCACAATGGATGCATTCGGCGCCGCACCGGGCGAATTTGCTCGACCGGGATCTGAATTCCATTGGCATCTCGGTGATTGCCAGCGGAGGGCAGTATTTTGCGGTAGAGGATTTTTCGGTGCATGTGGCGCACTTGACGCTTACCGAGCAGGAATCGGAAGTGCGTTCCCAGCTTGCGGGCTACGGACTGCGGATGGAGAACGAGGTGGCGGATGCGCGAAAGACCTGCGCGATGGATCGCGGTTGGGCGGGGCCGAGGCCGGCGGCGGTGCTGCGCTATGAGATGTCGGACCTGAGCCGGCTTCCGGAGGAAGTGGAGCAGAAGGCGCGGAGCGGGAAATATCACGCGGCGGCGGTGGGCGCGTGCGAGGCGAGCGGGTCGAACAGTTTTGAACAGTTCCGGATTGCGATCTTGTTTTTCTGATCGGGCGATGTGGAGGAAGGACGGCAGTCAGTCGACAGCTAACAGTCTACAGCTAACAGTCTACAGCTGAGAGCCAGCAACTAAGCGCCGGGCGCCCCGAGAAGATATACTCCGCACTAACATTCGAGCACTGACGACTCACAACTGACCTCGCCCTTGCGTTTTGGGGGGAAACGGGTAGACTCTCTGCATGACGTCCTCGTTCTACTTTTACGCGTGGCGATTTACGTACCGGAGCGACCGGCAGCGAGGGGCCACCGTCTAGAACGAGCGCATCGGAGGATTCTGGCCCACTCGCAATGAGTGGGCTTTTTTGTTTTAGGGACAGGAAAAACGCGGGCATCTCCGGGGAAATGAGAAAAGGAAGCGACGGACATGATTATTTCGATGAAATTACATTCGACGCGCGACGAGATCGATCAGGTGACGGCGATCGTGCACCACTTCGGATACAAAGTGCATTCGATCGAGGGCGAAGAGCGCGTAGTGATTGGCGTGGTGGGCGTGGGCGACGTAACGGCGTGCCTGGAGTCCGTGGAGGCGATGCCGCAGGTGGAAAAAGTGGTGCGAATCACGGCGCCGTACAAGTTCGTGAGCAAGGAGTTCCGTCCGGGGCGCACGCGGATTCGCGTGAATGGAACGGAAATCGGCGGCGACGAATTCGTGGTGATGGCGGGGCCGTGTTCGGTGGAGAGCGAAGAACAAATCATGCGCGCGGCGGAAGGCGTGGCGAAGGCGGGCGCGAAGCTGCTGCGCGGAGGCGCGTTCAAGCCGCGGACATCGCCGTACGATTTTCAGGGCATGGAGGAAGAGGGGCTGAAACTGCTTCAGAAGGCGAAAAAGGCGACCGGCCTGGCGATCGTGACCGAAGTGATGGGCGACCGCGACGTGGAGCTGGTGGCGCAGTATGCGGACGTGATGCAGGTGGGCGCGCGGAACATGCAGAACTTCATGCTGCTGAAGGCGCTGGGGAAGTGCGGGCGACCGGTGCTGCTGAAACGCGGGCTAAGCAGCAGCATCAAGGAATTATTAATGAGCGCGGAGTACATCACGGCGCACGGGAATCCCGACGTGATTCTTTGCGAGCGCGGGATTCGCACGTTTGAGACGGCTACGCGGAACACGTGTGACATTTCGGCGATTCCGGTGCTGAACGAACTGACGCACCTGCCGGTGATTCTCGATCCGAGCCACGCGACCGGGAAGCGCAGCCTGGTGCCGGCGGTGGCCCGCGCGGGCGTGGCGATCGGCGCCGACGGATTGATCGTGGAGGCGCATCCGGCTCCGGAGCGGGCGATGAGCGACGGCGCGCAATCGCTGGACCTCGGGCAGTTCGCGAAGATGATGGAGGATTTGCAGCCGTATATCTCGCTGTGGAAGGCGGCGCGGAAGAAGGAATCGGTGGCGACGGCCGCGCGCTAACTAACCCTAAGACCCAGGTTCCCAAAAGTGGAGGGGCAGCCGCTGGGCTCTTACTGGGTGGGTACATTGCGGCGAGCACTTCTCTTTTGCCGGGAAAGCAAGTGGCGTATGCCCAGCGGTAGCAGACGACCGATCTTTGTCTTCGGAAGGGTGTCAGTGGATTTAGGCTTGTCCTTCGGGTGATGGACAAGATTCCCCGCTCTTGACGAGGGCGGCAAGCAGTCGGGAGTCATAGCCTTCCGCCGATGGCAACTCTCATAGAGATCCATCGTGTATGTGAAAGTCGCGTGCGAGGGGGTAACTCGGTTCGTTCATGCAAAGGGATTGGAGATGGTGACGGTGGCGATGCGCTGGCCGTGCTGGAAGTCTTCGCTATAGAGGATGTCGCACTGGCCTTCGATGGCGGAGGCGACGATCAGGGCATCGTACCAAGCGAGACCATAGCGAGCGCCGAGCCGGAGCGCCTCCGCATATAAGGCCGGGGAAGAATGCACCGTGAGCAGCGGACCGAAAGTGGTAGCGAGGTATTGCTCCGCCTCCAGACTGGTCATGGGCTTTGCGAAACGCCGCAGGGCCACGTTAAAGAACTCCTGCACGACCTGGTAGCTGACAATTCCAGCTCGGGTTTCAATGGCCCTTCGGATCAGCTTTCTGGACTCGGCGGCCTTGCTGGGCGAGGCGGTGTCGAAGGAGCAGGCGAAAATGTTGGTATCGAGAAAGAACCTACCGCTCATTCATTTCATCCCGGCTGAAGCGCCGCCCCGCCCGGACATGCTTCAGGCGTTTCATCAGCGCGTCGAACTCGCGAGGGCCTCCGTTCTGCGCCGTTAACTGCTCCAGCCAGTCGCGAAACATGGCATTCAAGGTCTTGTGCCGGGTTTTGGCCAACAGGCGCGCCTGCTCAATGAGGCGCTCATCCGCGCTCAAGGTAATATTCTTCATGCGAGGATAGTGTACACTTTTTTCGTGTGAACTGGTCAGTGCACTTGCAAGTCACCAGAGCTAGAAACCAGGGACATGCGTGACGTTATTCTTGAACGCCTTGACACGGGGGGTGCGGGGGCCTATGGTCGGGGCGGCGGGGAGGGGACGATACCCTCGGCTTCCTGCCATGGCTGTGTGCCGCAAAGGAGGGTCCCCATGCCGATTAGCCTGGTTTCCCTTTCGCTCGTGGATTCACCGGTAACGCGGGAAGAAGGACGCAAAATTCTCGAACGGGACAATTACGTTTGCCAGTATTGCGGGTTGGACGGACGGGCGAGCTTCGAAAACGCGCTGGTAATGCGCGTGGATTTCGTAAAGCCGCGCGCCCGCAAGGGCAAGAAGGATCCCGGCAACCTGGTGGCGTGTTGCATTCCCTGCAACACGATTAAGGGCACGCGGGTCTACGCGAGCTTCGAAGCCGCCAAAGGGCACGTGCTGGCGCGCCGCGAAGAACTGCGCAAGGCGTGGCAGACGAAGACGGCGTATCCCAAGGCCAAAGCCGCCAGCGCCTGAAGCGGTTCCAGTTCAAAAGAAGAAGAGGCTCAAGGCCCCGGAAGCGCTTAGAGGGAGCTGGCGAGTTGGTGTGACCGAGCACTCCGGGATTTGCGACGTGGCCGCGAGTGGAGTCGGATCGCGAGCCGACGAGTATAGGGGCAAGTGTTTTATGGCCCTTGTCGTATATCGTGAAATCTGGAATGACACTTAGTAGCAAGGAAGAATGATAAGGACAATGTATGGCCGTCCGCTTGGAAACCAAGGTGGCTGATGAAGTTTGGATTGTGACGGCGCTGCTGCATCACGAGCGGCCGGCCGCCGAGGACTTTTCCGTGGAGGAGATCCTACGGCGAGCCACCGAAGAGAACCTTGCCGGAGCTTTGCGGCCAGGAGTGTATGTGCATATCGTGCAGCACTGCGTGGCGAACCGGGCGCCGAATCCTGGCCGCTACCGGAAGTTGGTGGAAACTTCGGAGGGACGCCGACGGTTGTTCCGGAAGGGCGATCCCTATCATCCGGGACGCGAGGGCGCGAAGGTCATTCCCGACGGGGAGGAGATTCCGGCGGAATACCGGCCGCTGCTTGCGTGGTATGCGGGCTGGGAGGAAAAATCGCAATGCAACCGGACGAAGAGCGATCCCTTGCTCCGACTGCAAGATTCCGGCAAAGAGCTTTGGAAGGACGAACCGGCCGATCGCTACGTCGAACGGCTTAGAGAAGGCTGGTGATGAGCCGGATTTTCTGGGACACCAACCTGTTCCTCTATTTGTTCAAAGGTTCGGCGCAATACGGGCGGCGCGTTGCGGAGTTTCGGGAGGCTATGCTTCGCCGGGGAGATTTGCCGGTGACTTCGACGTTGACGCTCGGCGAAGTGCTGGTGAAACCGGTGAAAGAGGGCGACACACGGCTGCAACGGGAATATTCCGCGGCCATTCCCGCCGCGGCGGTGCTGCTGCCGTTCGACGAAAAAGCGGCGCAGGTATACGCGCAGCTGAGAAGCGACAAAAGCGTTCGCGCTCCGGACGCGATTCAACTGGCTTGCGCCGGTTCGTTTGGAGTGGACCTTTTTGTGACCAACGACAGCCGGCTGCACGCGCTCCCGGTGCAGGGCATTCAGTTCATCACGTCGCTGGAGCGCCTGCCGATCTAGCGGCGGCGCGTTCGGCAGACGCTTCCTGCCTGGTTTATTCCTTGAAATTACCCGAACCTTGGCTCTGGTCACGGTGCAGTGGCCGCGCGGTTCAGAAGGCCTGCACGTGCGACCAGTAGGAATGCGCGTTTCGCGGCGCTAGGATGAGGGCGTTCGGGGTGGTGTCCTCGAACAATATCCCGAGGGGCCAATCTGGGGGAGAAGCGAGGTCGCCGTGTATTGCGAGCATTGCGGACTGAAAATTCTTCCGGAACGCCCGGTGTGCACGCGCTGCGGAAAACCGCAGGCTTATGAGTGGATCCAGTTGACCAGCCTGGCGGTGCTGCTGCTGGCGGCCATTGGGAATGCGGTGACGCAGTGGGTGCTGCTGCCGAGGCTGGCCGCGTCGCACCCGATGGGATATTTTTTCCGCGGCTGGCTGTGGGCGGACCGCGAGACGAGCCTTTATGGCTGGATGCCGCTGGCGGGGGCGCTGCTGGCGTGGGAATTTTACGTTTGGCGAAAAGTGCGCAAAGCAAAGCCGGTGGCGAAGGTTCGCAGCTGGCTGAGCCGCAAGGTGCTGACGTTCGTGCTGGCGGCGGGGTTTGCGCCGGTGCTGCCGTGGTGGCTTCCGGCAGGACAGCCGTCGGAGAAAACCATGACGGTGCTTTCGCGGTATCCGGGATTGCCGTGCGCGATTTCGTGGGGCGCGATCCTGATTGTCGCCACGGTGCTGTGCTGCAAGGCGGAGACGCGCAATTTGCTGCTGGGGCGCGGAAAAACGCTTTCAATGATCAGCCTGGGCGCGGTAACCGTGTATGTGACGCTGACGCTGGTGGGCTGGGCGTTGACGTAGAGACGCAGGGCGGAAGACGCAGCGTTTGCGGGAAACGAATACCGTGCGGCTGCGACGTCCGAGGTTGACGTGCCAGCGGATAGCGGCGAGCAGAAGCGAAATTCGCTGGACTCACGGTAAGCAAACCTGGCTCCTGGACGAGCGGGCTTGATTACGGCAGGAGGCTGTAGCGGCCGCCGCCGGTGGTTGAGATAACGAGATTCATCACGATCATCATCACTTCGTAATTCCAGCCGTTGCTGGCCCAGAAGTCGAGATGCCAGACGAAGATTTTCTTCTGGATGGCTCCCAGCATGATGAGGATCAGTCCGATAGCCGCGGGCTGCGCCAGAACACCGAAGGCCAGGCCAAGACCACCGCAGATCTCCACGATCCCCAGAAAAATCGTGAAGCCCTTGCTCATGCCGATGCTTTTGCTGCGGCCGACGGGGTCCTTGAGATGGTTCCAGCCGCTGGTGGCGAAGATGAAAGCCACCATAAGGCGCAGAAGCAGCAGGCTGAGATCGGTGAAGCGGGCAAGTTGGGGGAGTGGCATGGGGGTCCTTTCGGGCGGATGGCCGGGGAGAAAATACCACCCCAGCGGCGCGCCGGCCAACGCTTTACTCCTTCATTTATTGCCTTTATGCTGATTTTATGAGCGACGAACGGTTTGGCTTTGCGACGGTGGAAGAGGCAGTGGAGGAGATCCGCCAGGGGCGGATGATCGTCCTAGTGGACGACGAAGACCGCGAAAATGAAGGGGACCTGACGATGGCGTCGGAGAAGATCACGCCGGAGGCCATCAACTTCATGGCGAAATTCGGGCGCGGGCTGATCTGTCTGGCGCTGACCGAGCAGCGCTGCGACGAGCTGAATCTGCCGCTGATGTCGGCGATCAACACGTCCGTACACGGGACGGCGTTCACCGAAGCGATTGATGCGAAGGTGGGCGTGACTACGGGAATCAGCGCGTCCGACCGCGCGATCACGGTGTTGACGGCAATCGATGCGAAGACGCGCCCGCAAGATCTGGCGCGGCCCGGGCACATGTTCCCGTTGCGCGCGCGCAATGGCGGCGTGCTGGTGCGCGCCGGGCAGACGGAAGCGAGCGTGGACCTGGGGCGGATTGCCGGGCTGAATCCTTCCGGCGTGATCTGCGAAATCATGAACGAAGACGGAACGATGGCCCGCGTGCCGCAGTTGATGGAATTCTGCCGCGAGCACGGATTGAAGATGCTGACGGTGGCGGACCTGATCCGCTACCGGATGCAGCACGAGCGGTATGTGCGGCGCGTGGCGGAGGCGGTGCTGCCCACGCGCTACGGCGATTTCCGCATGATCGCTTATGCCAGTGACGTGGACCACGACCAGCACGTGGCGCTGGTCCGCGGCGAACTGGAGGGCGCACCGCCACCGCTGGTGCGCGTGCATTCGCACTGTTTGACTGGGGATGTATTCGGCTCGACGGCATGCGATTGCCCGGATTTGATTGCCAAGTCCCTGGAGATAATCGCGACGGAAGACCGGGGCGTGTTTTTGTATCTTCACCACACGGGGCGCGGATTCTCGATTGATCTACCCGAAACACCCGGAATGCTGCCACAGATTCATTTTCATTCGCGCGGACAACTGGATCGCGAACCGGCGCGGCAGCGCATGGTGCAGCATGAGAGCGGCATTGGGGCGCAGATTCTGATTGATCTGGGATTAAAGGATATCCGCGTGGTGACCAACCATCCGAAAAAGGTGGTGGCGCTGGAAGGGTACGGAATTCGAATCGCCGACCAGGTGCCGCTGAATTTGAGCACGCCAAAGCCGACGCATCAGCGGTTGTAGGCCTGAATCATCAGCGGAAATACGAAGAGCAGTGCCGCAGGGCGAGCAAAAGGCGCTCGACCTGCGCTACAGCTATGGTTCGTTGTCTTCGCTGGATTCGGCCGGCGGAGATTGTTTTTCGTTTGAGGGAGGCTTTGCAGGGGGAGATTTGGCGTGGGCGGAGGTGTTTTGCGAGGCGTGCGCGTGGTGGCTGGCGTGGGCGGGTTCAACGGTGAGATAGGGTCGCATTTTGGCGAGGCGTTTCTGGCCGATGCCCTTGATGGAAAGAAGATCGTCCACGCTTTTGAAGGCGCCGTAGGATTTGCGGGTGTCGAGGATTTTTTGCGCGGTGGCCGGGCCGATGCCGGGGACCTCTTCGAGTTCAGCGGCGTTCGCGGTATTGAGGTTGATGGGATGCGCGGGCGGTTTCTTTTTGGCAGCGCATGGCAGGGCCAGGGACAGCGAAGCGATCAAGGCTGTCAGACATACTGCGCGAGTTATACCCAGATAGGGCCGCACAGCTGTATATAAGCATAGATTATATAGCTAGATCAATAATATAGGGCATTGTGCGGACTGCCTCAGTGCTGCTCGGACAGTTGGTGATAGACCCACAAGCATACCAATGGGAGCACTCCTAGCCAGAGAATGGTAGTCACCAGTCGGAGCCAGAATGTGCTTGGCGAGTTTCTAGGGACCGCTTCGGGAACTCGAGCACGGCGGAACGACCACGAATAGAACACCCCATGGTAAATGACCGCTCCGACGAGCATTACGAGTACCGAAATTGTCCTCAACGACGGATAACGAGTGAACCGACCGTCTAAGCCGGCAGCGCCCAGCATGCCAACAAAGGTCATCAAAATCCCCAAGCCAAACATTTTTTCCTTGAGCGTGCTTCGGGGAGCCATAGTCGTCTAGAACAGAGGTTCAGTCTCCGGCAGATGTTGATTTGCTAGCTAATAAATTGCCCTGGGCGTCGAAGAGTTCGAGGTCGCCGAAGAGGGCGGCTTGATCCGCGAGTTGGGCGCGGTCGCCGACGATTACGATTTGCATGTTGGGGGAGTCGAAATATTTGCGGGCCATGGCCATGAGGTCGGCCGGCGTGACCGCGCGAACGTTGTCGCGATAGGTTTCGAGGTAATCGGCGGGCAATTCGTTCAATTCGACGGTGGAGAATTGCGAGAGTAGTCCCTCCTGGGAAGCGAGGCCCAGGGAGAAAACACCGGTGAGATAGTTCTGCGCGTCGGCGAGTTCGGCTTCAGGGACGGGGACGGAGCGGAGCTTGTCAATTTCATAGAAGATTTCGGTGAGCGAGGCGGCGACGACATCGTTGCGCACGGCGGCGGAAACGGAGAAGAAGCCGTGGTGGCGCAGCGGATGGACAGAGCTACGCGGGCTGTACGTGTAGCCCTTGTCCTCGCGGATATTCATTACCAGGCGCGAATTGAACGCGCCTCCGTAGAGACTGTTGGTGAGGCCGAGGCGAATCCAATCGGGATGCTTGCGCGTGATGGCGTGGCAGCCGACGAGGATTTGGGTCTGCACGGAGCCGGGATTGTGGACGAGGTGGACGCGGCGGCCGCGGGGCTTCGGCGGAGCAGGGAAATCTTTCGGTGCGGGTTTCTTGCCGGCCCAATCGCCGAAAGTTTTTTCGATGAGTTTCAGCATGGCTTGCGGGTTGAAGTCGCCGACCAGCATCAGCAGGCCATTTTCGGGCGTGTAGATTTCGCGATAGACGGCCTGGAGATCGCCTCGCTGGTAAGCGGCGACCTGGGTTTCGCTGGGGGAAATTTGCGCGTAAGGATGCGCGCCGAAGAGAATTTTGCGGAGGCGCTCGCCGGCGAGAAAGCCGGGAGAAGTTCGCTCGAGCTTCACTTCCTCGAGTTTTTGGCGGCGCTCGCGTTCGAATTCGTTTTCGGGGAAGGAAGCTTCGCGGGCGAGTTCGTTGACGAGCTGCAGAAGCGGCTCGGCGAATTCGCTGAGGCCGGCGAAACCAATGGCGCTGGTGTCCTGCCCGGCGCTGCTGCCCAGATCGGCGCCGAGGCGGCGGAGATCCTCTTCGAGCTGGCGGCTGGCGCGCTTGGAGGTACCGGTGCGCACAACGGTGGAAGTCATTTCGGCGAGGCCGGTGGAGCGATCGGAAACCTGGGCATTGCCGGCGCGGAAATAGAGTTCACCGTGAAATTTGGGGATGGAATGCGCTTCGGCGAGGACGATTTCGAGGCCGTTGGCGAGGCGCGCGCGCGTGCGCCGGGGCCAGGTGACGGGCCGCTCGGCGGAGAGCGCGGGAACCAGCGTGGGCATTTCCGGGGCGCGGGAAGCCATTACGCAGCCTCCTGGACGCCGCCCTTGGCGGGCGCGCGAAAGACGATGGCGCGATTTTCAGGCACGAGGTATTTTTTCGCCACGCGGAGGATGTCTTCGCGCGTTACGCCGAGGAAGCCATCGAGAACGGAATTGACGAGCTGCGGGTCGTTATCGAACAACGCGAAGCAGGCGAGCAGGTGCATCAGGCCGTAGCGCGGCATGTAGCCGCCGCGGCCGCCTTCCAGGGTCGAGTAATAGTCGGAGCGCCATTTGATCTTGAGCTGCTGCAATTCGTCATCGGAGATACCGCTCTGCTGGACCTCGAGGAGGACGGCGTCGAAGGCCGTGAGCGTGGCGTCGTCGGTGAACTCGGGTTTGTGCAGGATGCGGGTGGTCATCTGCGAGGGGCCGTTGTAGCCGAAGAGGTCGTCCACGCCGCCCTCGGCTTCGACGGCGATCTGCTTTTCGAGGACGAGTTCGCGGTGAACGCGTCCCGCGCGGCCACCATGCAGGGCCTGATCGAGCAGGGCCATGGCGTACCAATCCGGCGTGCGGCGTTCGGGCAAGACGTAGGCGATGGCCATGGCGGGCAAAGTGCCGAACTTTTCCTCGACGCGGCCACGGCGTTCTTCCTTTTGCGGCGGTTCGGTGGGATCGGCGAAGGGAGGCGCGGCACCGGCGGGGATGGCGGCGAAATATTTCTCGGCCAGGGCGAAGCCGTCGGAGGGGGTGACATCGCCGAGCATCAGGAGGACGGCGTTATTCGGCACATAGTAGGTCTTGAAGAATTTCTGCACATCGGCGAGATTAGCGGCGTCGAGATCGTGGAAATCGCCGTAGAAATTGTGCGCGTTGGCCCAGTTGCGAAAGGCGACGGGGGGCATGTCGAGCCAGGGAAAGCCGCCGTAGGGCTGGTTGAGGACGTTGACGCGGACTTCCTCCTTCACAACGTCGCGCTGGTTGCGCAGGTTTTCGTCGTCCACTTTCAGGGCGCGCATGCGGTCGGCTTCGAGCCAGAGGACGCGTTCGAGTCCGTTCGAGGGGACGGCTTCGTAATAGTTGGTGACGTCGTACATCGTGGAGCCGTTGAGCACGCCGCCGCTGGAATTGATCAGCTTGATGTGCTGCATCTTGGGCGCGTTCTCGGAGCCCTGAAACATCATGTGCTCGAAGAGATGCGCGAAGCCGCTGCGGCCCTGGGGCTCCAGGCGGAAGCCAATTTTGTAGTAGACGCCGACGGTGACGACCGGCGCGGCCGCGTCCGGCGCAATCACCACGCGCAGGCCGTTATTGAGCGTGCCCTGGTGAATGGGAATGTGAAGTGAACTCAAGCGGAGCCCCCTTTGGATTTGACGAGCGGTGCGGAATGCCGTGGAAGCGATTCGAGGCGTTGCAACACGCCGGCCGCATGGTTGGAGAGAACGTGGGCGGAAAGGCGGCTGACGGCCTGATAGGCTTCCAGAAATTCAGGATGAAGGCGCGCGATGGCGTCTTCGTGGGCGGCCACGACGCCGTAGTCGCCACGGGAGAGCGGGCCGGTCCAGGCCTTGTGCGGGCCGAGTTTTTCGTAGTGATCGAGGACCTGGCGGGACAACGAGAGCAGCGCGCGTTGCGCTTCGCGGCGCGAGAGCCCCGCGTTGTGCAGCAGGTGGACTCCCGCTTCCTCGAGCGCGAGCAACAAGCCGGAAGCGAATGCGCCGGCGGCGTGGTAGGCGACTTTGTTCTCCCGCTTGATGTTCACGGGAAAGCCGCCAAGCGCGCGGGCGATGGAGCGCGCGGCGCGGACAGCCGGCGTATCGCCTTCGATGCCGAAAACCTTGCCTTCGAGCGGCGGGACGCTGAGGCCGTTGAAAGATTGCATCGGATGCATGGAGGCGGCGAACGCACCGCACTCGCGGACCGCTTCGAGGACGGAAGCATCGCAGGCGCCGCTGGTGTGCAGAACAATTTTGCGGCGAAGGGATTCGGCGCCGACGCGCGCGAGCTCGGCGGCAGTTTCGGGAATGGCATCGTCGGGAACGGCGATGAGGATGGTCTTTGCGGCGACCACTTGGGGCGGGATGCAGGAGTAAGGTTGTCCGGCGCGGATGAATTTTACGGCGTTGCGCGCGCTGGCCTGCGAGCGGGCGGTGACAACCGTGATGTGCCAGCCGTGTTCGTGGAGGGCGCGGCCGAGCGCGCGGCCCACGCGTCCAGCACCCAGAATGGCGAGGGTCTTGGGCATCCATGCTAGGATAACTGAGGCTGGCGTTCGACTCCAATCCGCATGCATTCCATCTGGCTTGCTCTCTTCGGACTGATCGCAATCTTCTGGACAACCTACGGACTGAAAGTGGCGTACGGCGCGGCGCGCTTGCCCTGGCTGCGCGATTTTGGAGGGGCCGGGGACGCCGATTGCCCGCGAATTTCGCTGATATTCGCAGCGCGCGACGAAGAGGCGAAACTGCGGCGCGCGGTCGAGACGATGGTGGCGCTGGACTACCCCAACCTGGAGATTGTGGCGGTGGATGACCGTTCGACCGATGCGACGGGGAAGATTCTGGACGAGTTCGCGGCCCGGTATCCGCGATTGCGCGTCGTGCACGTTCACGAACTGCCCGCCCGGTGGCTCGGCAAACCGCATGCGCTGCAAAAGGCGTATGAGGCTTCGACGGGCGAGTGGCTGGCGTTTACCGATGCGGACGTGACGTACCGTCCGGATGCATTGCGGCGGGTGGCCAGCCTGCTGCGCGAGAAAAAATGGGATCACCTGGCGCTGCTGGGCGACGTGGAACGCAGCGGTTTCTGGGACAACGTACTGATCCCGTTTTTCGGGATGAGTTTTCAGCTGGTGGTGGATTTGTACCAGGTGAGCAATCCGAACTCGCGGGCCTACGTGGGCGTGGGCGCCTTTCAGATGCTGAAGCGCAGCGCGTATGAAGCTTGCGGAACGCACCGGCGGCTGGCGATGGAAGTGATCGACGACATGAAGCTGGGAAAGCTGGTGAAGCAGGCGGGATTCCGATCGGGCGTGGCGGTGGCGCAGAATGCGGTGGCCGTGGAATGGCACCTCGGATTGCAGAACCTTGTGCGGGGACTGGAGAAGAATTTTTTTGCGGCGGCGGAATTCCGGCTGGGGATGGCGGCGGCGCAAGTGCTGAGCCTGCTGCTGTTCAATGTGGCGCCGTTTTTGGGATTGGCATTCGGGAGCGGATGGGTCCGGATTTTTGCGGGCGCGGCGGTGCTGATCGCGCTTTGCTTCCATGTTGGAGTGGACGTGGTGATGCGGGTGCCGGCGATGTATTGCGTTACGCTGCCGCTGGCGGCGGTGTTGTTTGCGTATATTTTGCTGCGGTCGACGTTTGTTACGTTGCGGCAAGGCGGGATTTATTGGCGGGGGACGTTTTATCCGCTGGAGGACTTGCGGCGGGGGCTGGTATGAGGACTGGTGGCACCGGCATCCGTGCCGGCAAGGTTGGCGGCCGCCACCGACGCTTGCCGCCAGGATGGCAGCGCTACCATCGCGCTATGAGGCGGCTTGTGCGCCTGCCGGTTCGTCCTTCCCAAACACGCCGGCGAGGTCTTGCTGCTTGAGGGATTTGATGCGGTCGCGAAGCTGGGCGGCTTTTTCGAATTCGAATTTTTTAGCGGCTTCGCGCATCTGGGTTTCGAGTTGCTTCAAGAGCTCGGCGAGTTGGGCTTCGGATTTCACGTTGGCGGCGGCCGCGTCGAGGCCGGCGGTATCGAGGGGCACGGTGACGTAATCGGCTTCGACGATGTGGGCGAGTTCCATGTCGACGCCCTTGATGATGGATTGCGGGGTGATGTTGTTTTCGTTGTTGTAGGAGATCTGCTTGGCGCGGCGGCGATTGGTCTCGCTGATAGCTTCGTTCATGGAATCGGTGCGGCGATCCGCATAGAGAATGGCGCGGCCCTCAATGTGGCGGGCGCAGCGGCCGATGGTTTGGATCAGCGAAGTGGTGCTGCGGAGAAAGCCTTCCTTGTCGGCGTCGAGAATGGCGACCAGGGAAACTTCGGGAAGGTCCAGGCCTTCGCGTAAGAGGTTGATGCCGATGAGGACGTCGAATTCGCCCTTGCGCAAATCGCGAAGGATTTTGATGCGGTCGAGGGTCTCGACTTCGGAGTGCAGATAGCGGCAGCGCACGCCGATTTCGGAGAAATATTCGCTGAGGTCTTCCGCCATGCGTTTGGTGAGCGTGGTGACCAGGACGCGTTCGTTCTTGTTCGAACGAATGCGAATCTGTTCCAGCAGGTCGTCCACCTGGCCCTTCACGGGGCGGATTTCGACCTCCGGGTCGACGAGGCCGGTGGGGCGAATCACCTGTTCGACATAAACTCCGCCGGATTTCGTCAGCTCGTAAGGTCCGGGCGTGGCGGAGACATAAATGGCCTGATTGACGCGGTGCTCGAACTCCTCGAAGGTGAGCGGGCGGTTATCGAGCGCGGAAGGCATGCGGAAGCCGTAGTCCACAAGGGTTTGCTTGCGCGACCGGTCGCCATGGAACATGCCGCGGACTTGCGGCACGGTGGCGTGGGATTCATCAATGAAGAGTAGATAGTCCTGCGGGACGTAGTCGAGGAGCGTCGGCGGGGCTTCGCCGGGCAGGCGTCCGCTGAGGTGGCGCGAGTAATTTTCGACGCCGTGGCAATAGCCGATGGTGCGCATCATTTCGATGTCGAACATGGTGCGCTGGACCAGGCGCTGGGCCTCGACAAATTTCCCCTGCTTTTCCATCTCCTTCTTCCACCACCCGAGCTCTTCCTGAATGCCGACGATGGCGCGGTCGCGCTGCTCCTGCGGCATGACGTAGTGGGTTTTCGGATAAATGGTTACGCGGGCGAGGTCTTCCTGGCCGGCGCGAATCTCGCCGGTGAGGGGATCGATCTGGCGAAGCTTGTCGATCTGGTCGCCCCACATTTCGATGCGATAGGCGTTGTCTTCGTAGGTGGGATAGATCTCGATGATGTCGCCGCGGACGCGAAACGTGCCGCGGCGGAGGTCTTCGCCACGCTCATAGAGGATGTCCACGAAGCGGCGGAGCAGCGCCTCGCGCGAAGTCTGCTGGCCGCGCTCGAGCATGACCAGCATGCCGTAGTAGGCCTCCGGCGAACCGATGCCGTAGATGCAGGAGACGGAGGCGACCACGATGACGTCGCGGCGCTCGAAGAGCGAGCGGGTGGCGCTCATGCGCAGCTTGTCGAGCTCGTCGTTTATGGTGGCTTCTTTTTCGATGTAGATGTCGGCGGCGGGGACGTAGGCCTCCGGCTGGTAGTAGTCGTAATAGCTGACGAAATATTCGACGGCGTTGTCGGGAAAGAATCCCTTGAACTCGTGATAGAGCTGCGCGGCGAGGGTTTTGTTGTGCGCCAGGACGAGCGCGGGGCGATTGGACTCCTCGATCACCTTGGCCATGGTGAAGGTTTTACCGGAGCCGGTGACGCCGAGCAGGACCTGATGCTTGTCGCCGGCTTCCAGGCCGCGAACAAGCTGTTCCAGGGCGGCGGGCTGATCACCGCGAGGCTGATAGTTGCTGCGCAGCTTGAAATCCATGTAAGGGTTCTCCAGGGGCTTTTTTGAGGAAACGGGGAAACTTCCATTATAGCGCGGGTGGCAAATTGGAGGCGGGTGGGTTGGTGAGCGCGGCGGGTTGCGGAACGAATAGAGTTTCGAGGTGACTGGTGGCGTCCACGGCGTAATGGACGCCGTTGGTGCCATCGGTTTTCATCACGGTCACATCCATGGACTGCTGCACGTCCTCGGTAGCGCGGAGAACGAGGCCGGTCTTGCGCGAAACGTAGGTGATGACCTGATTCTGGCCGCGGGCGGTGCCAGAGGTTTTCAAATCGTGCAGGCGAAAGTCTTCGGGTGTGGAATCCTTAGTGGAGGATTTCTGTTTGAGCGTGGACTGCGTGAGGAAGACGGCGCAGGTTTCGGCGGGCAGGACCGGGCATTTATCGTCGCGCGCGTAAGTGATTTCGCGCTGCCAGACGAGTTCCGCGATCAAAGAAGTGTCGAGTTCGGGATCGTCGTATTTCCATTTTTCGCCCGGCTTCATGCCCTGGGGCGGCAGAGTCCAGCCAAAAGCGAAGCGCGCCACCCAGAATTGCCAGAGCAGGCGTTGTTCGGGTGAGAGCGCGTCGAGCCCCGTGACGCCGCCGAGTTGGCCGGTGCTGAGGATATCGAATGTTATGTTGAGTGGCTTCGCTGACGTAGGAACTGGAAGCGCACCAGCCGCTGGCAAGAGCTGAGTCTGCGCCGCGACCCAGGGTTGGTGCTTCCGCGAGCGAAATTCCTGGATGCCCAGGAGAATACGCGCGGAAAGGTCGCCCTGGAGTTGCTGAGGCCCGCGCATGCTGGAAATGCGGCTTTCGGTCTTCACGATGCGATCGAGTCGGCCGTGCACTTCGTATTCGAGCGATTCTCCGCGCTGCAGCTTGGGGAAAAAATGCGCGCGAGAATCGCGGCCGAGCGAGGAGGCGCCGCAAAGCAGGATGCCGAGGAAAAGGAAGAAGCCACGCCGACGCGAATTGCGGGGTGGCTTGCGAGGGAGTGGCGGGAGAAACTTCATTCCTGCTTCTTTGCCTGCACGGATGGCGGTGTTTGGACGCTGGCGACGGGGGTTTGCAGCGAGCCCCGCAGTTGAAAGCGGGGCTCCGGCGGAGAGGCCTTTCCGCCATGTTTTGAGGGCGATGCCGCAGTGAAGGACAAATCCAGGTTCTGGGAAAAATTGAAGGTACCGGAGAGGTTCACCGTTTCCCGCGGACCTTGCAACTGCAATGCGTTGAATTGAACGGCGCGATCCTGGATGGTGAAGCTGCCCGCGCCCGATGGCCAGCGGGAAGCGCCGGTGCGCAGTGTGCCGGAATCCAGGCTGGCAGGGACATCCCATCCATGGAGCGCAAGCGATTGGAGGTGGAGTTCGCCAGTGCCCGCCAACTGGCCAAGCAGGGCATCGCGACCGACGCCGGAAGTGGTGAGGCGGAAAGTGCCGGAGGCGGCCCCGCCCCAGCGGTCAGCCCAGTGCGGGGACCAGGGAAAGTCCGCGAGGTTTGCACGGTCTATGGCGGCGGAGATTTCATACTGAGGAGGGACGGAAAATACGGCATTCAGATTGCCGTGGACGGTGCCACCGGCCCAGCCGGCATCCGCCTCCTTCACCTCCAGGTGCAAGTCGCGAAACACCAGATGTGCGCGGGGATGAACGAGCTTCACCTTCTCGACCGTGAGCGTCTCGGCAGTCAAATCGCCCTCGGCGGAGATGCGGCGAAGCAGTTCGCTGGGCTTCGCGGCGGATTCGGATTTGCTGAGCAGGGAAGCGAGAAGCCGCTGCAACCAGTTGGGGCGCGCGCGCGGCCCGAACCAGAGATCGAGCTCTTTGGCGTCGAGATGATCGGCGTGCAGATGGAAGCCCCACTGGGGAGCCGCGTCGCCGGAAGCGGGAAGTTCATCAATGGTGCCGGACCAGGCGGCGCCAAACGCGTCCGCTCGCGCTACGGTAGCGCCACGCCCGTTCGCATTCCAGACGGCGCGAACATCTTGCAACTGGAGAGGAAGATTGAGGCCCGCGGCCTGAAGCTGGGCTTTGGACAAATTGAGCGTGGCGTTCCATTGCGCATTGCGAGTTTCGGCATTCCAGGCGCGATCCACTTCCCCGGAGGCTCCGCCGGAAAGTTCCCAACCGTGATTCAGCGTCCGTCCGAATGCCGAGGCGGCTTTGAAGACGGAAGCGACGTCGCTCATTTTTCCCGAGAGCGCGAACGACCGGTGATGGCTCATAAAATCCTCGAACAGACGAAACTCCAGCTGGTCTTGCACCGAAGCGGCGTCTTGCGGCTGCGGGCGGTTTCTGCCGGCTTTTGAAGTCGAAGGCGAGGGTTTTGCCGCGCCATCGAAAAACAAGTGCACCGGGAGAAGCTGGAACCGTTCTTTGGAAGTGGAACCCTGCACCGGGCCGATACGGATTGGGGAGGCGAATCCGGGCAAGCGAAGCTCTCCGCCGGCGCTGGAAAGTTCCGCATCCTGCCATAGCAGCGGGCGGCCTCGCAGGGCGAAGCGGCCGGTGAAGAATTGTGTGGCGGAAACGGATTCCGCCACGTCGGGCTGAAAAGCGCGATACCAAGCAAGAATGTCCTGCGCACTGACGCCGGCGTTTTGGACGCGAATATTCCATTCGGACATGACCGCGGTTTGCAGGGCCGCCGAACCGGCGAAGTGGGAATGCGGAAGATCAAGCGTGGCGGCTTCGGCAAGGGCGACGCCCTGGGGAGCATCCCAGACGCCGTTGAGGATCAGGCTGGCGCTGGGATTGTCGCCGCGCTCGATCAGGTCCCAACGGTGAATGCGCGACGCGCGAGCGTGAATCGCAAATTTCCAGCTTCCCGGCTTGAGCGGCGAGCCGGATTCGGGCTTGCCGATGCTCGCGGAGCCATCGAGGGCGCATTCGCCGCGCACGCCGATATCGTTACCAGTAATCATCCGAAAAATGTCCGCCAGGGAAACGTCCGTCCAACGGACCTGAAGCTCCGCGGGCTGAAGCCGCGTCGACGTGCCGGCGACTTCGCCACGCACCTGAAGCGTTCCGGTAGACTGGAGGGCGACGCCGCTGCGCCAGGGCTGCGCCTCCAGGCGCAGTTGCCAGCGGCCCGGGGCGATCTGTTCGACGCTGCCAGAGACCTCCGTAAACGCAAAGGGCCGCTTCTCTTCGCCGGTCTTGAAATTAATGCGTCCCTCGTCGAATTCGATTTTCCGTAATTGGTTGGCGCTTTCGCCGGAACGCCTGGGGCCAACGGGCACACGAGACGAACCAGCGCTGGGAGCCGCAGGGGGCAGCCAGCCTTCCAGATTCCAGCGGCCTTGGTTGCTGCGCACGAGGATCAGGCTAGGGCGCGAGAGCGAGATGGTGCCAAAGTCGAAATGCCCTTCCAGCAGGCTGGTCCAGCGGACGCCGGCGGTCAGGCGGTCGGCGCGCAAAAAGTATTCGTTGCCGAACGCGGGATCTTCGCTGACGGTGACGCCGTCCACCGCCACTTGAGGGAAGGGAAGAATGTCCATCGAAAAGCCGTGCGCTTCCACGGGGCGCCCGAACGATTTTTCGAGATGGCCGAGTACGTAGGCGCGCATGCGGCGATTGCGAAAGAGAAATGGCGTGGCGGATTGCGCCAGGATCAGGAAGACAATCACGGCGACAACCCATTTTCCATAGGTGCGGATGCGGCTCATGCGGTGGAAGTCTCTCAAAACCGGAAAGGAAAAGACAGGGCCATGGGGAAGGGAAAACCTAATGAACCGTGTGCAGCATGCGGCCCCAGCGCGTGCGGGAAGGGAGATGGAGCAAAGTGTCGAAGATGGCCAGGACGCGCTGGGCGAAGGTGGAATCGGTGTAGTCGCTGCTGTTGGCATTCACGGACCAATAGATGAGGAAGGGACGGCCCATGATGGCGTCGCGGTCGACGAAGCCCCAGTAGCGGCTATCGGAACTGTGGTCGCGGTTGTCGCCCATGGCGAAATATTTGCCGGGCGGGATGACGAGTTCGCCGCCCTGGATGTACTTCTGAATTTCGTGTGCCCATTCCGGCTGCACGGGGGGCACGAAGAGCTGATTGCCGGGCGGGGGAAAGGTGTAATTCAGCGGATCGTAGCCAGCGGCGGGATCGTGGATCACGTAGGGTTCGTTCAGGGGCTTGTCGTTGATGTAGACCTGCTGGTCCACGAGCTTCAAGTGATCGCCGGGGAGGCCAATGACGCGCTTCACGAAGTGCGGATGATCCAGGTAGGGATACTTGAAGACGATAATGTCGCCGCGGCGGAGGTCGCGGTAAGGAAGGAACTTGTCGTACCACTGGCCGCGGCCGCCGAAAATGAATTTATTGACGAGCAGATGATCGCCGACCAGCAGCGTGTTTTCCATGGAAGGGGAAGGAATTTTGAACGCCTGAACCACGAATGTGGTGCCGAACAGGGCCAGAATTACGGTGACCAGCAGCGATTCGAGATATTCGGAAAGCGTGGTGGAGTTGTCGTGGAAGGAATGGGCCTCCGTAAAATGTGCGGGAGTCTCGTGTACGGCGGTCGCGGGCGAATCCTGGGCGATCGATTCATCCGGCATTGGGGCCCACCTCTTCTCCCAGATTTGCACTGGTGAGATGGAGCTTTTCGAGGGCGCGACGGGCGGCCTTCTGCTCCGCTTCTTTCTTGGTGGTGCCTTCGGCGCTGGACATGAATTCTCCCTTGATCCAGACTTCGACGCGAAACGTCTTCTGATGATCGGGTCCGGATTCACCGGCCAGGCGGTATTCCGCGGGCTGGTCGCCGCGGGCCTGCAGCAATTCCTGGAGCGCGCTCTTACGATCGGACTCAGAGATGCGTTCGCCGTCTTCCAGGGCCTGTTCGAAGACGATGCGCGTGAGCAAATCGCGGACAGGCGGGAGCCCGCCGTCGAGATACATGGCCGCGACCACGGCCTCAAAGGCATCGGCGAGCAGCGCGGGCTTATCGCGCCCGCCGGTTTTTTCCTCGCCGCGGCCCAGGCGGAGATGGTCGCCAAGGTCCAAGCGCCGCGCGGCGATCTCCAGGGAATGCGCGTTCACGATGCGCGCGCGGCTTTTCGAGAGCTGGCCTTCGGTCCACTCCGGAAACGCATGGAGCAGATATTCGCTGGTCAGGAGTTCCAGAACCGCGTCGCCGAGAAATTCCAGCCGTTCGTTGTCCTGCACTTCCGAGCCCGTGAAGGCGATGTCCTCGCCGCGGGCGGTGCGGAGCTCCGGGACCGAAGAGCTGTGCGTCAGGGCGCGGTCCAACAGCAGCGGGTCGCGGAAGACGTACCCGAGGCGTTCCATCAAGCGGTCATCATCCTCGCGGGCCATGGTGTGGGCTCATCGTGCCGGAGCACGGACAGGTTACTTGGGGGCACTGAGCTGCGTAGCGCCCAATTTCTTCGCCTCGTCGATGCCGGACTTGCAGGCGTTCTGCATGCCTCCGGGAATCGCGGCGCACTTGGTGAAGGCGGCGACGGCATCGTCGAAGTGGGAGGTTTTTTCGTTCGAGATGGCCAGCAGATAGAGATTGACAGGATCGGGCTGGGGATCCAGCTTCACGGCCTGGACGAAATTCGGGACGGCCTCCGCGTACCTGCCGCGGCGGAAGGCGACGATCCCCAGGCCGCTATAAGCCATGGCGGAGGTCTGGTCCTTGGCCTTGATGAAATTCTCGTCGGAAAGATCGGCGGGCTTCGGAAGCGTCGGGAGAAGTTCCAGCGCCTTCTGACAATACTTTTCGGCCTTGTCGAGCCGCTGCTCGGGATTGGGCGTTTGGGCGTTCATGGCGCGGGGCAGCGTGGAGCCGAGGATCGCGAGGGTCTGGGGATCATCGGGATTCAGCGCGAGTTCCTTGTCGCCGGCTTCTTCCATCTTGTCCACTTTGCCGTCGGCAAGATATCCGCGGACGAGCCATATATAGACCTCGCTGCGGTAGCGGCTCTGCGGATATTTGGCGATAAAGTCCTCGCCGGTTTTTTCTTTTTTGACGATGTCGGTCATCGGGGCGTCGCGAAACAGCTTGATGGCAGCCTCTTCCTCTGCGTTCACCGGGGGCGGCGCACTGTCGAGGGTGAGCGGCGTCACTTCGGCGGGTTTGCCGGACGGCTGGGTTTGCTGCGGCGGTGTTTGCGATTGCTGCTGCTGTTCCTGCTGGCGTTTCGCGGGATCCAGGGTCGGGGGAGCGTCCGAGGATTGCGCGAATGCCCGGGCGCCGCACAGAAGCGTTCCTCCCGCCAAGATAAACATTGCCAAGCGCGTGATGGTTTTCATTTCGTTTGCTTTTCTCCTTAGGGACGTTCCGCGGGTTTTCTGAGGTTCAAGTCGCCCAGCTCTTTCTGAGCCGCCGCCTGTGCCCTGGCCGGGGCGCCTTGCACGGCAAGCGCTGCTTGATACTCGGATTTGGACTCCTCGAGTTGCCCCTCCGCGTCCAAAACTCTTGCAAGAAAGACGTGAGACCAGGCGAGGATCATCGGATCCTCGGCCGAAGCGCGGGGCCCAGTGGTCAGCTTGCCGAAAATTTCCCTGGCGCGGTCTGCGTCGTGGTCGAGCAGCGCGACCAGACCGAGTCCATAGAGCGCGCGATCCTGATCGGGATATTTCGCCAGCACGGCCTTGAAGGCCGCCTCGGCGGCGCGCGGATTGCGGTCAGCAATGAAGCGTTCCCCGGCGGTGAGTTGCGCGACGGTGTCCTGGTCCGTGGGAAGATCGGCGGGCGCGGCATGATGCTTTGGGGTGACCGCCTCTCCGGAAAGTTTCGCGGCGGGCTGTTCGGAGCCGGGGGGAGCAAACGTAAGAGCGCTTGCGCGCGCGACTTCTGCTTTCACGTCGATGCCGCGAATCATGTCGGGGAAATAGTTCCGCATCGAAGGCTCGTTCTGCTCATAAGTGGTGAGGGCCGTGAAGACCGGGCGAACCAAGACGTAGCCGTCCGCGTCATTCGTGCTGAGGGCCACCTCGCGCTCACTCGGCGACAATTTCCGGAGTTTCAGCTCGACGGCGCGCACCAGACATTCCGCAAACCAGGAGGGGAAATCGTCTTTCAAGTCGGGAGCGAGGCGCGGCGCCTTCGCCGCGATGTCGTAGACCGGGCGCTTCACGGCGATGACGTGCGGGTACATCAACGGCAGGGGATCGAGCAGGAAATGCAGATAGGCGTGGCGTACCACGTCGATCGGGATATCTTCGCTACCGCTGAGGATGATGGAGTAATGATCGCCGTAGTTGCGCACGTTGGTGATGCGGCCGACCAGCGGCTCGACGATAACGGTGAATGTCCGCGGCTGGCTGGGGTCGGAGAGTTGCCGGAGATAGGCGTTGGCAACGAGGACGATGTTCGAGATCGGATCGTGCAGCCGCTCGATCTCCTGATTGTAGACCGGCTGGACCTGGCGCCAGAGCTGGCCGATGTCCTGCTCGACATAATAATGAGAAAGCACCTCGCTGAAGCCTTCGAGGGGAAGGACTTCGGGGGGCAGTTCGTCGCGGCGGAGAACCGGTTGAAACTTGGGCGCGGGGCCGGACACGATTCCGAACCACACGTAGGCGGAGAGCATTTCGCCGAAGTCGTTTGAGGTGTGCTTGCGATAAAAGTCGCGGACGGCATCGACCGCAGGTCCTTGCTGCCGCCGCAGGGTAGTGCGGAGTTGCGCGCGGAACGTGGACCAGTTGTCGGCGCTCACTTCGCTGTCAAAGCCAGACGCGTACAATGCGCACATGGTGGTGAACATGGCTTCGTTGCCGTCAATGGTGATGTTGGTGACCGGCGCGTGGGTAGGTTGCGGACGGGGCCGCGGGGGAGGCGCCTGTGCGCGGGCGGCTGCGGCCCAGACTCCGAGCGCGAGCAAGAAGATACCGGCTTTTTCTAAAGGCCTACGGCTCATTTGGTAAGGCTGCGTGGAACAGTGTTCCCCTGTGCGGTCTGCAACGGCCGGCTCATGAGTCTTGGATGGCGGTATCCGGTGGAGATACGGACATTCACGAATCGTGGAAACACAGCCTTTTGCCAATGTACAAGCGGTGCCGCAGAGAGTCAAGGATACGGGGCCTGAAAATCGCGGCGAATCGACCGTCCTACTATGGATGGGTGAGGCGCGGAAAACGTTGTGTGAACGCGATATTCCGCGCGGGGGGAGGCAGACTTGCGCAACGCCAAACGCATCTGTTAGGAATGAGGGGCAGTGCCGCCCCGGAAGGACTTCTCGATGAAGACCAAACTGCGAAGGCGCTCCCCGGCGATTGTGGCCGCGGTTGGGGCGTTCCTTTTCCTGGGCATGCCCGCTTCGGCGCAATCGGTGGGAGACGACAGCGCGCCGAAGGCGCAGGAACTGACCAATTCAAAAGACTCCAATGCCAAAGCCGCACCGCAAGCGAATGCGGCGGATTCCACGGCGAAGCCCGGCAAGGTGGTCGAGGCGAAGAGTTTCACTTTGGACGGCGGCAAAGTCTGGACGGACACGGGCATCACGCTGCAGCCGGGACAAAAGATCGCCGTGACGGCCGATGGTTCGCTGCGGTATTCCGACGCGAAGGCCGACAACGGGCCGGAGGGGCTGGCGCGCAACTTCAAGGACTTGCTGCGGATTTTGCCGGACAACGCCGTGGGGCGGGGAGCGGTGATCGGAAAGATCGGCGATCCGGATATTGCACAGCCGTTTGTGATTGGCGCGAAAAAAGAAATCGAAGCGCCCATCAACGGAAAACTCAATATCGGAATCAACCAGTCGGAGGCCGACACCGGCACCGGTTCGTACAAAGTGAAGGTGGAAGTGTATGCGCTGGACGCGTCCAGCGCGCGCGAAGTGGCCAAGGAAGTCCCGAGCCTGCCGGGAATCGACAACAGCCTGTTTGAAAAAATTCCGCGGCGCATCGGCGACAAGGACGGAAATCCCGGTGACATGGTGAACTTCCTGATCCTGGGCGACGAAGACCAGATGAAGAAGGTGTTCACAAACGCCGGCTGGGTGAAAGTGGACTCGGACGTGAAGGGAACCGTGCTGGCCGGTTTCATTGCCAGCATGTCCAAGGAGTCTTACCTGACGATGCCGATGAGCCCGCTTTATCTGTTCGGGCGGCCGCAAGATTACGGCTGGGCGCATGCGGAGCCAATCACCGTGGTGGCTTCGCGAAATCACCTGCGCGTATGGAAGGCGCCGTTCACGGTGAACGGCCAGACGCTCTGGGTGGGCGCAGCGACGCACGATATCGGCTTTGAAAAAGACCAGCGGAACGGCAACATCACGCACAAAATCGATCCAGACATCGACCTCGAGAAGGATTATGTGCAGAAGACACTATGCAGCACGGGGCTGGTGGCGCAGTACACGCACTTCACGCCGAGCGAGCCGCTGAAAGAAGCGAAGACCGCCACGGGTGGAACATTTCATTCGAACGGCCAGGTGCTGGCGCTGAAGCTCTCCGAGGCGGCGAAGAGCACAACGGCGGCGAATTCCAATTCCAACTAAGCTGGATCGTCGAGCTCAGGAGCCGCCCGCCGCCGCTTTTGCCGCGGGCTGCGTGAGCCAGGTTGCGAAGCGGGTTTCGCCGAGCCTCGCGTCATCTGCAGGAAGAAGCGTTTTCTCGCTTAGCTCGATGCCGTAGTAACGCGCGCGCGGGTCGGCGACAACTTCGCGCGGATCCTTGCTTGCGGCCAGAGCTCGCCGGACGAGTTCATCAAGAGGAAACTTTTCTGGTCCCCCTACCTCTAGGGTGCCCTTCACGGGGGAGCCCATGGCGACGCGGGCCACCGCACTGGCGACATCGTCGGCGGCCATGGGCTGGATGAGCGCGGAGGGCAGACGCACTTTATTGCCTTCCGTGGAAAAATCGGCGATGCCTTTGACGAATTCGAAGAACTGCGTCGCGCGGACGATGGAGTAGGGAATCGAGGAGGCTTTGATCAAGTTCTCCTGCGCCATTTTTGCGCGGAAGAAGCCGCTGGCGAGCATACGTTCGGTTCCCACGACGGACAACGCAACATGATGTCCCACGCCCGCGGCCGCTTCACTGGCCAGGAGGTTACGGGTTGAGGTCTCGAAGAACTTCAGCACCGCTGCGTCCTCCCAGGAAGGAGAGTTGGTGACGTCAACGACCACCGCCGCGCCCTTCAGCGCTTCGGAGAGCCCCTCGCCAGTGACAGAGTTGACACCAGATTTGGGCGACGCGGCGACTACTTCTTGCCGATGCTCACGCAATTTGGTGACGAGCTTTGATCCGATCAGTCCAGTACCGCCGATAACTACGATTTTCATGGTTGGCACCTCTTTTGGTGGTGTAACGCCGTGTGCGGCTGGCGTCAAGAGAATGAATATGATTTCTTGAGCTTCGGGTGAGCCTTGACTGTGAGGAGCGTCCCGTGACCTATTTCGTCGGGTAGCGTAGAGAATTCAGATTCGTTCGAATGTTGGCACCTGAAGCGTGCGGAACGCTCGATCACTGGTGGGTGAAAAGATGCGTTGTGGTGGCGGGTGTCGGGCTTTCAAAAGTCAAAATCCGCACGCTTGCAGGCAGCGCAAGCATGCGGCACCCACGCCTCATTTCGCTCCTGAAAAACCTGCCGCACCCGGCTCGGGCGTTACTTGGGAGAGTCGCGGAGGGAATTCCGGGGGAGGAGTGCGGATTTGCCGTAGTGCTCGCCTTCGAGGACGCGGGTTTCGCAGCAGCCCTCCGGGCCATTCGCGGACAGAACGCGCACGGGCTTTCCCACTTCGAGCAGCAGGAGCTGGCCCTGCGCGATCATCATGGAGACGCCAACGTCGTCGCCGAGCGCTAGCAGCCGCTGCCATTCCTCGCGGGCCTTTTCGTCCACCGGCGCGATCACACACGCGATGTCCAGTTCCGCGCAGACATACAGAATCTTTCCCGCAAGCCCCGTGGAGTCCCGCCGCGCGGCCGGCGATTTTTCGAGCTGGCTATTTACGTGGCCCGTGAAGCGATATCCCTTTTTGGGAAGCGTCTCGATGTATTTGGGTTTCGCGGAGCTGTCGCCGAGCGCCTGGCGAAGTTTCTTGATCGCGGTGTTCAGTCCGTGATCGAAATCCACGAAAGTGTCCGCCGGCCACAAACGCGTGCGCAATTCTTCGCGCTCGACCACTTCGCCGGGACGTTCCAGCAGCGCGCCGAGCACCTGCAGCGGCAGCAACTGCACCTTGATTTTCTTTTTGCCTTTGAAAAGTTCACCGGCGCGGAGATCCACGGTGAAGGAGCCGAAGTAAAGGCGGCGCTGCGCGCCGGACTGGTCTGCCAAGGTCATGGGATTTTTGAATTTTGCGACTATAGCAGAGTGGGCGAGAGAAACGGATGAAAAACAATTGATGTGGGCACCGGCCTTGTGAATCAGGAGTCGCTGCGGGCTGTCCAATAACACTTGTATAATCAGTGGATTACGGGAATGCTACCGTTCATCGAGGGTCCATCCACGGTTCACCCTCCGGGCATTGTCCTTTCTTTCTGGATGCGAGAAAGTGCGCACTGCCAGCGAGACAAACCGAAAGCCGCAAGACTCGCTGAAAAAAGAGCCAAACGGGAAACAGCATGTACGCTTCGAACCAATTTCAAATTCCGGAGCAGCCAGGCGCCGACATCGCCGCAGTGCCAGAAACGAATAACGCGCGATTTGCCACGAGCGCGGAAGTCCGCGCGGCCCTCACGCAACTGACGCTACGTCCGCACGGCCAGCGGATGGTGCTATGCCGGCTGCTCCGGCGAGCGGCAGCGCAAGCCAGCGCGACGATCTCCGTAGTACACCCCGCAGTCTCTCACCATACGACCCCGACCTAACCCCACCCCCAAGCAGGCGCGCAGTTCCGGCGCCGGCGATGGGAACCCTGAACCAGACGAAGCCCGGGCCGACACCCGGGCTTCGCTCTTTCTAAAACGTTCTTGGGAAGATGGAGGACAGCCATTCCTGGCTGTGCGGTGGAGCCATTCACTGAGACTCCCGCACAGGCAAGAGGGCTTATGCCACTGGTTCAGCTCTGCGAAGCGGCGGCAGCGGAATCGGCTTGTAGGGGGTAGAGGCGCTGGAATTCGGGATCGTCTTGCAAGAGGGAGAGGTCTGGGTCACGGCGTGCCCAGACGGAGTCCTTGAAACCCGCCTCCCAGGCTTTGCGGATGGTGTCGAGCGCCTCGCGCTTCCGATTGAGCAGCGCGTAGGTGCACGCGGCGTTGTAGAGGATGGACGCTTCGTTGGCGCGGAGAGTGATGGCCATATTCAATTCGCGGAGTGCATCTTCCACGCGGCCGAGATCGGCGTAGTCGGTGGCCATCAGGACGCGCGCGCGGGCGTCCTCGGGAACCTGCTTCAGGTGATTTTCGAGGGCGGCAATGCGGCGGATGAGCAGATTGCGATGCGCTTCTTTCTTACCGAGAGCGCCGAGGGCGTTCACGATGGGCACGTAAACGTTGTAGTCCTCGCCGCTGACCTCGAGCGCGGCTTCCATCACGTCCACGATTTCCTGGTAGCGGCCGGCGGAAAAAAGCGCGCGGCAGAGAAGATAGTAGGCGCCTTCGCAGTCGCGCTTGCGTTCGATAGCTTTTTCGACCATGCGAACGGCTTCGTCGTGCAGCTCGGTGGCGTAAAGCACCCAGGCCTGGCTGACCATGACCTCCGGCAAGTCCCAGCGGAGCGCGACCGCTTTACCGGAGGCGTTGCGCGCCCGCTCGACCCAGATGGGGTCGCGGCTATAGTTGCAATAAAACATGGCACAGGCGTTAGCGCAGGCCGCGTAGGCCAGCGCGAAGCTCGGATCGATGGCCACGGCGTTTTCGAACATCTGGAGGGCAAATTCGAGGTCCTGGCGGGTCTGGCGGCGGGCGTACCGCTTGCCGCGCAGGTACAAATCGTAGGCCTGTAGATTTTCGGTGGGCTTCAGCGCAAGGTCTTCGAGTTCCTGGGGAGAGAGCGTGATGCGCAGGGCCTCCGCGATTTTGCGGGCGATTTCGTCCTGCACTTCGAAGACGTCTTTCATCTCGCGGTCATAGCGCTCGGACCACAAGGGAAAATCGGTCTGCGTGTCCACCAGCTGCGTGGTGATGCGCAGGCGGCTGCCGGCGCGCCGCAGGGAACCCGTGAGAACATAGGCGGCTTTCAGGATCTGGCCGATCTGCCCGGGCGTGACCGGCTTGTCGCGGAACGCCAGCACCGTGGGACGCGAAAACGTGTTCAAGCCGCGAATTTTCGAGAGTTCCGTGATGATGTCTTCCGTGATGCCGTCGCGGAGATATTCGTCTTCTTTTACGCCGCTGAGATTTTCAAAGTACAGCACGGCCACCGACATCGCCGACGGCTTGGGAATTCCGGATTTTGATTCCGTGAGCTCCGCGGCGCGCCGGGTGCCGGATTCGATATCGCGCTTGAGGCGATTGAGGTCGGTCTTGAGTTCCGTGGCGGATTGGCAGCGCAGCGTGCGGTCCTTTTCCAGAAGCTTGGAAAGGATGCGGCTGAATTCGGCGGGCAAGGTGGGATTCAGCGCTGTCACCGGTTCGGGATCGCGATTCAGAATGGCATCGAAGATCACCGCGCTGGTGTCGCCGGCAAAGGGCAACACGCCTCCCGCCATCTGGTAAAGAACGGTGCCGAGGGAGAAAAGGTCGGTGCGGGCATCCACAAGCTGCCCGCGGGCCTGCTCGGGAGACATATACGAAGCGGTGCCCAAGGCAGTTCCGGGAGAAGTCAGTTCGTGCTGCGGCTCAATTTTCGTGGAATTCTGCTCCACGGGCTGCAGCTCTTCGGGTTCAATCTTCACCAGCCCGAAATCGAGAATTTTCACCTGGCCGCGATCCGTGAGGAAAATGTTGGCGGGCTTGATATCGCGATGGACGATGCCTTTGGCATGCGCGGATTCCAGTGCGTCGGCAATCTGCGTGGCGACGGGTAGAATCTTGTCCATTGTGAAAGTGACCCGGCCAAGCAGATGCGCCAGGGTCTGGCCTTCGAGCAGCTCCATCACCAGAAAGTTTTGCCCGTCGATCTGCTCGATTCCATGAATGGTGCAAATATTCGGATGATTCAGCGCAGACGCGGCGCGTGCTTCGCGTTGAAAGCGCTCGGTGAGTTGCGTGTTCTGGGCCATTTGTTCGGGGAGAAATTTCAGCGCGACGCGGCGCCCCAGGCGCGTATCTTCGGCTTCATAGACCACGCCCATTCCGCCGCTGGCGATTTTGCGCGTGATGCTGTAGTGGGAGAGGGTCTGACCGACCCGCGATTCGCGATCTGGCATGGCTAAGCGATAGTAAGCAAGGAGGTAGTGGGGGTCAAGGAGCGTGCTAGCTAGGCCGCCCGTACTACGAGTTTGCCTGTCAAATCGAAATGCGAACCAGCAAGGGAATGAGAAACTTGTAGATGGCGGCTCCCAGAAGCGCCGCTCCCGGAATGGTGAGGACCCAGGCCCAAACGATTCGCCGAGTGATGCCCCAGCGCACGGCGGTTATGCGGTGAGAGGCGCCGACGCCGACGATTGCGCCTGTAATCGTGTGTGTGGTGCTGACTGGAATGCCGAAGATGGCGTTCGCAACGATGGTTACGCCACCAGCGGTTTCGGCGGCAAATCCTCCGAACGGGGTGAGTTTGGTGATGCGCTGGCCCATGGTCTTGATAATTCTCCAGCCTCCCGTCATTGTGCCTCCGGCCATCGCCAGATGGCAGCAGATAATCACCCAGAATGGCACAGAGAAGTTTTTGAGCAGACCACCGGCAACAAGCACGGTGGTGATAATTCCCATCCCTTTTTGGGAGTCATTCGTTCCATGACCAAGACTGAACAAAGCCGCCGAGAAGAGCTGCAGCCGCCGGAACCATTTGTCCACTTTGTAGGGACGCTGCTTGCGAACCAGCCAGCTGGTCAGGAGGGTAATCAGGACGGCCAGAATCATCCCAATGATGGGCGACAAAAAGATAAACAAGACGGGTTTGGTCCATCCGCCCAGAATTAAGGCGCGGAAGCCGGCGTAGGCCACCGCCGCACCGCCGTAGCCGCCCATGAGCGCGTGAGAGGAGCTGGTGGGCAGGCCGAGCGTGAGGGTGATCAGATTCCAGGAGATGGCCCCGACAAGGCCGGCGAGAAGCACCTTTTCATTCACGAGTTCGATGTGCACCATTCCGCTGCCAATGGTTTTGGCAACCGCGGTGCCGAAGACGAACGCGGCAACGAAATTCCAGAACGCGGCCCAGAGCACCGCGCGGAACGGCGTCAGGACGCGGGTGGAGACGACAGTCGCGATGGAATTGGCGGCGTCGTGCCAGCCATTGGAAAATTCGAAGGCCAGGGTGAGAAAAACCGTAACCAGAACGATGGCAAATTGGCTCACGGGATCAGGCGTTCTTCAGGATGACGCTCTCGATGACGTTGGAGACGTCTTCGCACTTGTCGACAGCGGTTTCCATGACTTCAAAAATTTCTTTCCACTTGATGATCTGCACGGGGTCTTTCTCTTCTTCAAAGAGCTGGGCGATCAACGTGCGGCACACGCGATCGCTTTCGTTTTCGAGGCGGTTGATTTCGATCACGTGCTGCAGGGCCCGGTCCGGCGATTCCATGGCGTGAATGGCGGACGAGAGTTCCACGGTGGCGGAGGCAAGAATCCTCGCGAGTTCCAGGGTTCCCGTACGTACGCGAACCACACGATAAAGAACAAAACGGCTGGCGGCGGCGTCAATCAGGTCGATGACGTCATCCATGGTGCCGCACAGTTCGTGCATGTCTTCCCGGTCGAAGGGAGTGATAAAGGTTTGGTTGAGCTTGCGGAAAATCTGGTGGGTGAGCTCGTCGCCCTGGTGTTCGACGGCCTTGATGCCTTGCACCTGCTCGGGCACTCCGGTGTAGCGTTCGAGCATCGCGGTGAACGCATTCGCGCCGCTGACGATGTTTTCAGCCTGCTTGCGGAAGAGCGCAAAGAAATCCCCATCGCGCGGCAGAAACCGCTGCAAGAAACCTGGCATGTGACTCGCTCTCCCCTGAGGAGCTGGAGTGTGGCGGGGGAAGTGTAGCGAACCAGATAAGCTGGGGCAAGCAGGTGCGGCCATTGTGAGGGGGGTGGAGGCGTGCTAGGTTAGGCGGCCATGAAACCAAAACACGTGTGGTTGCTGGCTTTTCTGATGATGCTCGGGCTTTGCCGGCAATCGTTGGGAGCGGATATCCGGGAATTGCAGGCGCGGCGGCAGCACGCGGCGCATTTGTTTTCCGACGGGGTCTTGCTGCTGCATGCAAAGACGGAACGCGAATTGACGGCCGACGGCTATCGCGAAGAGGCGGCGTTTTACTATCTAACGGGGCTCGAGAATGCACCCGGAGCGATTCTGGCGATCGCCGGGAAGAGTGGTGAAACGTGGTTGTTCGTTCCTCCGGAAGAAAAGAAAGCAGACGCAATGCGGACACCCGCTGCGGAATTGCCGTCTGTCGGAATCGATCACGTCGCGGACTGGAAAGACCTGCAGAGTTTTCTGGCGGCACAGGGGAAGGTCGGCGCAAAGTTCTACTACCAGCCGGACGTCGCCATGCTTCCGCGGAATCTTTCCGCGCTCGGCGATAACCGCGCGCCGGGTTGGATTCAGGAGTTGAAGCGGAATTTTCCGTTGGCGGAGTTTCAGCCGGTGCGCGTGAAATTGAACACGTTGCTGGCGGTGGAGAGTCCGGCGGAACAGGCGGTTTCGCGCGAGGCGGCTCGCGCGACGGCCGCGGCGTTCATGGCGGGAATGCTGGCGATTCATCCTGGCGTATCGCAGCGGCACGTGGAACTTGCCGTGGTGGACGCCTGCTGGAAGGAAGCGCGCGGTGTCTCCTTCTGGCCGTGGGCGATGGCGGGGATCCATGGAGTTTTTCCGCGCCCGTTCGAATCGCTCACGCGTTACGACCATCTCAATTCCACGATGCAAGCAGGCGACCTGGTGCGCCTCGATGTGGGCTGCGAGTGGCAGCATTACCAGGGCGATTTCGGGCGAACAGTTCCGGTTTCCGGGCATTTTTCGCAGGAGCAACGCGAAGTGTGGAACACCTTTGTGGCTGCGTATCAGGCAGTTGCCCGCGAGTTGAAAGAGGGACTCACCGAGGACCGGGCGTTCGACATCTGGAAGGCGGAATTGCTCCGGCATCGCGAAGCGGTGAAAAGCGCCCTGGCACAGCAGGCGATCGCCACGTGGTCCGAACGCAAAAATGTCCCGTACTGGCAGATGCACACCATGAACCTCGATGCCGGCTATATCGAAGGCCCACTGCGCGCCGGGATGGTGATTGATTTCGAGCCCATTGCTTCGATCGGCGGGCAAGGCTACTACCTCGAAGATATGTTATTGATTGGCAGCGCGAACGCGGAGGTATTGACTCCGGGCCTCCCATACACGGCTGAGGAAATCGAAGCCGCCATGAGCCGCCCGCGCTGAGGACGCGATCCGGCCACAAACGCAAGCTATCGAATCTACACGGGCCGTGGGAAATCCGAATAGCCCGGTGAAACGCTGCTCGGGCCGGGCGCGTTTCATAGGCAGGTGTACGCCTCAGCCTGTGGAAGACAATTCCTGGTAGCCAAGGAGCGAGCCATGAAGCTGCAGACCATTCTGTTGGCGGGGGCATTCGCGGTGGCGCAGGCGGCCTACGCGCAGCGCCCGGAAGAGGATCACCCACAAGCGCAACACCCCGAAGCGCCGCACGCCCAAGAAGAGCATCCGCAAACCCCGCACAGCACGGAGAAACATCCGGAACCCCGCTACGCAGCGCCGCGCGCGAATCAGGGACACATTCCGCCGCCGCCGGTGAAGCGTCCAAGTCCCAGCGCGCCGCCGGAGACCGAGCGCCACGTGAACGGGAAAGTGAACGGGACCCAGCACGTCAGCAACAACCAGTGGTATGGGCACGACCGGCCCGACGACAAGCGCTATCACCTGGACCACCCCTTCGAGCACGGGCACTTTGAACATTTCGGCGCGTCGTACCGATACCGCATCGAGCGGATTGATCGCGACCATCACCGTTTCTGGCTGCCGGGGGGGTTCTATTTTGAAGTTGCTTCCTGGGATTGGCCCATCTGTGCGGACTGGTGCTGGGATTGTTCCGATGATTTCGTCATTTACGAAGATCCCGACCACAGCGGCTGGTACCTGCTTTACAACGTTTATACCGGCGCGTATGTCCACGTGATGTACATGGGGGGGTGAGCGTGTGGTGTTGAGAACTCGTTCGTAACCAAGTTATCCGGAAGAGTCGAGAACTTCATCGGCCTTCCGAAGTCATGCTCGGGACTGGTAACAAGCCTTTTGCATTCCTCGCCGACGAAAAGAAGCACAGTTGTGAGTGGCAGGCCAGTCTTCATGGGCGGGACTACCGGGCACAGTGGCCCGCCACTTCTGGTAACCGGACTTCTGGTCCAGGATAGCGCCCGGATTGCCCGTGACTCTGGAACCACCGAAGGCTTTTAAGACGAATAGTTGTCCAATCGTTGCCAGCTGGCTCACGCTGCTTACGCGGCAATAAAGGGCATTATCATGCGTGAGAATACCGGGGGCGATCAAACACTCCGGGTGTCTTTATTCTTCTTTCCCAGCCTGCAAGCTTTCATAAGCTTCCCTTAGTGCTGAGCTTTTAAGACCAGTGGCCTTCAATTTGGCTTGTACGAGGGTGTAGACGGCCTGGGCACCTGGAAAGACCTGATCCGTCCAAAACCTGTCCTTGGACTGAAAATAGCCGGCCTCCTGGAGAAACCACACTCCGTACCTGTAGGCGTCGCCCGGGGTGTCGTCTAAAGCATTTTCTTTGAAAGAGCCATCCGGTCGAAAGGATTCAATTAGGCACCAGTGGAGCATTTTGGAAATTTCGACCCTGACTTGCTGCCGGGTTGCCGTATCCAGATACGGCCATGCGTATCGGAAGATTTTCATTGCGTCCCAGTTCAATTGATTTGTATAACGACCTTTATAACGTACACCAGCGGGGAAGTTCGTGCTGGTGGGCCCGGTGACGGCGGAATCGCGGCTGCGGGGCATCGCCGTCATTCAAGCGGCCTCGCTCGACGAGGCGCAGCAAATCGCATCCGGCGACCCACTGGTCAAATCGGGACATCTCACCGTGGAAGTCCACCCCATCCTGCTGGAGGATTTGTCCGGGGTGAAATTCGACTATCCCAGCCTGAAATAAGTCGGCTCCGCAAAGAGCGGCTGTTCGGGGATCTTCGGTTGATGCAAGAGGCTTGTTTCCGTGGGATTCCTGGAGGAAGATTATTCCATCCCACCCCCGCATTTTGGGCGGGGCAAAATTTGCGGTGGGCGTACCCCGGCAGACCCTTCGGAACATCCAAGGATTATCCACGGGCGGGGGAAGCCGCCTTCTCGATGCGCCGATCGCTCCACGACCCTGTGGGCCAGCCACGGTACTTAGAATTATCCTGAGGAGATATCTGCCATGAGCGAAGCAGCACGACAAGTTCCTTCCGCCACTACCCCAGCCAAGCCACAGACGTTCGCGGCCAAGGCATTCGCGGCGCAGAGCGCGACTTCACCGCTTGGTGCGCACAGCATCGCGCGGCGGTCCCCGCGTCCACAGGATGTGCAAATCGAGATCCTGTTCTGCGGAGTGTGCCATTCGGACCTGCATCAGGTGCGCAACGAGTGGCAGAGCGTGATGCCGACGGTCTATCCCTGCATTCCCGGGCATGAAATCGTCGGGCGCGTGACGGCCGTGGGCAAAGACGTTAAGAAATTCAAGGAAGGCGATATCGCGGCCGTGGGATGCCTGGTGGATTCCTGCCGCGTTTGCGACAACTGCAAGGCGGGCTACCAGCAGTATTGCCAGAACGGATTCACGCTAACCTACAACAGCGAAGACAAGATTCTGGGCGGCGTTACCTACGGCGGTTATTCGGAAAGCATCGTGGTGGACGAAGCCTACGTGCTGAAAGTGCCGAAGGGTCTGGACCCGGCGGGAACGGCGCCGCTGCTCTGCGCAGGCATCACCACGTATTCGCCGCTGCGCTACTGGCAGGCGGGGAAGGGAAAGAAAGTCGGTATCGTCGGCCTGGGCGGACTGGGCCACATGGGCGTGAAGTTCGCGCATGCATTCGGGGCGCACACCGTGGTGTTTACGACGTCTCCGGGCAAGACGGCCGATGCGAAGCGGCTTGGCGCGGATGAAGTGGTCGTTTCGAGGAACGCCGACGAGATGGCGAAGCATGCGGGCTCGTTCGACTTCATCCTCGACTGCGTTTCGGCCGAGCACGACCTCAACGCCTACCTGCAATTGCTGAAGATGGACGCCACGCTGACGCTGGTGGGCGCGCCGGAGAAGCCCTCGCCGGTGGCCTCGTTCAACGTGATCTTCGGGCGGCGGCGACTTTCGGGTTCGGCGATCGGGGGCTTGCCGGAGACCCAGGAAATGCTCGATTTCTGCGGTGAGCATGGAATCGTCTCCGACATCGAGATCATCCCGATTCAGAAGGTCAACGAAGCCTATGAGCGGCTGCTGAAGGGCGACGTGAAATATCGCTTCGTCATCGACAGCGCCTCGTTGAAAAAGTAGTTTCAAACTCCGGGTTAAAAGAAAAAGACGGCTGGAACTAGCGGCCGCCTGGTTCTGATTTTGGACGTGAATGGATCCGCTTGGCGAAGGGGCCATCTTTTTTTGCCCCACTCACCCGCGCTGATTGCGTAAGGGCTTGGATGTCCCTTGCTACCGCTTTCCCCCGATGGCCCACATGCCTACAAAGCCAATCAGTAAAAGTGCGAGGGTGCCGGGCTCCGGGGCTGGTGTTGTGGTTGTCCCCGTGCCGGCCGTGATCACCCGCACGTAATCCCCCGGAGAACTTGCGACCGTATCGAACGTGATTTGTTGCAATCCGCTGATGGTAACCGAATCACCGGCTTCCAGTCCTCTCCCCGACGGGTTCAGATAGTTGACGCCCGAATTCGCGAGAAAATCGCTGGCGGCGAGATACGTTGTGCTGGTGATGATCGCAAGCACGTCCGAATCAAAATCAACCGTCCCGATGACGTGCTGGCTGGGCCCCGGATCGAAAAAGATGTACTGGCTCGATATGAGCGTGCCCGTGGGAATCGGGGAGGAACCGACGTCTACGCTCAAAGGAGCAGCCAGAAGGACGTTTTGATTCTCATTGAATCCATAGAGATCGGGACTTTGAAAATTATCGTTGCCGACACTGTTGGGCGGACCGAAGAGATTTGGTAGTGGAGTGGAGAGCAAGACAAAAGTTCCGCCAGCCGTCTGCGCGGTTCCGCCCGTGACGGCGCCGCCGGTGATGTCTGCAAATGCGGGAACGCAAAATGCCAATGGAAGGAGAGCCGTAATCAGAACGGACTTCTTCATGTTGAACCTCGTGAGGTCGAATTAGGGCCGGGGCCAGTGGGCGATTAGGTGAGCGGAATGTAACACACGCAGATGACAGGCCGCAAGACAGCGGAGGGATCTAAACCGGTGAAGGAGCCAGCCCGAGGGGACAATAGCGTGCGGTACCAAGAAAAAAGGGCGGACGCTTTCGCGTCCGCCCCGGGTTGATTGAGATTCTGGGCTTGCTGGAAATGCTTAGTACATGCCGCCCATGCCGCCCGGTCCACCCGGACCGCCGGCCGCCGCGCCCTTCTTCTCGTCTTCCTTCAACTCGGCCACCAGCGCTTCGGTGGTGAGCATCAGGCCGGCAATGGAGGCCGCGTTCTGCAGCGCGAGGCGGGTGACCTTGGCCGGATCGATGACGCCAGCCTTGACCAGGTCGACGTACTCGCCAGTGTCCGCGTTGAAGCCGAAATGTTCGTCCTTCGAGTCGCGGATCTTGCCGATCACCACGGCGCCTTCGTAGCCGGCGTTGAGGGCGATCTGACGGGCGGGCTCTTCCAGAGCGCGCTTGACGATGCCCACGCCAACCAGTTCGTCGCCTTCGGCCTTGATCTTATCGATCGCGGTAAGCGCGCGGAGCAGTGCAGCGCCGCCGCCGGGAACGATGCCTTCTTCCACGGCCGCGCGGGTTGCGTGCATGGCGTCCTCGACGCGAGCCTTTTTCTCCTTCAGCTCGGTTTCGGTGGCCGCGCCGACCTTGATCACCGCGACGCCGCCGACGAGCTTCGCCAGGCGTTCCTGGAGCTTCTCGCGGTCGTAATCGCTGGTGGTGATTTCGATCTGCTGGCGGATCTGCTTCACACGGCCTTCGATTTCGCTGGCTTTGCCGGCGCCTTCGACGATCGTGGAGTTGTCCTTGTCAATGGTGACTTTCTTGGCCTTGCCGAGGTCCTCGATCTTGACGTTCTCGAGCTTGATGCCGAGGTCTTCGGTGACGGCCTTGCCGCCTGTCAGCACCGCGATGTCCTCGAGCATGGCCTTGCGGCGATCGCCAAAGCCGGGGGCCTTGACGGCGGCGCACTGCAGCGTGCCGCGCAGTTTGTTCACCACCAGGGTGGCCAGCGCTTCGCCTTCGACGTCCTCCGCGATGATCAGCAGGGGCTTGCCGAGCTTGGCAATCTGCTCGAGCAGCGGGAGCAGGTCCTTCATCGAGCTGATCTTCTTCTCATGGATGAGAATCAGCGCGTTTTCGAGGACGCACTCCATACGCTCGGGATCGGTCACGAAGTAGGGCGAGAGGTAGCCGCGGTCGAACTGCATGCCTTCCACGACTTCCAGCGTGGTGTCCATGGTCTTGGACTCTTCCACGGTGATCACGCCATCCTTGCCGACCTTCTTCATGGCCTCGGCGATGATGCCGCCGATCTGCTTGTCGTTGTTGGCGGAAATGGTGCCAACCTGGGCGATCATGTCGCCCTTGACGTCCCTGTGGAGTTTCTTGATTTCCTCGACCGCGACTTCGACAGCCTTGTCGATGCCGCGCTTGAGAGCCGTGGGGCTCGCGCCGGCGGCAACCGTCTTCACGCCTTCGCGGAAGATGGCCTGCGCCAGAACGGTGGCGGTGGTGGTGCCATCACCGGCGACGTCGCTGGTCTTGCTGGCGACTTCGCGAACCATCTGCGCGCCCATGTTCTCGAGGGGGTCGCGGAGTTCGATTTCCTTGGCCACGGTCACGCCGTCCTTGGTGATGATCGGCGCGCCGAACTTCTTTTCGATCACCGCATTGCGGCCCTTGGGGCCGAGGGTGATCTTCACCGCATCCGCGAGAGCGTTCACGCCGCGAAGAATCGCTTGGCGGGAATTCTCTCCGGTAACAATCTGCTTCGCCATTTGCACTTTCCTCCTAAGATCGTTGCTTGCTGTACTGCGACTTCTGACTTCGGTTGGTTTCGTGAAATTCTGAAAAGTAATCAGTAATCAGATATCAGTAAGCGACGGCTATCAGCGAACAGTTGGCAGCGAGCGGTAACCAAAATACGGGGTTGATTTGCGCCAGCTGTTATCTGCTTGCTGCTCGCTTACTTACTTCTTCGCCGCTTTGGCCGCGCCGCCGAGCTTCGCGAGAATCTCTTCCTCGCGGAGGATCAACAGCTCTTCGCCTTCGATTTTGATTTCGCTGCCGCTGTACTTGCCGAACAGCACGCGGTCGCCGACGTTCACGTCGAGGGGGATGCGTTCGCCCTTCTCGCGCTTGCCGGCGCCAACGGCGATCACTTCGCCCTCTTGCGGCTTCTCTTTCGCCGAGTCGGGGATGATGATGCCGCCCTTGACGCTTTCTTTCTCTTCAATGCGCCTCACGATGACACGATCGTGCAGCGGGGTGAGATTGACTGCCATCTTGGAAAAACCTCCATAGGTGATCTAACGGTACGACTGGGGTACATGGGCTGAGGAGGGCGGAAAGGAGAATTAGCACTCCTCGGAACCGACTGCTAATATAGCAAAATCTGCTATCGTGTCAAGCGAAAACCTGGCAATCTGAGCGAACCGCGCTCAAATACTTCTGCTTTGCTATCAGCTAACATGTTTATTTTCAATCTATTCCTGCCGCCAGATTTTCCTTGCACTTGGTCATTGCCCTGCCTTCCTCCCGGGAGGTAGACTCCGCTGGTGGCGCGGGGATCAGCCCGTGAAGTCGAGCGGATCAACAGAATGCTCACCGCTTGCCAGGCTGATAGAAACTCGGCGATCGGCGCATGCGAGTCGCGAATCCTCATGATGCACTGGCTTCTCGATCTTCGACTCATCGTTTTGACTGCTGGAACGTTGCTCCCGTTCTTCTGGATGGTGGTGATTCTCGGTCATCGCCGCCAGCGTGACCTGGAGCGCATTTTCTTTTTCCTCTGCCTGGCGCTGACAAGCTTTTTCGGGTGCAGCCTACTGCAACTGAATGCCGTGCTGTACTACGGCACGCCGCGCGAAGGACTGCTGCGTTTTTGCTGGACGCTGATCTGCCTGGGACTGTGGTCTATCCCACCGTTGGTGCTGCACCTCCACGTAGAGTATGCGGGGCTGCAGGATTTGCTTACTTCGCGCGGAATGCGGTGGATGTGGCTGATCGGGGGTTATGCGCCGGCGATCTTGCTGCTGCCGAAGCTGGTTGTGGAGCTGGGACCGCGGGCCAATTTTCCCTTCGAGCGGCCCGCGCACGCCCTTGGGGTGGGATATCAGGTGTATCTGGTCGTTGCGCTGGCGCTCGCCGCGGTCTGGCAATATCGCTTCTCCCGCGTATCTCCGGATGCGGAACAGAAATCGTTTCACGGGACCGTGACCGCCGTGCTGGCTTGCCTCGCTCTGGTGCTCCCCCTGCTTTTCGCTGCGCGCGGCTGGCGGCAAACCGATGGCAGCTCGGCTGTGGAGGCGGGCCTGCTGGTCCTGGCGCTGCTTCCGCTTGGGCTGCTGATCGGCAGGGTGCCGCAATTTCGTTTCCTGCAGATTGGACGGCAGCGCAATCTGATTTTCGCGGTATTTGGCGTGTTCCTTGCGCTGCTCTACCTGAGCTTGGTGCGCCGGGCCGGCCTCTGGCTGGAGGCGTTCCTTCCTCCCGAAGCCACGGGGGCGCTGCTGCTGTTCCTCCCGGTTATCTTTTTCGAGCCATTGCAGCGGGGCATCCGCCGGTTGCTGCAACAAACGGCGCAGCGCGAACTCGACAGCGTGTATCCCCTGGTGACGAAGATCCATGCCGAGGCGAGCAAAGGGGATCTGCGTTCACTGGTCGCGTTCATTGAGGAGCAAGTGGCGGAAAATTTTCAATTCGAACGCGCCTGGCTGGCCATTCTGGAACCTGAAGTCGGCTTGGCTGCCAATCGGCCGCGGGAGAGCGGTGGCGTCGAGAGCTTTTCTGTTTATCGGCCGGGCCGCCTGAATGCCGTGCTCATCGTGCGGCCGCACGGGTCGATGGTATCGGGCGAGGCGATCGGCGCGCTGAAGATTCTCAGCGAATCCGTTGCCGGGGCGATTGATATGTGCATTGCGCTGGAACAGAAGCTGCAGCTGGAAAGGGAACTCGCCGAGCGCGAGCGCCTGGCGCTGGTGGGGCAGATGGCCGCCAGCATTTCGCACAATTTGAAAAATCCACTCGGGTCGATCAAGACCATTCTGCAGGTGCAAATGGAAAGTCCGGAATTGCCCGCCAGCCTGCGCGGAGAAACGCAAATGGTGCTGGACGAGATCAATCGTCTCTCGGCGAAACTCAACCAACTGCTGCAGTTCAGTCGGCCGGGGGCCCGGGCGGGCGACGCCGCGCAAAGCTGCGATCTGCGGCAAGTCGCGGAATCGGTGGCGAACGTCCTGCGCCACGCCGCGGAGGAGCAGCGCATCTCGCTGCAATGCGTGGCGAGCAACGGCGCCGTCCACGCGGTGATTGGCGAAGAAGCGGCCAACGATATCCTGTCCAACGTGCTGCTCAACGCCATCGAGGCCGCGCCGCCGGGCGGGCATGTTTTCCTTTCCCTTCAATCCGGCGGGAACTTCTGCATCGTTTCGGTGAAAGATGACGGCCCGGGGATCTCGCCGGCCGATCGGGCGAAAGTCCTGCGTCCGTTTTTCACCACCAAGGCGCGCGGCACGGGGCTGGGTTTAGCGATCGTCGACCGACGACTGGAAGAAGTGGGCGGCTCGCTGGAAATCGAGAGCCCCCTGGCCGGTGGACACGGCACGGAAGTTCGATTGCGATTGCCATTACTGGTGAAGGAGCAAGCGGGATGAAAACCATCCTGATCGTGGACGACGAACCGGCGTCTCGTTACGGACTGCGGCGCGCGCTGGAGGGGCGCTATCGCATCGCGGAAGCGGAGTCCGCGGCGGCGGCCCGCGCAGTGCTGCAGGCGGAGCAGCCGGACCTGCTGCTTCTCGACGTGGTGCTGCCCGGCGAAGATGGGCTGGCCTTCTTAAAGCGCCTGCGCGAGGAGGGAAACGAGTTGCCCGTGCTGATGGTTTCCGCGCTGGACACGGCGAAAACGGCGGTGGGGGCGCTGCAACTCGGCGCCGCGGACTATCTTGTGAAAGGCTTCGAGCTGGAGGAATTGCGGCAGCGCGTGGCGAACCTGCTGAAACTCGCCGTGCTCGAACAGGAAAACGAATCGCTGCGGCGGCGCGTTGCCAGCGAAGGGCAGTTCGGCCAGATGATCGGTCGCTCCGCGGCGATGCGCCAGGCCTTCGAAATGGCCGACCGCGTGGCGCCGGCCGATTCCACGGTGCTGATTCTCGGCGAAAGCGGCACCGGCAAGGATTTGCTGGCGCAGGAAATTCACGCGCGCTCCCAGCGCAAGGGAAAGGCGTACGTGGCGGTAAATTGCGCGGCTTTGCCGGAGACGCTGATCGAATCGGAACTATTCGGCTACGAACGCGGCGCGTTCACCGGCGCGGCGCAGCAGAAAAAAGGACGCTTCGAGCAGGCGCATGGCGGCACGTTGTTTCTCGACGAAATCGGCGACATGAATCCGGTGACACAATCGAAGGTCCTGCGCGCGCTGGAAAATCGCACCGTCGAGCGCCTGGGCGGCACGCAATCGATTCCCGTGGACGTGCGCGTCATCAGCGCGACGCACCGCAATCTGCGGCTCGCAATCCGCGACGGGCAGTTCCGCGAGGACCTTTTCTACCGGCTGCGCGTCATCACCATCGAACTTCCACCGCTGCGCGCGCACAAAGAGGACATTCCAATCCTCGCGGAGTCTTTCGTCCAGCAACATGGCCAGCGGCTGGGCCGAACGCCGCGCATCGGTAAAGAAGCGCTGAAAGTGCTGGAGCGCTACGACTGGCCGGGCAACGTTAGGGAACTGAAAAATGCCATCGAACGCGCCCTGGTGCTTTCGCGAAGCGACGAACTCGCCGCCGCCGACCTGCCCGAAGAAGTCCTTCAGGGCGTGCCGATGGTGCCCAAGGGCGCCGCGGACGGGGAAGAGCTGGGGCTGCGCGAAAAGGACTTCCGCGATGCGAAGCGCAAATTCGAGATCGCGTATTTGCGGAGGCAACTCGCTTCGCATCGTTGGAATATTTCCCGTACCGCTGCCACAATCGGCCTGCACCGCCAGAGCCTCCAGGAGCGCCTGCGAGAATTGGGCATCCGGCGGCCGGGCCAGGAAATTCCCGAGGATGACGAAGCATGAGCGTTTTTGGCTACGTCCAGGCAGGCGGCGGCAGCACGCGATTCGGCGTGGACAAGGCCCTCGTCGAATTCGATGGCAAGTCCATGCTGCAGCGTAGCTGCGACCTGCTCTCCGCGGCCTGCAAAAGCGCGCGCATCATCGCGCCGGTGGACAAATATCCGCAGGCGGCGGTTCCCGTGATTGCGGACAAATGGCCGGGCGAAGGGCCGCTGGGCGGCATCCTCACGGCGCTATACCACGCGGAAGAGATTTCGTACGCTCTGGCCGGTGCGAGAACCGCGGGGCTCGAATCGCGCAGCTTCTGCCTGATCCTCAGTTGCGACATGCCGTTTCTCACGCTCGAGTGGCTCATTCACATGGTGGACCGCGCCGCCATCAGCAAGGCCGAAGTGATCGTTCCCAAATCCCAGAACGGCCTCGAGCCTCTGTGCGCCTGCTGGCGGACCGATGCCGCCCCGGCGATTCAGAGTTCCTTCAAGGGCGGCGTGCGCAAGGTGACGGAAGCCATGAAACGCCTGCGGATGGAAGTGCTTGACGAGGCGGTCTGGAAACGCTTTGATACCGATGGGCGCCTGTTCTGGAACATGAACACGCCCGAAGACTACGCAGAAGCCCGCAGGGTTTTCGAACAACGGCACGGCGGGGGCTGACCATTCGCAGGTACTGGCGATTGCTCGCGGAATCGAACGGGGAAGATGAGCGAAGAATTAAAGAACATGGGTCTTACGGACGAAGGCAAGGCCAGCGCCGCGGAATACTATTTTGAATTCCGCAACGTCTCCAAGGCCTTCGACGGGCGTCCTGTGCTCAACAACGTCAGCTTCCGCGTGAAGCGCGGCGAAACCTGCGTGATCATGGGCCGCAGCGGAGTGGGCAAATCGGTCTCCTTAAAACACATCATGGGCTTCCTGAAAGCAGATTCCGGCCAAGTTTTGATCGATGGGGTGGACGTGACGCGGTTTTCCGAGCACCAGTTCGGCGAGATTCGCCACAAAATCACCATGGTTTTTCAGTCCGGCGCGCTCTTCGATTCGCTGACGGTCGCTGAAAACATCGCCTTCCCCTTGCAGGATCAGCCGGGCCTGACCGCCGAAGACGTGGACGCCTACGTAGCGAAGCTCGCGCGCATGCTGGAAGTGGAGGAGATGCTGGACAAGCTGCCCAGCGAGCTTTCCACCGGCGCCAAGCGCGCCGTGGCCATCGCGCGCGCTCTGGCGCAAAATCCCGAAGCGATTCTCTACGACGAGCCCACCACGATGGTCGATCCCATCATGGCCGGCCACATGAGCGACCTGATCCTGCGCCTGAAAGAAGCCTTCCACAAGACATCTATCGTCGTGACCCACGACACGCATCTGGCCAAGCGCCTTGCCGACAATGTTGTGTTCCTGCAGGATGGCCGCTCCCAGGTGTTTCCCACCTGGGCCGATTTTGAAAACTCCAAAGATCCCTTCCTCCACGATTTCCTGATGCAGGACGAACTGATTCCCGCGCTGGACGTGACCCTGTGAGCGCGGCCGCTCCGGTTCATTCCGATCCCAAATCGCAGCTTCGCAAAACGATGGGCTTCTGGGACGTGTTGCTGTTCAACATCGCCACCGTCCTTGGCCCGCGCTGGATTGCCGCAGCCGGCCACAATGGAACTTCCTCCATCAGCCTTTGGGTGATTGCCGCGGTTTTCTTTTTCATTCCCGGCGCCTTCGTCATCAATGAGTTGTCTTCGCGCTTTCCGGAAGAGGGCGGGCTCTACGTCTGGGCCAAGGAAGCTTTTGGCGATTTTCACGGCTTCGTGGCCGGATGGACCTACTGGATTTACACGGTCTTTTATTTTCCGGGACTCTTGCTGGCCAGCGCTTCCATGAGCGCGTACGTCCTGGGAGAGAAGGGCGCGCCGATTTCGCAGGACCGCACGTTTTTGCTGCTGGTTTCGCTGGCGCTGCTGCTGGTGGCCGTGATTTTGAATATCATCGGCCTGAATATCGGCAAATGGTTGCAGAACGCGGGTGGCGTCGGCACCTATGTGCCGCTGCTGATCCTGGCGGGCGTGGCTTTGCTGGTGTGGCTGCATGGTGGGTCGGCCACGCATTTCACCTGGGCCAACATGCGGCCCACGTGGAATTGGGACACGGTGAACTTCTGGTCGCAGATCGCGTTCGCGTTCACCGGCCTCGAACTCGTCTCGGCGATGAGCGAGGAAGTGCGCGACCCACGGCGCACGCTGCCACGCGCGGTCTTTGGCGCCGGCGCGATGATCGCATTCATGTATATCGCGGGAACCTTCGCGATCCTCGCGCTGGTGCCGGCGGAGTCGCTGGATCCGAAGAGCGGCGTGTTTCACGCCATCACGGTGGGCTCGGTGGCCTTGAAAGTCGGATTTCTCGGTATTCTGGCGGCGATCCTGGTGACGGTTGGAAACGCCGGCGGCGTTGGCAGCACCGTGGCGGGCATCGCGCGAGTCCCTTTCGTCGTCGGGATTGACCGCTATCTGCCCGCGGCGTTCGGCAAAATTCATCCCAAGTGGAAGACGCCGTACATCTCCATTCTTGTGCAAGCCGCGCTTTCCGGTGCGATTCTGCTGCTCAGCCAGATCCAGAGCGAAACGGTGCAGGCCGCGTACCAGATGCTGATAGACGCGGCGATCATTCTTTACTTCATTCCGTTTTTGTACATGTTCGCCGGGGTGCTGAAGCTTTCCGGGCGCAAGGATCGGGCGGAAAATCCGCATGCGGTGCTCATCCCCGGCGGAAAATTCGGATTGTGGGCCAGCGGGGTGCTTGGGTTCGCGGTTGTATTGATCGGGATTTTCGTTTCGCTGGTGCCGCCGGGCGAAACCGTCAACAAGTGGAGCTTCGAGCTGCGCCTGCTCGGCGGAACGCTGATTTCGATTTTTATCGGGCTGGCGCTTTATTGGCGCGGCGCGCGGGGGAAGCAGACGTTGGGGTGACTGGCAGGGAGACAAGGCGGCGCTTGCCCGCAGGATGCCGGCGCTACCGGTGGGTGTGGGAAACGGATCGGTGGCACAGTCCGAAGCCTGTGCAACATAGGGGCGTAGCTTGCTCAGGCAACTTCAACCCGGCTTGCTAGAATCCCTGGCTGATTAATTCCTCAACGCTTAACGGGGATATGGTCTTCGCGCCTGCGCGAGCTTCCAGGTAGCGTTCCACGTATTTGCCGAGGACGTCTCCTTCGAGGTTCACCGCATCGCCGATTTTTTTGTCGCGCACGTTGGTGTGTTCGTAGGTAAAGGGAATAATGGCGATTGCCGCCACACGCCCGTTCCAGCGCGCCACCGTCAGGCTGATCCCGTCCATGCTGATCGAGCCCTGCGGCACAATGTAGCGCGCGAACGATTCGGGAACCTCCACGCCATACCACCAGTTTTCGCCTTCCGGTTGCAGGCGCACCACGCGGCCGACCGTGTCCACATGGCCCAGGACGAAGTGCCCGCCGAACTCCTTGCCCGCGGTCAGGGGCTGCTCGAGATTCACCCGCGTACCGGCGTTCCATTCGCCAATCGAGGTTTTCCGCAAGGTTTCGCCGGAAAGATCGGCGGAAAAGCGCTCGTCATCCAGCTTTACGACCGTCAGGCAGCAGCCATTTACGGCAACGCTGTTGGACACCGCAAGGTGTGGCGTCAGGCTGCGGGCGTGGATCGTCAGCCGCCCGCCCTCGGCCCCCGCATGGAGCGCATCCACCGTGCCCAAGTGCTCGATAATCCCCGTAAACATGGCTTGTGCTCCCCGTCACATCGCGGAATCGTCCGAATCTTTATTCTACGCCGGAAACTCTGGAGGGCGCGTCGCCCAAGCTTCCAGATTTTCCGCAGGATGGGAAGTCCCAAGGAAAGGCGAACGGAAAACCACAGGCCACGAATCCCAGGCTTTTTTTACGGAGGAAAAGCATGTCGGATCCGGAAATCCTCGATCGCATCTTGCAAACGTGCAGCTACCGCTTCCGCAATCTCAACTGCCCCAACAAGGAGAAGGTCGCCCACATCGTCGCCGCGAGGCTCGAGCTCGAAGAGACGGACTGGTCGGTGATCGAGTGTTCGCTTCAGCCCAACGGGGAAGTGAAGTGCGGCATGACCTGCCTGCTTCACGACTTCGACGAACAGAAATGAAGAGCTTGTAGCGGCGGCTTTCGTTCCGGTCCTGCTCCGCTTGCCTCCGCGGCCTCTGCGCTAGTTTTTCCCGGCGTTGTTTTGCTCTTGCATCGCGATTTCGCGCAAGCGCCGCAAATCCAGTTTCCCCGTGCCCAGATACGGCAACTGCTCGACGTGAAAAAACAGATCCGGCCGCGGCTTCCAGAGCGCCGGCAGATCGCTCTTCGAAAGTCTCTCCAGGCAATCCTTCAGCGCGTCCTCCGGCAGCGTGTGCAACACCACCAGCCGCTCGCCCTTCTTTTCGTCGGGAATCGCGGTGACCGCCAGCACCTGTCCGTCGGCGTTGAGCAGTTCGTGGAGCTTTTCCTCGATCTTGATGTGCGGCACCATTTCGCCGCCGATTTTGCTGAAGCGGCTCAGCCGGTCGGTGATGCGCAGGAAGCCGTCTTCGTCCATCGTGGCGATGTCGCCGGTGTTGTACCAGCCGTCCTTAAGTACTTCGGCTGTTTTCTCGGGGTGATTCAGGTAGCCGACCATGACGTTTGGTCCGCGCACCAGCAGCAAGCCGGGTTTGTCCACCGGCAGCGATTCGCCGCTGTCCGGATCGATGATGCGGATGCCGATGCCCGGGAGCGGCTGCCCGATGGTGCCGCGCTTCGCTCCCACCTGGCGAAAGTAGGCGGCGCGAAAATCGTAGGTATTCACGGCCACCACCGGCGAACATTCCGTGCAGCCGTAGCCTTCCAACGGGCGGATTCCAAAGTGGTCTTCAAATGCCTGCGCGACGCGTTCGGGCAGCTTTTCCGCGCCGGCCATCACGATGCGCAGGCTGCCGAAGGATTCCGGCGGGCAGCGGCGTGTGTAGTTGTTCAAAAACGTGGGCGTCGAAAGCAGCATGCTGACGGAATATTTGCTGACCAGCGCCGCGATGGCCTGCGCATCCAGCGGGCTGGGATGAAAGACAGCCCCGATGCCCGCCAGCGCGGGAAGGCACAGCGTCCCAGTGAAACCAAAGGAGTGGAAAAAGGGAAGGATGCCCAGGATGCTGTCGCCCTTGTGCAGGTGAAACACCTGCTCGATCTGCTCGACGTTCGACGCCAGATTGAAGTGCGAGAGCACCACGCCTTTCGGCTCGCCGGTCGAACCGCTGGAAAAAATCACCGTGGCCGTGTCGTCGAGCAGAATTTTCCGATTGCAGCCGAGAGACCGCTCCAGCCAGCGCGCCGGCAGCAGCTTCGCGGAAAGCAGCGCAATCAGTTTTTCGGAAAGGCGGGATTTTTCCGCCAGGTCTTCCACATAGATGATCCTTCCCGGCGGCTCGATCTTCACTTTTTCCAGAAACATTTTCGACGTGATGACGGTCTGCAGCTCGCACTGCCGCGCGCAGGACGCCAGGGATTCGTTCGAGGTCGTGTAATTCAGGTTGATGGGCACTTTGCCTTGCAGCAGCGCCGCCCAGTTCACCAGCGCTCCGGGAATCGAAGGCGGCAGCAGAATGCCGACCATCTTCTGATCTTTCCAGAGCGGAGCAAGCCGCCGCGCCAGAAACACTGTTTTCGTCAGCGCGTCCCCAAATGTGACTTTCGGCGTGCGGCCGTCCGCCATCGCGAAACGCCACGAATGCCGGCGCGCCATTTGGACGAACGAGCGCGTCAGCGGCTTCATGTATCGCCGGCGCCGCTGAAACGCATCCACGCCGAGCTGTTGCACCGCGGTGCGCACTTCGGTGGTGGTGGCGGTTGCGGGAAGCGGCGGGCCAAACGTGACGCGGACGGGATAGGGGATGTGGCGTGGCCGCTTCCAGAGGAAACGCCCGCCCGAAAAGCTGAAAATCGAGCCCCACAGGCCGTCGATATTCACCGGGATGAGGGGAACGTCGATGCCTTTCACGATGCGCTCAAAGCCGCGGCGGAATGGCAGCAGCTGGCCGATGCGGGTGATTTCGCCTTCGGGAAAAATGCAGACCACTTCGCCGGTGCGCAGCGCTTCGGAGGCTTCGCGTAGCGAATGAATCATTTCGCGGGGCCCCTGATCCGAGGCGATGGGAATGATTTTAAGGATTTTCGCGAACGGCTTGATCGCCGGATGGTCGTAGATGCCCTTGAACATCAGGAAGCGGATCGGCCGGTCGGTCGCCGAAAGCAGCGGGATGGCGTCAATCCACGAGGAATGGTTGGGAGTCAACAGCGCTCCGCCGCGCGCCGGGATATTCTCCTGGCCCTTTAGATCGAGGCGGTAGAGCGTGTGCGCCGCGATCCACAGCAGCAGGCGCAGCAGAGAATCCGGCAGCAGCCACAGCACGTAGGCCAGCGCGGCGAGCGTGGCCAGCGAAGTCCAGAAGAAAATTCCCGCCGAGCCGAGGTGCAGATTGTGCTTCAACAGGTAAAACGCGCCCGAAGCCGCAAGAATCCCGACGAACGAATAGAGATTTGCCGCCGCCAGCACGCCGCCGCGATGCTGCTCTTCCGGCCGGTGCTGGATCAGCGCGCTGATGGGAACGATGAAAAACCCGCCAGCGAACCCCAGCGCGGCCAGCAGCGCGAGCACGGCGTTGAACGAAAGCCCGGGTGCGGAAATCAGGAAACCGAACAGCGTGATGCCCATGGCCCCGAGCGGAATCAGGCCGTATTCGATTTTTCCGCCGGAAAGATACCCCGCGGCAAGGCTGCCCAGTCCGATGCCAATGGCAATCGAGGCTTGCAGTAGGCTGCCGCGCGTGGCGGCGACGTGCAGGACGTCGCGCGCGTAAAAGACGATGTCGAACTGCAGCAGCGCGCCGAGAAAGAAAAAGTACGTATTGCCCAGAACGGCGAGCCAAAGCACGCGGTCCTGGCCGATGCGCTTGCCCTGTACGAACAGGTCTTCCAGAAAATTGGCGCGGAACTTCTTCGCGGGATCAGCGGCAGGCACCTTGGAAATTCCAAGGCTCGTCACCAGGCCGACGCTCGTGCAGATCAGGAAGAAAACGCCGGAATAGTATTCGCGCCCTGCAAACACTTCGGAAAGCCGCGCTCCGGCCACCGTGCCGATAATTGCGGCGAGAAAGGTGCCGAGTTCGATGACGCCGTTGCCCCACGACAGCCGCTTCTCCGGGAGAATCTCCGGCAGCAAGCCGTATTTCGAAGGGCCAAACAGCGCGCCCTGCGTGCTGGCCAGGAACACGGCCGTCATGGCCATCGGCATGCTGCGCGCCGCGAATCCCGCGATGGCGAAGAGCATTACGGCAAGTTCGAAGAGTTTCGTGCAGATCGTGACCGTGCGCTTGCTGTATTTGTCCGCGAAATAACCGCCGGCCATCGAAAACAGAATGAAGGGAAGCGCAAAAAGCGACCCCACCAGCAGGACCTTGACCTCTTCCTCGTCCGGGGTCAGGTTCGTGCCAATGATCAGGAAGATCACCAGATATTTCAGGGCGTTGTCGTTGAAGGCGCCCTGAAATTGCGTGGCGATCAGGCTCCAGAAGCCAAGGCGCCAGGAACGAGGGGTTTCGCTCAAGCGGAAGAGACCTCCGTTGAGAATGGGAAATGTGCGGCGGTTCGCCAAGAATCGTCGCAAACCAGGGCGGATTTGGACAGGGAATTATCCGCGGCCGTTGTCAAAAGGAAATCGCGGATGTCCTGCAATTGCTCTCGATCGTTATTGGGGTTGCAAGAGCGCAGCTTGCTCCGCCTGCCGGCCGATCCGCCATTGGCAGCCGGTGAGCGAGCGAAGAGTGGGCCGGGCAAGCCCGGCCCCTACAAATAGGCGTCGATCGCAACGTCGCCGCCAATCTGCCGCACCCTGCGGACGTGCAATTTCCTCGTATCGAATGGCCCACCCTTCGCAAAGGGCACCTGCGCGCGCCCGGCGATTTTCGGCGCATAAAACAGGACAAGTTTGTTCACCAGCTTTGCCGCCAGCGCCGCGCCATTCAGCCCCGGCCCGGCTTCCAGCAGCACGCTCAAAATCTCGCGGCGCCCGAGTTCCTTGAAAATCGCGCCTAAATCCAAAACAGTTCGCGTCCGCTTCACCTGCACAAGCTCCACGCCCGCGTTCTGCAATTTCCGCGCTTTCGGCGATTGCAAGGGCGCAGCGGTGAAGACCAGCAGATCGTCGTCCGCGGTCTGCACGATTCTGGCTTTGGGGGAGAGCCGCAACCGGCTGTCGAGCACCACGCGCAGCAACCGCCGCCGGCGCTCCCGCCCGCTGCGATCGGTCAGCAGCGGATCGTCCGCAAGGATCGTCCCGATGCCGGTCAGCAGGGCATCGGAAGCGTGCCGCATGCGATGCACCTCGGCGCGCGCTTCGTCGCTGGTGATCCACTGACGCAGCCCGCTCTTGCCGGTTTTCGGCAGGGCCAGCTGCCCATCCAGCGTCATCGCCGACTTCAGAGTGACAAACGGCCGCTTCGTGGTGATCCAGTGCGCGAACGCTTCATTTAGCACACTCGCTTCGTCTTCCAGGATCCCGCTTTCCACTTCCACGCCTGCCGCGCGCAGCCGCTCGAATCCCGTGCCGCCCGTCTTCGGATTCGGGTCTTCCATCGCCGCCACAACACGTGAAATCCCCGCGGCTCGAATCGCGTCTGTGCACGGTCCGGTGCGGCCGGTGTGATTGCAGGGTTCGAGGGTCACATAGAGCGTCGCTCCACGAGCCTGCTGCCCCGCTTGTTTCAGCGCCACGACTTCTGCGTGATCCCGCCAGTCGTATTGGTGAAAGCCCTCGCCGGCGATTGCGCCCTCTTTCACGATGACACACCCCACCGCGGGGTTGGGGCTCGCCAACCCAACGCCTTTCCGCGCCAGGTCCAGCGCATGCTGCATGAAGTGAAGATCGTGGGGATTCACGGCGTTAATTGAACAACGAGTCGGCGTAAGTTTGCGCGTCAAATGGCACGAGGTCATTGATCTGCTCGCCGGTGCCGACGAAGCGGATGGGCAGGCCGAGTTCGCGGGAAATGGCTACGACGATGCCGCCCTTTGCGGTGCCGTCGAGCTTGGTGAGAATAATACCCGTCACGCCGACCGCCGAAGTGAACTCCCGTGCCTGCGCCAATCCGTTTTGTCCCGTCGTGGCGTCCATCACCAGCAGCACGTCGTGCGGCGCGCCGGGAATCACTTTCGAAGCGGTCCGCTTCATCTTCTCGAGTTCCTGCATCAAGTTCGACTTGGTGTGCAGGCGTCCCGCGGTGTCCACGATCACGGCGTCCGAGCCGCGCGCCTTGGCCGCCGCCATCGCGTCGTAGACCACTGCCGCGGGATCGGAGCCCGATTTTTGCTTGATCAATTCCACGGCGTTGCGCTGCGCCCAGATTTCCAGTTGCTCGATGGCCGCCGCGCGGAAGGTATCCGCCGCGCACAGCACCACGCTGCGCCCTTCCTGCCGCAAACGATTCGCCAGTTTGCCGATGCTCGTGGTTTTCCCCGCGCCGTTCACGCCGACGATGAAAATGACGCGCGGATCGTTGCCGTTGGCCGCGCCCGCGAGTTTTGGCGTATTCCCGTAAACGTTCAGCGCGCGAAACACGTGGGCCTTGATTTCGCGCTTCAATTGCTCGCCGTTATTTAGCGCGTTGCGCGAGATCTGCTCCTTCACGGAGTCCAGAATCTCCCGCGTCGTCTTCACGCCCAGGTCCGCCGTAAGCAGAGCCGTCTCCACTTCCTTCAGAACGGAGGGGTCGATTTGCCGGCCGCCCTGGGTGATGGTATCCAGGGTGTCGGCGAGGGCCTCCTTGGTCTTGCCGACGGACTCCTTCAGGCGCTCCAGCAGCGTGGGTTCGGGTTTTCCAAAAAGTGTGATCATCAGGTGGTTCCGCGCGGCGGCAAAGGCGCGAAAGAAAAGTGTAGCAGATTGCTACGTTGGGAAAGGAACGAGTGATTAAGAGCTGGAGGTCCCTTGCCTCGCACAGAAAATAGTGAATACGACTGAGGACACAATGATTGATCGCAAGATGTAGGCGTAACTCCAAAAGTCGTAGTGCTCGTCTGCAACCAGACGAACAACAGTCTCGAACGGGTATTGGACGATTCCGATGATCGCCCCCACGAGAAGGCCCAGTTTTTGAGTTGGAGCCAATGACCTGCGGCAGAAGATAAATCTACCCAAATAGGTTAGGACTCCGCTCCCCAAAGTGATTGCTATGCTGAATAACAGAAATTCCAGCACGAGCTCCACGAACGCTACATCCCATTTCCCGAACATCTCTGCGTCTACATCGTGAAAAGCGTAGACAGCCAACGCACTCAATGCGAGCGTGGAGGCTAGAATCCCTAAGAAGAGGCTGAGCACAAAGCGCCACATAGCCCGGTGCGGAGCAGTTTACACCAGCGGCGTCCAAGAAATTGGCATGTGAATGAACTATACGTGGACTTCGACGGCGGTAAGACGCAGCTTGCCGGCCTTCACGGCGGATTCCAGCGCGGCGACAATCGTTTCATCGAATTTCGATCCCGCCAAAGCCTTAATCCGCCCCATGGCGTAGTCCAATTCCATCGCCGTTTGATAGGGGCGATTCGTGGTCATGGCATCCAGCGTATCCGCCACCCCGATGATGCGCGCCATGCGGGGAATCTGCGGACCCGTCAACCCATACGGATAGCCGCGCCCGTCCATGTGTTCGTGGTGGAGTTCGATGCCCGGCAGCATCTCCTTCAGCTGCGAAACCGGACGCATGATGTTCGCGCCCTTGGTTGTGTGCGTTTTCATGATTTCGAATTCTTCCGGCGTCAGCGACCCCGGCTTCTTCAATACGCGGTCGTCCACGCCGATCTTTCCCACGTCGTGCAGCAAGGCCGCGATGCGCAGCTTGTCGAGATCCTCGGCATTCAGCTTCATCTCTTGCGCGATGATCGTGGAGTATTTCGCGACGCGCCCGGAATGGCCTCGCGTATAGGGGTCCTTTTCGTCGATCGCGGCCGCGAGCATGCGGATCGAGCCGATGAATAGCTCGCGGTTTTCCTCGGCGGCCTGCTTCAGCCGCTCGATGTACTCCTCGATGTCGCTGGCCATCAAGTTGAAGTTTTCGGCCAGTTCGCTGATCTCCGCGGCCCCGCCGACGGGCGTCCGCTGATGGAATTCGCCGCGGCTGATGGCGCGCGTGGAGGCGGCCAGCGAGCGAATGGGCATGCTGATGCCCACGGCGAAGAAATATCCGAAGAGAATCGCGATCAAAACGACGGCGCTGACGAACACCAGCGCCTGGCGGTTCAACTCCGGCACGCCCGCGTCCGCTTGCGCTTCGCTCAGGCTGCGTTCGGCGATCACTGCCCAGTCCACTTCGGGAAAGGTGCTGTAGGTGCCGACCATCTCGATGGGATGATTGTTTTCCGTATTCACGAAACGCAAGGTGGCCGTGTTGCGGAGGTCCTTGGGCAGGGTCTTGATCTGCGCCACGAGGTGAAATTTGTCACTCAGGTCTTCGCCGGGGACGAAATGCTTCATGTCCGGATGCGCTACCAGGTGGCCGTAGTGGTCCACCACGAACACGCTGCGCCCGCGCACGCTGGCATCCTGCAGCCGCCGCACGATCGAATCGAGCGATACCACCGCCGCGAGCATCCCGGTGAAGTTGTCCTGCGCATCCTTCAGCGGGACCGCGATCACAAATGCCGGGCGGTTGTCCGGGGCCAGCGCCAGGGAATCGCTACGGAACTTTACCGACTGCACGCAGCTCATGAACGCGCGTTGCAACGCCTTGGCGACAAAGGGATCCTGCTCGGCACGGAAATTTCCCTGCGAGGCGCTGGTGCCCTTGCCGTCGCGGCCAATCGCCGTCAGGTAGATAAACGATTCGCGATTCGAATCCACGAAGTTTTCCAGCAGGCGGGTGACCTTGGGCTCATTCACCGGGTCGGTGACGTTTTCGATGAGGCCCGTCAACGCCAGAATCTGCCGCTGGCTGATCAGCTGTTGGGTAACGTTGAACTCGAAGGATTGCACTTCCTGCGCCAGGGAACGGGTCAACTCGGTCTGCTGGATGCGCTCCGTATCCACCAGCTTTTCCTGGCTAAGTTCCAATACCTGGCGATGATACAGACCGATAGGGAGCGCGCTCACAAGCAGGAGCGCACCGAGCACAAGCCAGAGGATGCGCACCCGGCCGGAGCGGAGGCGCGTCAATAACGATGGTGCAGTGTCCGCCATCGCAACACATTAATTCTAGGGGGCCGCGGGCCGTCCGGCAGGCTGGCCGAAAGGACAGGCGACGCGGAAGTGCAACTAGGCCGGGAGTACTACCGGGTGACAAGCGGAACTCTGCCCTCCGTCCGAGACAGCCCAGAACCCGCGCCACGGTCTGCCCCGCTTTTTGGCCGATTTCGGTGCAAGGAAGTTGCCCGGGCTGGCTGAGTATGCTTCGGCGGGTTTTTGGCGGGGGAGAGTCGTCAACAATCAACAACAAAAGACTACGAACTCAAAACCATTTACTCGCTGCGCAACGGCCGCTCCATAATCGCCCGGATTGCCTCCTTGGGCGGATTCCCTAGATGCAAAATGCTGTGCACCTGCTCGGTGATAGGCAGTTCAATGCGGTTCTCGCGCGCCAGCGCCAGCAGCGCCGCGGCGGTTCCCACCCCTTCCGCCACCGTGGTCATGCCCGTCAAAATTTCATCCAGAGAGCGGCCTCGGCCGAGTTCGGCGCCGACATAGCGATTGCGGCTCAGGGACCCATAGCACGTGAGGATCAAGTCCCCCATGCCCGCAAGCCCGCTGAGCGTCTCCGCCTTTCCACCCAGTGCCACGCACAGGCGCGTCATTTCGGCCAGGCCGCGTGTGATCAACGCGGCCAGCGAATTCGAGCCCAGCCCAAGCCCCTGGCACGCGCCGGCCGCAATGGCCACCACGTTTTTCATCGCTCCGGAAAGTTCCACGCCCAGAACATCGTCGTTGGTATAAAGGCGGAAGGTCGGCCCCGAAAACTCTTCCTGCAAAAACACGGCAAGCGCGGCATCCGTCGAAGCGACAACCACCGCCGTCGGCTGCCCTCCCGCCGCTTCGAGGGCGAAGGATGGCCCGGAAAGCACCGCCAGGCGTCCCACAAAGCGGGCGTTGATCACCTGAGAGATCACCTGGGTCATGCGGAAATGCGTTGCAGGCTCGAGGCCTTTCGTGGCGCTGACAATCGCGGCCTCTCGCGGCAGGTCGTGCAGCGCCTGCGCCAGCGCCGCGCGCATCTGCGCGGAGGGCACCGCACAGACCACAATCTGCGCGTCCCGAAGCGTGTCTTCGAGATTCGCGGAGGCCTGCACGCACTGCGGGATTTCGATTCCCGGCAGGTACTTGGTGTTTTCGCGTTGCGATTCGATGGACTGCGCCAATTCTGGGTCGCGCGCCCACAGCCGGATCTGGTGCTTACGCCGGCTGCACGAAAGCACCACGGCGAGGCCCGTGCCCCAGCTTCCGCCGCCGAGGATGGCGACGCGGCTCACGCCGAATCTCCCCTGGATTTTCCGAAGGAAAACCTGGGTTCCGTGCCATCCACCAACCGCTGGAGATTCGCGTCGTGCTTGAAGACCACGAGCGCGGAGGCAAAGAGCGTCCCAAAGATGACGACCAGCGGGGGCGCGTGTCCCGGCGCCCAGAGCAAATAGACCAGCAGCGGCATGGCCGCCGCCGCGGCAACCGAGCCCAGGGAAACATAGCGCCACACCAAAACGACCCCGAGGAAAAACAGCAGTGCGCCGATCGCCGCCAGCGGCGCAAGCATTAGAAACACGCCCAGCGCCGTCGCCACTCCCTTGCCGCCCTTGAACTTCAGCCACACGGGGAAGCAGTGGCCCACGAGTGCCACCGCGCCCGCGACCATCATCGGCGCCGCGCGATGCTCAGCGAATCGCGCCGCGAGCCACACCGCGAGAGCGCCCTTCGCGGCATCCAGGAGGAGAGTGAAGACACCGGCGGCGGGGCCGACGACGCGGGCAACGTTCGTCGCCCCAATGTTCCCGCTCCCGGATTTCCGGATATCGCTGCCGCCAAACAGCTTTGTCAGGATCCACCCGAAGGGAATCGACCCCAGCAGGTACGCAAGGACAGCGATACCCAGATTCGTCGGTGTGAAAAAAGACATGCGGTGCTAGCTCCCCGGAGCGAAACGCCAGGTTTGCACGGTAGTGTACTCCGCTCCGGTGGATTTCAGCTTGCTTTCGATCAAGTGGAACTCGGCGGCCGTGAACGCTCCGAAACGCGTTGCGGTTTTCGTGCGGATGGCTGCCAGCAGGCTGGATGTGATCGCCGGCGGATCGAAGCGCGCCAGCGTCAGATGCGGGGCAAAGGGGCGCCGCTCCAGCGGGAAGGCCAACCGGTGCGCGGCCTGGTCGATATCCGCGGCGAGCGCCGTCAGGTTTGGCGTACTTTCCATCCCGGCCCAGAAAACGCGCGGCCGCTTCTCATTCGGAAAAAATCCCAAGCCGCGAAATTCCAGACGCACCGGCTCGGGCGAATGAATTCCGGCCAGCGCGTTTTGCAACGCCTCGAGTTTCGCGGGCGGAGTTTCTCCCAGAAACTTCAGGGTGACGTGCAGATTTTCCGCGCGTACCCACCTCGCCCGCGGCGCAATCGCGCGAAACTCCTCCAGCAGGGAGCCGTATGCCGCGCGAATTTCATCGGGGATGGCGATGGCAACGAAAAGACGCATGAGTGGGCTGCTCAGTTGCCGGCAATTACGCGGCTGGGTTGCGGCTTGCCTTCGTAGAGGTAGTGAACGCGCACCATATCGAGCGCCACTTGCGAAGCGTAAAAGCGGATCGCCTCGCGGTCGCCGGGCAGATGCACCACACGCTCTTTCGTACCGCCCGGCGACGCCAGCGCGATGTGCACCGTGCCCACGGGCTTTTCCTCGGTGCCGCCCCCGGGCCCCGCGACCCCGGTGATGCCCACGCCAAACGTCGCGGCCACGCTGTGGCGAATTCCTTCGGCCAGCGCGATCGCCACTTCCGCGCTCACCGCGCCTTTCGCCGCGATCATCTCTGGGGGCACGTCGGTCCACGCGGTTTTCCGCTCGTTGCCGTAGGAAACCACGCCGCCCAGAAAATAGTTCGAACTGCCGGGAATCCGCGTCAGCCGCTCGGCCAGCAGGCCGCCAGTGCAGCTTTCCGCCGTGGCGATCGTCGCGCGGTTCGCGGTCAAGAGCTCAGCCACCACGGCCTCGAGCGGCACGCCCTGGTGCGCGAAGATGCGGTCGCCGAGAGCCAGCTCGAAGCTGCGCACCATCTCGCTCAGCGTGGATTCGGCCTGCTCGCTGTCCTCGGTCCAGATGCGCAGGTGAATCTGCACTTCACCCGGCGCCGCCAGAATCGTGGTGTTCACATTCGCATAACGCGTGTAAATCGGCCGGATGCGCTCTTCGACGTGCGATTCGCCCAGCCCGGTCACGCGCAGCTCCCGCGAAAACATCCGCACGCCGGAAACGCGCCGCTGCAGCCGCGGCATCACCTGCTCCAGAAACAACGGCTTCAACTCGCGCGGAGGTCCCGGCAGCAGCGCCACCATGCGGCCACGGTCTTCGATCCACAAGCCCGGCGCCGTTCCCCGGGGATTTTCCAGCACTTCCGAGCCCTCCGGCACCATCGCCTGGCGCAGATTCACGGCGGGCATTTCGCGCTTGAAGCTGCGAAAGCGCGCCTCGATGGCGCGCACCACGTCGTCATTGCGTTGCAGGCGCCGGCCGAGAAGTTCGGCCACGGTCTCGCGGGTCAAATCGTCTTCGGTCGGCCCCAGGCCGCCGCACGCGATCACCACCGGCACGCGATTCAGCGCGTCGCGAAAGGCTTCCGCGAGCAGTTCGCGATTGTCGCCGACAATCGTTTTGCGCAAAACTTCGATGCCGAGCTTGTTCAGCTCCTCGGTGAGAAACAGGGAATTGGTGTCCACGCGATCCGGGGTCAGCAGTTCGGAACCAACGGCAATAATCTCCGCTTTCATGCGAAGTATTGTAGCGCAGCACCGCTTTCTCCAGCGGCACTTCCGCCGAGTCCAGTTTGGAGTGCGGCAGCTGCGCTGCCGCCTTTGCGGGCTGGACGCCGAAGATAACATTCAATTGGGAGGAGTATCGTACGTTGCAAAAGCGGGGCCAAGCCGCCGCACTCCGAAAAACTACCCCAGCAGCGGCAAGCCGCGTACGTTCCAGTCGATGGTCAGCAGGGAACCATTGGCGGCCAGAATGCCGCGCCCGCTCGGCAGCAGCGCCAAGCCCACCAGCGCCGGCCCGCTCAGCACGTGCTCCGCGTGCCCCTGCGGCGTGATGCTCACGATACCGCGCCGCCCGCCGAGCGACGCGGTCACGTACAAATTTCCCGCCTGATCGAACGCCAGCCCCTGCGGCCGGCCCAGCCCGCGATAGAAGACGTGCACTTCGCCGTTCTGCGTGACCCGATAGACGCGGTCGAAGCTCGAGGTTGTCGGCCCGCTCACGAATAGTTCGCCGCTGGGATGAAACGCCAGGTGATACGCCGCCACGGAAGGTTCCAGCGTCGCAAAGACGAAGATCTCGCGCTCCGGGCTGATCTTGAAGATCGTGCCGCTACGGTCGCCCACAAAGAGGTTGCCGTGGGAATCGAAGGCCATTCCAGTGGCGATGCCCATCCCTTCGATCCACTGTTCGCTGCGCCCGTCAGGGGTGACGCGATGAATGGTGCCATCGTGCCGGCAGGAAACGTACAAATCGCCGCTCGGTCCAAGCGCGAGTCCCGTGGGATTCACCAGCGAGGTCACGAACGGCTTCACTGTATAACTCGGGCTGATCTTGTACAGCGAAACGGGCACGCGTTGTCCCCGCGGCCCGCTGAACGTCACATAAATATTTCCCTCGGCATCCACGGCCGGGTTAGCCACCGGGTTCAAGTTGTCGGCGATCTCAATTCCCAGAGCGACTGGGAACGGTTGGCTCTCGTTCTCGGCGCTGACGACCTTAATGTTGCTTCCGTTGGCGTTTTCCGGAACCCGCGCAATCAGGTGGCTGCTGCTGGCCAGCGACAGCGGCGCGTCCGCCTCCCCAAAAAGTACCTGCGGCCGTGTGCCATGGCGCGTGGTGAAGCCATGCCCAAAAATCGCCACTTCACCGCCGGGAATCGCCGCTCCGGGCGCAATCCGTTCGATGTGGGGGATGCCGTTCTTTTCCGTGGTTGAGCCGAACCCGAATTTCATCTCTCTCGCTCGCGAGTCATAACCAATGAAAGTGTAACGCGACCCGCAGGCAAATGGCAGCGTAGACCCCGGCCATCCAATCGTCGGCCATGATGCCCCAACCGCCGGGGAGATGCTCCAGGCGCCGGCAGGGGAATGGCTTGGCGATGTCAAACAGGCGGAACAGGCAGAAGCCGGCGAACAGGAACTTCCAGTTGAGAATGCTCATACCGGTGTACAGCGCAAACGTGACCGCTTCTTCCGGGCGGATCAGCGTATGCGGCAGCACCGGCGCGAGCCCCAGGATGAGGGCCAGGTGCACACCGGAGACTTCGTCAATTACGACGTATTGAGGGTCTTTTGCACCTGCGTAGGCAGCAACCTGCGTGCTGCATTTCACACCCAACCACGCCAGCACCAGCCACACGGCGATCGCCGGCACCAGCAGGAGAAGCATTCCTCCCACGTTCGTGAATAGCTGGGCATCCCGGCCCATGGCCAGGGCGATGCCTGGCCCCAAAACCATGAACCAGGTGAACGGATGCGCGACCACCGCAACGATCAGGCCCACCAGCGAACCCCACGTGCCGGGGCCTGGCTTCAAATGCCCGACGCCCAGAGCTGTGGCGACCGCATACGCGAAGCGCGGCTTCGGAGCGGGTGCGTCCGGGGCGGCCGCCGCGATTTCAGTGGATGGTGTCATCATTCTTGGGAGTGCCCTCGCGGAAAGCCTGCCGATCCGCTTCGGGAAGCTCTTCCTCGTCGAAAATGGGGTCGGAAACGACGTACTTTTCCGCCGCCCACGCTCCCAGGTCTAGCAAGCGGCAGCGTTCGGAACAAAACGGAAAATCAGCGTCCGCGGCGGAATCCGTTGGTTTCTTGCAATTGGGGCACTGGTATTTCATGGCGAAGGAGTAGTTGTACCACCTCTTACTTCCGAAATGTAGAGAGATGCTCTGGGCGGGCCACCGACCCATTCAAGACACCGAAAAACGCGCAAAAAGAGGGCCGGACAAGCCCGGCCGCTGCAATCAATCGGCGAAGGGAATCGGTTGCCATCGCTACCCGAGCACCCGCAACGCCGCGCCCGTCGAAATTCGCGTCAACCTCTCCGCCGGCGTGACATCTACGCGGACCGCCCGATTCTCAGGCCGCGCCTGAATCTCCACCACTCGCCCGATCAGGTCGTAGGCATCCGTCTTCGTAATCTCGACTTTCACTACGTCGCCCGCCGCCGCAATCTCGCCGCTCGGCAATTCCACGTCGGTCAGGTACAGCTTCCCGTCAATGTCCGGCGCCATCGTTTCCAGCCGCGCTTCCCACACCAGCGGATTGTCCTTCGAAGGTCCTTCCACCAGCGCAATCTTCGTCTGCCCCTTCAGCCCGCGCAGCCGCTCGCGCGAAATTTTCTTCTGCAATGCCATCAGCCGGTTGCGGCGGTCGCGGATCGTCTCCGCGTCCACTTTGCCGTCCAGCGGAAAGCTCTCGGCGTTTTCGACGTCCGAATATTCGAAGACGCCCATCCAGTCGAGCTTCGCCGCGGCCACGAAATCATGGAGTTCCTGGAAGTCCGCTTCCGTCTCGCCGGGGAAGCCGACGATGAAGCTTGTCCGCAGCGCCACGCCGGGAATCGTGGTCCGCATGCGCTCCAGCAGCTTCAGGAACGCGTCGCCGTGCGATCCGCGCTTCATGCGCGCCAGCACGTTGCGGCTGGCATGTTGCAGCGGCATATCAATGTACTTGGCCAGGCGTTCGTGCGCGGCGAGCGTCTCCAGCATTTTCTGCGTTACGCGATTCGGATAGGCGTAGAGAAAGCGCGTCCACAGCAGGCCATCCACCTGCGCGAGCCGCTCCAGCAACTGCGCCAGGCCATCCCGCAATCCCAAATCCTCACCGTAGGAAGTCGTGTCTTGCCCGATCAGCGTGATTTCGCGGGCTCCCGCAGCGGCCAGATTTTCCGCTTCGCGTACCACCGATTCGAATCGCCGGCTGCGAAAAGCGCCTCGCAATTCCGGAATGATGCAGAATGTGCACGGATGGTCGCAGCCCTCGGCGATCTTGATGTACGCCTGGTGCTTGGGTGTGGTCACGATGCGCGGCGTCAATTCGTGATAGAGAAACGCGGGCGGCTGCGCGGGCAAAACCTTCAGGTCGCCTTCCACCGCTTCGATGATGCGCTCCACTTCGCCTGTGCCGACCACGGCGTCCACTTCCGGGATCTGCTCCAGAATCTGCTCGCGGTAGCGTTCCACCAGACAGCCCGCCACAATCAATTTCTTTGCCGCACCGAACTTCTTGTGCTCGGCCATTTCCAGGATTGCGTCCACGGATTCTTTTTGCGCCGGCTCGATGAAGCTGCACGTATTTACCACCAGGATTTCCGCGTCGTCCGCGCGCGGCGTCAGCTCATAGCCTTCGCGCGCAAGAATCCCCATCATCACCTCGCTATCCACGAGGTTCTTCGGGCATCCCAGCGATACGAATCCAACCTTGCGCATACAGCCTTTCTGGCGCCGCAACGCCATCCATAAATTTTAGCACGAGCCAGGCGCGGGCCAGCTTGAACGCCAGGCAGCACAGGCTTCGGCCTGTGCTGCATTCCAGCGCTGCTCAGTCAGCCGTAACGGGTTTTTTGGAGTGCGGGAGCGACGCTTCTGCTTTCGCGGATAGAAGGGACATTGAATACTTCAATCCGGCAACGCCTGCGACCTACTTCGCTCGCGCCGCGGCCCGAATCTCTTCCAGCAGCCCGCGGAGGCGGAAAGCGTCGCAAGTCGCGCCGCCAAACCGCGCCTGCGCGTAGAGCGCCGTAAACTCTCCAACGGCTGACGCCAGCGAGGGCTGCGGTGCAAGGGTGGCGGCGAATTCGGAGGGTGTCTGGGTCTCCTTCCGCGCGAAGCCGCGCTTCGCCAGCGCGCGCAGCATCTCCGCGTAAAGCCGCGAGGCGAGTTGCGGATTGTCCCGCTGGCGCGCCGGCTGGCGCATCTGCAACGACAATCTTGCCCAACGCGCGAACGAACGAATCCAATCCAGCCGCAGCACCACGAGCAGCAACACCAGCAAGGCCGGGAACACCACGCCAAATTTCGGATGCGCGGATTGCCACGATTTCAGGCCGCTCATTCCGCGGTCCTGCATCCGCCGGAACCAGTCCCGCATCGCCGTGCTGTAATCGGCGGAATTCTGGCGCATGTTGCGGGCCATCAGCGACTGGTGAGCCCAGTCGTAGTTCACCACCCATTCGTTCCAGTTCAGCTGCATCCAGTCCAGGTACAAATTCAACCGCGAAAACAGACCGTAGGAATCGTTATCCGATGAGGGCGTAGGGTCGAACGTCAGCCAGCCGCTGCCCGGAAAGTACACTTCCACCCAGCTGTGCGCGTCGCTGGCCCGCACGATGTAGTCCCCCGCCACGTCGTTATATTCGCCGGGCAAAAACCCGTTGACTGCCCGCGAGGGAATCCCCAGAGTGCGGAGCATCACGGCCATCGCGGAAGCGAAGTACTCGCAATGCCCCTCTTTGGTCACGAAGAGGAACTGCGCCAGCGGATCGGCGCCGGGTTTGCCCGCCAGACTCAGCGTGTATCCGTAATTACGGCGCAGGTAACTTTCCATCGCGATGGCTTTGTCAAAAGGATCTTTGGCTGCCGCGGTAACCTGCTGGGCGAGTTTCGGGATGCGCGGGTCGAGGCGATCCGGAAGTTGCAAATAGGTGGCGCGAATGGCCGGCGAGTAGTCAGTGCCCGCCAGCCGGGCCTTCGCCGGGCGCGGCGCGGGCAGCAGCGATACGCCCTCGTACTGGATTTGCGAATAGTTCCGTGCCGGATTCGAGATGGAGCCGGTGTCATCCAGGCCCAGCGAGCCGAATCGCGCGATGCCCGTGAAACTATCGGGCTTATTGGAGAAATTTCCGCGCAGCTGGACAACCTGGACTGGGGCAAAAATCGCGTCGCTGTCCATCGGCTGCAGCAGCACTGTGTATCGGAGCTCTCCCACCACGGGCGTCTCGAGCTCCTGCGGCTCGTCGAAGGTCACCCAGCCGCCCTCGCCAGCGGCGTGCAGCTCTGGCCATCTTCGTTTGGTAAACCAGCGGCGGCCGTCGAACGTCGTCAGCGCGATTCCTCGCCAGCGCAGCAGGGGGTAGTTCACCGCATGCCCCGTCTTGACCCGCATCACCACGGTGCTGTCCTTCTTGATCTCGCCGATCTGCCCGAGTTCCACGTTGTCCGTGAATCCCGACATCAGCGAGGGCTGAAATCCCGTGCGCGCGAAATATCCGGCGCTCACACGGGGAAAAAAGAAAAACAGCAGCGAGCCGAAAAAAATTGCGCCGATAGCCACAGTGAATGCCGCCAGGGATATGGCCCGGTAAAAGCGGCGTTGTCGCGCGGCGTCCGCGTGCAACGGCGGATATACGGCGCCCAGCGCGCTGCGCCGGATTTCCAGTCCCAGGAACGTAGCGACCCCGAACAGGAAATACGCGACGAACAGGAAAAAGAAATTCGTGTCCACCGTGAGAACCGCGGAGGCCAGTACCGACGCGAAGGAAAGCATAGCGAGGAAGATCGCGTCGCGGTCGGTTGCGGCGCTGTAGAGGCGGACCACGGTTACGATTAGCAGAAAATGGACCGCGGCCAGCAGCGTGGCGTAGAGTTCCACGTTCGTGCTGCCGGCCACCAGCGTCCGCGAAAGAAAAATGGCGTCCAGCGGGAATACCACCAGAAAAGCCAGCAGAAGCCGCGTAGCCGTGCTCTGTTGCAGTTCGGGTCCGTGGCCCCGCCACCAGCGATAGCCTTTGTAGAGAACCGCCAGCGGTACAAGAATTGTCGTGAAGGGGTCAAGTTTCCCGGTGCTGACCAGCGTCAATACCGCCGTGAGTACCAGGAAAAACAGCGCTCCGCGGAGGAACGATTCCGCGGGCAGCGGCTGCGCCGGAGAAGTGGCGGTGGAGGCCATGGCTCGAATCCCCAGAATAACACCGGCTCTGCCTCGAAGGCGCCAAGGCGGGCGTATCAATCAAGAGCAGTTGTCGCGGCTGCCTTCCGAGGCGGGCCCTCTTGTCGTGGCCGGACCTCAGACCGGCAGGCCTGCACCCTCGCCGTTCTTCCGCGCGGTTCTCAATCGCTCCGCGACACAACCCGGCCAACGAGCGCACTCTCGGCCGCACGCGCAACCTTCCGCGTCAAATTCGATATCGGCAACTGGAAAACCTCGCTCGGCGTCAGCATTTTCGCCCCACGAACCCTCGGCAACTTCGTCACGCGCGCCAGAAACGGCAAAATCCGGATGGCGCGGTAGGTCACGGCGTGCCGTTGGCTCTGCAAGGGTGACAGTTCCACCGTAAACCTACGCCCACGGCCTAAAAACTTCCCGGCAACCGCCCGCAGCTCTTCCTCGGCGTCGTCGCGAACCACAATCGTCGGAAAATGCCACAAGTTGGAAACCAGCGCCGGCACATGCGCCGCGTCCGCGGGATCCCGTGCCTGTTTAGGTGGCGGCAGCAACAGCGTTCTGCCTTTCGCGTCGACGAACACCAAGGCCGCCAGCGTAATTCCCTGCGTTGCCCGCTTGCGGTGTTTGGCGGGAATCTCCTCCACAAGCCCCTTTTTCCGCGCCTCGCAATGTTCCTGGACCGGGCACAGCAGGCATTGCGGCGAACGCGGAGTGCACAAGGTCGCTCCCAACTCCATCATCGCCTGGTTCCAGTCGCCCGGAGCATCATTCGCCAGCAAGCGATTGGCCGTCGCCTGAAGCCTCTGCCAGTTTCCGCTTGCTCGCAGGTCGCCGCGCACCGCGCCGAGCCGAGCCAGCACGCGCGCCACGTTGCCGTCCAGCACCGCGAGCTTCTCCTGATACGCAATGCTGAGTATTGCGGCGGCCGTGTAGGCGCCAATGCCCGGCAGCGCTAGTGCATCGTCAATGTCGCGCGGAAAAATTCCTCCGTGCTTCGCCACAATCTCCTGCGCCGACTTCCGCAAATTGCGGGCGCGCGAGTAATACCCCAGCCCCGACCACAGCCGTAGAACTTCTTCTTCCGGAGCTGCCGCCAGCGCTTCCACCGACGGGAATCGCTCGATGAAACGCTCGTAATACGGAATTACCGCCGCCACGCGCGTTTGCTGCAGCATGATTTCGGAAAGCCAAATACGATATGGGTCCACAATCCGGCGCCAGGGCAGATCACGCTGGAATTGCCGAAACCAGGCCAAAAGATTTTTTCGGAAGCGCGGCAGCGCCGCCCCGGTCACCATGCCGCCCAGTGTCGCACATTCGTAACGGAATCCATTCCTTGTAGCCGCCGCCTGCCCTGGTTGTCCAGACCGTAGAAGGTAGCGAAGCCGAAGGCTCTGAGGAGAGCGTCTTTTCGCTCGCGTGGGCGGCGGGACAGGGGAAGAAGCAACGGCACTGCGCGGAAATTCAGGCGCTCAGGTCGCTCGCAAACACGATGTACGAACTGTTCCACAACTCCGCGGGAATCGAGCCGCGCGGCTGCGAGGTCACGATAATCTTGAACGATTCCGGATCGGCCGCAAGCTGCGTCAGCAATTCCGGTCGTGAACCCGGCGCCACGGGTTGCACCAGCGCGAGGTGCCGCAGGATCGGGAAAATATTTTCGCCTGCCGGTCCCGCTGGTGTAGATGCATCCACGCTTCGGAATTCCAGCAGCGCGTTGCGTTCATAAAAATTCCACGCCAACGCGGCGCAGAAGGTCACCGCCCGTTCGAACCGCTCGCGTTCGCCGGTTCCTCCGGTCGCCCGCGCGGCGGGGCTCTGCGCGTCGAAGACCAGCAGCACGCGGCAATCGTCCTCCCGCGAAAACTCGCGCACCATCAGCGCGCCAAGGCGCGCCGAAGCCTTCCAATGCACGTGCCGCGCGCTGTCGTTCGGCAAATATCCGCGCAGCGCGTAAAGATCCTGCCCGCGACCTTTCGCGAGGCTCTCCATCGCTCCCTGCAATCCAGGCAGCACTTCCAGAAATTCCGACGAAGCCGCCACCGCCGGATACACCAGCGCCTCGGTCGGCAAATCCACCCGCCGGGCTTTTTCGAGAAAGCCAAACGGAAAACGCGTGACGATGCGAAACGCTTCCTGGCGGTACACCCCGCGCCGCGGGAAAAGCATCGGGACATTCTGTTTCATCGCCTGCTGCCGGGGCAGGTAGGGAAAAAAGACCGGTGTCTCCAGCAGCGCCATCGCCGCCTCGCCTTTTTTCTTCCTGGCTTCCACGCGCAGGGAAAAGGATGGCAGGCTAACCTTCTCGTTGTGCAACTCGACCGACGCCCGTACTACCTGCCCCGCGAAAATGTGCTCGGGCAAGTCCAGCTTCAGGTCCACCCCGGCCAACGTGATGGACGAGAGGATCCCGGACATCAGGATTGCCGCGATCAAGCTCGCCAGAATCAGGAACAGCAGGTTGTTGCCGGTGTTGATGGCGGCCAGGGCCACCAGCACGATTCCCAGGATGTAAATCCACCCTTCGCGAGTGACGCGATACTCCATCCGGTAGCCGATCCACCGCAGGGGGGTGCGTTTTGCCAGCGTTGGCACCAGCGTGATCGCCACCCAGGCCGCCACCAGCAGCGCCGTGAGCGCCGAAGCGCTGGCCAGCAGCAGGTTGCCAAGCTGCGCCGCGGCTCCCGAATAAAGCGCCAGGATCAGCGCGATGGCCAGCGCCGCCATGGAAAGCAGGAACGCGCGTACACCGGGACGATCCGATTTGGCAAGCACCGATTCGATGGTGGAAGAAAGCGACGCCATGGGAATAAGTTCGAAATTCTTAGTGGTCAGTTTTAAGTTTGAAACCAGATCGTCAACGCAAGCGCCCGCCCGTCAATAACTGGAACTCACGACTTATGATCTAATGCTTGAAAACCAAAAGCTAAAGACTGCTCTGCCTCACAGCGGCACGCGCACCGAATCCACAATTTCCCGCAGCACGCTTTCGGTGGTCTCCGATTTCTTCTGCAGCGAAGCGTGCCGCGCGCTGGCCACCACGCGGTGCGAAAACACGGCCACGGCCAGCTGCTTGAAATCATCCGGGAGACAGAAGTCGCGCCCTTCCAGGAACGCCCGCGCTTGTGCCGCGCGTTGCAGCATCAGCGTTCCGCGTGGGCTCACCCCCAGCGCCAGCTGGTCGGTCTTCCGGGTGCGGTTCACAATTTCGAGCGCGTAATCGTGCAAGCTCGAATCCACCCGGACGCGTGTCACCGTGTGCTGCATTGCCAAAACGTCGGAAACGTCCGCCACCGCGTCGAGCGTTGCAATCGGGTCGTCCATCGAGCGGCTCCGCAATATCTCTTTCTCCGTTTCGTGCGACGGATAGCCCATCTTGATGCGCATCAGGAAGCGGTCAAGCTGCGATTCCGGAAGCGGGTACGTGCCGTGATGCTCCACCGGGTTCTGCGTAGCAATCACCAGGAACGGCTGCGGCAAAGGCATGGTCCGCCCGTCCACCGTCACCTGCGCCTCGTTCATGGCCTCGAGCAGCGCCGATTGCGTGCGGGGCGTGGTGCGGTTGATTTCGTCCGCGAGCACCACGTTGGCGAAGATCGGTCCCTGCCGGAAATCGAATTCCCGCGATTCCGGGTTATAGACGCTCACGCCCAGCACGTCGCTCGGCAGCAGGTCCGAGGTGAACTGAATCCGCTGAAAGCTGCAGTGAAACGATTTGGCCAGCGCGTGCGCCAGGGTGGTTTTACCCGTGCCCGGCACGTCTTCGATGAGCAAGTGGCCGCGCGCCAACAGCGTCACCAGGGCCAGCTGGATCACATCCTCTTTCCCGTAAATCGCGCGGGCGATGGAGCGCTGTAATTGTGTGACCACTTGTGAGGTGGCGGTCGGCATTGGTTGAAAACCCCGGGTCTTCCTGTTTTAATAGATGAGCCGCGCGGCGGTTGCGTTTCTTCCGCCAACGCAGTTCCCCTGCAAAGGGTCACCCGTTTTCGACGGGCGATTAGCTCAGCGGTTAGAGCGCTCGCCTCACACGCGAGAGGTCAAAGGTTCAAATCCTTTATCGCCCACCATTCCCTGAATTGTCCCACAAATGGAATTCGCTGCCATGAATGCACGGCATCCGCATGTGTTGAAAGTGCTATTTAATCTCAAGGGCGAACTCCCAGGGGACAAGCGGGAAGCCCGAGCCTTTTAGACATGGCCTCCGGTTGGGCCCCTGGCAAGTTCCCTATATGCTTGAGGAGATGCAGCTTTTCGCTGTGAAGCAGTGGACCAGGAGATTTCATTGACTATCTATTTGCGAACTCTTGAGTTTCTCTGCCTGAGCCTGTGGCTTGGCGCCGATGCCTTTCTTAGTTTCGTTGTCGCACCCGGCGCGTTCACCATTCTTGGCAGCCGCGACGCCGCGGGCATGATGGTTGGCTATTCGCTGGCGCGGCTCCACTTTGCCGGAATTTTTCTCGGGCTGATCTTCCTGATTGCCCGGCTGGCGCGGACGCGCGACTTTGCAAGTTTCACGACGGCGGCGGCGCTCTGCGTCGTGCTGATGGTGATCCTCACCGCCGCTTCGCAATTCACCGTCAGCAACCGCATGGAATCGCTGAAGAAACAGATGGTCTCGGTACAAAACACTGCAGAAACGGATCCGCGCCGCGTGGAATTCAGCCGCCTGCACCACATCTCGGTCGCCTACGAAGGCGCCGTGCTGCTCCTGGGTTTGGCGGGAATGTTCTTCCTGGTCCGCGAGTGCGTGAAGCCCTGACCGATCCGTAGCGGCTGAGATTCATTGCGCGTCACACCTGCGCCGGATACCCCAGCCGGATTGCACCCCATCGCCGGCGGTTCACAAACAACGGCACGGAAAGGTCGTGCAGGATTTCTCCCGTGTCGCGGCGGTAGGTCTGCAGCAGGACTTTGCGATCGTGGGAAGCGCTGCGCAGCCCCACGCGATCGTTGAAAATTCGCTTGCTGCGGCTCCTGGTCAGGTCCATCTGGTAATTTCCTGTGGGCTCCTGGCTGTAGCGCAAGTTATGCGTCGGGCAGTAGCCTTCGATGTTCACCGCGATTGCGTAAGAGACCGCCGGATGGGACGAAAGAAAGTCCTCGAGCAGCGGCCGCAGTTCGCGATCGGTGAACGTATCGTAGTCCGTGCGGTATTTCTTCGGGTTCGCGCCGGGAATCTCCTGGTAGCGGTTGGAGAAGAGCGCCGCCTCGCGCAGTTCGTGCCGCGCGATGGCATTTTCCAGCAGTGCCGAAGCGCGGGCGCTCAACTGCAATGCCGCGCGATAGAGCGCCTCATGCACGCAGTCCACTCCCGCCAGGATCATCTTTTCGAAGGATTCCTCGCTCTTCCCGTCAATTTCTCCCGCCACCTTGCGCAATTCCTCGCCCAGGCGGTTGGTTTCCGCAGCGCTTTGCTCCGCGTGCTTGGCAATCTTCACAGCGGATTGCGCGCTGGAATTCGCGTGCGAGCGAATATTTCCGATGCGCTGGTGCATTCCGATGGCGGCATCGAGCACCGAGTTCAACTCTTCGCCAACCTGCTGCACCGATTGCGCCGAGCGCTGCACCTCCTCTCCCATCGCCCCGATCGATTTCGACGAGCGTTCGGCCTCGCCGCGCACGTTGGCCACCGTCGCCGCGATCTTCCGGGCCGCCTCGCTGCTGGAATTTGAGAGTTGCCGCACCTCCGAAGCCACCACGGCGAAGCCCTTGCCGACTTCGCCGGCTCTCGCCGCTTCGATGGAAGCGTTCAGGGCCAGCAATCGCGTCTGGGAAGCGATCTGCCCGATGGCGTTGGCCGCGGTCTCTATCGCCTGAATCGCCGCGTGCAAGGTACGAATGGTCGTCTGCGCTTGCTCCGCTTGCTGCGCCGCGCCGGCCATCTGCTCCGCAATGCCGGCCAGCGATTTTTGACCGCGCACGGCGTCACCACGCAACTCCTCGGCCGCGGCCGACGCGCTCTCGGCCTCCTGCAGAGTCAGTTGCGCTGCCGCTCGGATTTCTTCCGATTGCTTCGCCACGCTGCTGGCCTGTTCGACAATCCCTGTCGAGGTGCCCGCCAGGTTTGTCATCGCATGGCTGCAGCTGGCGATAACGATGGCGGATTGCTGTACCGATTCCCGCAATGCCTCCGAGGCTCCAGTGCCTTCGGGAATGAGGCTTTGCAGAGTGGGTTCGATCGTGGCGGCCATCGGTGTTCGGGGCTTCCGCTGCGGAGGCGGAGCGTCACGGGTAAGCCAGAGCAGTTCACATGCCGATTGCCATTGATTGGATTAGGAAGCTCTCACTGGAACCCGGCCGAGATTTCGTGCTTCAACGCCTGGGAGACCTATCGTCTCCCAGGTTTACTTCGACTTCTTGCGGGGTTTTGCGGGCTTCCCTCCGCGACGCTTCTTCGGCCTTACCGGCTTCGGCCGGATCTTGTTTGTCACTTTGTAGCCGGCGCGTTCAAAGGCGCGCCACATGTACCAGCTTGCGACACTTCGGTAAGGCCGCCAGCGTTCCCCAAATGTCAGCAACTCTTGTGGCTTTGGCATGTGCTTCTTGCCGTAGGCCACCGACCAGCCCTTCTTCACTCCCAGGTCGTGAATCGGCAGCACGTCCGGCCGCCCCAGCCGGAAAATCAGGAACATCTCTACAGTCCACGCGCCGATGCCGCGCACCGACACGAGCCGCTCCACCAGTTCTTCGTCGGAAAGCAGCAAAGCTTCGCTGTGCGTGGGCACGATCCCGGCAACGGCCTTCTTCGCCAGGTCTTTCATCGCCATGACCTTCGCGCCAGAGAGTCCCGCCTTGCGGAGTTTCGCCGCGGGAAGTTTCAGCATTTGCTCCGGCGACGGAGGACAATCATTTTCGCCCAGGGCCTTGATGCGCCCGAAGATTGTCGCCGCCGCTTTGCCCGATATCGATTGGTACGCAATGGCCTCCAGCAGCACATCGTAGGGCGACTGCCCGTTGTCGGCGTCGATCGCAAATGCGGCGGCATTCTCGATCAAGTCGCGCAGCACCGCGTCGCGCTCGCCCAGGTGCCGCAGCGCCTCGCGCAAATCAAAAGCCAGTGTTGCCGTTCCCGTGTTAGTCCCCATAGCCGGCGAAAAACCATAGCATGCCCAATTTCCATTGGTAAGCGATTTCGCCGCCCGGCGCGCCCAACCCGCGGCCGGTGGTCCATGGTGCGCCTGTGCTAAAATTCCTGGTTTATGCAAACAGGAATTATCGGACTACCACAGGTAGGTAAAACCACGCTCTTTCGGATCCTTACCAAGGCGCACGTGGAGGCCAAGGGCGGTCAGACCGCACATGTCGGGGTGGCCAAGGTCCCCGAACCGCGCCTGGTCGAGCTTGCCAAGCTCTACAATCCGAAAAAAATCACTTACGCGACCGTGCAATACGTCGATCTCCCCGGCGTGCAAAAAGAACGCATGCGCGAAAGCCTGGCCACGCTGCGCGACGTGGACGCCATCGCCCACGTGATCCGCGTCTTCGACGATCCCAGCGTTCCGCACTCCGAGGGCAGCATTGATCCTTTACGCGACGCCACCAATCTCGACCTCGAGCTTATCCTTTCCGACCACGATCAGGTCTCCAAGCGCCTCGAGCGCGTCGAAAAGGATCTCAGGAAAAAGAAAGATCCCCTCCTCGAACACGAAAAAACCGTTCTCGAAAAGTGCAAGGCGCATCTCGAAGCGGAAAAGCCCCTCCGCGAGCTTGAGCTCACGCCCGAAGAGCGCAAGCCGATCGGCGGTTTCCTCTTCCTCTCGCAACGCCCGATGCTCTACGTCCTGAATCTCGGCGACGACGAAGCCGCCGAACTCGACAAAGCCGTCGAGAAGCACAAACTCGCCGCGCTGCAGGGCCGCCCCAACACCGCCGTGGTCGCCGTCTGCGGACGCCTGGAAGCCGAGCTGGCCGAAATGGAAGAGAAAGAAGCCGCCGAACTCCTCGCCTCCTATGGCCTCAACGAGCCCGGTCTCAATCGCCTGATCCGCGCCACGTACGATCTGATGGGATTGATTCAATATTTCACGGCTGGCGAACCCGAAGTCCGCGCGTGGACCATCCGCAAGGGCGCCAGCGCCGTCAAAGCCGCCGGCGAAATTCACAGCGACATCGAAAAGGGCTTCATCCGCGCCGAAGTCGTCAGTTGGAAAGATCTACTCGCCGCTGGCTCTATCGCCGCGGCCAAAGAAAAGGCCCAAGTCCGCCTGGAGGGAAAAGAGTACGTCGTCCAGGAAGGCGATGTTATTCTCTTCCGCCACAGCGGATGAGGCAGTTCTAAGTTCTTAGTTTTCAGTTATAAGTTGATGCCACCAGGGGCGAATTGTTTCCTTTGCTTTCTGCGCGTGTACCGGACCACCGTGGCAGGACTCCGTAACTTAAGACTGAAAACTTACAACTAACTATTTCCCATGGCCCACGAGCTTCCATTTCGCATCGCACTTGCCGCGATTCTCGGCCTCGTCGCCGCCGCCGGGAATCTGATCGGCGGCTATTTCGTCGTCTATCGCGAATGGCCGCGCCGCTACCTGCAATATTTTCTGGCGCTCGGCGCGGGCTACATGCTTTCGGTGGCGCTCGTGGAGGTGATCCCGGAATCGGTTCGTTTAGCAGGCCCGAACGCGCTCATTTCCGTCCTTGCCGGATTTTTCCTCGTGCACTTGTTCGAGCACACCATTGCCCCGCACTTCCACTTCGGCGAAGAAACGCATACGGAGGAAATGCACGGGCACGTGCATCGCACGATCATGCTCGGCCTGGCGATTCACACGTTCTTCGATGGCGTGGCCATCGCCGCCGGCTTCCTGATTTCCACGTGGCTCGGCGTGCTGATCTTTTTTGCGGTGTTCCTCCACAAATTGCCCGAGGGCTTCACGGTGGCTTCCGTCGTGATGGCCAGCGGCCGCAGCAAACGGAAAGCGGTCCGCGCCGCCGGCCTTCTGGGAGCGGCGACTTTGTTCGGCGTCCTGCTCACCAGCCAACTGCAGGCTCAGTTGAAATATGCCCTGCCGCTTTCCGGGGGAGTCACGCTCTACGTTGCCGCCACCGACCTGCTGCCCGAAGTCAACAAAGAGCCGAACTGGCGGATGGCCCTCCTGGTTTTTGTTGGTGTGGCTACCATGCTGATTCTAAAGCTTTTATATAACGCCTAGGACTCGCGCTCCCGTTCCGGTACTCTCCCCTCCGTAACTGCAACTTTTTGAGAACAAAAGTGTTTGGTAAAGTGTGGCGGTCATGGTCAGAACCGACGTCCAACTCATGTTGGATGTGAAAGCTGGCGACGGGACCTCCTTCGAGCTCCTGCTGCAGCGCTACCGTACGCCACTGGTGAATTTCCTGTATCGCATGGTGCGCAATCGCGAGCAGGCGGAAGACCTGGCTCAGGAGGTTTTCCTCCGCGTCTATCGGGCGCGCGAGGATTACATCCCGAGCGCCAAGTTCACCACCTGGTTGTTCCGCATCGCCACAAACCTCGCTTTGAATTCCGTGCGCGACAACCGGTTCAAGAAGCTCGAAGTTTCGATCGACGCGCCGGTGACCGTGGATGCCGAAGATGGAGACGAAAGGCCGCTGGATGTTCCGGAGAAGCACCCGAATATCGAGCAGCATCTCGTCGAAGACGCGCGGCGGAAAATGATCCGCCACGCCATCGACAAGTTGCCGGAAAAGCAGCGCGCCGCCGTGTTGCTCCACAAATATGAAGAGCTCGATTACGCGGAGATTGCCAAGATTCTCAACTGTTCGGAAAGCGCATTGAAATCGCTGCTGTTCCGGGCATACGAGGCGCTGCGGGTGGAACTAGCCCCGCTCGTGGCGCAGCAGGTGAAGCACTGAGGGCAGGGAAAGCGGGAGAAGTTATGAGTTGTCAACACATGGAAGGCCGGATCCTCGGATATCTCGATGGACGGCTGAAAGAAAGCGAGCGGCTGGAAGTGGAAAGGCACATTTCCAACTGCCCGCCCTGCCGCCTGCGCGTGCAGGAATTCACGGCCGTTTCCGGGCTGCTCGATGAGCTTCCGGTGATGGAACCCTCGCCCGAATTCGATACGCGCGTGCATGCGCTGGTGGCCGCGGAGCCCGCGCCCCAGCAGAGTTGGTGGGCCTGGCTGCATGTGCAGCCGCGCATCGCGCTCGCGGCTTGTCTGCTGGTAGTGATGGCCGTTTGGGTGGAGCACCGCTCGACACCGGTTACGCCGTTGCCGGCCAACGACGACCAGGCGATGTTGCAGGATTTGCCGGTGCTGGAGGATCACGACGTTTTGCAGAACTTCGAGCCACTGAAGGAATTGCCGGCGCCCGTGCAGGATGAAGGCTCGAACGAGGCGCAGCCGCAACAGCAACCGCAACAGCAAGACCAAACGCAGCCGCGGCCGCAGCCACAGCAGCAGCCGATGTAGCCGCTCAGGTCGCGGCGCAGTTCGCGCTACGCAGCGCGCGGTATTTTTGGGAATGGCCCTGGAAAGCAGGACGGAGAGAAACGTAGAGATGCGGTGCAGGAAACTTCAATTCGGATGGCGAACGCTTGCCGCGCTGGCCCTGCTCGGGGTCCCTGCTCTTCCTGCCGGGCAGCAGCGTGAGCATCCGGACCGCCCGCCGCACGCGGGCGAACATTCCCATCGCCAGACGAACGCGAATCACCCACCGCGCAACGCGAGCCCATCGCCGCATCCAAACGCCAACTCTACTCCCGAGGCGAATCGCCCCAACGGCCCGCGCGCGGGCAGCGAGGCGAACTATGCGTCTCCGCGACGCTCGCTCGGCGTCGGCGCCCCGCGTCCCTGGGTGGATCAAATGCGCGAACTCACGCCGCAGCAACGCGATCGCGTTTTCCAGAACAGCCGGGCGTTTCAAAACCTTTCTCCCGACAAACAGGCGCGCATCCGCCAGCAATTCAATCAGTGGGACCGCATGTCGCCTTCCCAGCAGGCCAAGCTTCGCGAAAACGAAGCCACCTGGCGCAGGCTTACACCCGAGCAGCGCGAGCACATCAAGAACGACATTCTTCCCAAGTGGCGGCAGATGCCCTGGGACCGCCAGCAGATCATCAAGCAGAAGCTCGGCATCCTCCAGAACATGCCCGAATACGCCCGCAACCAACGGTTGAGTGATCCAAACTTCACCCGCGGCATGACCGATGAAGAAAGATCCGTGCTTGACGATTTGAGCCACACCCACGTCGGCGCGCCCGACAATCCCAGCGAATAGCCCAGCCGCTCTTCGCCAGGAGGCGCAGCGAATCCTCGCTGTGCCAGTTTCTTCCCACAAATGAGTGCCGCACGCTGGGCCCTCCGGCGTGCGGCATCATTCCGATTCAAAAAAACTGTCTTCGCCCACCTCGCGCGAAGGTATCTCTGCCAAATCCCCCACCCAAAGGAAAGACCACCCGCCCTTTAACAGTGCCACCCCGCAGCCTTACCTCTAGTTGCCCGGCCGTTGACTCTTGCTGGACCCTTGCAGGGCAAACATTTGTGGTTCCTTCTGCTTCGCCAGCTCCCGCTCGGCCTTCGATTCCAGGACTTCGCGGCCCTGCTCCGCATCCGGCATCCACAACTGTGAAAGGAAGCACTTTCCTTCGTAGCAGTGGAATACCACCTGGCCAGAATTGCTGCCGCCGCGCACCACGCGGTTTGAAGCCAACATGGCCACGATCTCCCCGTCGGCGTCGCGCAGCAGCACTTCGGTCCGATCCGACCAGAGCACATACTCCCCGGCCGGCATCGTGCGGTTTGCGACCCCAAATGTGAACGGGACCTGCACTTTTACCTTCACGGCTCCCAATTGCGCCGGCGTCGAAGCCACTCCGGCGCAAAACGCGAACGCCGCTATCATCAGTTTCCATTTCATGATTAGTCCTCCTCAGTTTCTGTGCCAGAGGGCCCGTGGGAGGCGCTGTGACACGTGCGCAGTTTCCGCGTCTAATAGAGGCAGGACAATGGCTGGGATAGGACCTGCAAGGGGAACGAATCGGGTTATCTCGGCGCTTGAAATTAAAGTAGATAGCCAAGAATCTGACTCGGGAGATGGAAACTTCTTTGACCTCGGAAGCGTATCTTCACTTACGCCTGGTGCGGGACTTATGCCGGAACTTGCCACAAGCCGAAGCGTGATTCGCTTCGGACTCTACGAGATCGACCTTAATTCTCAGGAACTCCGCAAATCCGGTGTCAAAATCAAAATCCAGGAGCAGCCCTTTCAGATTCTGGCGCTGCTTCTGGAACGTCCCGGCGAGATTGTCACCCGCGAAGAGATTCAAAAGCGCCTCTGGGCGGGCGACACCTTTGTGGACTTCGATCTTGGCCTGAACAGCGCGGTGAAGAAACTTCGGCAGGCCCTGGGAGACGAGTCCGACAATCCCCGCTTTGTCGAAACCCTATATCGGCGCGGCTACCGCTTTCTCGCGCCCGTGCAGGGTGCGGCCCTGCAGCGAACACTTGTCGCCCTGTCCCCCGCGCGGCATGAGGAAGAAAGCGAGCAGGAACTCCGGAGCTCTCCGGTTGTTTCTGCCGATTCCGGTCGCACCAGGGCAAAGAGTCCGAAAAAGTATCTTCTTTATTTGTTAGCGCCGCTGCTGCTCACCGCCGGTTTGCTCGCCGGTTACGCCCTCCGCCCGCCTTCGGCCCCCCGCGTCACCGCGTTCCGGCAAATCACCCACGACGGCCTGCAGAAATACACCATGGCCACCGATGGCGAGCGGCTGTATGTCGAGGAATATAACGCGGGACATTTCGACATCGCGCAAGTTTCCGCGGCCGGCGGCGAGACTTCGGTGCTGCCCACTCCTTTCACGAATGTCATGCTCGGCGGCATCACTCCAGACGCCTCGGCATTGCTGGTCGGCGAATCTCACTCCACCATCAAGCAGGCTGCGTTATGGGCATTGCCCCTGCCTACGGGAGCGCCTCACCGCCTCGGCGAAATCGCTGCGGAATCCGTCGCGCCGTCCCCGGGCGGGAAGTCGCTAGCCTTCGCCAATACCAAGGGACTCTTCTTAGCGAGCGCCGACGGTGGGCAGGTGCGCCAGATCCTGTCCAGCAAAGGAACGCCGTCTGATCTCACTTATTCTCCCGACGGAAAAAAGCTGGCCCTGACGCTCTTCGACCCGAGGACGGGCACGAGCGCCATTTGGGAGGCCAACGCGGACGGCAGCGATCTGCACACCGTTTTTCTGAATGCGCCGGAGCCCGTGTACGATTCCTCGCCGCATTGGACGCCGGACGGCAAATTTCTCCTTTTTGAGCGCTCCACCAACGGCCAGAAAAATATCTGGGCGCTGCCCATGCGGCCCCGCTGGTTTGGGGGACATCGCGAGCCGGTGCAATTGACCAATGGCCCGCTGGACTTCGGAAATCCACTCCCCAGCCGCGACGGCAAAAAGATATTCGTGGTCGGTTCCCACCTGCGTTCGGAACTCGTCCGCTACGACAGCCGTACGGGATTCAAGCCTTTCCTGGGCGGCCCATCGGTAACCGATCTCGCTTTCTCCGCCGATGGCAACTGGATCACTTACGTCACCGTGCCGGACAAGGCGCTCTGGCGCAGCCGCGCGGATGGCACCGAACGCCTGCAGTTGACCGACCCCGGCAAAATCTGGGCGGCGCTGCCGCGCTGGTCGCCCGACGGCAAGCAGTTGGTGTTCATGGGGCGCACGGTTTCTTCGAACTGGCGCGCCTATCTCATCTCCGCTAATGGCGAGAGTTGCGAAGACCTGGTCCCTTCGGCTTCGGCGGGCCTGGACCCCAACTGGACCCCCGACGGCAAATCGATCGTGCTATCTCTCAACAATCTTGGGCCCACGGGGCAGGGAATTTCGGTGGTTGACGTGGCCACACGCCAGGTTACGGATCTTCCGGGCGCGGAAAATCTTTTCTCACCGCGGGTTTCCCCGAACGGCAAAACTATTGCCGCGATCACCACCAGCTCCGAACATCTGATGCTCTTCGATGTAGCCGCGCGCCGATGGACTGAGGCCCTGAATATGCCGATCGGGTACCCTGCGTGGTCCCGCGACGGACAATACCTATACTTCGTGAGCGTGCTTTCCGAAGATCCGGCCTTCTTTCGCATGCGGCTTTCTGATCGCAAGATGGAAAAAGTCGTGGATCTCGCGAACGTTCACCGCTACTGGGGCGAATTGGCCGAATGGGTCGGGCTCGGCCCCGGCGATTCGCTGCTGCTCGCGCTCGATGGCAGCAATCAGGAAGTCTACGCCATCGATTGGAAGACCCATTGAGTCTCTTCGGCCAGTTCGGCGAGTGCGCTCATTTATTCTGATCGCGATGCGTTCAGAGCTTTGAACCGCCGTCCACCCGAATGGTGTCCCCCGTAATCCACCGGGCCTCATCCGAAGCCAGGAATGCGAACACGCCACCGATGTCTTCGGGTTGCGCGATGCGCTTCAAGGACTGAAGACTCAATGCGAGACTCCGGCCCTGCTGCGTTTTCGTGAAATTCGACATGTCGGTTTCCACGATGCCCGGAGCCACCGCGTTCACGCGAATTCCGCGCGGCCCGAGCGCATAGGCAAAATGCTTCGTCATCGTGTTCAGCGCGCCCTTGGTGGCGGCGTACGCGGAAAGCCCGTCCACCGCCGAATCGGCCGCGAGAGAGGACGTGAATACGACGCTGCTTCCATTCGCAAGAATCGGCAGCAGTTGCTGTACCACGAAAAAGGGAGCGCGCACGTTCACGGCGAAGAGCTCGTCGAATTCCTCCACCATTGTTTCCTCGATTGTCCTGCGTTTGGATATTCCCGCGTTGGCGATCAGAATGTCCAAACGCTCGCCGACGATTTCGCGAACGCCTTTCGCCAGTTTCTGCGGCCCGTCCGCCGCGGAGAGATCGGCGGAAATTGTGTCGGCCCGTCCGCCGGCGGCGCGAATCGCGGCCGCGGTTTCTTCGGCTTCGTTCGCTGCCTTCCCGTAGTGCACCAGCACCTGGGCGCCGCCCTTCCCGAGCGCGATGGCCGCGGCGCGTCCGATACCGCGCGAGCCGCCCGTCACCAAAGCGGTCTTTCCATTCAGATTCGGCATGACTTCACTCTCTTTCTGATTTTTTGTTTCTCGCCGTCAGTACTTGGGAAACGCGTTGCCAAACATCGGCAGCTTGCTCTTGGACTGCTCTTCCGTCGCTTCGTCCTGGAGCACGTCCCAGTGCTCGGCCAGGACGCCGTCTTCCACGCGGAGGATGTCCACGGCGATCCGGTTCGCGGTGTGCCCAAAATCGCTGAAGCGTCCGTGAACCATCACCCAGTCGTCTTCCGCGAGGATCAGCCCGGGTTCGTAGCGCAGCGTCATTGGCGTGTTCTTAATGAGGTTGAATAGTCCCTCGCGGCCGGGCTCGATATGGGCGCTGTGCTGAATGTAGCGGGGGGACCAGTATTTCTCGGCGGCGGCGTAGTCACGCTTGTTGAACAGCGTGTCAAACGCGGCAAGCACCAGCGCCTTGTTGCGGACCTCTTTCGATTGCGCCATGCGTCCCCCCTTCGGTTGCCCTTCGTTTTGCGATTCGCCTGCGTGGGCGAGTCGAATTACGCGTTGGTCCCGCCGTCCACGGTCAAGTTCGCGCCGGTGATGTAGGAGGATTGCGGACTGGCGACAAACGCCACCAGCGCCGCTACTTCGTCCGCGGTTCCGTAGCGCTCGAGCGCCGTCATCGCCTTCTGCGGGGTGGCCCAATCGCCCCCAGCGGGGTTTAGGTCCGTGTCAATGGGGCCGGGCTGGACGTTGTTCACCGTGATGCCGCGCTCGCCAACTTCGCGAGAGAGCCCTTGCGTGAACATCTTGATCGCGCCTTTTGTCGCGGAGTAAGGCACGAGGCCCGGGGTCACCATGCGTTCGCCCACGCAGGAGCCGATCATAATGACTCGGCCCCCCTTGCCCATGTGCTTGAGAGCTGCCTGAGTTGCCACCATCGCGCCCCGGACATTGATGGCGAACACGCGGTCAATCTCTTCCAGAGTGGCGTCTTCAAATTTCTTGGGGAAAGCCGTGCCGGCGTTGTTGACCAGGACATCCAGCCGCCCAAAAGTGGCGGCGGCTTTGTCTACCGCTGCCTTCACCGCTTTTGCGTCTCCCGCGTCCGCCTGGATTGCAATTGCCTTCCTCCCGGCTTTTTCGATCTCCTTTACTATCGCGTCCGCCGCGTCCGCTCCTTTCGTGTAGGTGATCGCGACGTCAGTGCCCTCGGCCGCCAGCCGCCTGGCGATCGCCGCGCCAATGCCTCGCGAACCTCCGGTCACTAACGCCGCTCTCTGCGTTCCATTTGCCTTTGACATGATGATTCTCCTTGTACTTACCTTGGCTCGCCTTTGAAAAGGGTTCGCTGCTCCCCCTATACATCACAGGCATGCTCTGAAGCTGCGAGTTGCGCATCCCCGCGCCGCACATGCTTGCAATTCACCGCGTTGGATGCGTAGAGTACGCACTGGTTGCGAATCCGTGAAATACTTTGTCGGTCGGTCTGTTATGCCTGGGAGGCATGGGAAACGTGGAGCTTCGGCACATCCGCTACTTCGTCGCTGTCGCCGACACCGGCAGCCTCTCGGTTGCAGCGCATGAAAAACTCCACACCTCGCAGCCCTCGCTTAGCCGCCAAATCCGCGACCTCGAAGAGGAAGTTGGCGCGCAACTCCTCACCCGAGGCCCTCGAGGAATCCAACTCACGCCGGCTGGGCGAGCCTTCCTCGATCACGCAGGTCTGGTGCTTTCTCAGGTCGAGGCGGCCACTGAGGCTGCCCGGAAAGTGGCGCTTCCCGCGCGGCAGTGCTTCACCATGGGATTTCTGATCGGTCACGAACTACTCTGGATGCCCGAGGCCCTTCGGATTCTGCGGGACGGACTCCCGAATGTTGACTTGACCATTTCCAGTAAATTTTCCCCTTTGCTGGCTGAGTTGCTGGCCCAGGGAAAACTTGACGCCGCCTTTCTCCGTCGCGAACCAGGACACCCTGAGCTCGCTTATGAGCTTCTCGAAAGGGAATACATGGTCGTTTATCTGCCGAGCGACCATCGGCTTGCCCAGCGTGAGGCCATAGACATCAAGGATCTTGGCGGAGAGGTCTTCATTACCGTTGCGCCAACGGCACCGGTGCTGCGCGAAGCCATAGACCGTTTTCTGGAGAGCACCGGGCTTGGCATTAGGCCGAGTCACGAGGTGGACCATCTGACGATGGCCATGTCTATGATTGCTTCGACGCGGGGCGTCGCGATTCTGCCGGTCTACCTGCGCACGTTTTTGCCGTGGGCCGTTACCACGCGTCCCCTGCGGGGAGATTCGCCTTATGTGGATTTGGTGTTCGGATATCGGAAATCCAATCCATCGCCCATCCTCCGGCTTTTGCTTTCGCGACTCGACGAGATGATTGCCAGCGCGACAGGGAAGCCACGATGAGCAGCGCACTCATGATGCGCGGAATCTCGTTGACAGTATTTAACATGTTATATATACTAACTAGGAATAACAAAGGCGATGGCCTCAGGCACTCATCGCCGGCTCTTTGAAAAAGTTCTGCAATAGTGTGGACGCAACGCCACAAAAATAGATCGGTGCGTGGCTTTCGCGCATACCAATAATAACTCCCGCAGAATCCACACTTGCAGACGCCCCTTCCGGTAACTTCCGCATTTGCCACACATACAAAAATTACAGTTTTTGGCTTTGCATTCCATTTTGGAACGCTTCCTCCTCTCACCCTCGTTGACAACCTCCTCCTTCTCGCGTCATCGTGCTTCTTTATAGCTCTTGGCATCCCCCGAGCGCGGAGACTTCCATTCCCGAACTTCCTGTACGCTTTCGAGCCCTGAAGCATCGCAATTTCCAGCTCTTCATCGGCGGCCAAATGGTGTCCCTCGCCGGCACCTGGATGGAATCCACCGCGCTGCAATGGCTCGTCTATCGGCTGACCGGATCGGTGGCCATGCTCGGGCTGCTTGGATTTGCGAATCAGGTGCCGCTGCTGTTGCTGGCGTGGATGGGCGGTTACATGGGAGACCGCTACGACCGCCACCGCGGCGTCATCGTGACGCAGAGCTGCGCGATGGTGATTGCATTCCTCTTGGCCGGGCTGACCTTAACGCACACGGTCCGGGAGTGGCACCTGATCGTGCTGGCGTTTCTGGCGGGCGTGGTCAACGCGTTTGACGTGCCGATTCGCCAGGCGTTCCTGGTGCAAATGGTGGGCAGGGAAGACTTGCCCAATGCGATTGCCCTGAACTCTTCGATTTTCAATGGCGCGCGCGCCGTCGGGCCGGCGATCGCGGGATTCGCAATCGTTTCCATCCACGAAGGCGGGTGTTTCCTGGTAAACGGGCTGAGCTTTGTCGCCGTGCTAGTTGCCTTGCTGATGATGCGCATCGGGGGCACAGCCGCGCCGCGGCAAACGGAGCCGCCCGTTCGCAGCTTCGTCAACGGATTCAAATTTGCCATGCGAGATCTCCCGATTCGCTCGGCGCTTTTTATGCTTTGCCTGCTGAGCTTTTTCGGGTTGCAGTACGCCGTATTTCTGCCCATCTACGCGCATGACGTCCTGCACGGCGGCGCGAAGGCTCTTGGGCTGCTGATGAGCGCGGCGGGCGTGGGTGCGGTGCTGGGCGCGCTGCAGTTCGCGGCCCGGACGCGCTACACGGGGCTTTCGCGATGGATCGCGGCGACCTGCACGGTCAGCGCGTTGGGATTAATTCTTCTTTCGCATGCCACCTCGTTCTGGGCCTGCGAACTGCTGCTCTTCATCATCGGCTTCACCGCGACATCGCAGATGGCGGCAACCAATACGATCATCCAGCAGCGCGTTCCGGACGAATTGCGCAGCCGGCTGATGGCGGTATACGCGACGATGTTCATGGGCGTGCAGCCGCTTGGGGCGTTGGCCGCGGGGGGCCTGGGCCATCATCTCGGGACTCCCAATACCGTACTGTTATTTGGCCTGGCGGTGCTGGCCGGCAGCGCGATCTTCATCTGGCTTGTGGCCGCGCGCGTCGGGAAGACGCCGGTGGAAGCGGCGGCCGGCGCTTTGGACTAGCAGTTCTTGGAGTGCGCGAGCGACGCTCTCGCTTTCGCGGATTACAATTTCGAGCCCAAATTTGAATTTGGCCGCAGGTGTTGGCAGCGCAAACGCGGCAGCCGGGCTGCCGCACTCCAAAGCCAACGTTAGGGATTCGGACGATAGACGAATTGCGCCGCGATTTGCAGCGATGAGGATTCGGGCTGATTCACGGCGTCGAGAACGGCGTCCACTTTCGCGCGGGTGGGCGTGAGGGAACAGACGGGATCGGTGGCGGCGGCGTCGCCCGCGAGGAGAAACGCCTGGCAGCGGCAGCCGCCGAAATCGAGGGTGCGGCGCTCGCATGATTTGCAGGGTTCCTGCATCCAGTCCTCGCCGCGGAATTTCCGGAACGCCGCGGAATTTTCCCAAATCTCGCGCAATGATTTTTCTTTTACGTTTTCGAATTGCATTCCCGGAATCACGTTGGCGGCATGGCAGGGAAGCACGCGGCCATCGGGCGAGACGAGCATCAATTTGCGCCCCCAGCCGCCCACGCACGGCTTGGGATATTTCGCGTAGTAGTCCGGAACGACAAACACCACGCGCGTTGCACCTGCCAGGCGCTCCTCGGCCTGTTTGAGTTTATTCACGCACTCGTCGAGCTGTGCGCGCGTGGGCATGAGGGCCTGGCGGTTAGCGAGTCCCCAGCCGTAATACTGCACGCTGGCAAATTCCACGCAGCCGGGGCGTTGCTCTTCGACGATCTGCAGCATCTCTTCGAGTTCACCAATGTTTTGGCGGTGAATCACAAAATTGAGGGTGACGCCCAAGCGGTGTTTCTTGAGCCAGTCGAGCACGCGAAGCTTGTGAGGATGCGAAGTGGTATTGGAGATGGCGCGCGCGGTTTGTTCCATCGCTCCCTGGAAGCTGAGCTGGAAATGATCGAGGCCGGCTTCGACGAGCGCCGCGAGTTTTGCTTCGTCGAGTGGCAGGCCGCTGGTGATCAGGCTGACGTAGAGCCCGGACTGGCGCCCGGCGTGGACGAGTTCGACGATGTCCGGACGAGCGAGTGGCTCGCCACCGGTGAAATCCACCTGGAGGATGCCGAGCTTCTTGGCCTCGGCGAAGATGCGGGTCCAGTCTTCCGTGCGGAGTTCGCGATCGCGTTTCGTGAGTTCAAGGGGATTGGAGCAATAGACGCAGTGCAACGGGCACCGATGGGACAATTCGGCGACAAGCGCGAGCGGGTTGGAAGTGTTCGTCATTTGGAGTGCGGGAGCCAGGTTCCCGCTTTTACAGTCGAAACTTCAACAACAGAATTATCCCTCGAAGGTGGATGGAAGAAAACCGATCCGGCACGTCGCTCACGGTTTATGCCTCGAAGAGCGATTGATTGCCATCGTCCCGCTGGTCAAAAGCGGCAGCCCGGCTGCCGCACTCCAAATCAGAAATCGACGGCGCGTTCTTTGTGGAGGAGTTCGAGGTAACCGAGGAGGTCGTCGGTGATGCGTTGCGGCTCGGCTTTGGAATAGAGCGCGTGGAGTTTCCCGGCGATTTGCTGGACGGAATGTTGGCCGTCGCAGAGCTGGACGATTTCGAGACTGGGGCCATTGAGACGCAGGGCGCGCTCCGGCATCAGCAGCATGCGCGGCTGCTGCGATGCCTCGTTGAGGCGCACGCCAGGAGCGAGGCGCGGTGTAGCGGACATTTCAGGCTTCATCCAGCGTCCTTTTGGGGCTGAAAAGCGCCCGGGGGCGGCCAGCCGGGATTCACATAGGAAAAATAGAGCGCATCGAGCTGCGCCCAAAGAATATCGCACTTGGCGCGCAAGGCGGCGTGGGCAAGGTCCTGCTGCTCGCGGGTTTTCGCGTGCTTCACGCAGTAGGCGAGGGCGAATTCGGCGTCTTCGGGAGCCTGGGTGAGACGGCCCTTGAAGTAGTCGAGTCCCGGGACCAGCCAGGGATAATGCTCGCGCATGCGGTCCATGCGCAGGGCGATGAGATTGTGGCTGAAGAGTTCGGTGAGGGAAGAAGCGACGGCTTCGAGATGTGAAGTTCGGGAAACAAGCAACACGTAGGCCTGCACGGCATAGCGCGTGGCGGGAAGAATTCCGTCGCCGTTGAGCGCCCGTTCGCGGGGCAGGCCGGTGGCTTCGACGAGCTTCAGCCACTTCTCAATGCCGCCGGGATGCTTGCCGTCTCCATCGTGATCGAGGATGCGCTTGCGCCAGGCAAGGCGGAAGGCGGGATCCTTGCTGCGGGCGAGGATGGCGGCGTCTTTGATGGGGATGTGCGACTGATAGTAGAAACGGTTGAGCGCCCAGGCCTGCAATTGACCGCGCGTGAGCTTGCCTTCGTGCATCAGCAAATGAAACGGGTGCTTGTGGTGATAGCGCTCTTCGCCGATGGCCTGGAATCCGGCGACAAACTCTTTCTCGTTGAGCGGTTTATCGGAAGCGCCGAGTTTCATAAAGAGATGTCCATACCATCGTAGGCGATTTCGAAGCCGGCTTCCAGCACCGCGCGGTGCTCGAGGGAATCTTCATCGAGAATCGGATTGGTGTTGTTGACATGCACGAGGATTTTGCGGCCTTTGGCGTCGGCAGGGAAATGCGCGAGGAGACCGTCGGCGCCGGAAAGCGGAACGTGGCCGATTTCGCGGGCGGTTTTGGAGGTGCGGCCGGTGCGTTGCAACTCTTCGTTGGACCAGAAAGTTCCGTCAATCAGGACGACGTCGGCGGAAGTGGCAAGCTTCTGCCATTCGGCCGTGTGGCCGGCGAGCGATGGCGCGAAGAAAATCTTTTTGCCGGCGCATTCAAACAAGAAGCCAAGCGTGGCATCCTCGGCGGGAGCGGTTCGGCGGAATTCGTCGCTTACGTAATCGGGATAATCGCCGCCAAGCGGAATTGTGTTGCAAACGAAAGTGGGCGATTCGCCAGGGCTTTCCGAAAGATGGCAGCCGAGGCGGCCTTTGCTCGAAAGGACTTGCCACTGCACCAGCGGGTCGGCGCGCTCGAGGACTTTGAAGATGCGATTTTCCGACCGCAACGCGCGCTGCACGGCGGCGGAAGCGAAGACGAAGAAACTCTGAAATTCGCGCAGGTGCAGGAGTCCCATCACGGAATCCACGTCGGCGGAAGGAAGAAAGACGCCGGCGATGGGCGTGTGACCAGGACGATCCGCGGGAGGCGCGAATTCGGGAGCGGCGAGAAGTTGCGCGCGAAGATCGGGCGATGCGCAGACGAGAAACCAGGCGCGACCATCGGGAGAAAACGCGATCTGGGTTTGCGTTCGGGCGAGGGCGCGAAGCGTGCCGGCACGAATTCCGCTGCAATTACGGCAGGAGCAGTTCCACTGGGGAAAGCCTCCGCCGGCCGCGGAACCGAGAATCTTGAGTTTCACGAGGAAAATCTCCGGGAAAGGAATCCGGAATCAAGCGCGACGGGGCGGGACGATGGTGAAAAAAGAGCGGCCCGCCTTAACCCTTCGCTCTGCGCAGGGTAAACCGGCGGGCCCCATAGGAAGCCACGAAAATCTTGGCGTTTAAAGTTCGGCGTTGGCGTAGGAACTGACTTCGCAGTTCAGGTCAATTTCCTCGTGCTTCGGGGTGGTCCATTCCATTGGGGGCTCCTTTGAGTGAATCGCTACTTCGCCGACCAAAGAAAAATAGCATACGGAACGCCGGAAGGGAATAGGAGAGAGAGGGACAGAGGCTTGCCGGCAAAGTTTCCGAAGCGATAGAGACGAAGATCAGGCGAAGACTCAAGAGCAAATTGCCAAAAGCGTTACGGGGTTTATCCACGGGATTCCACATTTTATTCACAAACTCAGCGAAATTCACTTGACATGTTGGCAGATGGGAATAAGATGTGGCGAAAAGTGGGGCGAAGTGGGAGTCAGTAGGGCAAAGTAGAACAGATTAGAGGGGCGTGGCGAAGTTGCTTCAGCCGATCCTCCAACGAGACGGAGCTGATGAAACTGCGGGGAAACTGTCCGGCGAAGGTGGACGAGAAGGGTCGTCTGAAGATACCCGCCGTGTTTCTCGACGAGCTCAAAGAGTATGGGACGAGCTTTTACATCACCAGCCCGACGGGTGAGTCGGCGCGAATTTATCCGCTGAAGGTTTGGGGGGAGATGGAAGACAAGCTGGCCGGGAAGGCGAACTCGAAGGAGAAACGCCAGTTCCTGATGCGGACCAGCTATTACGGGCAGGTGGCGGAGCTGGATGGGCAAGGGCGGGTGCTGCTGCCGGCGATTTTGCGGGAGAAGGCGTTGCTCAGAGGGGACGTGGCGGTACTGGGGATCGCGAATTATCTGGAAGTGATGAACGACGCGCGCGTGGTGGACCAGATGAAGAACGAGCCGTTCACCGATGAGAACGAGGACGCGCTGGGAATTTAGAGGAAGTGGGCTTTCGCGAGAGGCGCTCAGGGTAAACCAGTGGCCCTCGGCTTCGCCCGGGGCGAGCGATGGGCGGAAAAGAGTTGGACGACGAAGAACTGGAGAAGAATTGGGCGCCACACACGCCGGTTTTGCTGGAAGAGGTGCTGGAATGGCTGCGAATCAGGCCGGACGGAATTTACGTAGACGCAACAACGGGAGCCGGGGGACATTCGGCGGCCATCGCGGCGCAGTTAAGGCCGGGAAACGGACGGTTGATCAGCCTGGACCGGGACGCACAGGCGCTGCAGATCGCGGGGGAGCGGCTGAGCAAGTTTGGGAGTTTGGTGAGTTTCGTCCACTTGCCGTTCTCGAAGATTGCGGAGGCCGCACAAGGGTTGGGGATAGCGAAGGTGGACGGGGTCTTGGCCGACTTGGGAGTTTCGAGCATGCAGCTTGACCGCCCGGAACGCGGGTTTTCGTTCCGGGAAGCGGGTCCGCTGGACATGCGGATGAGCAGCGGGGAAGCGGATGAGGACTCGCTGACGGCAGAAGAAATTGTGAATCGGTGGCCGGAGAGGGAACTGGCCGATCTGCTCTACCGGGAAGCGGAAGAGCACGATTCCAGAAGGATCGCCAGGGCGATCGTGAGAGCGCGGCCGATACGCGATACCGCGCACCTGGCAACGGTTGTGGCAGGCGCCCGGAAGCAGTGGGGAAGGCAGAGACTGCATCCCGCAACAAAAACGTTTCTGGCGCTGCGGATAGCGGTGAATCGAGAAGTGGAGGAACTCGGGCAGTTTCTTTTTCGGACCCCTGCCACATTAAATTCAGGCGGCCGGTGGGTGATTCTGACGTACCACTCGCGGGAAGACCGCCCGGTGAAGCGCGCGTTCCAGGAAGGCGAGAAGGCCGGAATACTAAAGGTGCTCACCAAACACGTGATTGTGCCCAGCGAAGAAGAGCAGGCAGCGAACCCGAGATCGCGAAGCGCGAAGCTCCGGTGCGCGGAGAAGGTGTGAGATGGCGACAGCATTTCGTTGGTGGGAGATTCCAGACGGAGAGACGGCACCGAAAGAGCCGCGCATCGTGCGCGGACAGGGCAAGGCGACGCAACAACTGCGGCCGGCGCCGGGGAGATTCGGCATGCGCGAAGGACGCGGGCTGGCGCCGCGGCGGACGCGGGCGCCGCTGGTGGAATTTCACACCCTGAAAAGGATCGATAATTCGCGGCTGGTGCGCCACGTGGAGCCGCTGCGGCTGCGGGCGTATTACAAGTTGGCGGCGCTGGGCGGAGCGGTGGCGATGTGCTTCATGTTCTACATCTACCAGCATTTTCGCTGCATTGATTTGAGCTTTCAGCTGGAGGACCTGCGGGGGAAGCAGACGCAGGCGCAGGCGCTGAACAGCCAGCTGAAGCTGGAGATGGAATCCTGGCGGAATCCGCACCGGATCAACGCCATCGCGCAGCAATTGGGACTGGAGCAGCCGGCACCGCAGCAGGTGCTGGAATATTCGGATTTCGACAGCACGCAGGCGGAATCGGCGCGACTGGTGCGGCCGAACCGGAATCCCTAATCGAAAATGAAGGTCTTCGTGGCCAGCGCCGCTCTCGCCGGTTACGGTAAGGCGCCAGCCGAAGACCCTTCGACTTCGCCCAGGGCAGTCGGCGGCTGCTACAAAGGAGCGAGGCGCGCGAAGACCCAGGAACCATGGAGCAAGAAAAAGTCCACGTCCGATTGCTGATCCTGGCCGGCGTGGCGTTTTTGTGGATGACGGCGGTTTGCGGGCGGCTGACCTACCTGCAGTTGATCCGGCACAGCGAATACATGCAGTTGGCGATGCGGCAGCAGCGGCAGACGATCGACATTTTGCCGAAGCGCGGCGCGATCTACGACCGCGAGATGCGGGCGCTGGCGATGAGCGTGCCGGTGCAATCGGCGTTTGCGGTACCGACGGAAGTGAAAGACAAGGAAATGGCCGTGCGGCTGCTTGCCGGGGCGCTGCAGATGGCGCCGAGCGCGATCCGGGAGAAACTGGACGCCGGCGGCACGTTCGTGTGGCTGAAGCGAAAGCTGACCAAGGAAGAGGAAGTGGCCGTTCACGAGCTGAATCTGCGGGGAATTTATTTTTTCCAGGAGAACCAGCGCTTTTACCCGATGCGAGACATGGCTTCGCACGTTTTGGGATTCGTGGACGTAGACGAGCACGGCCTGGGAGGCATCGAGTACGAATACGACAGCTTGATCCGCGGGAAAGCGGAAAAGATCGTGGTGATGAAAGACGCGCGGCAACGCTGGTACGACGGCGGGCAGGCGCAGAAACAGCGCGGAGCGAACGTAGTGCTGACACTGGATGAAACGATCCAGTACATCGCCGAGCGGGAACTGCAGGCGACGATCGAGAAATACCATGCGCCGGCAGGAAGCGTGGTGGTGGAAGACCCGAACACGGGAGCGATCCTGGCGCTGGCGAACTGGCCGAAGTACAACCCGAATGCGGCGCCGGAAGCGCAGAAGCAATCGCGAATGGACCGTGCGGTGAGCGCGATTTACGAGCCAGGGTCGACGTTCAAGATCGTGACGCTGGCGGCGGCGTTCGACCAGGGGTTGATCCGCGCGAACGAGATTTTCAACTGCGAGAATGGGTCGATTGTGGTGGCGGGACACCGGATTCACGACCACAAGGCCTACGGCGATTTGACGGTGGCGGAAATACTGGCGAACTCGAGCGACGTGGGCGCCATCAAGATTGCGCTGAAACTGGGGCCGCCGCGATTCAACGACTACATTCACGCATTTGGATTCGGTTCGCCGACGGGGGTGGATTTGCCGGGAGAAAGCCGTGGGCTGGTATACCGGCTGGACCATTGGGGATCGTTTTCGATCGGTTCGATTTCGATGGGGCAGGAAGTGGGTGTAACGCCGCTGCAGATGGTCAATGCGGTTTCAGCGATTGCGAACGGAGGATTGCTGTACAAGCCACACGTAGTGGAAGAGATGAAGCGCGACGACCACACTATTCCGCTGGAAGGATTGTCGGCCCCGGCTGAGCCACGTCGCGTGATCCGGCCGGAAACAGCCGCGATCATGCGGCAATTGATGGAGGGCGTGATTTTGCGGGGCACGGGAAAGCTGGCACGGCTGGACGGCTGGACGGCCGGCGGAAAAACCGGGACGGCGCAGAAGATCGATCCGAAGACCGGGCGGTATTCAAGGACGAATGTGATCGCGTCGTTTACGGGATTTGCGCCGATCAACAATCCGGCGGTGGCGATTCTGGTGTCGATCGATTCACCGCAGGGCTACCCGCACGAAGGGGGAAACGTGGCTGCCCCGGCGTTCAAGCGGATTGCGGAGCAGGTGCTCTCGTACCTCGACGTGCCGAGGGACGTGCCGGTGAATCCGACACTGGTGCAGACGGCCTACCGGACCGGCAGCGAGCAAGGGAAGGCGCAAGCGGACGATGACACCCCGATGGATTTTTCCGCGGAGGTGGAGACACTGCCGGGAAACAAGCATTCGGATGCGGGCAAGGCGGGTAGGGCGAATGCGCCGGAAGTGACCGTGGCGGTGGATGAAGGAGGAGACATCGCGGTGCCGGATTTTCGGGGAAAGACAATGCGAGAAGTGATGGACGTGTGTTTCCGGTTGGGACTAAACCCAGTGCTGGTTGGCAGCAGTCTTGCAGTTCAACAGGCGCCTGCGCCTGGAGCCAAGGTGCGTCGCGGGGCGAAGGTGACGGTGCAGTTCGGAATGGCGCAGGCGAAGTCGGCTAAAGGACGTTGAGGAAAAGGCTTATCGGGAGCACATGAACAAGGGATTGCAGCTGACGGAAGAGGGAGAGCAAGGACAGTGTGTGGCAGAACTTAGACACTCGGTGAGGCAAAGCCTGAAGGCGCTGCTTGCGGGCGTAGAAGTGCGCTCGGGCGTGCCGCCTCAGGAGATTTTGGTTCGACAGGTGACGCATGATTCACGAAAGGCGCAAGCGGGGGCGCTTTTTGTGGCGATTCCCGGTGTGACCACGGATGGAACACTTTTTGCGAAGGACGCGGTGGCGCACGGAGCAGTTGCAGTGCTGAGCGAGGCTTCGGCACCGGCAGCCTGGCCCGCGGATGTGGCTTGGGTGCAGGTGGCGGAAGCACGGAAGGCGCTGGCGATCGCGGCAGCGAACTTTTGGGGAAGACCGGCGAACGCTTTGAAGTTGGTTGGCGTGACAGGAACAAACGGGAAGACGACGACCACTTCCCTGATCGATGCGATTTTGCGAGCCAGCAGGGCGAAGACGGGACTATTCGGAACGATCAGCTATCACACCCCGAAGGGCGAATATCCTGCGCCGAACACCACGCCGGAGTCGGTGGACCTGCAGAAGTTTTTCGCGGAGATTCGCGAAATGGGTGGAACCTACGCGACGATGGAGGCGAGCTCGCACGCGCTGGCGCTGGACCGCCTGTGGGGCTGCCATTTCGCGGCGGCGGTGTTCACCAACTTGACGCGCGACCACATTGATTTTCACAAGAATTTTGAGAACTACTTTGCGGCGAAGCGACGGCTGTTTGAAGGCACGGGCGCGGGCGTTCCCGACGTGTCGGTGGTGAACACGGATGACGAGTGGGGCAAGAAGCTGATTGGGCTGGGGAAGCAGACGTTGACATACGGCTTGCAGAACGGAACGGATTTGAAGGCCAAGAAGTTTGCGCTGAGCTTTGGTGGATTGAGCTTCACGGCGCAGACGCCGGCCGGGCCAGTGCAGGTGGAATCGGCACTGGTGGGGCGGATCAACGTGTACAACATCCTGGCGGCGATTGGCACGGGGATCGGGCTGGGCATTGCGAACGAGGTAATTGAAGAGGGCATCCGCAGTTTGCACGCGGTGGCGGGAAGATTTCAGCGCATCGACCTGGGGCAGCCGTTTCTGGTGGTGGTGGACTACGCGCATACGGACGATGCGCTGCAGAACCTGATTCGCACGGCGCGTGAGCTGATCACGAAGGGGAGAATCATCACGGTCTTTGGCTGCGGCGGTTCGCGCGACCGCACGAAGCGGCCGATCATGGGCGAGACGTCCGGGCGGCTGAGCGATCTGACAATTCTGACGAGCGACAATCCGCGACAGGAAGACCCGCTGAAAATCATCAGCGACATCGTGGTGGGAATGCAGAAGTCCACAGGGAAGTATCTGATTGAGCCGGACCGCGCGAAGGCGATTTCGCTGGCAATCGAAGAGGCGCGGCCGGGCGACATCGTACTGCTGGCGGGAAAAGGGCACGAGACGTACCAGATTTTCGCGGACCAGACGATTCATTTTGACGACCGGGAAGAAGCGGAGAAGGCGCTGAAGGAACGCGGCTATAGTGGGGAGACGAAATTGGAAAATGGAAAATAGGAAAAGGCGGATCAGACATTAGATATCAGATATCAGAAAGCGGCTAACAGCTAACAGCTAACAGCGGGAGAGCCGAGACGGAGAGTTCATTAACTGAGAACGGAGAACTGAGAACTGAGGACTGATTTTCCGGAAGGGGTGAGGCAGGGACGGTGAGGGCGGGCTGGCTGAGAACGGATTGAGGCGGATTTAGCGGGCCGCCTTAGAAGGCGGTCCCTACGGAGGGACACTCTGAAAACGCGCCGAGAAATGCCGTACGGGAGAAGTGAAGGCTTCGTTCGAACCCTGGGAAAAACCAATCTATTGAGGCGACTATGCGGTGGACGCTTAAACAAGTGGTTGAAGCGGTGGGAGGCAAGCCGGGGCCAGCACTGGACACCATGGCCGGGGTGGCCGGCGTCTCGATTGATTCTCGCACGATACGTCGCGGAGAACTGTTCATCGCCATATCTGGTCCGCGTCACGATGGACACGACTACGTGGCCGACGTCGTGGAAAGCGGAGCGGTGGCGGCAGTGGTGGCGGAGCCGGTGGTCTCGCGATATCCGGGATGGCTGCAAGACCGGTGCGTCACCGTGGGGGACACGCTCGAAGCGCTGCACGACCTGGCACGGGCGGTACGCAAAGAATGGGGCAAAAAAATATGCGGGATCACCGGATCGGTGGGGAAAACCACCACGAAAGAGATCCTGGCGGCACTGCTGGGCACGAAGCTGCGGGTCCTGAAATCCGAAGGAAATTTCAATAACGAGTACGGACTTCCGCTGACGATTTTCCGGTTGGAGGAATCGCACGATGCGGCGGTACTGGAGATGGGGATGTCGTTCCCCGGGGAGTTGAAGCGGCTGGCGGCCATCGCGCGGCCGGACGTGGCAATTGAAACGCGCGTGGCGCCGGCGCACCTGATGAATTTTTCGAGCGTGGACGAGATCGCGCTGGCGAAGCGCGAGCTGGTGGAAGGACTGAACGGAAAGGATTCGCTGGCGGTGTTGAACGCGGACGACGCGCGCGTCGCGGCGATGGCGAGCGTGGCGCCGGGACGCGTGGTGTTTTACGGAGTGGAGAAGCCGGCGGAGTATCGCGCGGAAGAGATCGAGGATCGCGGCGCGCTAGGGTCGACGTTCACGCTGACGCATGGCGGGCGCAGGACGCGGCTGGAGATGTCATTGCCGGGGCGGCACGTGGTGGCGAACGCGCTGGCGGCAATGGCGGCGGCGAGCGAATGGGGCATTGGCATCGAAGAGGCGCAGCGCGTGCTGCCGAAGATGCGGACGCCGGCGATGCGCGGGGAGCTGATCCGGTTCACGAACGGATTTGCGTTGATCAACGATGCGTATAACTCGAGCCCGGCGGCGCTGCAGGCGATGACCAGTCTTCTGGCGGCGACGCCCGGATTCCAGCGGCGCGTTCTGGCGGCGGGGGAGATGCGGGAACTGGGACCGATGTCGGCGCAATTACACCGGGATGGCGGAACGTTCGCGGCGAAGACGGAAAAGGTTGATTTCGTGATCGGTGTCCAGGGTGACGCGCTGCAGATTGTGGAAGGCGCGATCGCAGCGGGAGTGCCGCGGGAACGCACGAAATTCTTCGGGACGCCGGAAAACGCGGCGGAGTTCCTGGCGGGGTTCGTGAAGCCGGGCGACCTGTTGCTGGTGAAGGGATCGCGCAGCGTGAAGATGGAACGTATCGTCGAGGCGCTGCTGGGACGATTCGCGCCGGAGGACGCGGGCCGGAGGGTTGGGGTGGAACACTAGGATGCTCTACTACCTTCTGTACCACATGCTGCAGAGGTACTTCAGCCCGCTGAACGTCTTCCGCTACATCACCGTGCGGACGGCGTACGCGAGCCTGACGGCGATGTTTCTGGCGCTGGTGTTCGGGCCATGGCTAATCCGCAAGCTGCGGGAGTTGCAGATCGGGCAGTACATCCGGGAGGAAGGGCCGCAGGAGCATAAGAAGAAGGCCGGGACGCCGACGATGGGTGGCGTGCTGATTGTGCTTTCAACGGCGGTGCCGGTGCTGTTGTGGGCGGATTTATCGAACGTGTTTGTGCTGCTGGCACTGTTCTCGCTGCTGGGATTCGCGGCGATCGGATTCGTGGACGATTACGCGAAGGTGGCGAAGCGGCGGAACCTGGGGCTGACGGGAAAGCGGAAGCTGACACTGCAATTCAGCTTGAGTTTGCTGGTGGGGATCACGCTGCTGGCGCTGGCGACGCACAGCGCGTACTCGACGCAATTGATCGTGCCGTTTGCGAAACGCTTCCGGCCGGATCTGGTGATTCACGGCCTGTTGCATTCGAGCAGCCTTTGGCCGCTGGCGTTCTTGCCGTTTCTGGCGTTTGTGGCGCTGGTGATTACGGGGAGTTCGAACGCAGTAAATTTGACGGATGGGCTGGACGGGCTGGCAATCGGATGCACGGTGATTGCGGCGGGCGCGATGACGATGGTGACGTACGTAAGCAGCAACTACCGCTGGGCGACGTATCTGGAGATCCAGTACATCCCGCGCGTTGGCGAGTTGACGGTGTTCTGCGGGGCGCTGGTGGGCGCGTCGCTGGGATTTCTGTGGTACAACGCGCATCCGGCGGAAGTGTTCATGGGAGACGTGGGATCGCTTTCGCTGGGCGGGGCGTTGGGGACGATTGCGGTGATCGTCAAGCAGGAAGTGCTGTTGATTTTCGTGGGCGGCGTGTTCGTGCTGGAGGCGCTTTCGGTGATTTTGCAAGTAGGGTCGTTCAAGCTGCGGGGAAAGCGGATATTCCGGATGGCGCCGATCCACCACCATTTTGAACTGCTGGGATGGAGCGAGAGCAAGGTGATTGTGAGGTTCTGGATTGCGGCGCTGGTGTTCGCGCTGTTTGCGCTGACCACGCTGAAGCTGCGGTGAGCTGAAATGGAAAAGTGAAGATTGGAGCGGAGAAGGATCGTCGCGCGGGTGTGGAGGAGAAGGGGATTAGTTAGTGGAGGCAGATCGACCGCACAGGCAAGAATGCTTGTGCCACGAGCAAGCAGCATGCCGGGATCGATGGAGTTGCGGAAAAAGCGTGTGCTGGTGGTGGGGCTGGCGCGGACGGGAGTGGCGACGGCGTTGTTCTGCGCGCGGCACAACGCGAGCGTTTCGGCGACGGATACGCGGCCGGAAAGCGAACTGGGCGATGCGGTGGCCAGGTTGCGGGAAGCTGGTGTGGCGCTGGAGCTTGGCGGGCACACGGAAAAGATGTTCGTGGCGCAGGACCTGATTATTCCGAGTCCGGGCGTGCCGGCGGATGACGCGTTTTTGAAACTGGCGCGGTCGAAGCGGATCACGGTCTGGAGCGAGATCGAGCTGGCATACCGGTTTTTGGAGGGGAAGCTGATCGGGATCACGGGATCGAACGGGAAAACGACGACGACGACGCTCGTTCACCACATTTTGCAGGCGGGAGCCATGGATGCGTACCTGGCGGGGAACGTGGGGACGCCGTTGATCGGGGAAGTGGAGAAGTTGAACGGAGGCTCGGTGGCGGTGGCGGAATTGAGCAGCTTCCAGCTGGAGCTGATCGAGAAATTCCGGCCGAATATCGGGGCGCTGCTGAATCTGACTCCGGATCATCTGGACCGGCACAAGACGATGGAGGCGTATGCGGCGGCGAAAACGCGGATTTTCGAGAACCAGACAGAGATGGACGCGGCAATCCTGAACGCGGATGACGCGGCTTCGGCAAAATACGCGCCGAAAAAGCCGCAGGTGTTCTGGTTCAGCCGAAAACTGAAGGTGGCGCAGGGCGCGTGCCTGAACGGCGAGGAGATCGTAATCGCGCATGGGGGGAAGGAAGAGCTGGTGATGAAGGCGGCGGAAATTCCGCTGCCGGGGTCTCACAACCTGGAAAACGTGCTGGCGGCGATGCTGATGGCGCGGCTGGCGGGCGTGGATTCGGGAACGATCGCGAAGGCGGTTAGGAGTTTCGCGGGCGTGGAGCACCGGCTGGAGTTCGTTGCTGAGATTGCCGGCGTGCGCTATTACAACGATTCGAAGGCCACCAACGTGGATGCGACGTTGAAGGCGCTGGAAGCGTTTCCGGGAAGGATTTTGATTGTGCTGGGCGGGAAGGACAAGGGCAGCGACTACACCGTGATGCAGAAGTCGCTGCGGGAGAAGGCGATTCTGGCGCTGCTGATCGGGGCGGCCGCGGACAAGATTGAGAAACAGATCGCGGGCAGCGTGGCGATCGAACGCGCAGGAACCATAGAACGGGCGGTGGAAGCGGCGTCGCAGGCGGCGCGCGCGGGAGACGTGGTGCTGCTGGCGCCGGCGTGCGCGAGTTTCGATCAGTTTGCGAATTATGAGGAGCGGGGAAGAGTGTTCAAGGAACTGGTGCGGGGATTGGGGAGAAGGAACGGATAACGCAGAGGACGCAGTGACAGCCCAGAGAAGTGCGGAAGACGGAGTCGAGAAGAGGTTACGATGGCGAGGCGAGCGGAAACGGACCGATGGTTGTTTATTGTGACGCTGGCGCTGTGTTTGCTGGGCACGGTAATGATTTTCAGCGCGTCGGCGATGACCGCGCAGGAACTTTACGGGCGCTCGTACGTGTTTGTGCTGCGGCAGGTACTGGCGCTGGGCGTGGGGCTGGCGGGGATGTTCGCGCTGATGAAGATGGACTATCACCGGTTGCGCGAGCCGGCGGTGGTGTACACGGCGCTGTGCGTGGTGGCGGTGTTGCTGATGTGCACGTTTTTCCTGGACAAGTCGCACGCGACGCACCGGTGGATCAAGGCGGGGCCGATTAATTTGCAGCCTTCGGAGATGACCAAGCTGGTGGTGATTTTGTATTTGGCGTGGTTTCTGGACCTGAAACGGCGGACGGCGACGAGCCTCGGGTTCAATAAACAGGATTTTCTGCGGACGATTCTGCCGGCGGTGGCGCCGGTGCTGGTCTGCGTGGGGCTGATTGTGCTGCAGCCGGACCTGGGCACGTCGGTGGACATCGTACTGATCATGGTGGCGATTTTGTTCGTGGCCGGATTGTCGTGGAAGTGGCTCGCGGTGGGATTGGGAACGGCGATGCCGGCGCTGGTGGCACTGGTCATGTTCGTGTCCTACCGACACGCGCGAATCATTTCGTTTTTGCATCCGGACGCCGATCCACAGGGGGCGGGATTTCAGTTGATGCAGTCTTTGATCGCGGTGGGGTCGGGCGGGTTCAGCGGCGTGGGGCTGATGGAAGGGAAGCAAAAGCTGTTTTTCCTGCCGGAGGCGCACACGGACTTTATCTATGCGGTGATTTGCGAAGAGCTGGGATTTCTGGGCGCGGTGTTCGTGATTGGCCTGTTCGCGACCTACGGGTGGCGCGGGTTGCGGGCGGCGTTCAATGCGCCGGACCGGTTTGGCAGCATGCTGGCGCTGGGAGTGACGTCCATGGTGATTTTCCAGTGCCTGATTAATTTCGCGGTGGTGCTGGGGATGATGCCGACGAAGGGGATTCCGCTGCCGTTTGTGAGTTATGGAGGGTCGAGCCTGCTGGTGATGCTGCTGGCAACGGGCGTGCTGTTGAATGTGTCGCAGCAAGCGGGGAGGCCGGCGTTCCATGAATGAAAATAGGAAAGAGGAGACGGTGGATTTGTTCCGAGGACAATCTGAAAATGCGTGATGTTGGCTCGAGGGCACGGCCAAGGGTGCCTGTGCCACACAAAGAGTGGAGTGTGGCGCAGCGAAGATTGAGGACGGGGGCGTGAGGCTGCTGATTGCGGGCGGAGGAACGGGAGGACACGTATTTCCGGCGATGGCGATTGCGCGGGAATGGATGTCGCGAGGAGCGGATCGAGAAGTGGTGCTGGTGGGAACACAGCGCGGGATTGAGATGAAACTGGTGCCACAGGCGGGGCTGCCGCTGGAGACGATCCGCGTGGCGGGACTGAAAGGGAAGGGCGGCACGACGCTGCTGAAGAATCTGGGGATGCTGGGATCGGGAATCATGGATGCGTTTGGGGTTTTGAAGAAGCACCGGCCGGATGTGGCGTTCGGCGTCGGAGGCTATGCGGCCGGGCCGATGTTGCTGGCGAGCTGGTTGAAGGGGATCCCGAGCGTGATTTTCGAGCCGAATGCGGAGCCGGGGTTCACGAACAAGGTGGTGGCGCGGTTTGCGAAGCGGATCGCCACGGGATACGAAGTGACGGCGAAACGGTGGGGCGCGAAAGCGAAGCTGACGGGCTGCCCGGTGCGGCCGGAGTTTTTTGCAATTGAACCGCATCCAGTGGGCCAGCCGCTGCGACTGCTGATTACGGGTGGAAGCCAGGGAGCTTTGCCGATCAATCGCGCATTTGTGGACGCGATGGACCTTCTGGCGCGGCGGAAGGGCGAATTGCAGATTGTGCATCAGACCGGGGAACGCGACTATAATGCGGTAAGGACCGCGTATGCGCGCCGCGAGATTCTGGCGGAGGTGGTTCCCTTTCTGACGAATATGGCGGAACGCTTTGCCTGGGCTGACCTGCTGGTTTGCCGGGCGGGAGCGATCACGGCCGCGGAAGTGGCGGCGGCGGGCCGAGCGGCGATTTTCATTCCGTTCGGAAAGGCCACCGACAGCCACCAGTTGCGGAACGCGCAGGCGATGTCGAACGCGGGCGCGGGCCGGCTGATTACGGAAACGGAACTGACCGGCGAACGATTGGCGCGCGAGATCTTCTCCCTCCTTGACCAGCCCCAGGAGATCGAAACTCTTTCCACCAAGGCGCGGAGGCTTGCCTATCCGAAGGCCGCGGCGGAGATTGTGGATTTGATTGAGGCAGTGGCGAGCGGCGGAGGAATGAGGAACCGATGATGGTGTCGTTTCGGAATTTTCAGAGGATTCACCTGGTGGGGATTGGCGGCATCGGCATGAGCGGGATTGCCGAAGTGCTGCTGACACTGGGCTATTCGGTTTCCGGGTCGGACGTGAAGCCTTCGACGATTACGGAGCGGCTGCAGGACCTGGGAGCCTCCATTTTCGAGGGGCACCAGGCGGCGAACGTCGAGAACGCACACGTGGTGGTGATCTCCTCGGCCGTGAAGCTGGACAACCCGGAAGTGGTGGAGGCGCACAAACGGAAGATTCCGGTGATTCCGCGGGCGGAGATGTTGGCGGAACTGATGCGGCTGAAGTACGGAATTGCGGTGGCGGGCGCGCACGGGAAGACCACAACGACTTCGATGGTGGCTTCGATCCTGGCGGCGGCGCACCTGGATCCGACATTCGTGGTGGGCGGGAAGGTGAATCAGGCGGGGACGACGGCGCGCGTGGGGCGCGGAGAATATTTCGTGGCGGAGGCGGACGAGAGCGATCGTAGCTTTCTGATGTTCGCACCGGTGGTGGCGGTGGTGACGACGATCGACCGGGAGCACCTGGATCAATATTCGTCGCTGGAAGATATTCAAGGCGCGTTCCTGCAGTTCGTGAATCGCGTGCCATTTTATGGCGCGGCGGTGCTGTGCCTGGACGAGCCGAACGTGCAGGCGATTCTTCCGGACGTGAAGCGGCCGATCATTACGTATGGAACCTCGCCACAGGCGGACCTGGTGATCAGCGACGTGGAGATGCGCGGGCTGGGGTCGGAGTTCCGGTTGACGTACAAGGGCGAGGATTTGGGCGTGTTTTCGCTGCCGCACCCGCCAGGAATTCACAACGTGCGCAATGCGGCGGCGGCCGCGGCGGTGGCGCTGTACCTGAATGTGGCGAGCGACTTGATTCGCGAAGGGCTGGCCAAGTTCGCGGGCGTGGGGCGGCGGTTCGACGTCAAGGGCGAGGTGACCGGAATCACGGTGGTGGACGATTACGGCCACCATCCGGCGGAGATTCGCGCGACGCTGAAGGCCGCGCGCGGGTGCAAGTTCAACCGCGTGCTGGCGCTGTTCCAGCCGCACCGGTACACGCGGACGCAGCATTTGTGGGAGGAGTTCGAGCGGGCGTTTAACGACGCGGATATTCTGGCGCTGGTGGACATCTACGCGGCGGGCGAAGCGCCGATTCCGGGGATCACGAGCGAGGCGCTGGCGAAGAGCATTCGCGAGGCGGGGCACAAAAACGTGCACTACTTCCGGTCGATGCAGGACGCGATCGAATTTCTGCTGGGCGAAGCGCGGGAGGGCGACGCGATCCTGACGATAGGCGCGGGCAACGTGAGCCGCGCGAGCAACGAATTGATGGTGCTGCTGGGCTCGGAACTGCGGGTGGAGGACAAGCCGCGAAATGCGCATTGAGGCCGACAAGATAGTTGCGGCGCTGGCGGCGATGGACGTCGAGCTGCGGCGAGAGGTGTCGCTGGCGGAGTTGACGTCGCTGGGGATCGGCGGAACGACGGACTTGCTGCGCGTGCGGAAGCACGAAGCGATTCCGGAACTGCTGAAACTGCTCGATACGAACGGTGTGGCGCACAAGTTTTTGGGCGGCGGGTCGAACCTGCTGGTGGTGGATGGCGAACTGCCGTTCGTGGTGTTGCAACTGGTGAAGGGCGATCCGGAGACCTTGCTGGAAGGGAACATGGCGACGGTGGACGCGGCGGCGGACCTGGGGCGGACGGTGACGTACTGCGCGAAGCACAACCTGGGCGGGATGGAAGGCTTAATCGGCGTGCCGGGGACGGTGGGTGGAGCGCTACGAATGAACGCGGGCGCGTACGGGACGCAAATCGGAACATACGTGCGGGAAGTGAAGGTCTACCGCGCGGCGGAACGGAGAATTGAAACGCTGTGCGGCGAGCGTATTTCCTTCGAATACCGGCACACTTCATTTGCGCCGGATGATATGATGCTGGCAGTGAAGCTGGAACTTCCCACCAAGCCGTACGGCGAAATTCTCCAAGGCATTCGTATCTGCAACGAAAAGCGGCGTTCGAGCCAGCCGCTCGGGCAAAAGAGCGCGGGGTGTATTTTCAAGAACCCGCCGGGCGGGTCGACCGGACGGATGATTGACGAACTGGGGCTGAAAGGGTTTGCGCGCGGCGACGCACGAGTGAGCGAGCGGCACGCGAATTTCTTCGTTAATGCGGGGAAGGCCACGGCGGCAGACATGCTGGGGCTGATCGCGGAGGTGCGCGAGCGCGTGGAGAAAGCCTACGGGGTCACCCTGGAGAACGAGGTGGTGGTTTGGAACGCGTGAAACCGATACAACGCAACGCTTCAGCCGCGGCTGCGGAACGCGACGCATACCGGCCGGAGTTGGTGACGGACGACGAGCCGAAGTACCTGCGGCGGCAGAAGCCGGTGGAGATTCGCCGGAAAAAGCTGGGCGGGCGGAGTTGGCCGTTTTACCGGCAGGCGCTGGTGTGGACGCTGGCGGGCGCGGCGGCGATAACCGCGGGAGTGTACGCGGTGCGCTACGCGCTGTATTCGCCGCAGATGCTGCTGGTGAAGCCGGACCAGATCGCGGTAAACGGCAATCACGTCGTGGCGACGGAAGAGATTCAGAAGCTGTTCGTCAAGGACCGGAACCGGAGCGTGCTGCAGATTCCCCTGGACACGCGGCGCGGCATGATCGAAGAGGTTCCGTGGGTGGAAAGCGCGAGCGTACAACGGATTCTGCCGAATCACGTACGAGTGGAGATTACCGAGCGCACGCCGGTGGCCTTTTTCCGGAACGGCAGCGAGTTGACATTAATTGATGCGCATGGCGTGCTGCTGGACCGTCCCGAGGGCGAGGATTTTCATTTTCCGATCGTGACGGGGATGCCCGAGGCATTGCCGCGTGAGGATCGCGAAAAGAGGATGCAAGCGTACGAAGAGTTTATGAAGGCCGTGGAGCTGGTGAAACCGGGTGCTACGGATCAGGTGAGCGAGGTCAACCTGGGCAATCCACGGGATTTAAACGCGGTGCTGACAGGGCTTGGGAGCGACGCGGGGATACCCGCGGTGACGGTGCATTTCGGGCAAAGCGATTTCACGGGCAAGTACCGGACGCTGGTGGAGAATTTCCCGCAGTGGCAGGCAAGCGCGGGGCCGGTGCATGCGATCGATCTTCGGTACTCGCGGCAGGTGGTGGTGAACCCCGACACCACGCCGGCGGCGAGGACGAATTAGGGAATGAGTTGGCTGTGCTACCGGGCGGCGTCCGCTTGAGAGAGCGGCCGCTACAAAGACCGTTAGAGGAGAAGGTCTTGGCAAAGAAAGACAAGTATTTGGTGGGACTGGATATCGGGAGCACGAAAACGTGCGTGCTGCTGACGGAATATGAGAACGAACGGGTGCGCTTCCTGGCGCTGGGGGCGGCCGAGTCGAAGGGGCTGCGCAAGGGGCTGATCGTCAACCTGGATTCAACGGTGAGTTCGATCCGGCGCGCGGCGGAAGAAGCCGAGAGCGTGGCGAACGTGCCCGTGGAATCGGCAGTGATCGGGGTGGCGGGGAGTCATGTGCGTGGAGTGAACAGCCGCGGCGGGATTGCGCTGGGGAACCGCGCGCGCGACGTGGAGCGGGAAGACATGCGCAGGGCGGTTGATACGGCGCGAAACATCGCCATGCCGGACGACCGCGAGGTGGTGCACGTGCTACCGTACGAGTTTCTGGTGGACGCGCAGGACGGCATTCGGGATCCCATCGGGATGATCGGGCAAAGGTTGGAAGCCAACATCCATCTGGTGACCGCGTCCATGGCAGCGACGCAAAACCTGGTGACGGCGGCGAACAAGGCGGGGATTCTGATCAACGACACGGTGCTGGAGCCGTTGGCTTCGGCCGAAGCGTGCCTGACGCAGGACGAGAAGGATCTGGGCTGCTGCCTGCTGGATATCGGCGGCGGGTCAACGGATTTGGTGGTGCTGGGCGGTGGAGCGGTGCGCCACTCTGGAACGGTGGCCATCGGCGGCGACCATTTTACGAACGATCTGGCCGTTGGGCTACGGACGCCGATTCCGGAGGCGGAGAGGATCAAACATCGCCATGGGTGCGCGGCGAGCGAATTCCTGCACGACGATGGCGCGATTGAAATCGCGAGCGTGGGCGACCGGCCACCGCGGACGATTTTTGCGAGAAATCTAACGGAGATTATCGAGCCAAGGGCCCAGGAATTGCTTGTGCTGGTGGGCGAGGAATTGCGGCGCGCCGGGCTGGAGCGGCAGATTCCCGCAGGATTTGTTCTGGCGGGGGGCGGGTCGCAATTGAACGGGTTCGCGGATTTGGCGGAGCAGGCGTTTCAGTTGCCGGTGCGGCTGGCGCAGCCGAGAGGGATTCTGGATTTGCCGGACACGGTGGCGATACCGGAGTACGCGACGGTGGTGGGGTTGGTGCTGCATGCGGCGAAGACGCGCAGGACCGCGGCGCAAAGGGGGAATGGTTTCGTTTCGAGATTGAAAGCGATGATCGCAGGAGCGTAAGACGAGCAGAATTGTGAGAAGGCGCGCTCCTCGACGCTTTCGGGTGAACGTAGGGAGAAATCAATTCCTCAGGTGCTAGAGCACCGAAGGTTGGGCTTAGTGATGTCGGAGCTGAAGCTCCGACATCCTGTTTTCGGTTTGCGGCCGAAGCAGGCAGCGGAAGCCGGGTTTTCCACAGGCTTGGAAAAGTGAGTGTGGAATCAGGGGATTGCGAGTTCTATAAAGGATTTGGACCAGCCGGACAGGAGATAGGCATGACAGCGAAAGACGCAGGTATCCGGATGAGCTTCAGCGAGGAGTTGCAGGCCGCGAAGATCAAGGTGATTGGTGTCGGCGGGGGCGGATGCAACGCGGTGAACCGCATGATTCGCGCGAAGGTGGAAGGCGTCGAGTTCATCACCGCGAACACGGATTTGCAAGCACTAAAGATGTCGCAAGCGCCGGTGAAATTGCAACTGGGCGCGAAACTGACGAAGGGGTTGGGCGCGGGGGCAAACCCCGAGGTCGGGCGCAAGGCGGCGCTGGAAGACACGGACAAGATTATCGAAGCACTGGAAGGCTCGGACATGATTTTCATCACCTCGGGCCTTGGCGGAGGCACGGGGAGCGGCGCGGCGCCGGTGGTGGCGTCGCTGGCAAGCGAACTGGGCGCGCTAAGCGTAGCGGTGGTGACGAAGCCGTTCGCGTTCGAAGGGAAGCGCCGGATGCTGCAGGCGGAGCAGGCGCTGCAGGACCTGGTGGGCGCGGTGGACACAGTGATCGTGATTCCGAACGAGCGGCTGATGGAGACGGTGGAGCGGGGCACGAGTTTTTTCGACGCGTTCCGGATCGCGGACGACATTTTGCGGCAGGCAGTGCAGGGAATCTCGGACATCATCACGGTGCCGGGGATCATTAATCGGGACTTTGCGGACGTGAAGGCCATCATGCACGGGCAAGGCTACGCGGTGATGGGCACGGCGGTGGCGACCGGCGCGAGCCGCGCGGTGGACGCAGCGAACCGGGCGATTTCCAGTCCACTGCTGGAAGACAATTCAATTCAGGGCGCGCAGGGCATCCTGATCAATATTTGCGGGAGCGCTTCGCTCTCGCTGCATGAGGTGCATGAGGCGTCCACGGTGATCCAGAAGGCGGCGCACGAAAACGCGAACATCATTTTCGGCGCGGTGATGGACGACAATATGAAGGACGCGGTGAAGATCACCGTGATTGCGGCGGGGTTCAAGGAATCGGGGAAGAAGCAGGCGCAGCAGAAGCAGTCCGTGCTGCCGAGGACGTGGCGGGCGGGACGCGATGTGCCGGTGCAGCAGGAGTTGCCGCAGCCGAGCGTGGTGCACCAGGTGGCGCAAAACGTGCGCGAGGTGGCACCGGAAGTGCCGAAGGACGATCTGGATGTGCCGACGTTTCTACGGAGGCAGGCACAAAAGGCGTAAGTTGGGCGACAATTTGGGGTTTTGTGGGGCACGCGAGAGCGTGCCTCTTTTTTTTTCGCGGAGTCGTGGATAAGAGGATAAAAGGGCACGGCGAGCAGCGAGCGGAACATCCTTTGGAGAAAGAAAGATTAACGCAGAGTAGCGGAGGAAACGGAGACTAGTTGCTGGACGCGCGCTCAACGCCAATAAGAAGTCGCTAGCGTTCCCAGTCGCTACGCGGAGTTCCGGAGGGCGGCGAGGCAGGCGCGGAGGGCGGATTCGAATTTGGCGGAGTCGGGATCGTTGTAGGGGAGGACGGCGCCAAGGCCGGTGTGGAGTTCGCGAACCCCGAGAAGTTGTGCGACGACAGCTATGTTGCCGGCATGGAGGCCGCCGCCGGGAAGGATTTGAATGCGGCCGGCGGCATGGGCGATGAGTTGGCGCAGGAGTCCGGAGGAATCGGCCGCGGAGGGTTTGCCACCGGAGGTGAGGAGGCGGCGAGCCCCGGTTAGGATGACGGCTTCGAGAGATTGCAGGAGATCTGGAGTTTCGTCAAAGGCACGATGGAAGGTGACCTCCAGGGGAGCAGCGGCTTCGACCAGTTCGCGGGTGCGTTCGATATCCACGGAACAATCCGGGCGCAGAATTCCCGTCACAATTCCCTGAATGTGTTCGCGCCGCAGCGCCGCGATTTGCGATTTCATCGCGGAAAACTCAACCGCGGAGTAAACGAAATTGCCGGGACGCGGGCGGACGAGAACGTGAAACGGCAGTATGACCGCGGCGCGGGCCTGGCGGACGAGATCGAGACCTGGTGTGAGGCCACCGAGTTCGAGTTGCTCGCAGAGTTCGATGCGGCCAGCGCCAGCGCGTTCGGTGGCGCGAGCGCGCTCCAGATTCGCCACGGCAATTTCGAGAAGAGGCGGGGTCAGCATGGGGAGAAGCGCGGCTACGGGCGCTGCGGGAGAACCACGTAGCGAGAGATAACGAAGCCCATGGCGCCGCCGAGGAAGACGTCGCCCGGGAAATGATCGCTGCGAGTAATACGGGAGAAGGAGATCGCTCCGGCGAGACCATAGGCGACAAAGGGAACCCAGCGGTGCGAACGATAACGCCGCGCGATGACGGTGGCGATGGACATCGCAGCCGTGGCGTGCCCGGAATAGAAACCACCGGAATGAAACGGATTGTGGCTGCCGTTGAAGAAGCTGTCCGTATACGGGCCACCTCCAGTGTAGGTGATTGGTTGCCGGCGCGCGGTGATGGCTTTCGACGGCAGATCGAGAAGAAATCCATCAGCGAGCGCTTCGCCGGCGAGCAAAGCGGTTCCCTGCGCGTAGGAATCCTTGCGATAGAGGCCGATACCGTACATCGCCGCGGGAACGGCGGCCATGAAGGCCGTCGTGTTGGTGCTGCTGAAGATGCGATTGAAGCCGCTAAAATGATCGGTCGTGCGGAACGGGGGCGCCGAATGCGCGTCGGTGGCGACGAATCCCGCTGTGATACCGAGAATTCCGATGGTGGGCCAGACGTGCTTTCCTTTGGCGACCTTCGTAGGGAAGAGCCATATGACTTTTTGATCCGCGAGCAAATTTCGAGGAATCTCTCGCAGCGAAATGTCGCGACCTACGTCCGAACAACATAGAACCGACGCAGATTGCGGCGGTGGGGTTGGGGAACCGGCTGAAAGCGTATCTTGCTGGGCGAACAGCGGAGCCGCGCCCAGAAGAAGGCAAATCGAGAAGAAGGCGGGCTTGCGCGTTCGCAGGAATCCTTGCATAGGAGGAGTTTAACCGAGCCACTGCCGGCCCCGGAAAAATACATTGTGTCTCCGGAGCGCACGGGTTGTGCTAGGCTGCAATCGTCGCCGAGCGTCTCACCACACCGACATACCTTCAGGGGAACCTTCGGAAAAAGGAGACCAAGCATGAAAAATTGCAGGATTGTTCTTGGATTGAGCGCGGCAGCGCTGGCTATGGGCTTCGCGGGCTGCGGGAAACCATATCACGAGTCGGAAGAGCGGTACGTGCTGGTGGTGGCCAACGTGAATCTACCGTACTGGCAGGAAGCGCAAGCCGGTTTGATGGACGTCGGAAAGACCGAGGGCGTGAAAGTGGAAATGGTGGGGCCAACCACTTTTTCGCCCAGCGAGGAACTGAAAACATTTGAGCAGGTGGTGGCGCAGAAGCCCTCTGGAATCCTGGTATCGGCGAGCGACGCGGACCTCTTCAAGGAGCCGATCGACAAGGCGGTTCTGGAAGGAATTCCAGTGATTTGCATGGACGCGGATTCGCCGGACTCTCGGAGAGTGCTTTTCATCGGGACAGACAATTACCGCGCGGGGCAGCAGGCCGGAAAAATCATGGCGAAGGTCCTGGGCGGAACGGGAAACGTGGTGCTGATCACGCTGCCAAACCAGCACAACACGGAAGAACGCAAGCGCGGGCTGGACGACGTGCTGAAGACTTACCCGGGGATGAAGATTGTGGAGACGCTCGACGACAAGGGTGATCCGCGGAACGCGGACGACGAAGTGACGGCGCTCTTGCAAAAGAAAAAGGAGAAGGTGGACGGGATTATCGGCCTGGAGGCTTCGGGAGGGCAGGGGGCGGCGGAGGCGCTGCACCTGCTGGACCTGACAGGGAAGATCAAGATCGTGGCGTTCGACAAGGATCCCGCGACGCTGGATGCCATCGAGAAGGGATGGATTACGGCGACGGTGGCGCAGAAACCGTACGTGATGGCGTTTTACGGCGTGAGGTTCCTGGACGACCTGCATCACAACGTGGTGCACGAGTTCAAGGACTGGGCAACGGCTCCCGCGGGACCGCTGCCGACCTTTGTGGATACCGGGACGGCGGTGATTGACTCGTCGAACCTGGCGACGTTCCGCAAGGCGCTGGCGGAGCATCCGAAGCCGGTGTTTTAAGCCCCGCGAACATTTCCAACGCGAGCAAAAAAATAACGGCCGCCAGATAACTGGCGGCCGTTACTCGGTTGGTTAACGTGGTTGTGGTTGACTGAAGATCAGAAGGTGACGCGGATGCCGAACTGGAACGCGCGCGGCTGACCGCTGGAGAACGAGCCGGAACCGGGATTGACGCGTGTGAAGTAGGCAGTGGTGCCGTTGATGGTGCCGTCAGCACCGGAAAGAATGCCGCTGAGCGGGCCGTCGGTGTTGTTCTTGTTAAAGATGTTGAAGACATCCACCATCGGCTGAACCGTCAGACGCTCCTTGAATTTCCACACCCAGGAAAGGCGCATATCCGTGGTGTAGAAGAGCGGATTGTTCTTTTGTCCCGGGTCTGGCGGAGCGACGCTGGAGATGACGCCGCCGAGTGCGGTGAGCTGATCGGCGGTGAAGAGCCCGGCGTCGACAAGCGCCTGCCCGGCAGGAGTGAAGGTGCCGGCATACTTGGTGTTGAAGTTGTTGATGACCTGGGTGAGGCCTCCGACGCCGAAATTACGGTCGAAGGAGCCGCGGGTGGTTCCCGGAAGGGGATCGCCGACGGTGCCGTCGCCGTTGAGGTCGGAAGTGAAAATGTCCGCCGCAGTGCCATCGGGAGACATCGTTACGTTGGATGGCCCGCTGGTGCGGAAGTAAGAAGAAGTAGACAGCTCGAAGTGCCACGGCAATTGAACGATGAGGGACACGCCGAACTGGTGGCGGTGATCCTCGTTGGCCCAGCCGTAGTACTGGGTGGGATTGTCGTTGTTAACCGCGCCGGAGAGGAAGTCCTGATCGATATTGCTGGACTTGAACGAGGAGTAGGCGTAAGTGGCGTTGACGGTCGCGTTCTTGAAGGGACCCCATGTGCCGAGCCTGCCGCTGAGGAGAGCCTGAAGGCCCTGGTAGCGAGACAGGCCGACGGGTTCGAGAACGTTGATCTGGCGGAAGTTGATATTGTTGCCGCCGAATGCATAGCCGTCGTAGCCGGGACCCGCACCGAGACCGAAACCGGCGAAGTCGTAGATACTCGCCGGCCCGCCGTAGTTCGGGCAGTTCTGGATGGCCTGGTCAACGGTGGTGACGCCGCAATCGGCCAAGGTGGCTGCGATCGCGTCCTGGGCGTAGCCGACGTTGAGCGTGTTGGCAGCACCGATGCGGTTGCGGTCCACCTGAGTGTTGAAGTGGACGCCGCGGTTCAAAACGTAGTCCACGCTGAACACGAGGCCGGGCTTGAGCTGGCGCTGGACGCCGATGTTCATCTGCGCGCCATAAGGGGCTTTGTAGTTAGGGTCAATTATCGCGCCACCGAGGACGCCGCGGTCGATATTGAATTGCGGAGGCACGCCGGGTTGCGGATAGCCCTGGGAGAGTTGCTTGCTGGCCGCGATAAAGGACTGTTCGGCCTGACTGACGAAAGGAAGTGCCGCGCCAAGGGACGCCCCGATGCAGCTGTTCGGATTGGAAGCGCCGGGCTGGGCGTTGGTGCACATGGTATTGAAGTCGAAGAGGACCGAGCCGTCAGCGGGATTCGGCAGGAAAGGTAAGAACCCAGAGCCGACGAGCAAATAGGTGTTGCCCAATCCCGGTGGAAGGTTGACGGTGCGGTCGAATAGGATGTTGTTGAAGATGTTCGTCTCGTAGTAGATGCCGCCGCCGCCGCGGATGACGGTCTTGCCGTCGCCCTTAACGTTCCAGGCGAATCCAAGTTGCGGACCGAGGCGGAAGTTGGCGATTTTGGGATAGCCGCCGAGTTCCGGGTCGAAAGAATTGATGAGTGGAGCGCGCATCAGGTCGTGGTTGGTCAAGCCGTCGTCACGGTCGTAGCGGAGGCCGCCGTTGAGGGTGAAGGTCGAGGAAACGCGCCAGGTGTCGTGAGCATAGATGCCGAAACGGTTGTTGATGAAGCCGCCGGCGGGCAGACCAAGGACGGGCTTTTCACTGCCATAGCCGAGGCCGTTGCCGAGGTAGGCGCTGTTGAACTTGTAGTTGAGGGGGTCGGAGGCGCCGTTATCGTTGAATGGAATGGCGGCGACGCCAGCGCTGTAAGACGAGCGTGCGCGGGCTCCGAGGCCGAAGAAAGAGGCGAAACCAGCTTCGTCAATGCGGTTATAGGCGACACCGAAGCGAATGGTGTGACGGCCGTGGGTCCAGCTGCCATCGTACTTGACCTGCTGGTTGCGCTGATATGTGGCTTGGGGTGCGTCGGCGCTGGGACCATAGATGAAGCCGTTCAAACCCGTGATGTTGATGGCGACATCGTCAAAACCGGTCTGCGGAGTGCCGGCGGCGGGGTTGCCGTCGACGATGCCGTTGACGAACTTCAAATAGCTGCCGCGAAGCTGGTGCGTCCAGTTGCCGTGGGTGTAGTCCCAGCCGATGACATGCGCGTTGGCGCTGTTCTTGTTGGCGAAGGCGGAGAAATTGAGTCCACCAAAGCCGGTGACGCCGAAGTTGTCATCATGGGTGTACTTATAGAAGAAGTGATGGTTGTTCGTCAGGTTGTAATCGAGCCTGGCGTTGCCCATGTGCTCGTCTTCAGGCACGCCATAGGAGCCGGAGAAGCCGTCGAATGCGGGTTCGTTCGCGGTAACGGCGCCGGTCTGGGTCTGGCGCTCGTAGGCGAGAAACCAGAACAGCTTGTCCTTGATGACCGGACCGCCGAGACGGCCGCCGTAGTCATCGCGGCTGAAGAACGGTTTGGGAGGATCGAGCTCGTCCAACGGGCCGTTGTTGGCGGCAAAATCCGAACGGCGCCAGAAACCGAAGCCGGAGCCATGGATATTATTGGTGCCGCTCTTGGAGATGATGTTGATCGAGCCCGTGGAGGTGAGGTCGGTGCTGACGTCGAGCGAAGACTGGCTGATGCCGAATTCATCGATGGACTCGTTGCTGAGGTTCATGACCGTGGTGCCGACGGTTTCGTCGGTGATGTCCACGCCGTCCACCTGGATGCGGGTGCTGCGGCCGGAGCGGCCACCGATGGAGACGCCCACGAATTGGTTCTTGGTGGGGTCGAAGGTTCCACCATCCACGACCTGGACGCCGGGAGCGAGCTGGGCGAGGTCGAGGAAGTTGCGGCCGTTTAGGGGGAGCTGATCGATCTGCTGGGTCTGGATGGTTCCCTGAACGGTGGATTTATCGGTATCGACGGTGATGGTGTTGATTTCGACCATCACGGAGGTGGAGACGGCGCCGATCTCCAGCTGGAAGTTGAGCGAGGTGGTAACGCCGACGCGGACCGTAAAGGTTGCGGTGGTGCGGCGGAAACCTTCGTGCTCGATGACGAGATCGTATTCCCCCGGAGGCAAATCCGCGGCGATGATGTTGCCTTCGGAGGTGCTCTTCAGGGTGACGGTGTTACCGCGATCCTTGCTGGTGATGGTGGCAGTGGCGTCCGCGACGGCTTTACCCGCCGGGTCGGTGAGCTGAATAGACAGCGATCCCGTAAGTCTCTGGGCCTTTGCGATGCCAACGGACGCAAAAAGCGCGAGCAACAGGACGTAAGCACACTTACGCATGTAGTAACCCTCCGGTTAGGACTGGAATAACAGACACACGCCTCCCCCGGCGTGAGGCATACGGAACGCACATCACGGCGCAGTAGCAGCACGACGAAGACGTTCGAACAACGCCGAGCCACGGACGCGCGGGTCCGCACGAATCACATCCAAATTGAGGGACAGCTTGGCCTAAAAGACAGCAACCGATTTGGTTTAGCAGCGTGCAAGTTTGTTTCCACAATATGAACAGACTGTGGATTTCTGTAGGAGAAATAATGCCTAAAGAATCATTAGCATACAGGAGTTCCGAAGTGGCGCGAGGCTCTGGCGGCTAGTTCGATACAGTATTTGAGAAATAATCTATGGTTTCGCGTAGGCGATGACGGTTTTCGGCAGGAAATTACAGGAATCGGAAAGTGGAAAGGACCTAGGATTGGCGGGTGAAGGATGGGCCCCGCCGGTGGAATGGAGAGACGGGCGCGGGACAACAAGGAATTCGTGTGCAAACGGGCGGGAATGGCGGGGCCACGGAAGCGGCCGGTCTGAAGCCCGGCCACCACGGGGGGGAGCGGACGGAGCTAGATCACGTCGCGATCAAGCGAGGCCGTAGGATGCGAAGAGGACGATGGAAGCGAAGCCGAGGCCGGAACCGAGGACCGCGCCGGCTAGGACATCGCTGAGGAAGTGCATCCCGAGAACGATGCGCGAGAGGGCAATGCTGGCGGCAAGGAAGTAGAGCGCCCCCTCCAGGCCGGGGTAGTAGAAGCTGATGACCAGGGCGATCGCGAAGGCGGTCATGGTGTGGCCGGAAGGGAACGAAAACTGGTCCGGCGGAAGCACGTTGGACCAGCAATGCGGTTCCAGATGACAGGGGCGCTTGCGGCGGCTGATTTTCTTAAGCGCTTTGAAGACAAAAATGCCGACGACGGCAGCCGTGCCGGCGGCTCCGACCGCCGAGAAACGATTTGGCCCGCCGAAGAGCAGGAGCATGATGCCGAGGCTATACCAGAGCCAACCATCGCCGATGCGGGTGGCCGCGATCATCCAATAGCGGATCCAGCGTGGAGCGCGCCAGCGATTGACGCGGCGCATGACGCGATGATCGCGGTTTTGAATGTGTCCCCAGACGGTTTTTGCCAGTGCCATGAAAGCACCTCAACTCGCCCAGTTGGCCTCAAACGTGGAATCGACGTCCCAGAGCATGCGTGGGGTTTTCTCCGCGCGTTGCAACCGAGAAGTCCATTGCTTGCAAAAGCGAATCTCATTGAGCCAGTGAAAGCCGGTGACCGCGGGAATCAAAAGCGTGAGAGGAAGAAGGGCGGCGGCGGCAGGCTGCTCGCGCAGCAAACTTCCGGCGAAACTGAAAATATCGCGGGTGATCTTGGCGAAGCTGCCGTCCTGGCCGTGAATTACGCCGCGGCCGGCACGCAGGCCGGTGAAGAACTCTTCGGCGGTGCGGGCTCCGGGGACTTCGGTGTAGGTCAGCGCAACGCCGGCGAGGGTGTGGGAGTCGCTGCCGGCGACTCCGGCCTTACCCAGCTTCCGGGCCATTCGGCCAGCTTGCTGATTGGCCTGGCGCCACATCTGGCCGTTGCGAACCTCGAAGGCCGGGACATAGGAAGCGAACCAATTGAAATCATCGGCGTCGCGACGGCCTGTGAGGCTGGAGAACATGTGATTGGCGCTGAAGAAGATTTTACGCTCGGTGAGATACATGAGGAGCGCGATAAAATCGTTGCGACGGCGCTGAATTTCGGCATGGTCCTTTTCGGTGATGCCATAGACGCCCAAGTGGATTTGCGTGCCGGTGGGCATGCGCACGGTAACTTCTTCGCTGAGAAAGAAATCGGGATGCTTGCGGAGGACTTCCGCGGCGTCGATGGAATCGTGGTCGGTGAGGGTGACCATGGACATGCCGAGGCGCTTGCAACGGCGGTAGACCTCGGCGGGCTCGTTGTAGGACTCCTTGCAAATCCGGCGCAATCCCGGGGTATCGCACATCCCAGAAGCGGTCGAATGAACATGAAGGTCGCAGCGCATGTTAAAAGGTTAGATGCAGGATATGAACAGCGCATAAAACGGGGGCGAATTGCCGATGAAAATCTTGATGGAACTGATTGAACACAAACGACTTTGCTAGTTTTCCACATGGCATGGACCGTGCTCTTGTGATTTTTGCAAAGCATTCACAATTGTGTGAAACAATGCCCCGCCAATGAAGAAAATTCAGGTGTTATTCCATGACGCCGGCGGCGGGCACAGGAATGCTGCTGTGGCGCTGCAAACCGTTATTTCCCAACAAAATCGCGGATGGGAAGTGGAACTGGTCCAGTTTCAGGAGCTTACGGACCGGCTGGACGTTTTGCGGAAGATAACAGGGATTCGTATTCAGGAACAGTACAACACCTTGCTGCGCAACGGCTGGACACTGGGCGCAACGCAGTTGTTGCGCGTGCTGCAGGCGACGATCCGGGTGTTGCACGGGCCGCTGGTGAAATTGTTGGCGGATTATTTTCGGAAGAACGACGCAGATTTGCTGGTTTCCGTTATCCCGCATTTCAACCGGGAAATTGCCGAGGCATGGAAGCAGGTGCACGGGGACCGGCCGTTCGCAACGCTGATTACGGACATCGCGGATTTTCCGCCGCATTTCTGGATCGAAGCGGTAGGAAACCAGTACGTGATTTGCGGTTCGGAAAAGGCAGTGGAGCAGGCGCGGGTGATCGGGAAAGACGCGGCGCATATTTTTGCGACTTCGGGAATGATTTTGCGGCCGGATTTTTACGCGCCGGAGGCGGCGGACCCGGTAGGGCTGCGGCAAGAGTTGGGTCTGCGGCCGGAAGTGACGACGGGGATGCTGCTTTTCGGCGGATTCGGCTCGAAGGTGATGCTGGAAATTGTGGAGAAACTGGATGCGGCGAAACTGCCGCTGCAGTTGATCGTGATTTGCGGGCGGAACGAAAAACTGGCGGAAGCGTTTCGCGCGCGGAAATGGAACTTGCCGCTGCACGTGCTGGGATTCACGAAGGAAGTACACCGGTTGATGCGCGCGGCGGATTTTCTGATTGGCAAGCCGGGGCCAGGTAGCGTGGCCGAGGCAATGATGCGGAAGTTGCCGGTAATTTTGGAATGCAATGCGTGGACGCTGCCGCAGGAACGGTACAACACCGAGTGGGTGAAGGAAAAGAGGGTGGGAATTGTGCTGCGGAACTTCGGGGAGATCGTTGGCGGAGTGCGGGAGATGTTGGAGCCGGGAACGTTGGCGGAATTTCGGCGCAATGTGGAACGGCTGGAGAATCGGGCGATTTTCGAGGTGCCGGAGATTTTCGCGAAATTGCTGGGGGAAGCGCCGCGTGCGGATTAGTTACTGGCGCGTTCGGCGCGAGGCGCGTGGGGATAGTGGGGACCGGCGCCGGGAGTTTCTGCAGGGGCTTGCGCGCGGGGCTTGGCGCAACTGACGGCCCACCAGCGCGAGGCGTATTTGGGAAGTTCACACATTTTGGCGCAGCCCGCGCCGGTTTTGGACATAGAGCAATTGCAATAGCAGCGTGTGACGTTGGATTTATGGAACGTACCGGAGGTGTCGGCGAAGGCGGAGAGGGCGAGCGCGCCGGCGAAGAGAGCAAAGTCCAAGGTGACCCAGAGGGCCAGGCGCCGGAGACATCGAAAGCGGGGAGAGGTCATACGGGAGACAGTTTGGGGTGGAAACAAAGGAAAACCCATAGGGCAGGGTTACTGGGAGATGGAGGACGCGGGTTATGGTACGGGGTGGAGCGAGGAGAAGGGACTGGAGAGCCGAAGCGGAGTTCCGATATGGGCCTCACGCCCATATTTGGGACTAAGAGTGTGTCGGGAGGGGGCAGCAAAGTATTGAAAACAGGAAGGCTTATAAGAGCATTATAGTGGAGAGAGCTTGGTAGAACTCGTGCATTAGGGGAGGGAGCGGGCGCGTCACAGAAACGAGGCGCCAAGTTTGGCAAGTGAGGGGGAAGGGGCTTACTTGCCGGGTTGGCGAATCGTTACCACCTGCCTCTGAGAGGGAAGCTAGGATGGATGACCCCACGCGCCGGTGTGAAAACGACACTGGCATCTGAGACGCGCCTTCCGGGGCCCCCGATCCCAAGCGGGGGCCCCAATTTTTTTGGCAATACGAGTGAGAGCAGTTTCCTGCCTGGTTCCCTGAATTCCATTGAGAGGACTTTTCGGCGAAGTGCTGAACTCAAGAGGCAACTCGTGCCTCCGCTTTGATGCGCGAGTGAAAGTTAGCTTGGCGACAAGCAAGTGGCGTCTGGGTCTGTGGGAGAAACTCCACGTTCTGTGCACCCCGATCGGCTGCACAGGCAGGAGTCGTGGGCCAGAAACGGCACGATGGGGGCGGTGGTGCGTGTGCAACACGGCGAGGTGCGCTAGCGGGGTAGCGAGGCCTTTTCGACGGGGAGGGGATCGGCCGAAGCGGCGGAGGCCGATTTTTGGACGATGGGGATGCCGGCTTGGGCAAGGGCATGGGCGACCTGAGTTTCGCGGAGGCGCGAGGCATCGTATTCGAAAGTGAGTGTTTTAGCGGTGTCGTCGACATGGAAGCGGCGAAGACCGTAGAGGTTGGCGAATTCACCCAGGCGCTGCAGCTGTTCGTAGCTTAACGGCGCGAAGAGTTCGTAGGAGATTTCGAGAAGCGTCATGCCCGAGAGTATAGCAGTTGAGCGTGCCGGGAAGCGAGAGTGCGAGCAAGAAGAGAGACGGCGAAAATGGAAGGTCGAAAATAGAAATGGCAACGAAATGGGCGCCCGAAATGCGCATGTTGCGCCGTTGACAGGCGATAGGGGACAGGGGTATATATAGGCACCAGGGGTATACAGGCAAATGGCGAAGATGCGGAAGGCGGCGGGCGTGGATGCGGAATTGAAGGCGGCGAACCTGAACCGGTTGCGGCGGATCGAGGGGCAGATTCGCGGGCTGCAGAAGATGGTGGAGGGGGATCGCTATTGCGCGGACATCCTTGTGCAGATGGCTTCGGTGCAGGAGGCGCTGCGCGGGGTTGGCCGGAACCTGATGAAAAATCATTTGCAACATTGCGCGACGAAAGCGATCTCGAGCGGGAAGCCGAAGGAAGCGGCGGCGATGTATGACGAATTGTTGGAGTTGGTTTACAAGCATTTGCGGTGAAGCCAACATTTTCAAGGGATGAGTGAGAAGGCCAACGAGACGAGAAAAGGCTAACGCAGAGTCGCGGAGCGCGCCGAGGGGACTCTGAAAAAGGAAGGGATCAGGATATGGAGCGGGACCCAGTTTGCGGGATGAGCGTTGATCCGGAGAAGGCCAAGGCGAAAGTCGAGCACGGCGGGAAGACTTACTACTTTTGCTGCGGAGGGTGTGCGCAGAAGTTTCAGCAGGCGCCGGAGAAGTATCTGAGTGCACAAACGGGGGCAACGGGCCATGCGCATGGGCATGGGGGAGAGGTCCCGATGCAAATTGCTCCTGCGACCGCGCACATGGGAGGCGGGGGGGCAAAGCCAGCAATGGCTTCTCTGCCGATTCTTGGAGCGGCTCCGCGCGTGAAGGATCCGGTGTGCGGAATGATGGTGGACCCGCAAAAGGCGGCCGGAAAAGTGGAACATGCAGGAAAGAAGTATTTTTTCTGTTCGACGCGTTGCGCGGAGCGGTTCACCAAAGAGCCGGAAAAGTTTCTGGCCGCACCAGGAACCGGGGGAATGGAACCCGCCCCGGCAAAAGTGGACATCCTAGCAGTTGCGCATGGCGAGAAGGGAATCCGATATACGTGCCCGATGGACCCGCAGATTGTGCAGATCGGTCCGGGAACGTGTCCGATTTGTGGCATGGCGCTGGAGCCGATGGACATCGTGGCGGAGGAGCAGACTGACCCGGAATACGAGTCAATGTGGAAGCGGATGTGGTTCGGTGCCGCGTTCTCGGTGCCGTTGGTGGTGCTTTCGATGTTCGGGGAGCAGCTGGGCTTGCATCTTGCGGGAGCGGTGAAGAATGGCGTTGAGTTTTTGCTGGCGTCGCCGGTGGCGCTGTGGTGCGGCTGGCCGTTCTTCGAGAGGTTCTGGAAGTCGCTGGTGAACCGCAGCCCGAACATGTTCACGCTCATCGGGCTGGGGACGGGCGCCGCGTATCTTTATAGCGTGGTGGCGACGTTGTTTCCGCAGGCGTTCCCGGAATCGTTCCGGGGGGCGCACGGGGAAGTCTCCGTCTATTTCGAAGCGGCAGCGGTGATTACGACGCTGGTGGCGCTGGGCCAGGTGATGGAATTGCGGGCGCGGCACCGGACCAGCGGAGCGATTCGGGAATTGCTGCACCTGGCTCCCCAGACGGCGCACTTGGTGGCGGCGGGCGGGGGCGATCGGGACGTGCCGCTGGAGGAGGTGAAGGAGGGCAATTTGCTGCGGGTGCGTCCGGGCGAACGCATTCCGGTGGACGGCAAAGTGCGGGAAGGCGCGAGCGCGGTGGATGAGTCGATGGTGACGGGCGAACCGCTGCCGGTGGAAAAGCAAGCGGGCGACGAAGTGACCGGGGGGACGCTGAATGCAAGCGGGAGTTTTGTGATGGTGGCGGAGCGCGTGGGTAGCGAGACGCTGCTGGCGCGAATCGTGAAACTGGTGAGCGAGGCGCAGCGGAGCCGCGCACCGATGCAGAGGTTGGCGGACCAGGCGGCGGGTTATTTTGTGCCCGCGGTGGTGGCCGCGGCGATTGTGGCGTTTGTGGGCTGGACGGTGTTCGGGCCGCAACCGCGATTCGCGCATGCGCTGGTGGCGGCGGTTTCGGTGCTGATCATTGCGTGCCCGTGCGCGCTGGGGCTGGCGACGCCGATGTCCATCATGGTGGCGGTGGGGCGAGGAGCGACGGCGGGCGTGCTGGTGCGGAATGCGGAGGCGCTGGAGACATTGGCGCGGGTGGATACGCTGGTGCTGGACAAGACGGGGACGCTGACGGAGGGGAAGCCGCGGGTGGCGAGCGTTACGGTATTCGGTGAAAACGGAATGACGAAAGAAGGATTGCTGCGGGTGGCGGGAAGCATCGAGCAAGCAAGCGAGCATCCGCTGGCACGAGCGATCGTGGACGCGGCGAAGGAGAATGGAATCGAACTGGCGGAGGCGAAGGGATTTCGTGCGTTTCCCGGCGGGGGCATAGAAGGAGACCTGCAGGACGAACGAGTGGTCATCGGCACGCGGAGGTTTCTGGACGAGCGCCGGATTACAGGAACAAGCGACGCGAGCGGAGAGAAGCTCCCGGTGGATTCTGGAACGGAACGCAGGGCCGCAATCAGCGAAGTTTTTGTAGCGATTGGCGGAAAGCTGGTGGGGGTGCTTGCGCTGGCGGATGTGGTGAAGGAATCGACGCCGGAAGCGATTCAGGCGCTTCGGGCGGAGGGCCTGCGGCTGGTGATGTTGACCGGGGATCGGCGGGAGTCGGCGGCGATGATCGCGGAGCAGTTGGGATTGACGGAGATCGAGGCGGATGTGCGGCCAGACCAGAAGGCGTCAGTGGTGGAACGGCTAAAGAAGGAAGGCCGCGTGGTGGCGATGGCAGGCGACGGGATCAACGACGCGCCGGCACTTGCGGCGGCGAATGTGGGCATTGCGATGGGCACGGGCACGGATATTGCGATGGAGAACGCGGGAATCACGCTGGTGAAAGGCGATTTGCGAGGGATTGTGCGGGCGCGGCGGCTTTCGCGGGCGACGGTGACGAACATCAAGCAGAATCTGGGATGGGCATTTTTGTACAACCTGCTGGGGATACCAGTGGCGGCGGGCGTGTTTTTCCCGGTGTTTCACTGGCTGCTGAGTCCGATGATTGCGAGCGCGGCAATGAGTTTCAGTTCGGTGTCGGTGATTTCGAATGCGCTGCGGCTTAGGCGGGTGAAGATTTAGGGCGCGCCCACGGGATGATTCGCTGGTGGAGTGACCGGGGGATTGGGCAAACACTGCGATCTGCGCCGCTTGAGGGCAAAGTCAGCGGATGGAGTACAATCCTCGCGCACTTACTTCAGGCGAGGAATTTTCCATGAACTTCCGATTTGTTGCCCTTATTGGTTCGAGCTTTGCCTTCGTGTGCCTTCTCGCAAATATCAGCCTTGCGCAATCGAAGCCGGAAGCAGAACTGATCATCACGCATGCGAAGGTGTGGACGGTGGATCCGGCGCGGCGGCAGGCGGAGGCCGTGGCGGTGATTGGCGAGCGAATCGTGGGCGTCGGCTCGGACGCGGAGATCGAGGCGTGGCGGGGCCCGCACACGCATGTGATTGACGCGGGCGGGAAGCTGGTGCTGCCGGGATTCAACGACGCGCACGTTCACTTCATTTCCGGAGGGATGCAGCTGGAGGCGGTGCAGTTGAAGGATGCGACGAGCCCGCAGGAATTCGCGCGGTTGATTGGTGAGAAAGCGAGGTCTACCCCGAAAGGTCAATGGATTCAGGGAGGGAACTGGGACGAGACGAAGTGGAACCCGCCGAATCTTCCGACAAAAGAGATGATCGACGCGTTGACGCCGGACAATCCCGTGTTCGTGATCCGGTACGACGGCCACATGGGGCTGGCAAATTCCGTGGCGTTGCGGCTTGCGGGCATTACGGCGACGACTCCCGATCCTCCCGGCGGGAAGATTGTGCGGGATGCGCAAGGGAACCCCACCGGCGCAATCAAGGATGCAGCGACGGATTTGATTTACAAGGTGATTCCGCCGCTGACACACGACCAGCGGATCGCAATCATCAAGCGGTCAATGGCGTACGCGGGATCGCTGGGGGTAACGAGCGTGCAGCACATGGTGGCGGATCCGGAAGATATCGCGGCGTATACCGAGTTGCTGCAAAAGGGCGAGCTGACCACGCGGATTTACGCGGCGCCGCTGATCACGCACGTGGATGACGAGGTGAGGTTGGGGATCCGGCACGCGTTCGGCGGGCCCTATTTGCGGATTGGCGCGCTAAAAGCGTTTGCGGATGGTTCGCTTGGTTCAAGCACGGCGTATTTCTACGAGCCATTCCTGAACCAGGGCGACAATCACGGGCTGCTGTCCGATGAGATGCAACCGATTTCGCTGATGCGCGACCGGATGATGAAGGCGGATACGGCAGGACTGCAGCTTTGCACGCACGCGATCGGAGATCACGCAATCTCCATGATCCTGGATTTGTATGCGGAGGTAGAAAAAGAGCACGGGCCGGCGGACCGTCGCCTGCGCATCGAACACGCGCAACATATGGCGGCGAAGGACTTTCAGCGGTTTGCCGATCTACACGTGATTGCGTCGGTGCAGCCCTATCACGCAATCGATGACGGGCGGTTCGCGGAAGCGAAGATCGGGCACGACCGGGCGAGCCGGACGTATGCGTTTCGAACGTTTCTGGACCACGGGGTGCGGCTGGCGCTGGGGACGGATTGGGAAGTGGCGCCGCTTGATCCGATGCAGACAATTTATGCGGCGGTAACGCGCGCCACGCTGGACGGCAAGAATCCGAACGGATGGTTCCCGGAGCAGAAGCTGACGGTGGCGGAGGCGGTGCAGGCGTACACGATGGGGTCGGCGTACGCGGAGTTTCAGGACGAGGAGAAGGGATCGATTACGCAGGGGAAGCTGGCGGACATGGTTTTGTTGAGCGACGACATTTTTGCGATTGCGCCGGAGAAGATCCGGGAGGTGCACGTGCTGGAGACGATTTTGGGTGGAAAAGTGATTTACGACCGAGCAAAAGTGACGGCCGGACCGCACGCGGAGCGTTAAGGCCGGCGGCGAGAAGGGCCGGGCGCTTCGGTGAGTTGGGGTAGACAGGCCCAGCCCTACAGAAAATTGTTGATTTTGAGTGAGGTGTTAGTTCGGGGCGCCTGACCGAAAGGCGCTTTCCTTCGTCTATACCCATGAAAGCGGGAACATTTTAGGTTGGCTTGCGTATGTGTGTGTAGGTGCTCAACCGAAGAGTCCGCGGGGGTTGGTTATGTCCAGCAGTGGCAACGGCTTAACGAATGGGAAAGTGGCCAAGAAGCGCCGCCGGCGCATCATCATTGCCAGCATCGTTGGCCTGGTGGTGATTGGCGGAGGTTATGGAGTGTATGCGGCTCTGCGCCCGAATCACGAGATTGATCCTTCCAAACTGGCTTTAGCGGAACGCGGCGACCTGGCCCGAGTGGTGGTGGCGACCGGGAAGATTCAGCCTCTATCCAAGGTCGAAATTAAATCCAAGGCCAGCGGTATTGTGAAAAAGCTCTATGTGGATTATGGCGACCGAGTAAAGACGGGGCAGGTGCTGGCGGAGCTCGACAAGGTGCAATTGGAAGCGAGTCTGCGCGCGGCGGAGGCCAATTACCAGGCGGCGCAGGCGGCGAAACTCTCGGCGGAAGCGACGATGGAGCGGAATAAGGTGGACGCGCAAGGGCCGGACGTGCCGTTCCTGCGGCTGAGCATGCAGCGCGCGGAGCAGATGTACAAGGACGGCGTGATGTCGAAGAGCCTGGTGGAAGATGCCGAGAAGAATTACCAGATGGCGGTGAACAAGCAGGCCAGCGCGCTGGGGAACCTGGAAGTGTCGCGCGCGGAGATCGCCAAGTCCGTGGCGCAGGAAGCGCAGGCCAAGGCGGCGCTGGAAAACGCGCAGGAGGATTTGCGGAACGCCACGATCGTGAGCCCGATTGACGGGCTGGTGCTTTCGCGGGACGTGAACGTGGGGGACGCAGTGAGTTCGATCCTGGTGCTGGGTTCGCAGGCGACGTTGATCCTGACGCTGGGAGACGTGAGCGAAGTCTACGTGCAGGGCAAAGTAGATGAGGCGGATATCGGAAAAGTGTACCTGGGGCAGCCGGCGCGCATCGTGGTGGAATCGTTCAAGGACAAGAAGTTCACCGGGAAGGTGACTAAGATTTCGCCGCTGGGAAAAGAAAAGGACAACGTGACGACGTTTGAGGTGCGCGTTTCGATCTCGAATCCTGGGGGCGAGTTGAAGGCGAACATGAGCGCCAACGCGGAGATTATCCTGGAAGAGAAGAAGAATGTGCTGATGGTGCCGGAAGCGTCGCTGATTTACGACAAGGACCGCAAAACCTCGGTGGAAATTCCCGACCCGCGGGCGGACAACGGCAAGAAGAAGATTTCCGTGCAGATCGGGATTTCGAACGGCGTAAAGACGGAAATCACGGCCGGACTTAACGAAAAGCAGCAAGTCGTCCTGCAATAGGAAGGCGAAAAATGACATTTCGCGACTTGCTTCGAGACACGCTGGCGACACTTTGGGCGCACAAGCGGCGGACGCTGCTGACGATGTTCGGCATCGCGTGGGGAATCATTTCGATCACCGTCATGGTCGCGGCCGGAGAAGGACTGGGCCGCGGCATCCAGAAACAACAACAGAATTTTGGCAAAGACGTGATGATCGTCTTCGCGGGCCGCACCAGCATGCAGGCTGGCGGGACGCGTTCGGGTCGCGCAATCCGCTGGAACGCGAGCGATTACAAGGAAGTGGCGAAGGAGTCGCCGGCGTGCAAATACGTGTTGCCGGAACTTGGCAACAACGTGAAGGTCCACAGCGCCTTTAACAGCGGGGACCTCGATACGGTCGGCTCTCTGCCGCCGTTTACGGAAATTCGCAGCGTGGCGACGGCGGAAGGGCGCTTCTACAACTACGAGGACAATGATTTGGGAAGGCGCGTGGCGTTCCTGGGCAGCGATACGAAGAAGCAGCTGTTTTCGGACCGGGAAGCCATCGGGCAAACGATTGAACTGAACGGCATTCCGTATACCGTCATCGGCGTGATGAAGACGAAGGATCAGAATTCTTCCTATGACGGCGTGGACATCCGGAAGATTTTCATTCCGTTCAATTCGATGTTGCGGGATTTTCCGAACAAACCGCCTGCGGAACCGGATGCCATCGACCGGCTGCTGGTGGCGCCGTGGTCGTTGGATACACACAAAGATTGCGTGAAGCAGGTGCGCAGGACGCTGGGCCGCCTGCACGATTTCGACCCGCGGGACGAAGAAGCGGCGAGCATCTGGGACACGGTGAAAAACGCGCAGGCGAACCGGATGATTTTCGTGGGGATGGAATTGTTCATGGGCGCGGTGGGCGTGGCGACGATTTTCCTGGGCGGCCTGGGAGTGATGAACGTGATGCTGGTGAGCGTGCGCGAGCGGACGCGGGAAATTGGCGTGCGCAAGGCGCTGGGGGCGACGCGCGAATCGATTTTGCGGCAGTTTTTCCTGGAAACCATCATCGTGGTTTTTTTGAGCGGCGGGACCGGGCTGGTCATTTCGTATGGGTTCTGCGGGCTGGTGGACATGTTGCCGAAATTGCCCTTTTTTGACGGGCTGGATCCGAGTTGGCAGCTAGCGGCGCTCACGATTGGGCTTTTAGGGCTTATCGCTGTTTTGTCCGCGCTGTATCCAGCGAATCGAGCAGCTTCGGTTGATCCGATCGAGGCGTTGCGGTTTGAGGCAGGCGGCTAATGCTGGGTGAAATTTTCAAAGAGGCGTGGTCGGCGTTGGGGCGGAACCGGGTGCGGAGCCTGCTGACGATGACGGGAATATCGTGGGGCATCGTGGCGGTGACGTTGCTGCTGAGCTACGGATCGGGGTTCCGCAGCGTGCTGATGTATACGTTCGAATCCTTCGGCAAAGGGGCCGTAATTTGCTGGCCGGGGACAACGAGCGAACAGGCCGGTGGAGAACGCGCAGGGAAGCAAGTGCGCTTCGAGCAGGAAGACGCGGAATGGGTGAAGGCGCAGTCGCCGTTGATCAAGCACGTGACGCTGGAAACCGTGAAGTTTCTAGGCGTCTCGCACGACGAGCGCGTGGCGGAGAACGCGGTCCGCGGCGTGTATCCCGAATACGGCGGTATGCGCAACGAAGTGCCTTCCGACGGACGCTGGATTTCGCCCGACGACATCGCCGAAAGGCGACGTGTGGCGGTGCTGGGGGCGCGGATCAAGAAAAAATTGTTCAGCGGCGAACCGGCGGTGGGAGAAATCATCCGCATCAGTGGGGTGCGATTCACAGTGATCGGCACGATGGACATGAAATTTTCCGACAGCTGCTATTTCAATTGCGACGACGAGTCCGTGTTTATCCCATATCCAGCGGCGGGGGATATCTGGGACGCGCGGTACGCGAGCGTGATGGTGTTCGAGCCGATCGCGCCACAGTTCGAGGCGAAGGCCATGCAGCAATTTCGAGAAGCCATCGCCAGCCGGCAGCGATTCTCGTCGAACGACAAGCGAGCCATTACGATGTTCGGGCGAGAGGAGTTCAAGCCGATCTACGAGGGCATCACGCTGGGGATTGAAGGGCTGCTGTTTATGATCGGGAGCATGACGCTGGCGATCGGCGGCGTGGGCGTGATGAACATCATGCTGGTCTCGGTGGAAGAGCGCGTGCGGGAAATCGGATTGCGGCGGGCGCTGGGCGCAAAGAAGTCGCACATCCGTTGGCAATTTTTGCTGGAGGCGCTGGTACTAACGCTGGCGGCCGGAGCGGTTGGAATGTTGCTTGCGGCGGCGCTGACCTCGGCGATCGGGACACTGCCGTTCCTCGGGCCAGCGTATGAAGACGATTCCGGGAAAGTGGATATTCACCTGAAGTTGTCAGTGATGACGATGCTGCTTTCGAGTACGATTCTGATTGTGGTGGGAGTAGTGAGCGGATGGATGCCGGCGATGCAGGCGGCAAAGCTGGATCCGGTGGAAGCGCTGCGGTATGAGTGAGGGAAGAAAGCTAGTGGATAGCAGCGAGCGGCGGGCGGAAATCAAGTAACAGCGAGCGACTTGCGGCTGGCAGTCGCGAGTTGACAGTCAACAGCTGACAGAGAACAGATGACAGAGAACCTGCCACTCAAAACATGAGACTCGAAACCTGGCTCGCGCCTCCGGGGAATTAGAACCTGAAACTGAAGACCAAAGACTTCAAACTCAAGATTCAAAACTCTCAACTGAGAACTTAAGACTGCGAAAAGTGCCGCAGTGGGCGCGGAGCGTTGCCTCTGACGATGCGCGGCGAATTGGCTTTGGGATTGTCGGCCGGGAAATTCCTCGAAGAATGCGGATTGAGTTGGGGTGGGTGGGCCGCGCTGCTATAGTAGATATGGAGAAAATTGTTCTTCAGTTGAAACCTGGGCAGGGGAGAGGAATCATGAGGCTTGGGAAGAGCGGGTTCGTTCGCGGGATGGCGGGAGTGGCGGCGCTGGGGATGGTACTCCTGGCAGGCCGGATTGCGGAAGGCCATGCGGTGCTGAAGTCGAGTTCGCCAGCGGCGAATTCGACGGTCACAGGCCCGGACGTGCCGATCATTCTGATCTACAACGTGCGGGTGGACGCGGCTCGGTCGAAGGTGCAGCTGCTGCATCCGGACAGCAGCGTTACCGACCTGGTGCTGGAGAAATCGTCTTCGCCGGACACACTGACGGCGAAAGCTACTGGGCTGGTGCCGGGCAGCTACACGATTCGCTGGCAGGTGCTGGCTCCGGACGGGCACATCACTCGCGGAGAAGTTCCATTCACGGTAAGGGCGCACTGAGAATCCTGCATGGCTGAGCTGCTCGGAATCTTTGGCTTCCTGGTCGTCTTGCTGCGCGCGGCGCTTCTGTGCTTCCAAACGCTGGTGGCCGGGGGAACCATCTTTCTCACGGTGGTGACTCCGAACGAAGGGCTGCGGCCCGAGGTGTTCAAGCGGTCGGCGTGGAAATTGATTCGTTGGAGCGCCGTGGGCCTGGGGCTTTCTCACCTCCTATTCGTTATCACAAACTGCCTGATCCTGATTTACACCGCGGAAATTTCCTGGGGGGAAGCGCTGACCGCGAATTTTGCGATCGCCGGAATGGTGGCGATCGCGGCTTCAGCGGCGATTGTTCTATGGCCGAAGCAGTGGCGGGAGAACGTCAGTTGGACGGTGCTGCTGCCTTCAGCGGTGGTGCTTGGGGCGACGGTGATTACGAGTCACTCGGCGTCGCGGATGGAGGGCCGCGCGTTGCTGGTGACGCTGACGTCGCTACATTACCTGAGCACGGCAAGCTGGATTGGCGGGCTGCCGTACCTGCTGATGGCGATGAAGCGGGTGACCGAGCCGGGAGTCCGGCTGCGGATCAGCCAGCGATTTTCGCGGCTGGCGCAGCTCAGCGTGGCGGTGCTGTTCTTTGCGGGGCTGGGGATGAGCCTGGTGTACGTGGGCTCGTGGAGCGCGCTGTACGGGACGTCGTACGGAATCATGGTGGGCACGAAGGTGGTGTTCTTTGGCTGCCTGGTGGTGGTGGGCGCCGCGAACTATTACATCGTGAAGCACGCGGAGACGACCACGACGGCGGGGACGACCAGCTTGATCCGCTTTGGCGAAGTGGAAATGGGATTCGGACTGGCGGTGATTTTGACGGCGGCTTCGCTGACGTCGCAGCCGCCGGGGGCGGACCTGACCCAGGACCGCGTGACGCTACATGAGATAGCGGAGCGATACGCACCGAGGTGGCCGCAACTGACAAGTCCACCGCTACAGGACATTTCGCCTTCGGGAAAAGCAATGCGGCGGAAACTGGTGGCCGCGGGAATCAAGGTGCCGGCGGCGTTCATTCCCGGGCAGAGCTACTACCACCCGGATTTGCCGGGAGACATCGCCTGGTCGGAGTACAACCACAACTGGTCGGGGATCATTGTGTTGTTGATGGGGGTGCTGGCGCTGCTCTCGCGGCACAGGTATTTTACGTGGGCGAAAATCTGGCCGCTGATGTTTCTGGGAATGGCCGCGTTTCTGTTCTTGCGCGCGGACCCAGAAAACTGGCCGCTGGGGCCGAACGGGTTCTGGGAAAGTTTCGGCGAGGCGGATGTTTTGCAGCATCGCGCGGCAGTGCTGCTGATCATTATTTTTGCGATATTTCAGTTCCTGGTGGAGACGAACCGGGTGAAATCCCATGCGGCAGCGCTGGTGTTTCCGGGAGTGTGCGCGATCGGGGGCATCGTGCTGCTGACGCACATGCACGCGGTGACGAACGTCCAGCAAGAGATGCTGATTGAATTGAGCCACACGCCGCTGGCGATTTGCGGGATTATCGCCGGGTGGGCGAGATGGCTGGAATTGCGATTGCCGTCGGAAAACAAGATACGGCCCTATCTGGCATGGGTGTGGCCGGTGTGTTTTATTTTGGTGGGATTGATTTTGATGGATTATCACGAAGCGTGAGAAGAGAGAAAATTGAAATTAGAAAATCGAAGATCGGTATTCGAATTTTACGGAATCGCAACTCGCCGGGAAACGGGAATCTAGAGGGTTAGAAGCGGACCGGGGAAGGATTGGGATGACGAAGACGGCTCTGGTGGTGGTGGACGTACAGCGGGATTTTTGCGAGGGCGGAGCGCTGGCGGCGGGCAATACGCTTTCGCTGCTGGAGCCGTTGAAGAGGTTTATTGATGAGGCGCGTTCGCAGGGGACGTTGATCGTATTCACGCAGGACTGGCATCCAGCGAATCACAGTTCGTTTCGGGAGAACGGCGGCCCGTGGCCGGTGCATTGCGTGGCGGAAACGCCCGGGGCGGAATTGATGCCGCCGCTGCGCGCGGAAGCGGGGGACGTGGTGATTCACAAGGGTGTGGGCGTGGATGGGGCCGGCTATTCGGGATTCGATGCGACGCCGCTGGAGCGGGAGTTGCGCGGAAAAGGAGTGACGCGGGTGGGCGTGGCTGGAGTGGCGACGGAATATTGCGTGCGGGCGACGGCGATGGATGCGCGGAAGGCGGGGTTTGAATCCGCGGTGCTGACAGACCTGATTCGGGCCGTGCAGCAGAAGGACGTGCCGAAGAATTTGCGGGAGATGAAGGAAGCGGGGATTTCCGAGGAGAGTTCGGCGGAGTGGTTGGCGGGGAAGTAGTCGAGGGCGTTGCGGGCTTGTTGATCGAGTTAGGACAGCTCGTTCGGATTTTTCGGGCGGCGAAAGGCCCCGTTCGCGAAAAGTGCTCAGGGCAAGCGGGCCTCGGGATTACAAGCCCCGCGATTGTCGACGATCAATCGCTTGGATGCCAGAGATTGCAACGTAAAAGCGATAGCCGGACTCTCGCGCTCCAAAGTGGCGGCAAATGAGCGCTAGTTTTGGGCGAGGAGAGCGTCGAAATAGGAGACCATTTCGGCGGAGTTCCAGTCCTGGGGGCCGATGACTTTGCGGGCGATTTTGCCGTGGCGATCGATGATGTAGGTTTCGGGGTACATCAGGGTGCCATAGTCCTGGGCGTATTTTTTGGAAGGATCGCGCCAGGTGGGGAAATTAATGCCGTGGTCCTGGATGAATTTTTCGTAGGCGGCATCGTCGTCGTCCACGCTGACGCCGATGACCACGCCATTGCGGTTGGCGATGCGCTTGTTCAGTTCGATCAGCGCGGGCGTCTCCTCGACGCAAGGCGGGCACCAGGTGGCCCAGAAGTTCAGCACCACCACTTTTCCGCGAAAATCCGAAAGCGGCTCGGCCTTACCGTTGATCTGCAAGGGGATGTCTTCGGCGGCCTTTCCGGCGATGGAAGATTCACCCTGGCGGTAGTGGGGGAGAGTAAAAAAGGCCAGGACGGCGGCGGCAAAACCCATGCTGCCCCAGGCCATGATTTTGCGAAGGACGTTGTTCATACAGAGTTATAATAACGTACAGCGCCCGCAGCGGAAAGCCCTGAAAAACGCGGAAAATTCCAACGGTCATGCATCACAGCCCCACAAATAGCGAAGGTGTTAGCGCCATTGTCCCCGCGCGGAATGAAGAGGCGGTGATCGCGGCCTGCGTGCGTTCGCTTGTCGTGCAGACGGAGATCGGGGAGATTCTGGTGGTGGACGACCAGTCGTCGGACGCAACGGGGGAAATTGTGCGCGGGCTGGCCGCGGAGTCTCCGAAAGTGCGGCTGATGGAAGCGGGAGAGCTGCCGCCCGGATGGGTAGGGAAGAATCACGCGGTGTGGATTGGGGCGCAGGCGGCGCGTGGTGAATGGCTGCTGTTTACGGACGCGGACGCGGCACACGAGAAAGATTCCGCGGCGCGCGCGCTGGAAATTGCGCGGGAACAGAACGCGGCGCTGGTGTCCTTTTCGCCGGAACAGGTGATGGAGAGGTGGTACGAGAAAGCGCTGATTCCCTGCGTGTATCTGCGATTGGGCAGTCGATTTCGGTTTGCGGAGATCAACGATCCGGCATCGCCGGCCGCGGCAGCGAATGGCCAGTTTATTTTGATTCGCCGCGCAGCGTACGAAGCAGCGGGCGGGCATGCGAGTATCGCGAGCGATGTGCTGGAGGATGTGGCCCTGGCGAAACGAGTGAAGGGCGCGGGGCAGCGGATCTGGTTTGGGAGGGGGAAAGGGATAGTGCGGGTGCGGATGTATCGCTCGTTCGCAACGATGTGGGAGGGGTGGAAGAAGAATTTGTACCCGCTGATGGGCGGCCGGGTGGGAAGAGTGATTAACGAGATGATTCTGGCACTGACGGATGTAGCGTTGGTGCTGATCGCGGGGGTTGCCATTATTCTCGGATTAGGTTCGGGAAACGTTCTGGCCTGGAGTCTGCCGGCGGCGCTGCTTTTGTCGTTGGGATTCTTGTGGAGCCGGGAATTGCGCGACAACGGCTTCTCCTCGCGGCTGTTGGCTTATGACCTTCCGGGACGGCTGCTATTTGCGGCGGTGCTTTGGGCTTCTTACCGGAACCACCGGAAGGGGCACCTGGAGTGGAAAGGACGGGCGTATCCTGCGGATACCCCCGGCGCATCCAAAGGATAGAAAAACAGATGGTTTATCTGACGCGAAAACTGGAGTTTTCGGCCTCGCACCTGTATCACAACCCGGCGCTGAGCGCCGAGGAGAATAAGCGGATTTTTGGGAAGTGCAATAACCCGCACGGACACGGGCACAACTACACGCTGGAAGTGACGGTGGCGGGAGAGCCCGATCCGGTGACGGGAATGGTGCTGGACCTGAAGGAACTGAAAGAGATTCTGGAGCGGGAGATCACGCAGCGGATGGATCACCGCTTTTTGAATTACGAAGTAGAAGAATTGAAGGGGCAAATTCCGACGTGCGAAAACATCGCACGGGTGATCTGGAATCTGCTGGAGCCAAGGATATCCAAAGGACGGTTGCACAAGGTGAGGCTGTACGAGACGCCAGACCTCTTCGCGGACTGCTACCGCAACGGAGCGCACGGCGCGTGAAAGACGGGCTCAAGATCGAACTGGGGCGGCGCTACCGGTTTTCGGCATCGCACCGACTGCACAGCGAGCGGCTGAGCGAAGTCGAGAACCGGCGTGTCTATGGGAAGTGCAACAATCCGCATGGACACGGGCACAACTACGTGGTGGAGGTCCGCGTTTCGGGAAGCGCGGACCCGGCGACGGGCATGATCGCGAATATAGAGGACCTGGACGGATTTGTGGAACGGGAGGTGATCGAGCCTTTCGACCACAAATTGCTGAACGAAGAGGTGGCTGCGTTTCGCGAGAGCGTGCCGACGACGGAGAACCTCTGCAAGGAGATTTACCGGCGGCTGAAAGAGTTTCCGAAGGCGAGGCTCGAACGGGTGCGGGTGGAGGAAACTTCGAACAACGCGTTCGAGTATGCGGGGGAAGAAGGATGATAGAGCGCGGACGAAAAGCTGAGAGTACGTTGGTTGAGATTCTTCGCCTATCCTCATCGGATCGGCTCAGAATGACGGGCTTGGCTTGCACGACTACCAAAAAGAGTCAGCCGGGACGGGCTGTTGAAAGGGGAACAGGGCGGTGACAAAACCAACGGAGATATTGCTGAGCGAACCGAAAATCGAGACGCCGAGGGAGAGCATCGCGGACTTGGTGCGGAAGATGATCGTGCTGGTGGGCGAAGACCCGGAGCGTGAGGGGTTGCGGAGAACTCCCGAGCGCTACGAAAAGGCGCTGAAGTTCCTGACGAGCGGCTACAGCCAGAACCTGGACCACGTGTTGAATGGCGCAACGTTCAGCGTGCACTACGACGAGATGGTGGTGGTGAAGGACATTGAGTTTTTCAGCTTGTGTGAACATCACCTGCTGCCGTTTTTCGGGAAGGCGCACGTGGCGTACCTGCCGAGCAAGCGCGTGCTGGGATTGAGCAAGATCGCGCGGCTGGTGAACATGTACGCGCGGCGGCTGCAAATTCAGGAGCGCATGACCAGCCAGATTGCCGACGCGATTTCCGAGAAAATTAGCCCAGAAGGCGTGGGGGTGATCATCGAAGCGCGGCACCTGTGCATGCAGATGCGCGGCGTGGAGAAGCAGTGCGGGCAGGCGGTGACGAGCGCGATGCTGGGGTCGTTCCGGCATAACAAGCAGACGCGGGATGAATTTTTGTCGCTGGTGCGGTCCAAGAAGAGCTGATTCCGGCCGACGAGATCCGATGAGAAGTCATTTTGGCGAGGAGGAGTATGCGGAAACACAGGATTCTGCTTTCCGTTGCGACCCTTCTCGCCATTTTTGTTTGTGCGGGTTTCACGATTTCGAACGACGAGATCCAGCGGCTGGCGAAGGTGTTGGGTTGGCGGACGGGACAGACAATTGCGGACGTTGGGGCTGGCGAGGGAGAGATTGGTTTTGCGGCGGCGAGAATCGTGGGCGCAAGCGGCAAGGTGTATTTGACGGAGCTGGATCCGAAGAAGCTTGCGGCGCTGGAGGCCGATGCGAAGGAACGGAAGTCGGGCAACGTGGAGGTACTGGCGGCCGCGGAGAAAGAGACGCGTTTGCCGGTCAACTGCTGCGATGTGATCGTGCTGCGGCGTGTGTACCATCATTTCACGGCACCGAAAGAGATGGATGCGAGTTTGTTGCAGTCGCTGAAACCAGGCGGATCGCTGGCGGTGACCGATTTTCCTCCACGGAAGTGGCTGACCCAGAACGAGCCCGTAAAGGGAGTGCCCAGCAATCGCGGCGGCCACGGGATACCAAAGAAGGTCCTGGTGGACGAGTTGACAGCGGCGGGATTCATCGTCGAAAAGACCATAGACGATTGGCCGGACGACGATTACCTGGTGATCTTTCGGAAGCCCACGCCTGGAATGAATTGATTGCCGGATCCCTCACGAATCTTTTGAATTCTTCCTACATGTTTTTTGTCGAATTGCGACCCATATTGGTTCTCCCCGATTTGGGGGAAGAAGGTTAGCTTGATTTGTCAGACGTGACGCCATGAGCGAGACCGCACAAAGCATTGCAGCTACCCGGGCAATGCTGCAGCGCAAGGAGCACGGAGGCTCGTGGAGAATTCGCGTGTTCCTGGCGTTTGCCGCGATCTATCTCATCTGGGGCTCGACGTACCTGGCGATTCGCTACGCGGTGGAGACGATTCCTCCGTTCTACGCGGCGGGATTCCGGCACCTGGCGGCGGGCACGATTCTGCTGACCTGGGCGTTGGTTAAGGGCTTCCGGCCGACCTGGGCACAAATCCGCGCGAGCGTGGTGATCGGATTTTTCTTTTTTCTGGTTGGGCACGGGTCGCTGCACTGGTCGGAGCAGTATGTGCCGAGCGGGACGGCTTCGCTGCTGATCGCGATTGAGCCCATCATTGTGTTTCTGATGTCGTCGGCGGCGGCACGCATCTGGCGGCTGAATGGCAAGCTGCTGGCGGGGATTCTGATGGGCCTAACGGGGGTTGGTATCCTGGTGGCCGGGCCCGGGCTGGCCACCGGCCCGCGAGGAGGCTGGGGGCCGTTCGTAATCCTGATGGGGGCGACTTCCTGGTCGGCGGGAATCATCTATTCGCGAAGGTCGAAGCTGTTCGGGAATCCACTGCTGCTCTCGGCGCTTTCGTTGCTGGCAGGGTCCGTGATGCTGATTACGGTGGGGACACTCGCGGGGGAGGCGGCGCACTTCACCCTGGGGCAGGTGACCGAGAGGTCCTGGCTGGCGTTCGGATACCTGGTGGTATTCGGGTCGGTGCTGACGTTTACCTCGTACAACTGGCTCATGCAGCATTTTTCGCCGACGCTGGTGGCCACGCACACATACGTGAATCCCGTGATTGCGGTGCTTCTGGGCTGGCTCTATGGCGGAGAGACCATCACCGTTCGGGTAGCCCTGGCGGCGCTGATGGTGGTGGGGGCAGTGGTGCTGGTGGACCGGGGAACCAACCAGTTGCACCATCTGAAGTAGTTCCAACCTGCAACTTCAAGTAATGACAAGACTTTTGCTTGCCAGCGGCGAGGGCCTGTGGTGAACTCTCCTATATAACGACTGCCATGATTGGGCAAAAATTCGGCCACTACCTTATCGAAGAAAAGCTCGGCGAAGGTGGCATGGGCGTGGTGTATCGCGCGCACGATGAAAAGCTGCAACGCCATGTGGCGCTGAAATTTCTCGGCGCACTTCCCACGGGGACTTCCGCGAGTCATGAACGCGTTCTTGAGGAAGCGCGGGCGATTTCCGCGTTGAACCATCCAAACATCTGCACAATCTACGAAGTCGGCGAGATCGGCGAGAAGCCGTACATCGCCATGGAGTTTGTGGAAGGGCATCCGCTGAGCATGGAGATTCCGTCGAGGGGGATGCCCCTGGAACAGGTGGAACGTTTTGGCATGCAATTGGCTGATGCATTGGGACACGCGCACAGCCGAGGCATCATTCACCGCGATCTGAAATCGGCGAACGCGATCCTGACGCCGCAAGGCCGCTTGAAGGTGCTGGATTTCGGGATTTCGCGGCGACTGGAGACAGGAAGCGGCGGAGAAGAGACGACGCGCTTCGATAAGTCGTGGGAATCCCAACATACATTTACGGGAACGCTTCCGTACGTGGCGCCGGAAGTGCTGCGCGGGGAGGAGGGAGACGCGCGGAGCGACATCTGGTCACTGGGCGTGCTGCTGTACGAAATGGCCGCGGGACGAAGGCCGTTTTGCGGCGGCACGGCGTTCGAATTGAGCGCAGCCATACTGCGAGAGCGCACGCCGCTGATTACTCCGCCGCTGCCTCCGATCCTGCAAAGCGTGATTGATCGCTGCCTGGAGAAGGATCCGGGACAGCGCTACCAGAGCGCGGGAGAGGTGCGCGCCGCACTGGAAGCGGCAACCACGAGTTCGCGGACGCACGAGTATTTCAGCGTGCTGGCACAGCGAGAGGGGCGGGCTCAGAGAAAATTTACGCTGCGGATTGTGGCGATCGTCATGGTGCTGCTGCTGGCGGCGGGAGCGTGGGCCTACTGGGCGGTCAGCAATTCCAGAACGAAGCCAAGAAAGGTGATGGTGGGCGCGATCCAATCGATCGCGGTGCTGCCCCTGGAAAATCTTTCGGGAGACCCGGCGCAGGACTATTTCGCAGACGGCATGACGGACGCGCTGATTACGGAGCTTTCGCAGATCAAGAAGCTGCGGGTGATTTCGCGGACTTCCGTAATGCAATACAAACATACCCAGAAATCGCTGCAGGAGATCGCCCAGGAATTGAACGTGGATGCCGCAGTGGAAGGTTCGGTGGTGCGTTCGGGAGACCGCGTGCGAATTTCCGCGAAACTGTTCCAGGCCAACGTGGAAGGGGCGCTGTGGGCGGATAATTTCGAGCGGAAGTTCACGGACGTGCTGGCGCTGCAAAGCGATGTGGCGACGGCAATCGCGCGCGGGATTCAGGTGGAATTGAGCCAACCGGAGGCGTCCGAACTGGCGCGCAGCCGCACGGTGGTTCCAGACGCGTATGAGGCGTACCTGAAGGGCCGGTACGAGGAGGCGAAGCGGACGCCGGACGGAATCCAAGCGGCGCTTTCCTATTTTCAGACGGCGACGGAGAAGGATCCGACGTTTGCCGAGGCCTATGCGGGGTTGGCGGTGTCCTATATGAACCTGAGCAATTACGAGCTCAGGCCGGCGGCCCAAGCCATGCCGCAAGCGATGCAAGCGGCGGAAAAATCTCTGACGCTGGACGACCGGCTGGCGGAAGCGCACGTGGCGCTGGCGGCGATTCGTTTTTACAGCCTGGAGCGCGGAGGAATCGAGAGCGAATTCCTGAGAGGAATCGCGTTGAACCCGGGATACGCGCAAGGGTTGCATTGGTACGCATTGTTCCTGGCGGCCAATGGGCGCAAAGAAGAATCAATCACGGAGATCAAGCTGGCGCGGGAGATCGATCCACGTTCGCTGATTATTAATGCGAATGTGGGTTGGTGCTACTACCTGGCGGGCGACTACGACAAGGCCATCGAAGCGGAGAAAGAGGCGCTGCGGCTGGACCCGAGTTTTGGCGTGGCGTACGGCTACTTGAGCCAGGCGTACGTGGAACGCGGCGCGTTCGCGGACGCAATTGATGAGGGCCGGAATTTCATTTCGCTGGCGCCGGGTGATGTGTCGAGGCGTGCGGAGCTGGCGGCGGTCTACGGGCGAGCAGGTAGGCGGAAAGAGGCGCAGGAGATGATCGCTTCGTTTCCGAAAACGAGCAGCGGGCCATATGTTTCCGCGTACGACTGGGCGATGGCGTACTCGGGATTAAGAGAGAAGCAGGTGGTTTTGCAGTGGCTGGAGAAAGCATACGAAGAAAGGAATGGGAGGCTCGTCAATCTTGGGCAGCATCCGCAGTTCGCGTTTTTGCGGAAGGAACCTGCGTTTCGAGAATTGATTGCGCACTGGCAGGTGGCGCCCGCGGGCGCGATGCACTAGCAAGGTTTGAAGGGGCAGCAGTGCGATTCGCTGGATGAATTCTTGACGCTACTCGTGACGTCGAATAGACTCGCCACGCGGACGTTTGCGAGTGCCCGGGCGAATTCGGCGCCCGCCAGAAATCCCCCGCGTTGGGGCATGGAGGCAGCAATGGCGAAGAAGTACAAAGTAGGCTACAAAACGATTAACGCGAAGCTGAAAGTTACCCGGCATCATCTGGCCAAGATCAAGAAAATGATGACCTCCGCGAAGGACAAGAAGGATATTGAGGGGCAGATTAAGGCAATGGACCTGATTATTGCTGCCTGCAAGGGCGGCAAGATGTCGAAGTCATATCCAAGCAATTAGAATTGGCTGGCATTACCTCTCTTCGTGACGGGAGTATCTGAACTCGAGGCTCCCGGATGACTCGTCTATCCAACCGAAGCGCCAAGCGAGGGAAGAAGGGCGGTCCCTTCATTCATCGTGCGCCATTCCTGATTTCCTACTGGCAGGGCAAACAACTCTTTTTTGAGAACTACCTGACGCGCAAGAGGATTGCCGCCACTGTGGAGATGGCGGCGCTGCTCGATTTTTTTTCCGGATGGAAGCGCGAAGAGGAGATTTTCCGGCGCTGGCCGGAATACACGGCAGAGTCGCTGCGCCACGCGGTGCGGGAGCTCGTCCAAGAGACCTTCCTGCAAATTTCCCCCACGAAAAACCCACCGGAGGACCGGCGAGAGCGGGCGCTGCGCGACTGGAAGGCCTGGAATCCAGCGGCCGGCTTTTTTCATCTGCAGACGAAAGATACCTACAGCGAAGAGATCACCGCGGCGGAGATTCGCCTGGTGGAGAGGTTGCTGCAGGCGGAACGAGTGCCGGCACCGGCGAAACGGTATCCCGGCGCCAAGAGCATTGGGTTCAATCGGGATCGGATTTCCGGGGATTTTCCACGGGTCCTGCAAGAACGGCGGACCTGGAGAACATTCGGCAATCGGGCTGTGGCGAAGGAAAACCTTGGGACGCTCCTGTACCTTTCTTTCGGAGTTCAGGGATGGGAGAAGATTCGCTCCGGCGCGCGATTTGCGCAGAAGACTTCGCCCTCGGGAGGAGCTTTGCATCCGTGCGAGGCGTACGTGGTGGCGCGGAACATTGCGGGCGTCCCGCGGGGGATCTATCACTACGATGCGGCGGGGAACAGGCTGGAGGAAATCCGGCGAGGCACGAATTCGGCAGAGATTCAGAAATTACTGGCGGGGCAGTGGTGGTTCCGGGATGCGGCATTCGTGGTGTTTCTGACCGCGGTTTTTCACCGTACACAGTGGAAATACGATTACGCGCGGGCGTACCGGGCGGTGCTGGCGGAGGCCGGACATTTGTGCCAAACCTTTTGCCTGACGGCGACCTGGCTGGGATTGGCTCCGTTCTGCACGATGGCGCTGGCGGACACACGGATCGAGCGAGTGTTGATGGTGGATGGAATTGCGGAGTCGGTGGTGTATGCGATGGGGGCGGGGGAGAAGATTAGAAAACAGAAAATCCAGGGTTGGCTTGAGCGGGACACAATCCGAAAATGGAAATGATAAAAGAAAAGTCGCGCCAGCCAATCCGGATGGCGCGGCTCGATGACATTGTGCGGCGGTTACTTTTTGGAGATCATTACGGAGGCGCGAGTGGTTTCCCAGTCGAGATTCAGCATCGCGCCGCTGCCCATTTTTTCAAAGGAAATGGTGAAGTCTTCAACGGGCGAGGGAAGTGCGGAGACTTTCATCGGGATGCGGGCGAGGTCGTTGGACGGCCCGGGATAGTCGGTGCCCCATTCGCCGGTCTTCTTGCTGATGACGAGTTCCCACTTGTCCTTGTCGGGAACGGTGAAGAGCGTGTAGTTGCCGGCGGGAACGGTGGTGCCGCCGACGTTGAGGTCCGCGGTGGTGACAAACGTGGTGGACTCATTGGCGCCGGTCCGCCAGACCTGGCCGAAGGGAACAAGTCCGCCATAAATTTTGCGGCCTTTGGCGCGGGGACTTGAGTAGTCGATGGTGACGGACTTTCCGCCGCCGAGGTCAAAGGTGGCTTGCGCGGGCGGGCTGGGACGCTTGGACTTATCCTGTTGCGCGACGACAACCAGAGCGGCGGCGAGCAGAGCGATGCCGGCAGCGCCGACTACGAGTTTCTTTTTCATGTGGCGTTCCTCCCGGCCTACTTTACCACGGGCGAGCGGGAGGGAGCGTCCGAAAGCGGGGAGTTTACGGGAGCTTTACACTGCGAATGGTACTGTGCTAACGTTAAAGAGTCGAAGAAAAGAGGAAAATTTCAGGGACGACGGTGGGGGGCACTTGAGCGACGCCAAAGTAATGTTGATCGAACAATACCGCGCACACGTAAAGGACACAGGATCGCCAGAAGTGCAGATTGCACTGCTGAGCGAGCGGATCAACTATTTGACGACGCATCTCAAGTCGCACGTCAAGGACCACGCATCGCGGCGGGGACTGATTATGATGGTCAACAAGCGGCGTCGGTTGCTGGACTATCTCAACCGGCGGGACCCGGATCGGTATCACCAGATTGTTGAACGCCTTAGCCTGCGCAAGTAGCGGTCGGCCGCGTGGATTGCGGCTCTGCTTGCGCCTTCACGAGAGAACAAATTCCCAACGGAGTCTGTTGTCTGGCGGAGTTGTCGCCGGACGTGATTGCGGCGAGCCTTATGCTTGCGGCTTGCCAGCGTTCGTATTGGTGTGAGCCTACTGCGTTGCCGGTCTAAAGACCGGCCACTACCCTTCCTTTTTTTCTTCCCAATGCCAGCAGGCCAAGCCTGCGATCGCGCTCCTCTGACAGGGAGCCAAAGGAAAACAAATATGTCCGAAAATAACCACACTCCAGCGCCTTTTCAGGTATCGATCGAAGTGGGGGGACGTCCCCTGATCCTGGAAAGCGGAAAAATCGCCAAGCAAGCCAACGGCGCCATCACGGCACGCTACGGAGACACCGTCGTGCTGGTGAGCGCCTGCATGTCCAACAAGCCGAATGACCGCGATTTTCTGCCGCTGACGGTGGACTACCGCGAGAACACGTATTCCGCGGGCAAGATTCCGGGCGGGTTCTTCAAGAGAGAAGGCCGGCCAACGGAAAAAGAGATTCTGGTATCGAGATTGATTGACCGGCCGATGCGTCCGCTGTTTCCCGATTCCTGGCGGAACGAGACCCAAGTCATCGCATTGGTGCTTTCGGCGGACAGCGACAACGACCCCGACGTGATCGCGGTAACCGCGGCGTCGGCGGCGGCGTACTGCTCCGACCTGCCGTTTACCGACCCGATCGCGGCGGTGCGCGTCGGATTCCTGGACGGAAAGCTGGTGGCGAACCCGACGGTGGCCGACCAGAAGGTGAGCAAGCTGAATATCGTGGTCGCAGGGACGGCGGACGGCATCGTGATGGTGGAGTCCGGTGCGTTTGAAGTTTCCGAAGAGAAGGTTGTGGAAGCGCTGGAATTCGGCCACGAGCAGGTGAAGAAGATCGTCGCGGCGATCAAGCAGCTCCACGATCAAATCAAGCCCAAGAAAGTGGTCGTTGAACCGCTGCCGTTCGACCAGGCCATCTACGACAGCCTGAAGAAGACGTACGGGGCGAAGCTGCAGGACGCGCTGAACACGGAGAAGCACCCGAAAAAGGAAAGCTATCACCTAGTGGACGCGCTGCAGGAAGAGATTCTGACGGCGGTGCCGGAGGAGGACGAGGAGAAACTCGCGCTGACGAAGCGCGCATTCGAACGGCTCCGCGAAGATATTTTCCGGCAGGAAGTGCTGAAGGCCAAGAGGCGGCCGGATGGCCGGGCGTTCGACCAGATTCGCAAAATCACCTGCGAAGCGGGCTTGTTGCCGCGGGTACACGGTTCGGCGTTGTTTACGCGAGGCGAAACGCAGGCGCTGGCCACGTTAACGCTGGGCACCAAGGAAGACATGCAGCGGCTGGATCTGCTGTTCGAGCAAGACATGTTCAAGCGGTTCATGCTGCACTACAACTTCCCGCCGTTCAGCGTGGGCGAAGTGAAGCCGTTGCGCGGAGCGGGACGCCGCGAAATTGGCCACGGCGCTCTGGCCGAGCGTGCGCTGGCGAACCTTTTGCCTGCGGAGGTGGAGTTCCCCTACGCGATGCGCGTGGTGAGCGACATTCTGGAGTCCAACGGGTCGTCCTCGATGGCGACGGTTTGCGGCGGATCGCTGGCGCTGATGGATGCCGGCGTGCCGATGAAGGCGCCGTGCGCGGGCATCGCAATGGGCCTGGTGGTTAGCGACAAGGGCGAGTACGCGATTCTGACGGACATCGCCGGCGCGGAAGATCACTACGGCGATATGGACTTCAAAGTTGCCGGAACGCGAGAAGGCATTACGGCCCTGCAGATGGACATCAAGGTGACCAGCATCAGCATTGCCATGATGCGGGAGGCCCTGGCGCAAGCGAAGAAGGCGCGCCTGGAAATCCTGGACATCATGGAAGTGACGCTCGGCAAGCACCGCGAGAATATCTCGGCGTATGCCCCGCGGCTCTACAAGTTAAGCATCCCGACCGACAAGATCCGCGACCTGATCGGTCCGGGCGGGAAGAAGATCAGGTCCATCATCGAGCAGACGGGCGTGAAGATTGACGTGATGGAAGACGGCACGGTGCATATCTTCTCGACCAGCGGCCCCGGCGGAGACCAGGCGTTGCAGATGGTACGCGATGTCACGGCCAGCGCCGAGGTGGGCAAGACATATCTCGGCAAGGTGGTGCGGCTGGCGGAGTTCGGCGCGTTTGTGGAGCTTTTCCCAGGCACCGACGGATTGCTGCATATCAGCGAAATTTCCGAGCACCGCATCAGAGACGTCCGCGACGAACTGAAACTGGGCGACCAGGTGCTGGTGAAGGTGTTGGCGATTGAAGGCAACAAGATCCGGCTTTCACGCAAGGCGCTGATCAAGGAAGCACGCGAGAAGCAGGCGCGCAAGGACGGCGGAAGTACGCCCACTCCGGCGGCTGCGGCGAGCGGCGGCAGCGAAGGCAACTAAGGGGAATTTCAACTTTAACGAAAACGGCCCTCGAGAAATCGAGGGCCGTTTTGCTTGTGTGCCGAATGGGCGGGCCGGTAGATTTTGAGATGGCGACAAAGATTGGTGGGCGCCCAAGTGGAAGGCGTCCGCCTCCCTTCCGCCATCAGGGCAGTGAGAGGCGGCCGCTACAGATAGATGAGACAACGGCGCGAAGGCGCGCCCGACGCTAATTCATGCAGGCGTGAGCGGGCTGCTTGCAGTGGACGGCGTCGAGGAGCCCCCAGAGCGCGTCGAGAGCCTCGTTGGTGGTAGCGAGGATTTCTTCGTCGCTGCCTTGGGCATGTTCCAGGAGCCAGTTGCGCCAGGCCGCGCGATGGGCCTTGTCGGCTTCCTCGTGGACTTCGAAGTAGGCGAGGCCTTCGGGCGAACGAACGCTGTAGAACTCTTTCAGCCCTTCGATTTTGGTGGTGGCGATTTCGGGGACCTGGGATTCGTAGGCATAGAGAGCGGCGACGGCTTCGGCCACGGTGCGATCGCCGACGATTTCACGGAAGGTTTCCACGGCGGCCTGCGCACCGGGCAGAGCAGGGCAGCAGGTGATGTCGTCTTCGCTGACGCCCACTGCGGCGGCAAAATCACGCCAGAGTTTCGGATGCGGGCGGGAGGGATTCTCCTCCTCGCGCAGATTTTCGAGGACAACTTCGCGAACTGCGCCCTCGGTTCGGGCGGCGAGCACGCGAAGGTGTTTCGGGAAGGCTTCGACGTGGCGGTAATATTGGGCCGCGTAAAGCTGCAGCGCTTCACGGCTGAGCTTGCCGGCCTTCCAATCCTGATAAAACGGATGCTTCAGAAGATTTTTCGCAGCGATCGCGGCGTCAATCTTGGCGAGTAATTCGGTATTGGCCATGAACGTCTCCCCTGGAGCGATTTGCATGCGATCGGGAGCCCGGCGCGCACCTCCCGATGGAGCATTCTAGCAGAAAATCGAAATTTGTGTCTGTGCGCGGGTACAGGCGACGGGAGAGAGACTAGGGGTGCAGACGAGCGATGTCGGCGCCGAGGGATTGGAGCTTTTCGACGATGGCTTCGTAGCCGCGATCGATGTGGTAAACGCGGTCGATGAGGGTTTCACCTTCAGCGATGAGAGCGGCAAGGACCAGGCCGGCGCTGGCGCGAAGGTCGGAGGCTTGCACGATGGTGCCGGAGAGTTTGGCGGGACCACGGACGACGGCGCGGCGGCCGTCCACGGAGATGTGGGCGCCCATGCGGACCATTTCGCTGGCGTGCAGGAAGCGATTTTCGAAGATGGTTTCGGTGATGACCGAAGTGCCTTCAGCTTGCGAGGCCAGGGCCATGTATTGCGCCTGCATGTCCGTGGCGAAGCCGGGATACTCCTCGGTGGTGACATCGGCGGCGACGAGCCTTTTCGGCGCATGAACCCGCAGCGTGGAAGGATCGATGGATTCGACATTGACGCCCGCCGTTTCAAGTTTGGCGAGAACAGCGCCGAGATGGGCGGGCCGGCAATTGGCGACGACAAGTTCGCCACCGGTGATGGCGCCGGCGATCAGGAAGGTGCCGGCTTCGATGCGATCGGGGATGACGGAGTGAGTGGCGCCGTGGAGCTTGGGAACGCCGTGGATTCGCAGGGTGGAAGTGTCGTCACCCTGAATTTGCGCGCCCATTTTGCGCAGCAGGTGGATCAGATCGGTAACCTCTGGTTCGCGGGCCGCATTCTCAAGGATGCTTTCGCCTTCAGCGAGCGTGGCGGCCATCAGAATATTTTCCGTGCCGGTGACGGTAATCTTTTCGAAGACGATGTGCGCGCCCTTGAGGCGGCCGCCGTTGGAAACTTTCGCCTGGATGTAGCCGTGTTCGGTGGCGATGTGCGCGCCCATTTTTTCCAGAGCAGCGAGGTGCAGGTCCACGGGCCGGGCGCCGATGGCACAGCCGCCCGGCAAGGAGACATGCGCGACACCAGCGCGGGCGATGGCGGGCCCGAGCGTGAGGATGGAAGCACGCATGGTCTTCACAAGTTCGTAGGGCGCGACGGCGTCATTGAGCGACTTGGCTTCGATGGTGTAGGTTTCGGCGGGAAAGTCGCGCGTGGAAACGGTGGCGGACATGAAGGCGAGCAGCCTGCCCATGGTGATGATGTCGCGCACGCGGGGGATATTGTGAAGCGTGACAGGCTCAGCGGTGAGCAGCGCGGCGGCCATGGCGGGCAAGGCGGAGTTTTTTGCGCCGCTGATTTTCACCGTGCCGTGGAGCGGCTTGCCGCCGCGAATTTGGAATTTATCCATTTCGAAGTTTTCCCGGGAAAGATGTTCGGCTATTCGCCGAGCGCCTTGCGCAGATTCCCACCCGATTGTTTCAAGATCCGGCGCGCTTGCGCCGCGGAGACTCCTCGTTTCAAGAGTATTAACGCCACGCGAAGGTCGTGTCCCGCTTGACGCAGAGCGCGTGTAACGGCGGACACGTCTCTGCCGCTGGCCTCCCGCAGAATCCATTGGGCACGCTCCCTAAGCTTCTCATTTGCCTCGCCCATGTCGATCATGAGGTTGTCGTATACATGGCCGAGGCGGACCATCACAGCGGTAGAGAGCATGTTCAAAACCATTTTTTGCGCCGTGCCGGCTTTGAGGCGCGTGGAACCTGCGAGGATTTCGGGGCCGACTTCCGGAGCGATGACGATTTTGGCGGAGCTGGCCAGGGGAGAGCGGCGATTGGCCGTGATGCCGATGGTGAGCGAGCCACAGCGCTTCGCGCAGGCGATCGCACCCAGAACATAGGGTGTTGCGCCGCTGGCCGCGATACCAACGACCGAATCGGTGGGCGTGAGGCGAAATTTTTGCAAATCCTGAACGCCATCGGCGGCGCGGTCTTCGGCGCCTTCGATCGATTTCGTGAGCGCCTTTTTGCCGCCCGCGATGATGCCCAGAACAAGCCGCGGGGAGACTCCGAACGTAGGCGGGCATTCGGCGGCGTCGAGCACGCCGATGCGGCCGCTGGTTCCCGCGCCGACATAGATCAGGCGGCCGCCCTGGTTCATTCTTTGGACGATGGCCTCCACCGCGCGAGCGATGGCCGGAAGCGCGCGGCCCACGGCAAGCGCGACTTTTTCATCCTCGCGGTTCATCAGGCGGACGATTCCCCGCGCGGGCATCCGGTCGAGGTTCTTCGACGCGGAATTCCGCTCTTCCGTGACGTGCCGGGAATGGAACTTGCGCACCGACTGGCGAGGAGGCATTTCTAAATTATAGCGGGAGCGCCGGGAGAGCAGAAATTGGGACACGGGGAGTTTCGCTTTATCTAACGCCAAGAACAGCAACTCCGGGGCACATCGGCCCGACACGGAAGGGCAGCTATGGTAGAACGGTGTGGGTCCTATTTTTCGACGCGCCGGATGGAAACTCATTCCATGGACGTTCTGCGAAGACTATTCGAGGCGTATTTTCACCTGCCCGCGGAGCACGCGCAGCAGCTCCAGGGAGAGCTTGGGGGCTCCGGGCGGCGAATTGTGCGCCTATCGGGCGGGAATCAATCGGCGATCGGGGTTTTATATGGCGTACGGGAAGAGAACGCGGCGTTTCTTGCTTTCTCGCGGCATTTCCGGAGGCACGGATTGCCGGTGCCGGAGATTTACGGGGAGGAACTGGACCAGGGCGCATACCTGGAAGAGGACCTTGGAGACCTGACGCTGTTTGATTTTCTTTCCCGCAATCGAGCGGGCGAAGCGATCGCCGACGCAGTGATCCGGATCTACCGTAAGGTGGTGGCGGAGTTACCACGGTTTCAAATCGAGGCGGGGCGCGACCTGGATTATTCGGTCTGCTATCCGCGGGGGAGTTTCGACCGGCAGTCCATCAACTGGGACCTGAATTATTTCAAGTATTATTTCTTGCGGCTCGCGGGGATCGCGTTCAATGAGCAGGCGCTGGAGGACGATTTTGGTAGGCTGACGGAATTTCTGCTGGAAGCGCCGGGCGATTATTTTCTGTACCGGGATTTTCAGTCGCGAAATGTAATGCTGCGCGAGGGTCTGCCGTATTTCGTGGACTACCAGGGCGGGCGGAAGGGCGCGCTGCAATACGACATTGCATCGCTGCTGTTCGATGCCAAGGCAGATTTGCCTCCGGAACTGCGCCAGCAGCTGCTCGAAGGCTATCTGGAGGCGCTGGGAACGCATATCCGACTCGACCGCGAAGCGTTCCAGCGTTATTACTACGCGTTCGTTTATGTGCGGATTATGCAGGCGCTGGGCGCGTATGGGTTCCGGGGATTTTACGAGCGCAAGCCGCATTTTCTGCAGAGCGTGCCGTACGCGGTGAAAAACCTGCGGTGGCTGCTGCACAACGTGGAAGTGCCGATCGCGTTGCCGACGCTGCTGGGCGCGTTTCGCAGCATGCTGGGCTCGGAGAAACTGCAGAGCCTGGCGCCGCAGAAGCGGCCGGATACCCAGAATCTGGTGGTGCGCGTTTTCAGTTTTTCGTTCCATCGCGAAATGCCAAGGGATGAATCGGGAAATGGCGGAGGATTTGTGTTTGATGGACGGAGTTTGCCGAATCCCGGGCGCGAAGACCGGTTCAAGCAGCTCACGGGGAAGGACCAGCCGGTGATCGACTACTTGAATCGGGAGGAGAGCGTTGGGCCGTATCTGGCGAGCGCGGCGGCCCTGGTGGAGGAAAGCATCGCTAGTTATCAGAAGCGCGGGTTCAAGAACCTGATGGTTTCGTTCGGATGCACGGGAGGGCAGCACCGTTCCGTGTTTCTGGCCGAGCAACTTGCCAGGCGGTTGCGCGGGCGGGCAGGCGTGGACGTGGTGGTGCGGCATCTGGAACTGGAGAAGATGGGCCGATGAGGGCCATGGTGCTGGCGGCGGGCCTGGGGACGCGCCTGCGGCCGCTGACCGACGACCGGCCGAAGGCGCTGGTTGAGCTTGGCGGGAAGACGCTGCTGGAGATTTCTCTTACGCGGTTGGCTTCGTTCGGCGTGCGCGAGGTGATTGTCAATGTGCATCACTTTGCGGACATGGTGGTGGAGTACTTGAGCGCGCACAGGAATTTTGGGCTGCGGGTAGAGATTTCCCGGGAAGACGATCTGCTGCTGGATACCGGTGGGGGATTGAAGAAAGCAGCGTGGTTTTTTCTGGACGATCCGGGGCGGCTCGATGAGCCTTTTCTGCTGCACAACGTGGACGTGATCAGCTCGATCGACCTGCATGTGCTGCTGAATTTTCACCGTGAACGGCACGCGCTGGCCACGCTGGCGGTGCAACAGCGGGAAAGCTCGCGACAATTGCTGTTTGGCGCGGACGACGAACTCTCCGGCAGGTGGATCAGCGGACGCGATCCGGAATTTGCCCGTCCGATTCCGAATATGAAGGCGTTTGCGTTTTCGGGCATTCACGCGATTTCGCCGCGGCTGCTGCCGAAGCTTACCGAGCAGGGAGCCTTCTCGATTATGGAGAGCTATCTGCGGCTGGCAGGGGAAGGGGAGCGGATTCTGGCGTTTCCCGCGGATGAATATTCCTGGCGGGATTTGGGAAGGATGGAAGACCTGCGGCAGGCAGAGCGGGAGTTCGCGTAGTTCAATTCAACGCCGAATCTAAGTGCAGTGAGGACAGAGGCTGAACACGGGAGGCGCGGAAGGAAAAATAGAACCCGTAGCCACGACTCTTTCTTGCGCACCTACGGCGCTGAGCTTTGGCTGCTTTCGAAACCCAGGACTCACGCCCTGGGCTATCTTGTGTCGCTCTTCCAGAACTTTGCGGAAAACGCGCTACTTGACTGGGGCAGTTTCAGTGGCCAGGCCGAGGGCTTTCATGATGGCGTCGTGGACGGCGGGGCGGACCTGGGCAATTTTGTGATTTTCACGCGTGGGGTTCACGCGATTCGTCAACAAAACAACGAAAAGCTGGCGATCGGGATCGATCCAGATGGTCGTTCCGGTAAAGCCCGTGTGGCCGTAGCTGTGGGATGAGAAATAGTGGCCGCTGGAACTGTTTTCCGTGGGCACCACCCAGCCGAGCGTGCGCGTATTGCTGGCAAGGGGCTGCGGCGCGGTGAACTGCGCGATCGTCGCACGCTTCAGGATGCGTTGATGCGCGTAGACTCCACCATTCAAGAGCATCTGACAAAACACTGCGAGATCGGGTGAAGTGCTGAAGACACCGGCATGCCCGGAAACACCCCCGATGGCGTAGGCGTTTTCGTCATGGACTTCGCCCTGCACCAGGCGATGTCGCAATTGGCTGTCGAATTCCGTGGGCGCGATTTCTTGCCAGATGGATTGGGGAGGCTTGTACATGGAGTGCTTCATGCCGAGCGGTTCGAAAATGTATTCGTTGGCGAGCTGGTCGAGCGGCTTGCCGGTGAGGCGCTCGATGATTTCCGCCATCAAGATGATGCCGAGGTCGGAATAAACGACCTTCGTGCCGGGTTCGTATTCCAGAGGCTCCGCAAAAATCCGGCGCAGGGTTTCCTGCTTGCTGGTGGAGGTGCGCCAGTACTCCTTGAATGCGGGAAGGCCTGAGGTATGCGTCATCAAATTGCGTACCGTCACTTTGCGGCGCCAATCGGGCTGCGGCCCGGTGGTCCATTCCGGAAGGTAGCGCTCGACGGGGGCGTCGAGATTGAGCGGTGAGGGGAAATCGCCCTCGACAAGCTTTTCGACGAGCGTGGTGGTCACGACGACCTTGGTGAGGGAGGCAATGTCGTACATCGTGCCGGTGCTGACAGATGGCGCTTTCGCGGTGTAACTGAGCTTGCCGAACGCATGCACGCTGACCTTTCCGCGATAGCCGACGGCGAGGCTGGCGCCGGGAAAGGCCTTGTCGGCGATAGCGTTTTCGACGACGTCGAAGGCGGGCTTGAGTTGCGCTTCGGCGCGGACGTCCATGGGTTGCAGGGTCATGGGATCGGCGGGCACTTGCAAGCCGAAGCCGGCTTTCAAGTCGACGCCGGGGATGGTCACGGGCAAACGGCCGCGAATGGGAATTTCGCCGAAGAGCGCGCGGGCGACGGAAATCTGCGCGACGTCGCTGATGCCGAAGACGGAGAGCCACGTCTCGGCTTGCGGAAAACTTTCGATGAGGTAGGGGCTGCCGAGGCCAACGGAAATTACCGGCTTGCCCGATTTGTAGATTTGCTGGATCAGGGGGAATTGATCCGCGGGGACGTCGACGTCGCCCTTGCGGTCGCTGACGCGGACGAAGAGCGCGAGAATCGCGACGTCGTAGGAATCGGGCGGCGGGAGTTTCAGATTTTCGGCTTTGGCGAATTTCGTGTCGGCGCGCAGGGTGACGACGGAATCGAAGCGTTGGCGCAATTCGCGCTCGAGATCCTGGCCGGGGTAGGGCTCGGGGTCGGCGTAGAGGCAGACAAGCAAGGCCCGCGCGGGCTTTGTGCCATCCAGTGGCAAACGGTGAGGCGTGTCGCGCAGCAGAGTGATGCCGCGGTCGGAAATTTGCTGCGATTCGTCCTGCCAAGCGACGCTGCCGAATCTGGAGTTAAGCGCCGCGAGGTCCACCGAGCGATTTTCTTGCAGGCCGAGTTTGGCTTTGGCCCGAAGAATGCGGCGGACGCTGGCGTCGAGCCGCTCCTGCGAGATTCGGCCGGATTGCACCGCGGCGAGCAGGGCTTCGTAGGCCGCGTCCGGAACGGGCGGCATGAGAAGCGCGTCGGCGCCGGCCAAAACCGCACGCACCGCCGCGTCGCCCGGCGCGTAACGGACCGTGATTCCACCCATATCCATCGCATCGGTTACGACGAGGCCTTCGAAGCCGAGCTGCTTGCGCAGTAAATCGGTGAGGATTCGCGGGGAGAGGGTGGCGGGGGTGTTGGGATCGGGGTCCAGCGCCGGGACATTCAAATGGCCGGTCATGATGCTCCCAACGCCAGCGGCGAGGGCCGCGCGGAAGGGAACGAGTTCGACTGCCTCGAGGCGCTGGCGATCCGCGGTAACTACCGGCAAATCGATATGGGAATCCGCCGTGGTGTCGCCGTGGCCTGGAAAGTGCTTTGCGGTGGCCAGGCCGCCATTTTCCTGCACGCCGCGAATGAATTGCGTGACGAACTCGGCGACCCGCTGAGGATCTTCACCAAACGAACGCGTATTGATGATGGGGTTCGCCGGGTTGCTGTTCACGTCGGCATCGGGAGCGTAGATCCACTGGATGCCAACGGCACGCGCTTCAAGCGCGGTGATTTTGCCCATCGTGTAGGCGTCCTTCGGGTTTCCGGCTGCAGCAACAGCCATGGCCGTGGGGAAGGAAGTGCCTTCATCGAGGCGCATGGCGGTGCCGCGTTCGAAATCAGCTCCAATCAACAAGGGGAGCTTTGATTTTGCCTGCAATTGATTGTTGAGGACCGCAGTGGAATAGGTCTCGCTTTTCAAAAAGCCAAGCGGTGAACCCTGAGTGACATTGATAAAGCCGCCGACATGAAGCTGCTCCACGTCGCGCATCATATCCGCATACGCCGCGGAATCCATGGACGTAAAGCTGCCGTGATAGGTGGTGAAGAGGAGTTGCCCTACCTTCTCCCCAACGCTCATTTGTTTGAGCGTCGACTCCACCCACGCTGACGCAGCCTGAGGTGTTTCGGCGACGTTGGCCGCCTGGCCCGGCGCCTTCTTGCCAGCCGATTTTGCCGCGGCGGACTTTGTGGACTTGCCGCTACGCGAATGACTGCGTACTCTCGGTGTCATAAGGGATAGAAGCAGCAGGGGCAAAAGCAAAAAGCGGGCGGTGCGCCTGTTCATATTGGAAAAATCCCTGCCGTGCCCCATGCCTTGACTGTATATAGCACGCGCACTTCCCGCTCACAATGAAGGTGCGGAAACAGAGTTCCAGAATATCATTGGGGCATATGGAACATCGCTCCATGTTCGCAAAAAGGCCGCATTACTGCCGACTCCGATGGATCGTGGTACTCTGCGCTTCCTTGTTAGCGACCTGCACCTTTGCGGCCCCGCAGAAACGAGTGTCTGCCTCGAAAACCCGGCATCATGTGGGACGCGTGCAGACCGGCATTGACGTGCTGGAAGCCGAGAAATTCGCGCCTTTGCGCGGAAAGCATGTGGGGCTGATCACGAATCACACCGGTGTGGATTATGAGGGCCGGACGACGATCAACCTGCTTGCGCACGCGCCGGGGGTCCAGCTTGTAGCCTTATTCAGCCCGGAACACGGCATTGCAGGTCACTCGGATGAGAAGATTGGGTCGTCCAAGGATGCCTCGACGGGCTTGCCCATTTACAGTCTGTACGGCGACCATCTTCGACCCACGGACGAAATGCTGCAGGGGATCGACGCGCTGGTGTTTGACGTGCAGGACGCGGGCGTTCGCTTTTATACCTACACCACAACGATGGCCTACTGCATGGAAGAAGCCGCCAAACACAAGATCGAGTTTTATGTACTGGACCGGCCGAATCCGCTGAATGGAGAGATCGTGGAAGGACCGATGCTCGACGCCGAGAAGACCTCGTTCGTCGCATACTATCCGCTGCCGGTGCGTTACGCGCTGACCATCGGAGAGCTGGCGCAATATTTCAACGAAGAGAACCACATTGACGCGCAGCTTCACGTGATTGCGATGCGGAACTGGCACCGGAACTACTTTTTCGAGAGCACGGGACTTCGCTGGATTCCACCTTCCCCCAATTTGCGGACGTTGAAGGAAGCGATTCTTTATCCCGGACTGGAAATTCTGCTAAATGCGGGTGTATCCGTGGGGCGAGGCACGGAAACTCCCTTTGAAGAGTTCGGAGCGCCGTGGGTTGACGGCGAAGACGTCGCCGCCGCTCTGAATGAAAAGACGCTGCCGGGAGTACGCTTCGCCAATCATCCGTACATTCCCGTCCGGGGGATATATGCCGGCCAGCATTGCGGCGGGGTAAGCATACGTGTAACGGACCGCGCCGCGGTGCGTTCGATGCGCATGGGACTGGAGATCGCCGGCGTATTGCACAAGCTTTATCCCGATCACTTCGATTTCAGCAAACTGGTCCTGCTGCTTGGAAACGATTCGACGATTCAACAGCTGGAGGCGGGAGTCTCACCGAACGAGATCATCGCGAGCTGGGGAAAGGACCTGGCGGCCTACGACGAAGTGCGGCGCCGCTACCTGATTTACAAATAATCGCCGACGGGGCGGGGCATTCCGAATTACCCTGTGTGCGGATATGTGCTAGAGTCCGCTATATGCGCATCGTTTCTTTACTGCCCTCGGCCACCGAGGTGCTGTTCGCCCTTGGGCTGGATGAAGAAATCGTCGGTGTCAGCCACGAGTGCGACTATCCCCTGCGCGCGAAAACGAAAACGGCGGTAGTTTCCTCGCGAATTCCGAAAGACGCGACTCCTGTTGAAATCGATCGGCTGGTTCGCGAACACGTGGAACGCGGCGAATCCATCTATGCGGTGAACCGCGAGCTGCTGGAAGAGCTCAAACCGGATCTCATCTTCACGCAAGATCTTTGCCACGTTTGCGCGGCGACGCCGGAGGAACTAGCCGGGGCGCTGGCTACGATTTCGAAGCAGCCGGAAATTATCAGTCTCGATCCGCACGATCTGGGTGACGTGTGGCGGGATATTTTGTGGATCGGAGAGGTGACCGGCCGCCGCGAACGCGCGCAGCGCCTGGTGACGCGGATTGGCGAGCGGCTGGGACATTTGAGTGCGCAGGTGGCCCGCGATGGGGAGCGGCCCAAAGCAGTGGTCCTGGAATGGCTTCAGCCGTTTTATGTGGGCGGCCACTGGGTTCCGGAAATGGTGGAGCACGCTGGCGGGGTGGACGTGCTCGGCAAGGCTAAGGTGCCGTCGCGCCGCATTACCCTGGAAGAGATCGTGGCGGCGGCACCGGAAGTGATTTTCATTGCGCCGTGTGGTTATAACGCCGAGCAGACGCGGAACGAATATTTGTCGCTGACGTTCCCCGAAGAGTGGCACGCGATTCCAGCGGTGCGGGATGGGCGAGTGTATGCCTTGGACGCGAACGGGCACGTGTCGCGGCCAGCGGGGCGCCTGGTGACGGGAACGGAATCGATGGCCAAAGGGTTGTACCCGGAGATCGAAGTGCCGGTGAAGGCGATGCTTGGCATGGTGGCGGTGTCCGCCAGCGGAACACGGAATCGGACAGCGGCGGCGAGCGCGCCGAATTTTTAGTCTTTACGCGAGAAAATTCCCGAATCATTTTCGAGCGAGACGGCGAGAGTTCTTTCGTCGTGGAGTTTGTGCCGCCCCTCCAAGGCTCGACGGTTTTAAGCGTCTGGACCCAGGCCTGACGGCCTAAGCGCAATTATTTCGCGCCTCCGGCGCTAATTGGACATATCTTTCGCGGATTTACTCCAGTGGCGGTAGAAGGGCAACCCGGCGAGGATCAGAAGCAAGCCGATTGTGGAGCGGCCGGGACGATCAATCCAGATGTTGATGGTCAGCGCCAAGGCTCCCAGTACAAAGAGGCCGGGTACCCAGGGATAGCCCCAGCAGCGATAGGGGCGCGGGAGATCAGGTTCGGTGCGGCGCATGCGGAACATCGCAACCACGGCGAGGCCGTAAAAAATCCACGCGGCGAAAATGAAAAGGTTCGTCAGCTCCTCGAAGGTTCCCGTCAGCGCCATCAGGCTGGTCAACACGCACTGGAAAATCAGAGCGCGACCGGGCGTGCGGTACTTTGGATGAATGCCGTCGGCGATTTTGAAGAAGATTCCGTCGCGGGCCATGGCGTAGGGTACGCGCGCGCCGCTAAGGACGGAGGAGTTCATGGAGCCGAGCGCGGAAACGGCCATCGCGAGCGTGATCCAGACGGCAGCCGCGGGACCGACGGCGCGTACTACCACGTCCGAAGCGACGTGCGCGGAACTGGCGACGCTTGCGAAGGGCAGGACGCGGAAGCAGGCTGCGCTGAAGAGCAGATAGATCACGGCCACCAGAGCGACGCCACCGACCAGGGCACGTGGAATATTGCGGTCCGGCTCTTTTACTTCGGAGCCGACCAGGTTCAGATCCTCCCAGCCATCGTAAGCCCAGAGAGCCGCCGCGAGCGCCGCCAAAAATGCGCCGAGCAATCCCGAGCCGGCTGTTGCCGTTGGCCAGATGGGATTCGCTTGCCCCGCGAGTCCCGAGGGAAGCACGAATGCCACGCCAATCACGATCAGCACGCTGAGCAGTTTGATTGCGGTGAGGAAGACCTGCACGCCGCCACCCAGGCGTACGCCGAGATAGTTGACTCCGGTCATGAGCACCAGCCAAAAGACCGCCAGTGGCTGCGCCCATGTGAAGACAAAGTCGTAAGGTTTCAGCCAACCGGTTAACCCGGGAAAGGCGATGTGCCAGGTGAAGATTGGCGTGGCAACGACGGGTAGAAAAAAACCGAGGAAGCGCATCAATCCCGCGGCGATGGAAGCGGCCGAGGACGGGCGGCCTACGATCGAGTGCATCCAGCCAAAGAGGAATCCCCAAACCGGACCGAAGCCCCGACGGAGATAGGCGTATTCCCCGCCAGCTTCGGGAATGGCGGCGCCAAGCTCGGCGAAACTCAACGCGCCGAAGAGGGAAAGGATTGCACCGACGATCCATGCCGCGAAAACCACGGACACACTGCGCCCCTCGCTGGCCATTTCCGCGGGCTTCAGAAAAATTCCCGTGCCGATCATTGTGCCGACTACGATGGCCGCGGAAGCCCACGGACCCAGTCCGCGAACAAGTTCCAGGCGCTTTTCGGTCATAGTCCTCCGGGGCGTGCGTGGATGAAGAGTGTAGCCCAACCGGCGAAAGATTCACTCAGGAGTTCGAGGCGGTTGTGAAAAGGCGCGGCTGGCTAAAGCGCCGAGCGCAAACGTAACGCACGATCCGATCAGGGCGTACCAGGTGAAGGCGATTGGCGTGAAACCGAGCACCAGAAGGACGGATGCGAGGCCAGCGAACATGCCAATCATGGAACCGGCCGCGTTGGCCCGCGAATCGAACGTGGCCAACAAGAAAAGGCCGAGCAGGCTGCCAAAGGGCAGCGAGGCGACGGTGAGCCCGGCTTCGAGGAGATGGCTCCAGGGCAATAGCCCGAAGACGATCAGCACCGCGCCCCAGACGAGCGTCACCCGCCGGGACAATCGCAGAAACGCTGCGGGATCGTTCTCCTTGCCGCGCAGCCGCGCGAAATCCACCACGCTGGAGGCCGCGAGGGAATTGAGCGAGCCGCTGGCGTTGGACATGGCGATCGCAAGGATCGAGGCGAGAAGGACACCGGCGAGGCCGCCGGGCATTTCGCGCACGAGGAACGCGGGCAGGATGCTGTCGGCACGATCGGCAGGTCCGAGCAGGGGAGAGTGTTGCGCGAAGACGAAGAGGAGAACGCCAACGAGCAGAAACAGCGCGAACTGGAACAGGACGATGAAACCGCTGGCGATGAGCGCCTTGCGGCTGTCCTCCTGGTTACGGGCCGCCAGCAGGCGCTGCACGATGGTCTGGTCCGTTCCGTGGCTCGCCATGGTGAGAAATGCGCCGCCGATCACGCCGGACCAGAACGTGTATTTCGTAGCCAGATTCCATCTGAAGTTGAGGATTTGCAGTTTGTGACCGTGCGCCGCTGCTACTTGCACGACTTCCGACCAACCACCGGGAATGCGGTGGAGGAGGATGCCGAACGTGAGCAGGCTGCCGAGTAGATAGAGCAGAAACTGAGCGACATCGGTCCAGATGACCGCTTTCATGCCGCCTTCGAAGGTGTACAGAATCGTAAGGGCGATGACGATGAAGACCGCGAGGCGCTGCGAAGTGCCGAGCGCCACGCTGACGACCAAGGCGATCGCCGCGACTCGCACGCCCTCGGCCAAGGTGCGCGTTCCGAGAAATGTGACCGCGGCGACTGAGCGCATGCGCGGGCCGAAGCGCTTTTCGATCACCGCGTAGGCAGTAAGAAATTCTCCGCGAAAAAATCCCGGCAACAGTGTGAAACTGATCACGAAGCGTCCGGCAACGTAGCCAAGCACCAGCTGGAGAAACGTCATGTTGCCGCCATAGGCGAGGGCGGGCGTGCCGATAATGGTCAGCGTGGAGGTTTCGGTGGCGACGATGGAAAGGGCCAGCGCCCACCAGGGCGCCGTGCGCCCGCCAAGGAAGTAGTCGCGGACATCGCGTTGTTTTCCGCGGAAATGGACACCCAGCGCGGTGACGCCCAATAGATAGAAAATGACGATCGCCAGGTCGAGGAGGTGAATGTGCATTGTGCAGGCTTCAACGGCGGGCGGCCGCGCGAAGCGTGTCGAGAATAGTGGCTGCTGGTGGGTGCGTCAATGAAGCATTCGCGGATGCACGAAGAGTAGGCACGCTTTCAGCACGGGGTTCGCCTCCGGCGCGCCGGAGACGGGCGGCTCGCGTATGCTTTTGCTATGCGCTATGTTTTGGGATTGGACGGCGGCGGGACAAAGACCGAGTGTGTCTTGCTGGGCGAGGACGGCCGCATCATCGTGGAGAGCCGCGGCGGCCCGGCGAATCCCAATCGGGTTGGCTTTGCGGGAGCAGCAGCGGCGGTGCGGGACGCGGCGGCAGCGGCGATGCGCACTGCGGGCGTTTCCGCCGATCAGGTGCGTGCGCTATGTGCCGGCCTCGCGGGCGCGGCGAATCCGGACTCCGCGCAAAAAATGAAGCGGTTGCTGGAGGAAGAATTTCCGGGGATTGCGATTCGCATCTGCACGGATCTGGATTTGACACTGAAGGCCGTAGGGGAAGGAGCCGCGATTGTCTTGATCGCCGGAACGGGATCGGGCGCGGTGGGGCGGGACGCGCACGGCCAGATGGCGCGTGTGGGCGGCTATGGCTATCTGCTCGGCGACGAAGGCAGCGCGCACCACGTCGGGCAGCGGGCGATGAATGCCGCGCTACGACATTTCGAGCGGACGGGGCTCGACACTCCGCTGGGCAAGCGGATTCTGGCGGAAACCGGCGAGCCGAGTTGGGCGGAGCTGCAAGCGCGCGTGAATGCGGCGCCCGACGATGTTTTTCCGCGATTGTTCCCCGTGGTGGTGCAGGCCGAGGCATCGGGCGATGCCGCCGCGCGCCGCCTGCTGGAAGAGTGTGCCGCCGCTCTTGGGGAGTTGGTGAAGGACTTGGTCGAGCGGTTACAGTTGCAGACGCAGAGGTTCCTGCTGGCGAGGACCGGGGGCATGATCGGGCGGTCCCGGTATCTGGATGAGCGCCTGAATGAGCATTTGCGGAAAGTTGCACCCTTTGGGCAATTCGCGGAATTGACGATGCATCCGGCGGAAGCAGCGGCGCGAATGGCCGTGGAGTTGGCGGTTCGGGCGTGAGGGAAATTACGTGGGTATGATTGAGCAGCAGCGGGAGCGGGCGCGCGTCGCGAACGGGGAAGAGCTGAAGTCGTTTCTTTACCATCCGTCGGCTGACGTGCTGCTGGCCCTGCTGGAAAATCCCGCGTTGGATGAAACTTCGCTCGGCCTGCTGCTTGCGCGCAAAGATTTGCCCGGCGAGGTGCTGGAAGGCATCGCGGCGAGCAAGGCATTTCTGAAGAGCTATGCGGTGAAGAAAGCGCTGGTGTTTCACCCGCGCGCGCCCCGGTTGGTGGGGTTGCGACTGTTGCGCGATCTGTATCTGATGGACCTGGTGCAATATGCCTTGTCGCCGGCGACCTCGACGGAACTGAAGCGTCACGCGGAGGAATACGTCATCGCCAGAATGCCCCAATTGGCATTGGGGCCGCGTATCACGCTGGCGCGGCGCGGGCCGGCGCGCGTGGCCGGCGCGCTGATGGCCACGGGCCATGCGCAGGTGCTGGAGATTGCGCTGGAGAATCCGCGGCTTACCGAAGCGCAGGTGCTGAGGGTTTTATGGCGGGAGAAATTGCCGCAGGCGGTGGTGCTGGCGGTGGCCAATCACCGGAAATGGTCGCAATACTACAACGTGCGCCTGGCCATGGTGCGCAACGCGGCGACGCCGCTTTCACTGGTGCTGGGATACCTGCCGGAACTGACGGTAATGGATTTGCAGGAGCTTGCTGCGCCTGGGGTGGTATCGGAAAACCTTCGCAAATATTTGCTGGCAGAGGTGCACCGGCGGAGGCAAGCGTCCAAGAAGGCGGCTGGTGAAGAAACGTTGGCTGAGCCGGAACAGTCACTTGCGCAGCCGAAGGATCAGGAAGGCGCCGAAGAAGAATAGGACGGCGGAAAAGGAGAATGCCGCGCGGGCTGAGATCGAAGACCACAGAAGTCCCACGACCATGCTGGAGAGAAAATCGCCGACGGCGTTCACCGCGGCGAGCGTTCCAAAGGCCATGCCGTGCTGCTCGCGGGGAACCAGTTCCGCCGCCAACGAATCCTCCAGAGCTTCCTCAGTACCGACGTAGATTCCCGCAAGAACAAACAAACCGCCCAGTAGCCAGAGCGAGGCGGGAGTGGTAGTCAGGAAAATTGCCGTCACACCGGCCAGCGCATAGCCAGCCGCCAGAATGGCCTTGCGATGCGGCACATGATCGCTGAGCCAGCCGCTCACGTAGGCCGATCCCGCGTAGAAGACGTTGTGGAGAGTATAGAGTCCGACAGCGAGGCTTGCCGCAACGGCCACGCCATGGGCGGGAGTCAGCATGCGCGCGGCGTACAAAATCAGCAGCGTGTGCGAAAAATCGCCGGAGCCGAAGACGCCCACTCCAAAGAGAAGCTGGCGAAAACCGCCAGGCAGGCTGCGCAGCCCATGAAAAAAGGATAGCTTTTTTCGTGACTCCAGCGGACGCTCGCGCACGAGGGCCCAGAAACAAAATACGGCGACCATGCCGGGGAGAAGGGTCCAGAGAAAGACGGCACGGTAATTGTGGTGGGTGACATTCAGTAGCCACAGGGCAGTGAGCGGGCCAGCGATAGCCCCGACCGTGTCCATCAAGCGCTCGAAACCAAACGCGCGGCCATAGGCTTCAGGGGAGACGTCGGCGGCCAGCAATGCTTTCTTTGCCGGCGAACGCACGCCGCGGCCGAGCCAGGCGGCAGCGCGTCCAAAGAGAACGTGATAGGCGTGCGCGGCGAACGCAAAAGAGGAGGTGGCCAGCGCGGTGAACGCATAGCCGAACACCGCCAGAGGCTTGCGCTTTTTCAAACGGTCGGTGTAATGGCCGGCGCCGAGCTTGGCAAAGCTGGAGAGCCCGTCAGCGATGCCTTCAATGGCACCCAGCCACGCCGGGCCCGCGCCGATAGTGGCGAGGAACGCGGGGAGAATGGCCGTGGCGATTTCGTGGCTCCAGTCGCTGAACAGGCTGGTGATGCCGACGCCGAGGACGGTGCGGTTGAGCCAACGAGGCGAGGAGTGTGGAGCAGGGGCAGGCTCGGGAGTCACGCGGGTTAGTGTATCGTTTGCGGCCCGCAAGGAGAAACGGCAGCGAGTGCCGACGAGTCTCTTTGCGGCCAGACTTGAGCCGAGCGGAACGGCTGAGATCCTTCGCTTTGGATGACAAATTTCCAGGCAGGCAGAAACGAAAAGCGAGCACCGGCCGCTCACGGCAAAAGAATCGGGTTTCAGCGTTTGGCTGGGCGATAGAGGATTACACGGACTTTTTCGAGCGTGATCAGGCCACCGTCCACCATTTCATCCAGGCGGGGCAGGAGCTGATCAATGCGCTCCTGGGTTTCGACAATCTCCAGAATGATGGGCAGGTCCTGCGAAAGCCGCAGCAGCTTATCCGTGTGATAGACGCTGGAGGAGCCGAATCCCGCAACGCCGCGGAGCACGGTGACGCCGCTGCAGCCATCCTTGCGCAGCATTTCGACGATGACTTCGTAAAGCGGGCGGCCGTGCCATTTATCGGATTCCCCGATGTGAATGCGCATCAGCGTGCGTTCGCCTTCGAATTTTTGGTGGGTCATGGCGCGCTCCTAGAGCTGGTTCGCCAGTCGGATGCCGGCGACCGAGAGAAGTAAGCCAATCAAGACACTAATGACCACATACATGGAGGCGCGAAGCCATTCGCCGGATTCCAGCATTTTTGCCGTCTCCCAACCGAAACTGGAGAAGGTAGTGAAGCCCCCGAAAAACCCGACGGCAATAGCCATGCGCCATTCCGGAGGGACGATGATTCGATTCAGAAGCAGCTGGCCGATGAGGCCAAGGAAAAAACATCCCAGGAGGTTCACGAGCAGGGTGCCGTAGGGAAACACGCTGTTCATCTTGACCTGCACGAATCCCTGCATGCCGTACCGCGTGAGCGTTCCCACCGCGCCGAACGCTCCAATCAGCAATAAACGCAAAGTCTCTCCGATCCGGCCGCAAACCGCGCGCAGAAGAAAAAACTCCTGGTGCCGCGAGGCAGCCAGGAGTCATCAGCCACGGCGGGTACAGCCGGGGCGGTTATGGCGAACTCCATCGCCGTAGAAGCTGACGCCAGTCTAGCGTTTGTGGCGTGGAATCCGCAAGCTGTTGGTGGCCACGCGTGCTTTGAGCGTCCGTCCGCTAAGCGCGGTTCAGAACATGCTCGATCGACTGCGCGACGTCGGCGGGGACCCAGTCGTTGCCGGAGAACCACTGGACGACCTTGCCGTCGGGACCGATCAGGGTGGTGCTGAGCGAATGGACAATTTGGGCCTGCTTGGGTTCGTAGACCAGGCCAAAGAATTGGGCGATGTCCGGCAAATCCTTTTTGGAGGGCGCGGCGAATTCCCAGACGAAGGGCTTTTCGCCGGACGTGAGTTTTTTGTAAATCGAGGCGTAGTGTTTCAGCACCGGGGGAGTGTCGTGTTGGGGGTCGAAGCTGATGCTGAGGAAGACGACGCGCTGAGTCGCATCGGGAGTGGAGGCCAGGATTTTTTGTACGGCGCGGAAGTTTTCGTTCATGCGCGGGCAGAAGTCCGGAAGCGGACAACGGGTGTAAATGAAGGTCACGAGCAGGGTTTTCCCGTGGAAATTGTGGAAGTGGAGGAGTTTTCCGTCCTGATTGACCAGGGCGAAATCGGGAACGTCATCCCCGGCCTCGGGGGCGCGTTGCGTGGTGCCGGGGGCGAGCTTCCCATCGCCTTTCTTGACGAGGACGATTTTCTCCAGCTTGGCATTATTCTCGGAAACGACGAGGTCGGCGGAAATCGTGTCCCCGGGTTGCAGCGTCTCGATTTGTTTGGGTTCGGCGACCTCGTACGTCATGGTCATGGCCGGCATGAGGCCCGGGATATCGCCATGTTTGACGATGATGAGTCCCTTGTTGGCATCCGCGGAGATTACCAGGGCTTGAATCGGATAGTGTTTAACAGGCTTTGACTGGCAGCCTACGACGAGGCTACAGCCAATCACGACGAGAACAGCAAACAATTGCTTCATGACGCTCCTTAGTAGTTAAAACGGTACCGCAGCTGAGCATAGATCACGCGCGGGTTCAGGTAATGAGTGCCCCCGAAGGTGAAGCTGTTATCCAGGAGCACGCGCCGGTTGGCCACGTTTAGGGCGGTAACGCCGAACGAGAAGCGTTCGCCGAAGTTTTTGCCCAGCGACAGGTCAAAGGTGGTGTGCGGCTGGAGGTGGGTGCCCGGAATGGAATCGTCGCCATTGGTGAAGCCAGAGCCGTAGTAGACGTCCGTGGAAGCGTAACTTCGCCAAGGCAAAGTGACCTGGCCGCCGACGTGGAGCGTGTTGCGCTGGTCGTGATCAAGGAGACCGTAGCCGTCGCCGAAGGAAAAGTCGGTGAGGCCGCCGTTGATATCGCCATAGCCGAGGGCGAGCTGGTTGGAATACGTCAGATAGAACTGGGCGCGGTTGTGGATGCGCGGGGAACGGAGCGTGAGCTCCCAGGCGTTGATGCGGGCGCCCTGGATGGTGACGGGGAAAAAGAGGTTGGAGTTGTTGAAATTGTTGTGATCGAAAAAGTTCTTCGCGCGCGTCAGGAAGGTGTCGGCGTCGATCGTCCAGCCCCAGAGAGGGATGGTGACGCCGTACTGGTGTTCTTCGTCGCGCTCGCCGTGGAGCGGGATGAACCCGAGGTCCTGGTTGTTCGCGGCGTCGAGCAACGGGCCAGAAATCGTCAGCAACGGGGGCGCCTGGTAGAAATGGCCGTAGAAGGCGCGGAGTACCCAGTTGAGTTTGGGGATGCGCAGGGAGGCACCAACGCGAGGACTGGTGGCATTCTCCACCACGCCGCCGGAAAAGTGCGTCTGGCGGAGGCCGCCGCTCAACGAAATCCACTTTGTGAGTTGGATCTGATCTTCGACGTAGATTGCCGCGAGGCCGCCGTTGGGGCTTGAGGTGACAGGAGGGACAACATTCTCGCAGTCGCCCGGAGAATTGCAGACCAGGCCGAAGGTCTGGCTGCTTTGCTGCGCGAAACCGTAGACGCCTGCGCGGAGATTATTGATGCCCGCGATCCACGAAATGTTGGCTTCTCCACCTTCGTAGTTCGAAGTCAAGTCTTGCGTGGCCGAACTGGGGATGTCGAAGGGACTGCTCTCGTAGTCCACGTCGTTGTAGTGATAGAAAGGAGAGACGCTGAGAACGAGGCCCGGACTGAACGTGTGCAGCCAGGTGGCCATTACGAAGCCGTCGCGTTCCTTGTTGCTGTCGCTGAGGAACGTACCGGGGTCGATGTTCGGATCGTTGGGATCGAACGGAACCTGGTAATAGTCCTGCCGGAGCTGGGCCACGAATCGCAACTGGTTTTTCGCGTCAACGTTATACGTCAGCGAAGTAAAGCCGCCGTAGCCGTTCGCCTGGTCGTGAATCACGGCGGCGGTCGGCGTTTGTAAGCCGAGATCGGTGCGGTTGCCGTTGAGGCTGGCGTAGTAGGCGAAGCGGTTGGTGTGTCCCCCGAAATTGAGCTGATCGTCGGTTTGGTAGAAATTCCCGGCGGTAACCACAAGCTCGGCTTCATTGTTGCGTTCGAAGCCGGTTCGCGGCGAGACGTTGAAGACGCCATAGGTGCGGTCGCCATAGTCGGCCGCGTAGCTTCCGCGCAGGACCTCCAGCGTATTGATGTCGTTCGGATTGATCTGCGGGCCCAGGTTGCTGGCGATATTGGTGTTGGGAATCGAGACGCCGTCGATCAGCCAGCTTGTCTGGTGTCCACCGCGAATGTGGAGCTGGTCGTGGGTGACGTAGGAGCCGGGCACATAGTTCGTGATCATGGACAGGCTGTTAGCGAGCGAGGCGCCGGGCGTGTTGGCAATCTCCTGGCGGCTCACAAGGGTGGTAGGAGTGACGGATTCCGTTTGCGCCGGGGCCGCTTCGGAAGTAACGGTGATGGTTTCCGCGGACTTCCCGACCGGCAGCTCGAAATGCAAAATCGGCGCGGCTCCCGAAAGGACGGAGAGCGTGTCTTCACGGGCCGCGAATCCTGACTTCGTGACGGTGATGGTGTATTGGCCCACGGGGATGGAATCGAAGTGAAATTCCCCGTTATTGTCCGTCTTTGCGTCTTGGGTGAACTGCGAATCGACAGCTCTGAGAACCACATCCGCGCCGGGAATCGGGCGGTGCTGCGGATCGTGGACGATTCCGCGCACCGTGGCGAAGACGGTGGCAAACAGCATACCCGCGGTAACGAGGGCAATGCCGATGCAAACAGCGATGCGTCGTGACATGAACTCTTCTCCTGGAGTGTGCGTAGTTAGGCGGCCGTAGCCGCGCGGGAGCGAGAGCGCTCACAGGGGTTTCTTGAGACGAACGAGATTTTTCTAGAGGCTAGCGGAAAGAGTGCGAGGAGGGGGAGATACAGGCTGCAGCGCGCAAACTTCCATGGAAGGACCCGGCCGGATGCCGGGGCGTTCCGCGAGCGGATGCGTCAACAGAGTCGCAGGTTTCGGCAGGACAAAATGAATCGTTCCGGTCAGCACCGGAGTTTCGGGATGGCAGCAGGCCATGTCGCATCGCATGCCGGCGTTCTGGCCCTGCGCCTGGCAGGTTCGGGTTGCGGGGGTTTTCTGTGCGCTGGATTCGCGGTTACTCTCGCCCTGCCCGCGGCCGTGTGCAGGGCACATGCCCCCCGCACAACATGCCATAGAGGAAGATTGTGAAGCCGCGGCCCAAGCCGGCGCCCAGAGCAAAAATAGCGCAAATAGGCAGACACCCGCCCTCCACTTTTCTCCTGGAGCGTTGGAACGTGGAGGTCTGCGCTTCATTGTGCTGAAGTGACAGAATACCGCACGTCTCGGAGAACACAAAGGCGCAAAAGCGGGAAGGCGTCCGGCGGAGGCCACGGGCTCCTTGACACCTGGGGTAGGCACGTCACAGACTCATCGTATGGCCCACATTTACATGCGATTTGATTTTGGCAAGGACGAAGAGAAGGCCCAGGCGGCGCGCCACAAGCTGGAAACCTGGAAGCAGGCGTTTCGCCTGGACAAGAAGCTGCTCTACAAGCTGGCCAGAACCACGGATGGCACGGCGGCTCCGGAGCCGGTTGCGGCGGGCTCCGAGAAGCCGAGGGGGAAAGCCAAGGGTAAGGCCAACGAGGAACCGGACGCCGCCACACCGGCCGAGGACGTCAAGATTTTGTTGCGACTGGCTTTTTCCAGCCACGAAAAACTCTCCGAGCAACGCTGGCTGCAGCGCATACCTGCCGAAGAACCGTTCCAGGCCGCCTCGCCGGAGGTGGTGAAGCCTGGCGACGCGCAATTTCCCGAAATCGAGAAACGATTCGACGAACTGGACTGACGCCGCGGCCGCTTGCCAGTGGAGCGTCAGCGTATCGAATTGGGTGCCCCGGTTTTCAACAACTACTCGGACGTCCTATTGGGCACTCCCAAGCGGTGTTCGGTATAATGGATTTCGGCAGGGAATTCCTCATTCCAACGCGAGGCACACTGCATGGCGGTTCAAACGCGCGTCAAAGCAGCCAAGTTGGAAACACCCAAATATCAGGGGCTCGATCGCGAAACACTTATCCATCTCTACCGCACGATGTACCTCTCCCGGCGGCTGGATGACCGGGAGATTCAACTCAAACGGCAAAACAAAATTTTCTTCCAGATTTCCAGCGCCGGCCATGAAGCGGTTTCCGCCGCGGCCGGCTTGCTTCTTCGTCCGGGCATTGACTGGCTTTACCCCTATTATCGCGACCGCGCGCTATGCCTGATGGTGGGCGTGACGCCGTTGGACACCCTGCTGCAGGCGGTCGGCGCGGAGGCCGATCCCAGCTCCGGCGGGCGCCAGATGCCCTCCCACTGGGGGCATCACAAACTGAATATTGTGAGCAAATCTTCCTGTACGGGAACACAGTTTGTGCAGGCGGTGGGCGCGGCGGAAGCGACACTTTATTACGGCCATCATCCCAGGGCGCTCGCGCAGGCGCAAAAAGCGCCGCTGGGAGATGGTCTGGATCACCATGCCGAGGAGATTGTCTACGTATCTTCCGGAGATGGCGCTACGAGCGAAGGCGAATTCTGGGAATCGCTGAATGCCGCTTGTGCGAATAGGCTACCACTCTTTTATTTGATCGAAGACAACGGCTATGCGATTTCCGTTCCCATCGAAGTGCAGACTGCCGGAGGGAGCATTTCGAAGCTGGTGAGAGGCTTCCCGGGGCTGCACATCGCGCAATGCGACGGCACCGATCCGTTGGAGAGTTACGCCGTCTGCAAAGAAGCGATCCAGTATGTGCGGGATCGCCGAGGCCCCGCGTTGGTGCACGCGCACGTGACGAGGCCGTATTCACACTCCCTCTCCGACGACGAAAAGCTTTACAAAACACACGAGGAGCGGGAGCACGAGGCGCAGCGCGATCCACTTTCGAAGTTTGCATTGTTTCTGATCCGCGAAGGATTGATGGATCAGAAGGAGATCGAGACGCTTGAGGCCGACGTGGATCGCGAAGTGCGCGAAGCCGCCGACCAGGCGCTGGCCGCCGAGCCGCCGCGGGTCTCCTCCATTTATGCGAACGTCTATTCGCCGGACATTGATCCCACCTCCGCGGCCTTTGCGGCGGAGCCGAAATTCCACGGCGGCCCGAAGACGATGGTCGAAATGGTGGCGGCTACGCTGCACGACGAGATGGCGCGCGACGATCGGATCACGGTTTTCGGCGAAGACGTGGCCGACGCCAGCCGCGAAGAAACTCTGAAGGACGTGAAAGGGAAGGGCGGGGTTTTCAAGGCGACCGCGGGCTTGCAACGCAAGTATGGCTCGGATCGCGTGTTCAATACGCCGTTGGCGGAGGCGGCGATCGTCGGCCGCGCGATCGGCATGGCCACCCGGGGATTGAAACCCGTGGCCGAAATTCAGTTCTTCGACTACATCTGGCCGGCCATGATGCAGATTCGCGACGAACTGTGCGTGATGCGCTGGCGCTCCAACGGACATTTCAAGAGCCCAGCGGTTCTGCGCGTGGCCATCGGCGGCTACCTGACGGGCGGCGCGGTTTATCACAGCCAGAGCGGCGAATCGATATTCACGCATTGCCCCGGCCTGCGCGTGGTGATGCCTTCCACAGCGCTGGACGTGGCTGGATTATTGCGAACTGCAATCCGCTGCGACGACCCAGTGATGTTCCTGGAACACAAACATCTTTATCGCCAGCCGTACAATCGTTCCGAGTATCCCGGTCCGGACTTCACGATTCCTTTTGGCAAGGCGCGCGTGGTGCGGGAAGGATCGCAGGCCAGCATCATCACCTATGGAGCCGTGGTGCACCGCGCGGAGGTTGCGGCAGCGGCGCTCGAGCGCAGCGGAGTATCCGTGGAAATCATCGATTTGCGCTCGCTTTCGCCGTACGATTGGGAAGCGATTGCCGCCACGGTGCGCAAGACGCACCGGGTAATTGTCGCGTATGAGGACATGCTCAGCTGGGGCTACGGCGCGGAGATTGCCGCCCGCATCGCGGAGGAGCTGTTTGAGGAGCTTGACGCGCCGGTGAAGCGGGTCGCGGCCACGGACACTTTCTGCGGATACCATCCCCAGCTGGAAGACATGATCCTGCCTCAGACGGACAATATTACCGACGCGGTGAATCAGATCCTCGAGTACTAGGCCTGTTCTGGGTACTCGGAAACTTTCTTGGTCTCATCCTCGTATCATTGATTAGAATGCCAAGATAGACCTCTCTGTGGGGGTGACCCATGCTTTGCCCAAAATGTTCGAAGGAGCTCGCCGACGGATCGAAGTTCTGCTACAACTGCGGCGCGCCGCTTGCTGGACAAACCGCTGCTTCCGCTCCTGCGGCTCCCAAGCGCCTGATGCGTTCCAGCCGCGACAAGAAAATCGGCGGCGTCTGCGCCGGACTTGCGGATTATTTTGATCTTGATCCGACGATCGTGCGAGTAGTCTGGTTGCTGGCGATCTTTTTTGCAGGAACCGGGTTCCTGGTTTACCTCGTATTGTGGATTGCGCTGCCGCTGGCTCCGATCACCGGCGCGATCACGACGGCGCCCGGCGCACCGGCGCAAATTTGAGGGTGGTAGCGCCGCCATCTTGGCGGCTAGCGTGCTTGCCGGCAAGGATTCCGGCGCGGCCAAATTGGGCAGGACGACTCAATCGCGGGTGCTTTTGGTGGCGCGTCGCATGGTGGAGCCTTCGCCAAATACAAGATGGTCGACCGAGAGGACTCCGGCCCCGATTGTGGCCAGGGCGGAGCAAGCCGCGCCCAGCGCCAGCTCGAATTGGTAATCGTTCACCGCCATCACTCCGTGGACGAGCTTTACTCTCGCGATCACGATCGCCATTTCGAGGGCCAACAGCAATGCCACAGGCCTCGTGAAGAGGCCGACGGCCAGAAGGGCCGCGCCCAGGCATTCGAGGATGCCCGCCAAACCCACAAAGTAGCTGGGAAAGCCATGCTGGATGAAGAACTGGTGCATCTGCGCGTCCGCGCGGACCAGCTTCGGGTAGCCGTGGTAGACGAAGATCAGCGCCAACGCCAACCGCAACACCAAAATCCCCAGCGGCTGAAACGCATTCAAGAATTTCATCAGTCCCCCCGCCGGCAAATCGCCGCTTGCCGGGGACGATTCTACAGGTTCTTTGCCGCCAAGTGTCATCTCTGCGCCCAAGGGTTTCGGTTACAATCTTAGTGACGACGATAGATGGAAATGAATCCTGTTGACGGCACCGGCAAAGTGAAGCGGGCGGGCGACGCGTCTGGAGACGGCGTGCCTTGCATCTTTATTGAGGCCACCATCGGGGATTGCGCATGAAGCGCAAACTGCTGGTGGCGGTCCCGCTGCTCTGCGTGGTGGGATTGCTGGCCTGGTATTTTCGGCCCAAGCACGAAACGCTCGGGGAAGCGTATGTCAGCGAGCGAAGTGTCACGTTGTGGAGCAGTGTCGCGCAGGTCCGTGAGCAGTTGGGTGTTCTGCTTTACGGCGACCACGTAGACGTGCTTTCCCGCCGCAACGAAAACGTGAAGGTGCGGACCGCGTCGGGCGTAGTTGGCTGGGTGGACGGCCGTTACCTGATGGAGCCGCAGTTATGGCAGCGAAGCGCGAAGATATTGAAGCAGGCTGAGGGGATACCGGTTCAGGCGCGAGGGAGAACGAAAGTCCCTACGAACCTGCGCGTGGGCCCAGGCCGGACCGAACCGCGGCTGTACCAGTTCACGCGCAACACGCCCGTGGAGGTAGTTGGTCGCGCGGTTGCCGACTGGGTGCAGGTCTCAGACGAGAAGGATTCGGATGAGGAGCCGGTGGAGACGAAAAAAGAGGACTGGTTTCTGGTGCTGGCGACGGCGACACGTCCTCCAGGAGAGGGCGTGGTGCGCAACTCCGCGATCACCACAACGACGCAGCCCGGGGATCAAACAATTCCCATCGCCGGCTGGGTGGTGGCGCGATTTGTAGCGCTCGACCTGCCGGACGCGGTGATCCAGGAAACCGAGTCCGCCAACATCCGCCCGATGGCGTGGTTCGAACTGAATCGCGTTACAGATGACCAGGGCGATCACCCGCAGTACCTTGTGGCGGGTGCCAAAGGTCCCGAAGGCTCCGCTTGCGATTTTACGACGCTGCGTGTTTATACGTGGAACACGCGCAGGTCCCGCTATGAGACTGCGTTTATTGACAACAATCTGTGCGGCGCGTTTCCCATTCGGACGGCCAAGGACGCAAAGGGCCAACCGGAATTCCTTTTCCATACCAAGGGCGACTACGAGGAGCGCACCTACCGCCTGATCCAGACGGTGGTGCGGCGCGTGAAGGAAGAGAAGCCTGTTGGCGCGCGTCCTTCCGAAAAATCCAAGGGCAATCCCACGCCTGCAACGAAATGAACGCGCGAATTCTCAGCCGGGTGTTTGCCACGTTCGCTCTGGGGGGTGCGTTTGTCCCGCTCTTTGCGCTCTGCCCATTGGGAGCTTCTTCCGCGAAGCGTGAGGGACCGGAGGCAGAAGAGCGCTTTTTTCCTCTCGAACAGGGGAGCACGTGGGTCTATCGCGGCACGGTACGATGGTTCGACCCGGAAAAACAGCAGCCGTCGAGCGAAGACGTATCCATCATCACCAAGGTGGAGCGCGTTTACCAGAAGCCGGAGTTTGCGATGGCGGTTCTTTCGGGCTTCCCGGCGGACCTCGATTGGTCTACCGGCCAGGTGGAGCCGAAGCCTTCTCTTCTGATTGAAACGCAGAAGCACGAGATTTTTCTCGATGCGCTTCCGCCGGATTTTGACTATTCCAAATTAGAGAAGGACGCCAGCACACTAGACAAGTTTCTCTCCGCCGACAACCTGATGTTTCGCTGGCCCCTGGAGAAAGGCATGAAGTTCGGCGACGCCGAAAGCGTGAAGCGCGACGACAATCACTACTGTTGGGTGGTCGCCGGGCGTAAGACGAAGAACCTTGGCGCTATCAAGGGGCTTCCTTCTCGCGAGGCGGATGTCTTCCTGCTGCGTTTCGACACGAATCCGGACGATACCAGCATCGAACTCGCCAAAGGCGTGGGCATTCTGCAGTACGAATATCATCACCACGGAACGGTCGCTGACACAGAACTCGCGCTGGTGGAATTCCATAAGGGTCCGGCGGCCTGCCAGCGGGCGCGGACCGGCCAATGACACTGCACATCAATGAAGCGGAAGTCCGCCAGTTGCTGACGATGCCGATGGCCATCGACGCGGTGGAGGAAATTTCGCGCAAACAAGCAGCGGGCCAGGTTATCGTGCACCCGCGCAAGCGATTCGAACTGCCTTCCGGCGGTGGATTTTTCCATTACATGGCTGCCATGGACACCGAGGCAGGCTTCATCGCCATGAAGCAGTACACGTACGTGAAAGGGGTCTTGCGATTTCTTGTGCCCCTGTACGAGATTTCGACCGGAGCATTGCTCGCGCTAATCGAGGCCGACTTTATGGGGCAACAGCGCACGGGCGCCGCGTCGGGCGTGGCGACAAAGTTTCTGGCGCGCCAAGATGCACATATCGCGGCGATTATCGGCACCGGGGGGCAGGCAGAAACGCAGCTCGAAGCGATTTCTTTGGTGCGGAAGCTCGATGAAGTGCGCGTCTATGGGCGCGACCCGCAGCGCCGCGAGGCGTTCTGCAAGCAGCTTTCCGGGCAGCTTGGCATCCTGGTACGAGCGGCGGGGTCCGGAAGTGACGCGGTGCGCGGGGCCGATATTGTCGGCACGGCTACCACGTCCTCCAAACCGGTTCTGGAGGGCCGCGATGTTGCCGAAGGAGCCCACATCAACGCGATTGGAGCGAATCACGCCCACAAACGCGAACTGGATGATGTTGCAATTTTGCGAGCCTCTCTTATTTTTGTGGATTCGCTCGCGCAATCCCGGCAGGAAGCTGGAGATCTGATTATCCCTTTCGCCGGCCATCCGGAAAAGTGGGATGCGGTTCACGAACTGGATCAACTCGTCGCGGGCCAAGCTTTCGGACGCACTTCGCAGAAGCAAATTACACTGTTTAAATCGAACGGCATCGCCTCGTGGGATCTCGCGGTGGCCGAGAAAGTGTATGCACTTGCCCAAGAGCGTGGCTTGGGCAGGGAGTTGCCCTTTTTTCAGCTGTAGGTCTGTCATGTCCGCCGATCAAAATCGAGGCTTGGCGAAATGTCAGCGGAGCCCAGAGAATTCTATGGCTTGACACCTTTGGGGCGGGGAGCTAGAGTTGTCGAACGAACGTTCGAGACCTCATGTCCACCTCGATTCCCATTCCCCGCGATTCCGAGGCGAAACTCAGGCACATCCTGCGCGTTTCCGCACAGATCTTCGCGGAGCACGGCTTCGAGGCCACTTCCATTCGCGATATCAGCAGGGCCACGGGCGTCTCGCTTTCCGGCCTCTACTACTATTTTGAGGGCAAGCAGCACCTTCTGTATCTCATTCAAAATGCAGCATTTTCTTACGTGGTGGATCACCTTATGCTGCGCTCGCAGGGCATGGCCGATCCGGTGGAACGCCTACACACCCTGGTTCTAAATCATATCGAGTACTTTCTCTCTCACCCCAACGAAATGAAGGTTCTGTCCCACGAGGAGGACGCTCTAGTCGAGCCTTATCGGGAGAAGATCCAGGTCATCAAGCGCCGCTATTACTCCATGGCGCGGGAAATCTTCGACGCGATTGCCGCCGAGGGCACGGCCCCGAGCATCAGTCCGCGCGTGGCTGTGCTGAGCCTGTTTGGGATGATGAACTGGCCGTACAAATGGCACAAACCGGATGTCGACCCCAACGCAGAGGAACTCACCACCGCTATCGCTGGCATCTTCCTCCACGGAGTGCTGCCCTCCAGCGCGGAGCCCCGCGCAGTGATTTCTGGAGTCGGGGCGCGGAACCAGGATTAGTTCGAACTTTGCGAAACGAATTTCTGACGAAGAGATTGGGAGACAATATGGCTACGACAACCAGCATGGGAACCAAAGAACTCGTGAAGTATCGCGTGGAGGAAGGATTGGCCATCTTCGAATTCGACGACGCGCCGGCCAATACCTACACCTATGAGATGATGTTGCAGCTTGACGCGGCGATCTTGAAGGCGCGGATGGATGAAAACGTCCATGTGCTGCTGTTGCGCGGGGCGGGAGAAAAATTCTTTTCCGCCGGCGCCAGCATCCCGATGCTGACGAAGGCCGACCCGCAGTTCAAATATTATTTCTGCCTGCACGCGAATGAGACGCTCTGCCGCCTCGAGCAAACTCCCAAGCTGGTGATTGCGGCACTGAACGGACACACGGTTGGCGGCGGACTGGAAATCGCGATGGCGTGCGACATCCGCATCGCCAAGAAAGAAGGCGGGAAAATCGGGCTGCCGGAAGTGAATCTCGGCGTGTTACCCGGCACGGGAGGCACGCAGCGATTTGTGCGCGCCGTCGGCCGCGCCCGCGCGCTCGAGCTTATGGCCACGGGGCGCACGTTCAGCTTCGAGGAAGCGCTCGAGATGGGACTCATTCACTACCTCTACGAGAAAGAGAATTTTTGGGACGACGTGATGGCCTATGCGAAACAGTTTTGCCCTCCGAACAAAGCTTCGCGCGCCGTTGGGCGAATCAAGCGTTCGGTCGTCACCGGCGCGGAGATCCCCTTTGCGGAGGCTCTGGGACTGGAGCGCGAGCTGCAGCAACTTCTTTTCACCAGTGAAGACGCGAAGGAAGGCCTTGCCGCTTACGTCGAAAAGCGCGCCGCCAACTTCAAAGGGAAGTAGAAGGGGAAGTACACTGATACCAGCCCGTTCGGGAAAGTGCCACTGGAATGAAAACGCTCCCTGACTATCTTCGCAAAGGCATGAAGCTGGTGATTGTGGGTTGTAACCCCACGGAATCCTCGGTGCGCGCGGGTCACTACTATTCAGGCCGCGGAAACCCGTTCTGGCCCTTACTGTACGACAGCGGCGTGGTTCCGGAGCCGTTCGATTATCCCGACGATCGCCGGATCATCGAGTTTGGAATTGGATTGACGGATCTCGTCAAACGGCCGACAAAGGTGATCGAGGAGCTGAAACGCGAGGATTTTGCCGAGGGGCGCTTCGTGCTTTCGAGAAAGCTCGAGGAGTACTTGCCGCGGGTGGTAGCTTTCAACGGAAAGATGGTTTACGAACAGTTCGCCCAGCGAAAATGCAAATATGGCTTGCAGAAAGAACTGCTCTACGGGGCGCGCGTGTACGTCCTGCCCACGACGATTGGGGCGAACTCGCGTGGCCGAGGCGAGCACATGAAGCACTTTCGAAGGCTCGCGGATCTCATCCGGGAAACGGAAAAATCGCGCGAAGCACAGCCTCGATGAATCGCAGTGCATCCAATCAAAGGGAGGCGGCATGAGCCACGGGATGCAAACGGCTTCGACCTCTTCTGTTCTGTTGGAGACGCGCCACGGTTCTATTGTCTCCCTGGTGATGAATCGCCCGGATCGCCTCAACGCGCTGAACGGTGAGCTTTCTACGGCCCTGAACGAAGCGCTGGTCCGCCTCGCGAATGAGGCTTCGGTTCATGTGCTGGTGTTGACCGGCGCGGGCCGAGCGTTTTGTGCGGGAGGCGATTTGGCCTCCATTGGCAAGGGCCGTGAAAAGGGCGACGCGACGGAGATTGCGCCGATCCTGCGTTCCGGAATGCAGGCCGTGCTAAACATTCGCACGATGCCGCAACCGGTAATTGCCGCCGTAAATGGCCCAGCTGCTGGCGCGGGCATGAATCTGGCGCTGGCGTGCGATATTCGCCTGGCGGTGGACGGATCCGTTTTCGGCCAGAATTTTGCAAAAGTCGGTCTGTATCCCGACTATGGCGGCACATACTTTCTGCCCCAGCTTGTGGGTCCCTCGATCGCCGCGGAAATGTTCTACACCGGGGACATGCTGGACGCCGCCGCCGCGCACCGGCTTGGCATCGTCAATCATCTGTTTCCCGCGGACCAGTTTGAGGCTTCCGTCGCGGCATTTGCGGGGAAGATCGCAGCGGGCCCGCAGGTCGCGATTCGCGCCGTCAAGCAGGAACTCTTTCATCGGGAGAAAGACGGCCTGGCTCTGGCACTGGAGCGCGAAGTCGAAGCGCAGCTCAAATGTTTCCACTCGCACGATTGCCTGGAGGGCATTCGTGCGTTCCTGGAAAAGCGTCCGCCGAAGTTTCAGGGCAGTTGATTTTCGGTTGTGCCTGTAAAGCTCGCATAAGGAGGCAAGCGCTCATGCCAGCAACCCGACTTTCCACTTTTGATGATTGGGTCGACCTTTTCCGCGTCTGGCAAAAAGACATCGGCGTGGACTATCCCGAAATCACCGAATACCAGTTCGAAGCAAAATTCGGGCCGACGCGCTCGAATGAAATCGAATTCGGGGCGTATAAGGGGCGCCCGAAGTGGGAAAGGGTTGTGAGCATTCCCGACCAGCGCATGCGCGACGCGCTGCTGAACCTGATTGTCTACCAGGGCGACACGGAGTTTGCCTCGGTCGAGCAGCAGCGACGGTTGTTCGAAACCGCGCCCAGCGAGCACGATCGCCAATCACTCTGTCGCGTCGTCACGGAGGAGATGCGCCATGGCTGGCAAATGTGCCATCTGCTGATGAATCACTTCGGCTATAGCGGCCGGGTGGAAGCGCAAAAGATGCTCGAGCGGCGCGCCTTCGACCAGAAACGTCTGCTGGGCGCGTTCAACCAGGACGTCAACAACTGGCTGGACTTTTTTGTCTACACGGATTTTGTCGACCGCGACGGCAAGTATCAGCTTACGATGCTCAGCTATTCTGGCTTCGCGCCGCTCGCGCAGTCCATGATCCCGATGCTCAAAGAGGAGTCTTTTCATTTGGGCACCGGGCAGGACGGGATCAAGCGCATCGTGAAAGCCGGCGTGATTCCCACGGCGGTTATTCAGAAATATGTGAACAAGTGGATTCCCGTGAGCCTGGATCTTTTCGGCGTGGACCGCTCGAGCTCCGCCCACTGGTTTTATGTGTGGGGATTGAAAGCGCGCTACGACGAGCCAACGGCTAAGCTGGAAGTGAATCTTGAGCGCATGAACGAGCACAGCCGCGAACTCTACTACCAGGAGTGCATCAAGCTGGTGGAGATGATCAACAAGAATGTGCCGGAAGGGCACTCGAAACTCTATGTGCCGGATTTTAAGTTCAACCGCTATATCGGCGAGCACGCGCGCAAGCCATACAGCGTGCACGGCGAATTGCTGAGTGAAGCGGCTTACGCGGAGCACTGCAAGGAAATGCTGCCGCGGGACGAGGACGTGGCGCTGGTCAACGAGATCCAGGCCGTTGAAAAGCAGTGGATCGCCGCGAAAGGTTCCATCCAATAATCGGGTACAATCGTGATTTGCCGTGCGGTAGCCACGTTTCGGTAGGAGCGTGGCGTCTTGGGAAAGGAATTTCTTGTGCCGCGTCTCGCTCTAGGCAAAGTCGTTGGATTGGCGTTCGGGGGCCTGGTGGTCGCGGTCATGCTGGCCATGATGTTCGCTATCCTGGGCAGGCTTCTGATGGGAGATCAATGAACGAGCTGGAAATTACGGTCGCGGATCTGAAGAAGCGTCTCGACGCCGGGGAGAAAATTCTTCTGGTGGACGTAAGGGAGGCGTGGGAGCACGCGCAATGCCGCATTGAGGGCGCGACGCTGATTCCCATGGGCACAATTCCCGCGAATCTCCAGAAGCTGGACACGGACGAACCCGTCATCTGCTATTGCCATCACGGGATGCGGAGCCTGGACGTCGCCAACTGGCTGCGGCATCAAGGCGTTTCGGACGTGAAGTCTTTGGCCGGCGGGATCGACCGCTGGTCGCAGGAAATCGATCCGAAAATCCCGCGCTATTGATGACGGCTTCGCTCGCGTCCGAACCATCCGAACGGAATAAACCTCGGAGGCATCATGCCCAACAAGCTCATGTACTATCAGAAACCGAGCTGAACCACTTGCCGCAAAGCAAGAGGTCTCTTGCTAACGCTGAAGCTGAACTTCGACTCCCGCGACCTCGATAAACAACTCCTCTCCGAATCCGAACTCGATGAGTTGATTGGCGTCCGCGATTACAAGGATTTCCTGAATCCGCGCAACGAGCTCTATCGCGAGCGCGGCATGTCGGAAAAACCTCCTTCGCGCGCAGAGGCCCTCAAACTGATGTCCCGGACTCCCAACCTGATTCGCCGGCCTCTTCTGGTCCACGGACCGCAGATTATTATCGGCTTCGACGAAAATGCCTACCGCCAGCTGGCGAAAACGCTGAAGGCCAGGTGATAGCGGGAAATCTTCAGGTGCCGAGCCGCTGCGGCGAGGTTCTCCTTTAAACTATCGTTCATGAGCGCGCTCTCTGACCGCATCCAGATTCTCCAAAGCGACCTTACCGAAATGGACGTGGACGCCATCGTCAACGCCGCCAACAACGATTTGATCCTGGGCGCCGGTGTGGCCGGCGCGATCCATCGCAAGGGCGGAGAGGAGATTCAGGAAGAGTGCAACACAATTGGCAGCATCCCGGTGGGCTATGCGGCGATTACGGGCGGCGGACGGCTGAAGGCTCGCCACGTGATTCACGCGGCCAGCATGGGCCTGGGAGGCGTTCGCACCACCGCGAAATCCTTGCGCACTTCGACGGCGCATTCGCTGCGCATTGCGAACGAACATCATCTGAGGACCATTGCCTTTCCCGCTGTCGGTACGGGCGTCTCCGGATTTCCGATGCAGGAATGCGCGCAGGTGATGCTTTCTGAAGCGGCGAAACACTTGCAGGGTGAGACTTCAATCGAAACCGTCTACTTCGTGCTGTTTGACGCCGCCGCGCGCGACACTTTCGAATCCGTCTGGCAATCGCTGCAGAAAAACCTGCCTGCGGGAGCGGCCTCGGCGTGACCCCGTTGGCCACGCTGCTTGCCGAACGCATTCGCCGTTTCGGCCCGATTACCTTTGCCGAATACATGCGCGAGTGCCTCTACCATCCGCTTCACGGCTATTATTCCCGGCCGGAAGCGCGGCGCTATCTCGACTATTTCACTAGCGTGGATGTTGGCCCGATTTTCGGGCGGTTGCTGGCACGGCAGTTCGCGGAAATGTGGGAGCTTCTGGGTCGCCCGGCGGAATTTCTGTTGGTGGAGGGCGCGGCAGGCACGGGGCGGCTGGCCGCGCACATTCTCGAGTTTTGTGAGACGCGGCTTCCGGAGCTTTTTGGCGCGCTGACTTACATTGCCGTCGAACGCTCTCCGGCTCGCTGCGAGCAGCTCTCTGCCCGGCTTTCCGGATTCATCGAGGCAGGGAAGTGCCGCGCCCGCCTTGAGATTCCGCGACACATTGCGGCTGGCTGCGTCTTTTCGAATGAACTGCTCGATGCGCTTCCGGTGCACCGCGTGGTGCAGCAGGATAGCGCGCTGAGAGAACTTTTTGTGACCCGTCAGGGCGAAAGCTTCACGGAGCTTTCCACGCCGCTTTCGACTTGTGCCATTGCGGACTATTTCGCGGCTCAACAGATCACCTTGAAAGAGGGGCAGATCGCCGAGGCGGGGCTTGAAACCTGCGATTGGATCACCGAAGTTGCGCGACGGCTGGGCCGCGGTTTTGTCGTGACGATCGACTACGGTCATGAAGCCGCGGAACTCTTCGACGAGCACCACATGGCCGGAACGGTGCTCAGCTACGCGCGGCATCAAGCGTCGGACGATCTTTATTCCGCCCCCGGCGAGCAGGACCTGAGCGCTCACGTGAATTTCACGGCGCTTCAGCAATGGGGCGCGCGCCAGGGACTGCAACCGCTGGGAGTGGTTTCACAAACATCGTTTTTGCTGGCGCTGGGGAAAGGAAACGATTTCGCGGATTTATACGATGAAGGCATGGACGAAGCGGCCCGCGCGCGCGCGCGACTCCAGCTCAAAACGTTGATATATCCGGAAGGCATGGGCGAACGCTTTCAGGTACTCGTCCAACAAAAGGGCGTCGCCGCAACTCAATTAACGTGCTTCACACAGTTGTAGTGGGCTGCCGCGCAACGGTTGGTGGGCGTGAATTGAGGCTATGGATTCGGCCGTTTTAATGTAGGTTTGTCGCCCGAAGCGGGAGCGTCGATCTGCACTTGTTTCCCCTTTGCGGGCGCTGCCGGAGTGGTCGCATCCGCGGGCACCGCCGCCGGTGTGGCTCCCTCCGAATACGGCTTCTTGATCAGGGCCTCCACCACCGCCTGTGCTCCGCTGGTGTTATCGTTCAACTGCCTCGCCTTGTTGTATTCGTTCAGCGCGCGTTCCCGCTGGCCCAGGATGTCGAAGATCTTGCCGAGATAGACGTGGCTCCAGACCTCCGTCCATTTTTCGGAGGGCTCCGGCACGGTCGCAAGGGCCTCGCGGAAGGCGTTGGCGGCAGCCTGGTAATTCTTCTGATAAAAGAAGGCTTCGCCCATGCGGAAATTGGCCAGGGATCGTCCGGGCTGAATGTTCAGCGCCCGCTGATACTGAACAACCGCGTCATAGTATTTCCCAAGTTCCGCCAACTCTTCTCCGCGTGCGATCGCCGCCCTTGCGCGAAGGCTCGGCGTGCTCTTGAGGATCAGGTTGTTCGGGTCAATGTGGATGCCGCCGGGTTTCGGTCGCCCAAAAGATTCCTCGGTGAATTGGGTTTCCGTGCCCACCACGTCGATGGTCTTTGTCTCGGGATTTCCTTCAGTATCAATGCGGAGCTGCACCGGCATGCTGAACGTGTCGATGGGCTGTTTGATTTTTCCGACCACACGAAAGCCCTTGCGCGTCCGGTAGACCACGTATTCCAGCGAGAATTCCGGCACTCCCGTCGAATTCAGCCACTGCGCGAAATAGCCCCGCAAGTTCGGAGGCTGCTGGCCGGGCTTGACGCCGCTGCTGGCGATCGTTTCGGCGAGGGCTTCGAAATCCGCGATCGTCGCGGTCTTGCCCTGATAATTTGCGTAAAACGAGTGCAAGAGCGATTTGAATTCCAGATCGCCCATCATGCCGCGGAGCATGTGAAACAGCATGGCCCCTTTGTTCATCACTACGGACCGGTATTCGCTGGAATAAGGCGCCAGCCGCGCCGATTGCGCGATCGGAGCGGAATTCTCGTACATCAGGGCGCCAACCGCGAATTCGTCGATCGCCCGAAGCCCCGCCTCTCTCCCGATGCTTTGCTCGGAATACAACTCCTCGGAATAGCGCGCCAGACCGTCGCTGATCCAAACGTCGCCCATGGTTGCGGGCAGGACTCGGTTACCCCACCACTGCGTGGCCACCAACTCGGCAAGCGTGCGATTGCTGTATTTGGGATCCCAGATCCGGTGGCTGAGCATGACCACACCAGGCCCGGAAAAGTCACGCAGGGTGCCATCCGGCAACTCGATAACCGTCAGGTCCGGGTTGGGCAACCCTCCGAACATGTCAGAGAAAATAACCTCCTGATGTGCCACCTCGTTTGCGAACTCCTGGACCTTCGCGGAATCCGCGCGCGGAGCATAAACCGCAACGTTGATCCCTTCTGCCTGCTTTGGGCTAAGCTGCAGCGGGCCTACGACGAACGATCCGTTCGGCGCTTTATCTTCGCAATGGAAGGTGTACATCAGCCGCGCGCCTTCCACCGAGGAGCGCGCCGGCATTGGTTGCGGCGCATCGGATTTGCAGGTACCCGCGATGGCCATCGTGTCCGGCACATTCAGGCGAAACGTTCCCGTGTAGCGGTTGGCGGGAAAATTGGTGAGAGGAAACCAGCGCGAGGGCAGCAGCAGGTACGACCAGTCCTTGTTGATGGATGCCACCCGAACATTCGGCACCGGGCTGTTCTCCTCGTTGGCCAGCAGTCCGCCGTAGGCAAAGGTGAGCGCGACCGTTTTACCTGCTCCGACCGGGGCCGCCAGCGTTACATCCAAATACATCGGATTGTCGTTTTCGCGCTGAAAGCTCAACGGCTTGCCGTCCGGACCTTTGACTTCGCGCACTTCCAGGTTTTCGTGCAGCTCCACGCGCACGTTCTGCGAAACCTCAAGCGCCCGAAATTCCACCTTTGCGATCGAATTGATGGTTTGCGCCGCGGTGTCCAGGTACGCCGAGAGCTGGTAATTATCGGCAAGAAACGTGGGGCCTTGGGAATCCTGCGCAGCCAACGGGGAGGAGAAAGTCGCCAGCAAAAGTAACGCACTGTGCCAGTATGCGCACTGAACCGCTTCCCGTCGCCTCATCGAGTTCCTTTCAGGGCTTGCACCTAAGGACGATGTATATAGGATAACAATCCCTTACAAAGCGTTGCCAGCAGTCATCCTCAGCATTTCGGCGATTTCGCCGGCGGCGCGTTCGACCGCCCCCGGCGGCCCCAGGCGCTGGCGCACTTCCGCCAAAGCGCGCCGCTGGGCCTCGCGTGCATTGGGCTCCTGCAAAAGGTCGAGGGTTTTGGCGGCGACGCGCTCCGGGGTGAACTCGTTCTGGACGAGTTCCGGCACTACGGGGTTTTCGGCGATCAGATTGACCATCGCGAAATAGGGCGTTCGCACCAGGGGTTTGGCCAGCATGGCAGTTAGCGGAGAGACCCGGTAGATGACTACCATAGGGACGTTGAGAAGCGCGGTCTCGATAGTGGCGGTGCCACTGGAAACGATGGCGGTGTTTGCGGCGGCCAGCGCGTTATACGTTTCGCCTTCGACGATGCGTACCACGAGTCCCGGAGCCCAGCCAGAGTTCAACTGTTCGATATCTCGCGGGTGCGCGGCGGCAATCACGAATTGCGCCGGCACCTTTCCGTTGATCCGCTCGGCGGCAGCGCGCAGCACGGGCAAGTGGTGATGCAGTTCTCCCGCGCGGCTGCCGGGAAGAATCGTGACCAGGGCGCGCTTCGCATCCAGGCTGTGCCGTTCGCAGAATTCGCGCCGGTCGGCAGTCGCCTGAACGGTTCCCACCAGCGGGTGGCCGATGAATTTGGTCGGCACTCCCGCGCGGGAAAAGAAATTTTCTTCAAAGGGAAAAATGCAAAGAGCTTTCGCAAATCGGCGGCGTATGAGGTTTACGCGCCACGGACGCCACGCCCAGAACTGCGGACAGATGTAATACACGTTTCGGATGCCCCTGGGCTTCAGCTTGCGAGCCAGGCGCAGATGAAAACCCGGAAAATCCGTGAGAATCGCCAGCACCGGCCGCCGCGCTTCGGCCGCTTTCACCAGGCGATCCATGGACCGGAGCAGGGAAGGGAGGTGCGTTAGGATTTCGGTGATGCCCACGACGGCGACTTCGGAGTAGTCGGTGATGATGTCCACGCCGGCCGCGCGCATTTGCGGCCCGCCCATGCCAAATAGCTCCACGTCCAGGCGCTGCCGGAGTGCCGCCGCGAGCCGCGCAGCATACATGTCGCCGGAAGCTTCCCCGGCGGAAAGAAGGATTGGGATGGGTGGCATCGGAAAGAGTGTTCAGTCGCTCGCGGGGGTGGGCGCTGGATCTGCCGCCGGCGGCGCGGAGGCGGAAACCCCATTCGCGTCGTGGAGTTCCTGCTCCTTGTACTGCAACTGATAAAGGCGGTAGTAAATCCCCCGCTGCGCCAGCAATTCCTGGTGGGCGCCCTCTTCGCGCAGGCGGCCCTTGTGGAACACCAGGATGCGGTCCGCATGTTGAATGGTGCTCAAACGGTGCGCGATCACCAGCGCCGTGCGGCCACTCAGCAGGCGGTCGAGGGCTTCGCGGATCAGGAGTTCTGTTTTTGTGTCCACGCTCGAAGTCGCTTCATCAAGAATCAGGAACCGCGGATTGTGCGCCAGTGCCCTGGCAAAGCTGATTAGCTGGCGTTGGCCCACGGAAAGGGTCGAGCCGCGCTCGTTCACCTCGGTGGCGACGCCCTGCGGAAGCGTACGGACAAATTCACCCAGGCCGATTTCGTCCAATGCGTGTTCCACGTCGCTCCGCGAAATTCCGGGTGTTCCCAGGCGGACGTTGGTTTCAATGGTGCCGGTGAAGAGGAACGGATCCTGCAATACAATGCCGAACTGTTTGCGGAGTTCTTGCAGGTCGAGCAACCGGATATCCACGCCGTCCAGCAGGATTTGCCCGCGCTGGATATCGTAAAAGCGCAGCAGCAAGGAAATTAGCGTGGTTTTTCCCGCGCCAGTGTGGCCCACAATGGCGAAGTTTTCTCCCGGGGCCACCCGGAAGGAAACGTCGCGCAATACCCAATCTTCGTCGCTCGGATTTTCCACGTTCCGGTAGCTGAACCAGACGTTGCGGAATTGGATCTCTCCACGGGCGGCCGGCAGGTGCTGCGGATTGCTCGGCGAGGCGACCGTGATCGGCTCGTCGAGCAATTTGAAGATGCGTTCCGAGGCGGCCATGGCGGACTGCAGAATGTTGAATTTTTCGCTCAGATCCTGGATGGGCCGGAAGAAGCGCTGTGCGAACATCGTGAATTCGATCAGCACGCCCAGGGTGAGGGCGGCGCCGAGGATTCGTGTTCCGCCGGACCAGTAAATCAGCGCGATGGTTGCAAAGCTCAGGAATTCCACCGTGGGATAGAACAACGCGTAGGCCAGAATCGCGTCACGCCACGCCAGCATGTTTTCCTGGTTGCGCTTGCGAAATTCCTGCCGGGCCTTTTGCTCGCGGTTGAAGAGCTGCACCACGGCCATGCCGGAAATATATTCCTGGAGAAAGGAGTTAATCCTGGCGATTGCGGTGCGGATCTTCCGGTTGGCATCGCGCACGTAATTCCGAAAGATCAGGGTGACCACGAGGATGAACGGAAGCACGGAAAGCGTGGCCAGCGCGAGCCTTCGGTCAATATGGAATAGCAACCCCGCCATCACGACCAGCAGGAAGAAATCGTTGATCATCGTGACGACGCCGGCGGCGAAGAGGTCGTTTAGAGCGTCCACGTCGGTGGTAACGCGCGTCATCAGCCGGCCGACGGGATTCCGGTCGTAGTACGTCATCGGCAACTGCTGCAGCCGGCCGAAAATCTCCGTACGCATGTCGTACATGGTTTCCTGGCCGACGCGCTGCATGATGCGGATCTGGATGTATTGCGTGAGGAAATCAAAAACCAGAACGCCCAGATAGATCAGGCTGATCACAATGATCCCGTGCCAGGCTTTCGCGAGAAGGATTCTCCCTTCGAAACCCGGCACGAGGTAGTTGTCAATCGCCTTCTGAAACAAGACGGGAGGAGCGAGTTCCAACGGCGTTACCACCGACACCAGGGCCAGCGCGAAGATGACCCGCCATTTGTAGGGCGCCATGTACTGCAGCAGCCGTTTCATCAGGCGCGCATCGTACGCCTTGCCTAACGCCTCTTCTTCGTGAATGTTGCTCATGCGCGTTCGAGCTCTTCTTCCAGCAACTGCTTCTGGTACAAATCCGCGTAGTATCCGCCGCGCGCCAGCAGTTCGTCGTGCGTTCCGCGCTCGGTCAGTTCGCCGTCCTTCAGCACCACGATCTGATCGGCCTCGCGAACCGTTGAAGTGCGATGTGCGATCAGGATTGTGGTGCGTCCCTTCATCACGCCGCGCAGGCGGCTGAGGATTTTCTCCTCCGTTTGCGTATCCACCGAAGAAAGGGAGTCGTCCAGGATCAGGATGCGCGGATCACGCACCACGGCACGTGCGATGGCGGACCGTTGTTTCTGCCCGCCGGACAAGGTGATCCCGCGCTCGCCGACCATGGTTTCGTACTGGTAGGCGAAGTCCTGAATGTCGTTTTCGAGGCTGGCAATTTCGGCTGCTTCCCGCACCACTTGCTGCTCGTATTTTTCCAGGCCAAATGCGATGTTCCCTGCCACGGTTTCGGTGAACAGATACGTGTCCTGTGGAACGAAGCCGATCGCGCGGCGCAGTGTTTCAAGCGGCCATTCGCGGATCGGGCGCCCGTCGATCAGGATCGTGCCCGCCGGCGCCTCCCAAAGCCGCGCAATCAAGGCGGCCAGGGTGGTCTTTCCGCTGCCCGTCGGCCCGATGATGGCCAGCGTTGAGCCAGCGGGGATTTCCAGATCGATCTTCTTCAACACCGCGTGCGAGTCTGACCCCGCACCATTTCCGTTGGCTTTGGTCGATGTTGTCCCCGCGATGGTGGTTGGATACTCGAAAGTCAGATTGCGGAAGGTGATTTCGCCGTCGATCTTCGTGGTTTTCGGCACGGACGCTTCGCGGTCGTCAATCTGCGGCTGGGCTTCCAGGATATAGTTCAGCCGGCCCATCGAAGCGGCCCCGCGCTGAAAAATATTAGTCACCCACCCAAGCGCAATCATCGGCCAGACAAGGAAGTTCAGGTAGGTGAAAAACGTGATCAGTGAGCCGATGGATAGCTGTCCGTGAAGTACGCGAAAACCGCCTTGCCAGAGCACGATCAGGAAGGTCGTGCCACTCAGCGACATCAGCGAGGGCATGAACATGCTCCACGTGCGGATCAATTGCACGTTCTTCGCGACGTATTCGCGGTTGGGCTGATCGAATTCCTGAATCTCCGTTGCCTCCTGGGCGTAGGCGCGGACTACGCGTACACCGGCGAGATTTTCCTGCACTTTCGCGGAGAGCGTGGCCAGCGCCGCCTGGATTTTTTCATAAAGACGGTGAATTACCTGCCCGAAGTACCAGACCGCGAACGCCACAATCGGCACGGGCATCAACACCCACAGCGTCAGCGACGGAGAAATAATGCACATCACGGTGATCGAGAGAATCATGGTGACGATGGTCGTGCCGCTGTACATGATTCCCGGGCCGAGCACCATGCGGACCGCGTTAAGATCGTTGGTCGCGCGCGACATCAGTTCGCCCGTGCGGTTACGGACGTAGAACTCGGGTTCCAGCACCAGCAGGCGGTCCAGTAGGTCGTTGCGGATGTCGAATTCGATGTCCCGGGAAATCCCGATCAAAATCCAGCGCGTGGCAAACGACATTATCCCTTTCAGGGCGATGCACACGATTACGATCAGGCAGTAGATTCCCAGCGTTCGACGGCTGTTCGGCGCATAGTCGGGCGCCAGTTGGCTTAGCCAATTGAGCGGACCGACGTCCGAGGCGCCGTGCATGGCCCGTTCGAACGGGCGAGCGCTGCCCGCAAGCGTGTCCGTGATGATTCCGGTCGCCAGCGGCACAAGATTGCCGACCAGCCCCATAAGTACGAGCGTCAGCAAGCCAAACGCGATGGACCTCTTATATCGGCCAAGGTACGGCCACAGACCGCTCAGATTCTGCCGTGCGGACACCGCGGGATTCTTGGGTCCGCCGGCGCGCAGGACTGCAGCCGAAGTGCTCATCGCAGCATGGACCTCGGACTTTCCAGGGTCGGCGCTTCCATGAGGAATTTCTCATAATGCAGATCCAGTGATTGATAGCGCTTTGCCGCGGGGTTCCACGCGACTGCTATTGGCAACGCGCGTTCGTTGCTGCCTTCTTTGACGGGCGTGAAATACATCGTTAGACCCTTCACGGGGCTTTGCTCGTACTGCAGGTGCCACCCGGTGACCGCCTGCAGTGGTGTCAATCCCAGGAAGCCTTTGGGATTTTTCAGATACTCATCCGCGCGCATCAATTCCACCCATTTGCCATCCCGCTTTTCCGCTACCACCGCGCGGGTCACCACGGTGCCGGCAATCTTGCTTTTCGGTGTGTTCGGCACCACGTTTGCCGCCAGAAACTCAGGCTGATCGGTTTTCGCCAGATCGCCGAAGATCAGAACCTGCGAATCGCTACCCAGTAGCGCATGCGCCGCGTCGGTCATTTCTTCGGGAACTGCGGGTTCCGCGGGCTTCGCTTCCGCGGCAGGTGATGGCTTAGGCGCCTCCGAACCGCATCCCGCGAACCAAAAGCCGGCCACCGCCAGCATTACTAGAGTGCGCCGCATCCCGTTCCTTTCTATGATGTAGACGCGCATTCGGACCGTGCGTCATCCGGAAGTTTGGCAACCAGGCGAGGCTTCACAGGCTCGGTGCCGCCAGCGTAATTTCCACCACTCTGCCGGGCTTGCCGTCGGTTTCGCGAGTGCAAAGTACCTCCATCACCTGCGGCACATTCTCGCCCGCCCAATCGAAGGCGTAATACCACAATTCTAGCGGCTGTCCGGCCCGTGTGCTAGGGCTCCTCGAATCGGGCTGCCCATACAACGCAAGGGCTTTGCTCGTCGAATCCAGCACCCGCAGACCCAAGCCAGTCTTCCACGGGCTGGGAGGCATTTTGCTGCAATCCGCCGTGGACTCCGCCCACTCCCCAACGCGAATCACCTGTACCAGGTTGGTGTTGTCCTTGTCCACGATCAAGGACACGTCCCGGCACTGGTCGTACCATGCCGTCTGATCACCGGGAAGCTCCTTGCCCTTTCCGAACCTCTGGTTCAGAAGCGCCGCTCGATCGACAGTGTCTCGCCCCGGCCGCAGCCCCGCCAGGGTCAGCTCGTTGGCCCGGTGCTCCGGGGGGCGTTTCGCGGTGACTCCCGAGGTCTTCGCAGGAGCTGTTTGCGCAGAGGCAAGCGTGGGCAGCAAGGCCGCAATGAAAACCGTCCGCCTCCCTCCCCTGGTCAGGGCAAGCAGAAGGCGGCCGCTACAGTATCCCTGCGGCATTTTCTGTTCTCTCATCTCAAGAAACTAAATACTGACAACTAATAACTGAAGATCTGTCGCTCACCGCTGCGCCAGGATGGCGTCGAGCCTGGCCTCAAAATTCTCTTCGCCTTCGCTGGTCAGCACGCTTCGTTCGACCGGCAGTGCCGCCTGGATCGCCTCCACCCACCCAAACAACGTTTGGATGTTTTCCCGCGTTCTCTGGTGATATTGCCTCAGATTTTCGCTATTGCCCATCCAGGCGCGAAAGCGCTTCTCCACCGGATGGTCGGAGCCTGCAAACGGATTGGATGCCGCCCCGGGCGCGAGCAGCCCGGCATGCCCAGTGAATAAATGCTCAAATCCCAGATCGGCCACAAACTGTCCTTCGGTCGCCGCCGCACCGCTGTCGAAGGCCGTTCCGTGGCAGAGTAGCGTCAGCGGTTGCGGCGCGTTATCCCATCTCAGCGTTTCCGGGTCGAAGTTCCACAAATTCCAGTGCGCTTCCACGATGAAGGCCGTGTCCGCGTTCAAGTGCTGCATAGCCAACGCCGCAATTTCCGGGGGCCCGAGGGTGGCCTCGCTCAGGTCCCACTCCACCTCGGAAGGCTCGGTGTAATCCACGGGCTGCACGGAGAGCAACCGGAACCCGTTCGGTGGATCCGGCACGGGTGCCGTGGTCAGGAATCGCGCAAATTCCGCGATCATTGTCTGTTCGGAAAAGTTACGCGTCCACACGCGCAGGTATGCCCGGTTGGCCATGGTCTATCGTGGATTATACAGGTGTCTTTCGGGGTGCGGTAGCAACGCCGCCATTGTGCTGCTGGGAGTCCAGTTGCCCGAATTCAATGCAGGTCACTGCCGTTACGGATTGGCTGCCTTGCCCTTTTCGAATCCCGAGGCGATTTGCTGCAATTTTTCCCGCAGCGTGTCCCCGAAGCGCGCGAACACTTCGGCGGAGGCCTCGCGGAGCCGATCCTCGGCGGACGCTGCAATCTGCGCAATTACATCCTTCGACTGATGCTGTAAGGTCGCCACGGTTGCCACCATCCAGGAATTCGCGATATTTTCCAGCCGTCCGCGAAACTCGTCGACGGCCTCGTCGCCCATTTTGTGGAAAGAACCTTGCACTTCCGCCTTCTGCGTTTCATTCAGCTGCTTCCAGGAATCCCACAGTGACTGAAATTCGTCCTGCGCTTTCGCGTGGGAATCTTTCAGGCCTTGCTCTAGCGATTCGTTCAGGCCGCTCTGGAAGCGCCGCAGGAAGTCTTCCTGCTGCATGGTCACCTTGTAACTCAATTCCTCGCGCGCCGCATCCAGCCGTTCGCGGGATTGCTCCACGGTTTTCTGCATCAATTCCATGAAGCCTTCGAGCTCCTGCCGGGCATTGCGCTGAATTTCGTCGGTGAATGCCGCTGAGGTCGTGTCCGCGGCTTCGGCGAACAGCAGCCGGACGCGCTCAAAGGCTTCGCGCACCGTGTCTTCGAGTTGCCGGTGGCTTTGCTCGACGTAGCTGCGGCTCGCGTGGCTTAGCTCGTTGGTGAACAGGCTGGAAATTTCGCCGGCTTTGTCTCGCAGGCTGTTGCCGGCCTGCTCCACCAGCTTTTCGGTGGAATTCTGAACCTGTGTCTGGGCCTTTTTTTCGTACCATTCGGCGGACTTGAACATTTCCTCCATGGTGCGGTGCTTCAGGTCCACGGCTTTGTTCTCCAGGTCTTCCAGGTGCCGGGCCGTGATCCCCTGCGACGATTCGCTCAGCAGCCCTTCCACGCTCCCAAGGTTCTCGCGGAACCGCCCCAGCGAATCCGCAAACGCTTCGTCGGCCGAGTTGCGGATGCGGTCCTGTTGCATGGTCATCGCGGCGTCCAGCAGCGAGCGGCCACCAGCCAGGCGGTGCACCGCTTCCTCGGTCCGCGTAATGTGCGGCTGCACCATCGATTCCACATGCTGTTCGAAGTTCGCCAGGGCCTCGCTGTTGGCCTTCTCGAAGCTGGCGCGAATCCGCGCGTGAATCTCTTCGAACAAATTGTCGGATTGGCGGTGCAATTCGTTGCGATGGAGGCTCAGAATGTCGTCGAGTTGCGACTGGAAGCCGCCGATGGCCTGCTGCTGCACGGTTTCGATGCGGCCGGCATATTGTTCCAGCCGCTCGGTCGCCTGGTTGGCGCGCGCCAATGTTTCTTCGAGCTGTCTGGTTCTTTCCGCCAGTGATGCCGCAACCGCCGTGCCTTGCGTCTCGCTTTCCTGCTTCAGTTGTTCGCGGAGTCCCTGTGCATGTTGCTGCAGCGCGTTGGCTGCCTCTTGCTGGGCCGTGCCAAGATCGCGGGCTATCTGCTCGCGCAGCGCATTCTCCGCCTCGGCAAAGGTCGAGCCCACCTTCTGCTGAATCTCATTCAGAACCGCGCCCAGGGTGTCGTGCTGCGCTCCAGTGGCTTCTTCCCGGCGCCGTGTTTCTTCCTCCGATTGGTGCCTCGCTGCTTCCAGCCGCGCGGCCACCTCGGACTCCACAAGTTCGGCCTGCGTCCGCAGCTTTGCGGCCGCTTCCTCGGCTTGCGAACAGAGTGTCTGCAGCATTTCTTGCGCGCTGGAGAGCTGCTTCTCGTGCTGATCACGCTGGACGGCCCCTTCGCGGGCGAGATGCGCGGTCAATTCATGCGTCAGCTGTTCGAGTTGCGGCGCCAGCCAGCGCGGCAGTTCGTTCTTCAATGATTCGGCGGCGGCGGCCTGTGCGGTTCGCGCGCGCGCTTCGGTCTCTTCCTGGATAGCTCCGATCGCGTGCGCCGTTTCCCGCGCCACTTCCTCGCGGAACGTCGTGTACTTCTGCTCCCACTCTTCGACGCTCAATCTGCGCTCCGCGGCTACTGACTGGGCCGCCGCTTCCTTGGCCGCCGCGTGAATCTGCTGCTTCGCGTCCGCCAGCAAGCGAGCCACTTGCCTGGCGAGTTGCAGCGAAGCGTCCGTGGCGCTGGCCGGGGCAGGGAAGACTCGGACATTATCCGGAGTCGCCACGCCGGGTTCCGCTTCGACCAGGGGCAACGGCGCCTCGCTGAGAGTGGGCATGCCGATGCTCGGCGGCAAATCCATCGGAGAAGCGGGATTCGAAACGAGCTTACTTTCCTCCGGAAAAGCGAACCAATCGTCCGGCGGAAACGCGATGCCCCAAGCGTTGCCGGGATCTTCGAGTTCCAGGGCCACTTGAAATAACTGGCGCACCGTCCGCGGACGTTGAATCCAAGCCACCTTTCCGCGGACGCGCCGCGGCGGATGGCCCTGCTCCGGGTGCGGCACTTCCAGGCTCACCCACATGTTTTTCAGGACGTAATGTTTCGATTGGTAGCGGCAGCCGTGGCAATTGATGATGAGCGTGGAAGTGCGTTCGGAAAACGGGCGGCCCAGGGCATCCACACCGGTCACCTGCAGCGGCACCGCTTGCACGATGCGCGTGCTCCGCCTCTTCCTCAGTTCGGTGGTGGTATTGGCCGCGCCCTCTGTAGGCATTTCGCTCGCCGAATCCGTCAGGTCAGGGCCGCCGGGTTCATTCTGCATGGTCGCCGTACCGCTCAATCAAGTAGTGGTCCCCGATACTCTATGGCTTCTTTGGGGCGGTTTCACTCGGCCTGCCGTGTGCCCCGGTCAGTGCTTCCCAGATTTCCTTGGCGACCCAGACAGGCCCGACCAGCAGATAAATGGGTCCCTGAAAAAATGCCGGTTTGTTTCCTTCGATCCGATGGCCCAGGAATAGAAGCACCCAGCCGCCCACGAAACAAAGCAGACCCAGCTGCCACCGCATCAGAATCAACAGAACCAAGCCCGCGAAAATCAGCGGGATTCCGATTCCGTGCAGCAGCTTGTTCCACGGCGAATGATGCTCATGGTCATACTGCGCCATGTAGTGCTCCAGTCCTGCCACTGGGCACCTCCTACTCCAGTTCCTTCCGGAACCAGCAGCGATCTGCGGGGACTCTTACCGCTGGATTGCACTCTACCTTGATTCAGATTGCTTGCCTAGAGGGACAATCATTCTGTACGTACTAGCTCTTCCGGCCTAGTCGTTTTCCCCGCGTAAATACAGCGTTTTGCGACCCCCGTCTTTTCCACAAGCGCCAAAATCCCGCTCAGACAACGGCTCGGATGAATCGTCACGTTCCTTCGCGCGTTTTGGCCTCTCCATAAGGAAATTTCTTTCTGGCGTCGTCCTGCTTTGGTGGTTTATTACGCGCTATTTCTTCTTGCAAACAAAAATCCCCGGATGCAATTTCCGGAGATTGCTCGTCTTGCAGTTTTAGGACTGCTCCTTTTTACAATTCGCGTCGTCCTTCCATGGCTTTCAGCATGGTCACTTCATCCGCGTACTCGAGATCAGCTCCGACCGGAATGCCCACGCCGATGCGCGTCACGCGGACTCCCAGTGGCTTCAGCAACTTCGAAAGATAGACTGCAGTGGCCTCGCCCTCGGCGGTCGGGTTCGTCGCGATAATGATCTCTTCGACCGTGCCGCCCTTCAGCCGCTCAATCAGGCTCTTGATATGGAGTTGTTCGGGCCCGCGCCCCTGCAGTGGCGAGAGCGATCCGCCCATCACGTGGTACATCCCGGTGAAGGTACGAGTCTTTTCAATCGCTAGAATATTGTGAGCCTCCTCCACCACGCAGATCGTGCGCTTGTTGCGGTTCGCGCCGGTGCAGTAAAGGCAGGGATCAGAATCCGTGATGTTGTGGCAGACCGAGCAGGTGCGGATTTTCTCTTTCGCGTCGCGGATCGCGTCGGCCAGTGCCAGCGCGTCTTCGGGTGCAATCCGCAGCAGGTGAAACGCGAGCCTCTGCGCGGTCTTCTGGCCGATCCCGGGCAGGTGTTTCAGTTCGTCAATCAGGCGTTCGACAGGAGCGGCAAAATCAGGCATATCCTTTGATTAACACAAGCTTCGCTCTTCCGCAAATCGCGCTCGATTCTCGCCCGATTTCGGCTTTGAGACGATCAGCCAGGAAATCGGGAGTTCCTTAACCCGCGGCCCCTCAGCTATGCCCGTTGGTTTCTCTCCATCGGATAGCTTCCTCCCTGACCGCTCATGAGTGCTCCCGAGAAGGGGGGACTCTGCCTTTGCGACTTCGCCACTCGGCGCTGTTCGGTCACTCTTCTCGCGGACAAACGGGATCTGAACATCGGCGCGCCTGGGCTAGGGATTTCTCCCGGCGGCCGCAACCTGTTGATCGGTTTCACCGGCCAACCCAGGGTCTACGTCATGCTGGTCGAAAACTACAGTATGTAGTCACGGTCCAGCCCCAATACGCACATCCTGACGATCTCTAGCTCTGGGTGCATCCGGTGTGAATTTAGATAGAATCTCAACCTAGGGTGAAATTAGAAATTGGACAGGATCTCACAGGAGTTTTGCGATACGGAATACACGATCGGAGAGGGAAGTGGGCTGCAGGAGGGAACTTGTAAGTGAATTAAAACAATCCGGGAATTTTCAAATTTCCAAGGCCGGGAATGCCTCCCGCCAGGCTCTTCATCTGGTTCGCCAGTTCATCGTCCACACGCCGCGACGCCTCGTTCACGGCCGCGCGCACCAAGTCCTGCAACATTTCGTGATCCTTGCCGGCAAACACTTCCTGCTCGATCTTCACTTCCAGCACCTGCTTCTGGCCGTTCATCTTCACGGACACCATACCGCCACCGGCCGACGCCTCCACCGCAACCGAATTCACCTGCCGCTGCAGATCTTCCTGCACCTGCCGCAGCCGCGAAAGCATTTGTTGTAGGGCGTTCACTTCCATATTCATCGCAGCCTCACTTTTCTGTGTGGCTTACTCCTCGCCTTGCCGCCGCACTTCGGAAATTCTGCCGCCGAACCGTTGCAGCATGGACTTCACGATCGGATCGTTCTCAAACTGCGCTCGAATTTCCTGCGCGCTGCTTGCGGCACGCGACGCGTTTGCGTCGTTTGCCGCACCAGTTTCGAGTCTAGCACAGACGCGCACGGCGCGCCCTAGTACCTTGCCTGAAACGCCACGGATTTTCTCCATCGTGTCGCGACCTTCAATCAATCCCGCGAACGTGCTCTTCTCCGCGGGAAAATAAATTCGCAATTCGGTGCCGTCGAGTTCCCATCGTGAAGAATGTTCCAGCAGTTCGCCGATAAATTTCTGTTGCGCTTGGATGCCCGCCTTGATTTCCAGGACTTGCGCCGCATCCAGCCCCGCCGCTTCCACGCTTGTCACCTTTTTCTCCTTCGCAACCGCGGCAGGCGTAGCCCGGGGCGCAGGCACTCTTGCCTGTGCAGGGTCAAAGGATGTCCCCGAATGCTCGCTTGGCTCGCCGTCCGCGAATGCGGCGCTTCCACTTTCCTTCTTTTGCAATGCCGGCGCGACCGCCGCTCCGGCTCCTCCTCCGCCGCTGAACACGCTTGCCCCCGCTCCGCCTGTGTAGCGGCCGCCTTCGGAGGCGGGCGCGTTTGGAACAGCGTATGCAGCGGTCCCCGCCGCCGACCGCGAGGGGAATGCTTCTTTCCCCGAATTCTCTCCGCTCGTTCGCGGGGCGCTTCCCCCGGAGCCTCCACTGCCCGTGCTTTTTGCTTCCGCCAGAAATTCTTCGAGCGTCCCCAATCGCGCGGCATTCACCAGTCGGAGCAGGCCCATCTCGAGATGAACACGTGGATCCATGGCCCGCCGAAGCGCGTCATCGGTCTGCAACAAAATCTGGAAATAGCGGGTGAGATCTTCTTCGCTGAAAAGCGCGGCGGCTTTGGCCAATCCCGGCCGTTGATCCGGCGTGGCCGCCAGCAGATCCGAATCCGTGCCGCACACCCGCGCGATCAAAAGATTGCGCATGTGCCGGATCGCTTCGCGGCAGAAGTGCTGCAAGTTGCGCCCTTCTTTCTGGAACCGATGCACAAGTCCGAGGGCTCGCTCCGCGGATTGTTCCGCAATAGCCTGCACCAATTCGTTCAGCGCGTCTTCCGGCACCACGCCGAGCAAATCCCGCACCGCCTGATCTTGAATGTCGTCGCCACAATAGGCGCGCGCCTGCTCGAGAAGCGACAACGCGTCGCGCATGCTGCCCTCGGCCATCCGCGCAATTACCGCGAGCGCACCCTCGTCAATTTTCAGGTTTTCTTTCGATGCAATGAATTTCAGACGGCTGGTGATTTCGTTGAACGTCAGCGCCCGAAAATGAAAATGCTGCGAGCGCGACCGGATCGTGTCTTCCAGGTCTTCCGGCTGTGTCGTAGCCATCACGAAGATTACGCGGTCCGGAGGCTCCTCGAGAGTTTTTAGCAGCGCGTTCGACGCCTCGCCCGTCAGCATGTGCGCTTCGTCGAGAATCACTACCTTGCTGCGCGACGCGGCCGGGGCGTAGCGCACCATTTCGCGCAGTTCGCGGATCTGGTCGATACCGCGGTTAGAGGCCGCGTCAATCTCAATCACGTCCAGGGAAGTTCCCGCGGCGATTTCCTTGCACGAATCGCAAACACCGCACGGTTCCGGCGTTGGACCCTTCACGCAGTTCATCGCCTTGGCGAGAATGCGCGCCGCGGTGGTTTTCCCGACACCACGCGCGCCGGAAAAAATGTACGCGTGCGCCACGCGGTCTTTCTTGATCGCGTTCGCCAGCGTTTCCGTCACGTGCTCTTGTCCCACAAGGTCCGCAAACGTCTGCGGCCGCCACTTCCGTGCAATTACTTGGTAGGTCATCGTGTCTGGGGTGCCTCATCCTTTGCGATTCTTACAAAAGGTGGGTTCATTTTCGGCGCGCGCCACGCAAAAGTCAAAAGCCTTTGCGACTCGGAAGCTCGCTCGAAATGCTAAGGAGAATTGAACCGCCAGCGGACAAAGGAAACAGAGGAGAACGCTCTTCGCACGGATTGCTGATCTCTGACAACATTTCTTCTACGAGGAACTTCGGGGTCTCCGCGGCACACTCGGCTTACCCGGTACCGTTGCTCCCTTCCGGGCCTGGCGGGGTTCGCGGGACCTCGTTGCACGAAGCCCGAAGTTCCACGCTTCGGCACTCGCGCAATTCGCGAATGCCTCTTCAGTCTAACACAGCCTTCGTTCCGTCGAAGTACGCTTGCCTACTTCACGGTCACCGGCGCCGTCACGCTACCCGTGTTGTCATTCACCCTATCAATTACCGCGAAGCTCAGACCATACTCGCCTGGTGGCAACTGGATCGTTCCGGTGAATAGAATCCCCTTCTTTTCAACTTGACTGACTTGCAATGCGCTCAGCCTGCCCTCAACCGTTTTTGAAAAGGTTCCCGCCAGCTTTCCGCTGGAATCTCGCGCCGCTGCGGCGAACTCGAGTTTCAACTGGTTGCGATTTTCTCCGTCTAGGCGGATCGCTCCTTCGGGAATCGCGTACTCAAAGCGAATCTCTTTCTTCCCGCGCTCGCGGCTGTCGGTTGTTCCCATCAATCGCACATTCAGAGCCAGACCCGTGTAGTCCAAAGGGGACGATAACGCCGTTTCCATCAATTCCGTGTCCGTCGAAGAATTCAGAGCCGTCGTTCCCAGGTAATAACCGCTCCGAGCGTGGATCGTAATCCCCGGGCGCGGCGTCCGCACGCTCAGTGTTCTCCAACCCGGCTGCTCTCTGCCACTCTTATCGTAAATGCCCAGCAGGTAGTAATCGGAGGAATCCGCAGCCGCCTCTTCAAAACACTTCTTTGCGTCCATGCTTCGGCTGCAGAATCTCCCTCCCGTCACGGCCGCGAAGTTTTCCAGGTTGCCCACGTGCGTATCCATCAGTACGTGCTGGGGCAAAGGCTCTCCCATCCCGGCGCTGACAAAAGCTGGATTCAGCAACTCACTCACATCCAGCGGATAAACCGCGATCTTGGCCTCCTCCAGAGTGCGCCATGTCTGCTCATACAAAGGTAATAGGCCTGGACGATCGGAACCATGCAGTGCCCCGTCCTTCTCGAGAGCATCCGCGTTATTCACTGCAAAGGGAAGTCCGGCCGTGGCCCAGATGAGCGATTTCCTCCCCGGAATGCCAATGAACGCATTGCCGATTTCCGACAGCGCTTGCAGCGTCAGACGAATCCGGTCGTTTGCTTCCATATCCTCAAACCCGACGGACATTCGCAAGATGTTCAGGCGCGCCTCCAGCCCCCCTTCTGCCCTTCGAGTGTCCTTCGAGTTCCAGCCCTCCACAGTTTTGTACAACTCCTCTTCAGGATTCTTCTGCGGCTGATCCATTTGGGTCTTTTCTACCCTTTCCGCCTGCAGTGCTCGCACCAGGTCTTTTGGATCGGTCGTGAAGGAGTGAATCAACCAGGCTCCTCTTGCGTTCACGGCTATCAGACAAAGCGGCTCTTCCACGTCCAGCGATCTCGACAGGAAGTCGATCAACTGCTTGCGCGCCTCTTTCTGTTCCTCAATCCTTGAGTTCAGCAGGTCTACCACGAAAATCGTAATGCGCCCGGAGCCTTGCTGAACCGTGTTGGAGAATTCACCTGGCCGGGGCAGCGTCGGCTTCGTTACTTCGGCTTTGGTAACCACATGCTCGAACAGCGCGATTTCCTGTCGTTTTCCGTTTTCAAACACAGCGAAATCGTCCTTCTTCATGTCGGAAACCCGGCTGCCTTTGGAATCGGTCACTTCGGCGGGAATCAGCACCAACTGTGTCCGCACTTTGATCGTCGGAATGCTCTGCGCTTTACTATTCGTCGCGGTTTGTGCCCCCGCAGCGCAAGCGAGCAACCCGCCCAACGCCCACGAAACGTAAAGCCTTACCCAGACTCGGAAGGAATTATGCAAGCCTCTCCCTCGGATCCAACCTGGCGATTCTTTTTTTCTGGTGAGGATCAGTGTATGCCACCAGGTCGCGTTTCGAAAGCGGAGGCATAGAAAGCAATCAGATTTCGAGTCGCCGGGAGCAAGATCCCCTGCTCCAGTCTGCCCGTCCGATGCCGGTCGGCGCGGAGCGGTCGGCTGGATTAGGCGAAGAGAAGAAAGTTACCCTCCTGCCTCCGTTTGGGGCTTCAGGATTGGCCCAGGGCGGCCACGCCGGTCTGTGCTATATGCCACGCTGCTGTAGTTCCCCATTCGCGCTGACCTTGAACTGTTCCACCAGATTCTTGAGATCCGTGGACATGCCCGCAAGTTGCGTCGCCGCCTTCAGCGAATCGCGTGCCCGCGAAGTGGTGCCTTGCGCCACGTGCGCCACCTCCGTGATGTTGTGCGTGATGTCGCCCGAGCTTTTCGCGGCGGACATCAAGTTGCGCGACATTTCGTCGGTTGTTTCACCCTGTTGCCGCACGGCTCCGGCGATCATTCCGGAAAGTTCGCTGATTTGCCGGATCACCCCGCGAATGGACCCGATGGCCTCCACTGCTCCTTTGGTGTCGGATTGAATCGCGGCGATCTTTGCGCCGATCTCCTCGGTGGCCTTGGCGGTTTGGTTCGCCAGTTCCTTCACTTCGTTGGCCACCACCGCGAAGCCACTGCCCGCCTCGCCGGCCCTGGTCGCTTCGATGGTCGCGTTGAGCGCCAGGAGATTGATCTGCTCGGCCACAGTGGTGATGGTCCGCACCACTTTCCCGATCTCCGCGCTCGAAGCGCCCAGCTTCGACACCGTGGCATTCGTGGCTTCCGCTTTTTGCACGGCATCCTCCGCGACGCGGGCCGATTCCGTGGCGTTGCGGGAGATTTCTTGCATCGTGGCGCGCATCTCTTCGGCGCCGGTGGCCACCGTTTGCAGGTTACGGCTCACCTGCTCGGTGTCGTTGGAGACGAGCGTGGCCTTGGATGTCGCCTCCTCCGAGTTCGCCGTGATCTCCCGGCTGACATCGGAAAGCCCCGCGCTCGCGCTGGCCACGTGCTCCGCGTTTTCGGCCACCGACTGGATTGCCCCGGAGATCTCCTCGAGCGCCGTGTTAAGTGCCTTGACCATCTGCCCGATCTCATCCTCCGAGGAAACCGCCAGCCGTTGCCGAAGATCATTGGCCGCCATACGGTTGGCCAGTTGCAGTACGTCCTTGAGCGGACGCACCACCAATCGCCGCAGCACGAATATCACGGTTCCCGACGTGAGAAACAATGTCATCACCGCCGCCAGCACCAGCGTGCGCGCGTTGCTCCGTTCGTTGGCCGCCAGCGTATCCAGCGGCGCTTCGATAGAGAACAGCGCCGGTACCACGCGTTTTTCCCCGGGCCCCGCCGCAACGGTTACTGCCCAGGAATGGCACGCCTTGCAGTCCTCGGTCACCACCACCGGACGCGCGAATAACATCACGTCCCGCCCTTTGTCCCTGTCGCGTTCCACGTAGCTCTCCCGCCCGCCATCCGCTTCCAGGGCGGCAAACGCTCGTTCATCGAAGGCGCTTGAGGTGTGCTCCGGATTCATCGGGGAAGTGGCCGGTGTCCGGAAAATGTAACCCTGCGTCTTGGCGTAACGCTGCGCGACTTCCCAGGCGTGGCCTCCTTGCTCGTTGGAGACACGCGACCCCAGCGCAACGTCCGTCATGGTTTTCAGCTTGTCGCTGAACGCTTTTTCCGCCTGCTCGTTCACTTTCAGCTGCGTCACCCAGAAGTTAATGCCCAATGTGGTCAGGAGAACCGCCACAATCAAGCTGACAATTTTGGAACTTAGGCTCCACGTTTTCCAGACACCCATGATCCGCTCCTGCTCCGAAATTTCCTCTCGACCGCTCCGCGCCGCGCACCCGTGCCGTGGGATGGCCGATTAATCCAAGCAGTTCGCGCGCCAATGCCGGCTGCTTCCTTGTGTCTTTTCCTTCTGCCAATTCGTGCCGTGGCGCATGTGTCAAAGAGGAATTCGCGAACCACGCTGGGATTTCATCCCAGTTATCCTCTTCCTTGGTTAAGGTTCCCTTACTTCTCCACCTCGGCCTCCCCGCGGGTACTCTTCCGCAATTCCACTCCTTTTTTCTCCCATTCCGCCTTTTGTTTGGCCTATTCTTTTTTGCAGGTTGGAGTTCCTCCCCAACCGCCTCGCTTCTGCCCGCAGCGGAAGCCGGGTCCGCGCGCCAGCGCCTGGCCGCCGTCTTGGCGGCTCTGCCCACGACACGGGCACACTACACCTGCACGCTCGTGCAGCAGGAGGAGTCACATGAAAGCCGCAGCAACCATACTTTTGGCCGGCGCACTTGCGTTTCCCGCCGTAGTGCCCAGTTTCGCCGAACCCCGCCAGGTCATCCAGGGCACCGAAGTCCATCTCACCCTTTTGACGCCCATCAGCAGCTCCGTCAGCCGGGAAGGCGATCCCTTCATCGCGGTTCTTTCGCAACCCCTCGCAGTGGATAGCCGCATCATTCTTCCGGCTGGCACACGCATTCACGGAATCGTGGGCACCATTCAGCGTCCGAAGACGTTTTCTATGTTCCGCGGCCAGGCGTACATGACCCTCGCCTTCAAGAGCCTCGAAATGGACAGCCGCCTGATCCCTCTTCAGATGAGCCTCGTCGCCATCGGGCGGCCGCGCATCGATTCCTACAGCCAGCCGCGCCGCGACGTGAAGATCGTGGAGGGCGAAGTGGTGGAACAAAAGCACGACTACAAAGGCGATGCGCTCGGGATGGTGTTTGCCGGTGGTGGCGGCAGCCTGATGGGCGTGCTCTTCAGCAACGTCTCTCGCGGCCTGGGAATCGGGCTGGCGGCTGGCGCCGTGTACGTCGTGGCGCGCAAGGGCAAGGAAGTCGACATGCCTGCTCAGACTGGCCTTCTGGCCCGCCTGGACAGCACGTTGACGGTTCCGTCTCTCTCTGCCGCGGTCAATTAACGGGTCGCGAAGCGATGCTCCCCACTCCGCTTCGGAGCGACACCAGAAAGCACCGAACGGCAACCAGGAACTGCGGAAGCAAAGCTCGGAGTCTCGAAAACTAGGGTCGTTGGCGGCCGTCCATTATCGACCAGGTGCGCTCCCGCTGCGATCTGCTGGCCGCTCACCGCTGGCTGATAACTGATTACTCGATCCAAGCGGCAGTGAAGCAGCCTTCGTCCGCTTCGATCTGAACACCGGCCAAAAAGTCAGGCAACAAACAGAGGAGAGGGCGCCGCGAACTATTCAGGGTGAATTCGCGGCGCCGATGAGGATTCTGGCAGGCCGAATCGGGGATTGACTTGGGGTCCGAACTTAAGCTTCAAAGTGCAGCCTGCGAGTTCGCCGATTGCGCTTGGGAGCTTTCCTTGCACTTCCTGACTTAACTAATTGCAGGAGGCGGGCCAATTCACCGGAGTGAAATGTCTCTGCAAACACAAGCCTTAGGCCGCAGTGCCGGGTTTCGTTCCTGCATCAACACCGCCCCGTTGTGCCAAACCGAAACGCGACTCGTCCGTCTGCTTCATTTCCCAGGCCCCTGGTTATCTTCTTTCTTCCCGTCGTCCTAGCCCCTTCTCAACAGACTGGCTATTCACTTTTTCAATTCGAATCATTCATTTTTCTTCTTGTGGAAATTTCTTTTTCCATTTGACGCTTCATTTCTCCTCGCGCTACCTTTACATGCGTTACGGATGTCCGCTCCCTATCTTCCAATCTGGCACTTCACGCTCCCAACCAAGGAGATTCATGTCCACCGAACTGCGTAATTTTCTGGCTCTGACCTACGACGAGCTCGAAGATCTCAATCTAAAGGCCAAAGAGCAGCGCAAGAATCGCGTCGCGGTCCACAAAATCCAGGAAGACCGGCTGAAATACCTCACCGACGAGAAGCGCATCAAGGCCATCACCGTGCTCTTCAGCGACCTCGAAGGCCGGCTCCACATGCTCGATTACGACAAGAAATTCCTGCTCAAGAGTTGGGACAACCTCACCTTCGACGGTTCCTCCATCCGCGGATTCACCGCCCAGCGTGAGAGTGATCTCCGCCTCGGCATTGATTGGGGTTCCTTCTATTGGGGGCCCGCCGACTTTTTCGGCGCGGGTAAGGTGCTCGTCTTCGGCGAGGTCATCGACAAGGATGGCTCTCCGTACTCCGCGGACATTCGCGGCGTGCTGAAGGGCTATGCGGAGTCCTTGCACAAAAAAGAGGGCTACACGCTGAACGCCGCCAACGAAATCGAAGGCTTCCTTTTCAAAGGCGCGGACGCCGAGCGCCACTACCATGAAAATGGCAAGTTCGAGTACGTCAACACCGGTGGTTACTATCACTCGCTCCCCGGCGATCTTCTCCGCACCTTCATTGACACCACCGCGGAAGTCCAGCGCGCTATGGGTTTCCAAAACGAAAAGGACCACCCGGAAGTAGCGCCTTCCCAGTTCGAGATCAACTACAGCTATTCGGAAGTGGTCAACGCCGCTGACCAGATTCAGCTCTACAAACTAATCTGCCGCCAGGTCGCGAACAAAATGGGCCTGACCGCCAGCTTCCTGCCGAAGCCGGTAGTGGGCGTCAACGGCAGCGGCATGCACACCAACGTTTCCATCAGCGAAAAGGGCAAGAACCTCTTTTGGGATCCCAAGGGCGAGGAAAAGCTCAGCAAGCTTGGCTGGTCCTTCATCGACCGCATCCTCACTCACGGCAACGATATCTGCCTGCTTCTGAACGCCAGCGTCAATGCCTATCGCCGCCTCGATCCCCACTTCGAAGCGCCCAACCAGATCAAGGCATCGCCCGTGGATCGCGGCTCCATGATCCGCATCCCCATTGGCAACGAAAAGTCCATGCGCGTCGAAGTCCGCTCCGTTTCTCCGGACTCCAATCCGTACCTGGTGATGTACTCGATCTTCAAGACCGGTATCGACGGCGACACCGCCAAGATCAAGAATCTTCGCCAGGCGGAGCGCTACCTGCCCGACAACATTTACACCGCGCTCGAAAATTTCGATAAGGCGGACTGGAGCACCAAGCTCCTCGGCGCCGACGTCAAATCGCGTTACACCGATCTCAAGCGCGCCTCGGCCGACCGTTGCCCGCGCGCGCTGGGCACTTTCGTCAAAGCGCCCGAAGTCCAATACCATCACGAGGTCTACAACCAGTTCCTCTGGAATCTGTTCTAGTCTTCCTTTGGAGTGCGGAAGCAAAGCTTTCCGCTTTCGCGGCGCAATTTCGCGAGCCAGCTTTTTTCAGAGAGCCGCACCTGCTGCCATCACGGTGCGGTTCTTCCGTTCCATGCGGCCTCGGAGTCCGCTGCGTTGATTCTTTCTCTTAGTTTCCGCTTCTGACTTCACGGTTCCGATCAAACCACCAGGCCCAGCCCACCAGAACCAGCGTCGCGATCAACCCGGTCCATCCAAGCTCCCGCATGTTTTCCGGTGGCGGGCTGAACCGGTCCGCGACATAGATTCCCAGCAGCACCACGATAAACGCCCACGCCGCAAATCGTCCCACGGCATTCTTCGCCCGGGTCGTTTTCATGTAAATCCATACGCCCGCCGCAAACATGGCGATCTCCACGATCATCGTTCCCGCCACCGAATTCCAAAGTCCCAAGCCGAATTTCGGTCCGCCCGGGTAGAGCGGCATGTCCGGCCGGTGCGATACCCAGTCCAGCACCCAGTGGCTTACCACGCACGCGCCCACGATCCACGCCCCGCCTGCATCCTTCTTGAGCAGCCAGTAGCCTCCGCCCAGTAGCGCTCCCCAGATCGCCAGCATCAACAAACTGTGTGACCACGGGTAGTCGTACAGGCTCAGCGGAGTGTACCTGGTGTCTCCCGGAACGATCCGCGCATGTTCCCACCCGAGCAACAAAAATATGCACCACAAAATGTCCGCCCAAGCCACGGCCGCCGTGGTCAGCGCGAGCGAAACCTTGGGCGCGGGCTTCTTCGCCGCGAACCCCAATGCAAAATGTCCAATGAACACGCTCCACCCCAAACCGCGCAATCTCGTCCGCCGTGCACAGATTCTACCCCGAACCTGTCGCCTAAAAGCCAGCTCCGCGAATTGGGTACTGGCGCGAAGCTTTCCGACACGATCGCACGGCCTGGTCTAGGAGCCTTCGGCCTTGGGCGTCGACTGAGCTCCCAGCGGCTCGCGGAAAGGATCCATCGGAATCGGCGCGTACTCGACCTCGGTGATCTCAAGGTGCTCGGTCTTTGCTGGCGCGCGCAGGTCCACGCGGTCGCCGGGGCTCGCCTTCATCAGCGCATTCGCGAGAGGCGAGCGCCAACTGATGTAACCGCGGTCGAGGTCCACCTCGTCGATGCCTACGATAGAGACGACGTGTTCGAGGCCGGCGGCGTCCTTGTAGGTCACGGTTGCGCCGAAGAAAACGCGCGTCGCGGCTGGGCCTGGCCGCGGAGCGGCGGGATCGACGACCACGGCCGCGTCAATGCGTTTCGTGAGAAAGCGAATTCGCGAATCGATCTGGCCTAACCGTCGTTTGCCGTAGAGGTAGTCGGCGTTTTCACTGCGGTCCCCGTTGCTAGCAGCCCACGCTACGACCTCCACCACCGCGGGCCGCTCGCGGCTCAGGAGGAACCGATGCTCGTCTTTCAGTCGCTGCAACCCGGCTGGCGTGATGTAGTTTTTGGGTGCCGGCCCCGCTTCCTCGCGCACCGGTCCTCGGAGCGGCCGCTTTTCTCGCATTTGCCAATCTGCCATGGGATTTTGTGTACTTGTGGGTGACCCAATCTCGAAAGGTACGCGCCTCGGTCCCGATAATTCCTCGTCCGGGGAACGTGACGTACCCGGCCTGCAAGTCGAATGATACATCGGTCTTTCCTGTCGCACTCTTGGAAAATGCAGTGACCCGTCCGATTACATCGCAAGGCGTCGAAGTGCTCGGTTCAGCTACCCACGCTAACAATTCCCCGGATGCGATTGTAAGAGAAGCCATACCTCCCGATTAACGCAGCCGGACAAGTGGGTACTGGAACAAATTTGTCCGGTTCGCTCATAGTGCGTCGCGGACCATAATCACGATAGAGCTGGCGCCGCCGCGAATAGTTGCCAGACCCGTCAGCGGCGCCGTCGAATCGAAAGACCGCGTGTGCTGGTTATCCGCTCCCCCGCGCATGGCGAATTCGCGCGACGTGTGAAATTCCAGGCAGGTGGGCAGAAAATTCTCTCCTGGTTTGAATGCACGGGCAAAGTATTTCAGCCGACCATTATTCCCCGCAGGGACTAGGCGGTGCCGTGCCCACACCTCACTTTGCCTCTTAAGCCTGCCCCATCCACCCTAAAGGACTGAAACGAGAACGCCCAACTGGCACCAAGCGAAGAATCGCTCAACATTGAGTGCGGAAGGAAGGGTGGCGAGAGAGGTGGCTTGGCTGAAAGGAACAGAAAGTGAAATCAAAGACAGACCACTATTGACCCTGGACACGGACCGGCTTTCTCATGGAAGGAGTTGCCCCGCACGAGGAGCACCCTTGATCCAAATTCAATCCGGCAGCGATTAATTGGTGCTTGTCGTGCTAGAAGTATTGACTAGTTCGCGGCAGTTCTTGGCTTCGACTCTACTCTGCAGCTTGTAAGCTCGGACACACTGACGACTACCATCGCGAAGGGGTGTAACTGTGAGCTCCAGTTCCGTTACCTCAATCATCGAGAACGAATTGAAGATGTGGACTTTCACCGTCCAGGACTACACGCTCCTTACCATTCATTCGGTCCGCCAAATGTTTGGCTCCAGGCGTTATTTCACTGACTTGGTCAAACAGATGGACACGATTGGCGTGGGTTCACTGCGCATCGTCATCGTTGCGCTAGCCTGCGTGGGAGGGGTGGTTGTTTTGAACTCCGCATCACAATTTAGACGTTTTGGCGAGACAGTTTTAACGGCTGACGCCCTTTCGATCGCACTTCTCCGCGAGCTCGGTCCAGTGTTCACCGCTCTTCTGGTCGCGGGGCGGAACGCCACCGCGATGGCGTCCGAGCTGGGCTCGATGGTCGTTACCGAGCAGGTAGACGCGATGCGGTCGTTCGGCACCGATCCGATCCGCAAGCTCATGACGCCACGTGTGCTTGCGACGGTGTTAGCGCTGCCGTTGCTCGTGGCCGTGGGGGATTGTGCGGGAATGTTCGGCGGATTTATGATCGCCCACCTTGTACTGCATCTGGGCGCCGAGCAGTTTTGGACACGCGCCATCAACGTGCTGGTTTTCGGAGACCTTTTTATCGGTTTCACGAAGCCGATTATCTTCGGATTCATCATCGCGACCGTGGGTTGTTATCAGGGGTTCCGTGTCCAAGGCGGGACAGAGGGCGTAGGGCATGCTACGATTGCCGCCTTCGTTGAGTCATCTGTGATCGTCCTCGTGGTGGACTTGTTCCTCACCAGACTTTTACTTTATTTGTTCAATTTGTGACCCGATTTCCGGGCCATTCAGCCAACTCCTGGCGAGTCCGGATAGCTGCACGCCTTCGTGATTAGCGCTATCTGCAAAAGTACGGACGAGCAACCAAGTTCTCGGTTGGCCAAAACTCTGATGCAAACTCAGTCTCGATGACTGAAATCAAAACTCATGCGTTTCTATCCCCCTGGAGAACGTCGTTCTTAAGCTTTAGGAGACGCGATCTCCGCCCCCCTGTACATACCCCGATCACTACCAAAGATGCAGCTAAGGTCCATAATCCCTCTGAATCCCGAAAACTCCAGGTGGGAGTGGAAGTGTTTGTCCGGACCGACCGACAGTATCTGGAGTGAGTTCGACAACGTCCTTTAGTTCAAGGTGGCACCCAGCCAATTCTGGATATAGGGATACTTGAGCGTTGCGTGTCAGTTCAAGAACACAGTTTCTGAACGTGTTCCGGTAAGAGAAAAAGGGCCCGCCATGCCACTTGAGAGTGGCGCCGTCAAAGGTATCAGCGACAAATATGTTGTTGTCCAGTGCTACGGAAATATCTTTGAATTCACTTGCCATGAAAAATTTAGTGAATGGTTCGTTCATTGGGTGTGCAGAGTCCAAGGTGAACGACATAGGTGCGACCCCGCACGGCGGAGTTTTTGACTTCGTACAGCTTAAGCCTTCCCACCTCATAAGTCTGGCTGTTAATTGCTTGTTTGACAGCAGTGTATCCGGAAGTCGAAATGAGACTTCGCCCTTCGCGGGGAATTCACCAACTTGGTCTTCACCCCCAACATAATCAGTAAGTTTTTCAGTCTCGTGAAGGATTGCCAAAGCCAGGGCGCGCATCTCACTCAGCGGCATGTCGTCAAGCTGATTAGCCTTCAGTTTTTGGTTGTAGTTTTCTATCGCCGGGTCATTAGATTTGTATACGCCTTGGAGGATTCCGTCAGCAACAAAACTAATTCCGACCGAAACCGGAAAGAATTTTGTAACAGGCACTTCTCGAAAGATGGTCGAATTATATCGTGGTACGAGCGCATTCAAGGGACCTACCGGCGTCCAAGTTTCGGTCATCCGCATCTGTTGCAGGATTGGTACCCCATTGTCATTGAGGCGAGCAAGCGTGGCTGTGAGGGATAGATTCTGGGCGGGAGTGGTTGGGTCCTGAATCGCGGCAACGCCAGTAAGCGGGTCGGTCAGGAAAGCCTCCATCAATTTAAGGACCTCACCTGCTTGCTCATCCGTGGGAAGGCCAGTCAAACCAAATCCCTTCCGAAGCGCTGAAGCAACTGTCAGATCAAGCGGTGACCCACCAACCCGACTACCAACAGCAAATCCAGCAATTACGAATGCCGAGTGCGGGGTGCTTCGAAAGAGCTTCTGGCTGTTGTCACAATGAAGCTGGGACTTATATCCGCATTGAAATGGCTTCTCGCCAGACATCCGACTATCAGCCGCGATTATGAATCCATTCTTGTTAGCTAGGATGAGGTTCAGGGTTCCGGTCGCCAGCGTCGCACTAGGCCTAATATCTGCGTGTTGAGCCACAGCCATTGTTGCGGTAAGAGCTGCTAGTGGCAGAATTAAGACTCCAGATCGCAGGAACCAGTTCGGCATCTTTCCTCCCTCAGGGTGAAGCACCCAACGTTTGAACGGACCTCCACGGATTTCTTGCAAAGCTGTCTTTTGTTTTCGATCGTTATCAGTATCCCTTGAAAGACCTAATCAAAGCTGATTTGAAGGTAAAACCAGGGTAAAACGGGAAAGGGGTATAAGAACAAGACCGCCAAAATCGTCGTTTTTAAAGGGGATTTGGTGAACCGGGCAGGACTCGAACCTGCAACCCGCTGATTAAGAGTCAGCTGCTCTACCATTGAGCTACCGGTCCACGGGCAAACCAATATTTTACACGTTCTAAAAATCGTTGTCGACCTTCAGCGGGAATCTTCGGCAATAATTCCGGCGCTACGGCTCTTGCCCGCCCATCAACCGCAAGGGCAGACGCAGCGCTATTTCGCGCGCAGCACCGCCACCAGATCGCGCGCCACCTGCTTTGCCCGGGGCAGATCGTTTGGATCAAACGAAATCGCCGAAACGCGGGGATGTCCCCCGCCGCCGTACTGTTCCGCGAGCGAAGCGAGATTCTTGTCCGCGGTGGCCTGGTTCCAGGGATTGGTCCCAAGCGAAACCTTGGCGCGGGTCCCGGAAGCGCTGACACTTACCGAATAGACGCTTTCCGGATGCAGCAGGTAGGGAATGAACTTGTTGTAGCCCTCCAGGTCCAGGTCGCTCACGTCGAAGAACACCACGCCGTCTTTCGATTCGCAGCGCTCGCGCAAAATCTCAATCGAGCGCCTGTGCCGCTCCAGCAGCGGCCCCAGATGCTTCGCGACCAGCGGCAGCTTCACCATTTCGGCCAGCGGACGGTACGCCAACTCCGTGATCAGCTGCGCGGGCACGCCGTCTTCCGGCGCGGCTTCGATCACCAGCGCCAGTTGCGTGGCGGGCTCCTTTAGCTCCGTCGCCGATTCCGCGGTGGGAAACTGTGCGCCGTCGATGATGTCTCCCCAGTGGATCAGGTCGGCCAGCGGCTTGGTGTCGAACCCGAATTTATCCTTGGTCACCGTGGCGATCAACTTCGTGCAAGACTTGTATTCCGGGTCGTAGTACATGCGCGGGCCCGGAAAGCGCTTGAAATATTCCGCATCGGCCGGGGTGAGAAAAGCGCTCTGGTGATGGTCAAACCACCAGGTGACCTTGGGCGAGTTCGAATACTTGAAATCGACGATGACGTTCTCGTCGCCGTCGAACAGGCCTTCTTCCCACGGATGTTTGGCCCGGTGCGTCATGCCGCTGAAATGAAATTCCGCGTCGGGACTAAAGCGCTCCCGGTAAAAGCGGTAAAAGACGGCCGCGGACGCCGTCCCGTCGAAACACCGATCGTGGAAACACAAACGAACCTTGGTCATAGAAGACGAAACGGTCTCACCTCTCCCCGGCGCACACCACCGAGAGGAACAAAGCTCTAAAAGATGGACGGGTTAGGAAGGAAAGTCAAGTGCAATCCAGAGGATTCGTCGTCCGGAAAAACAAATTTCACATTCCCACGGCGAACGCGCGTTCCCGGCCGACTCCGGGCCGCAGGCTGTACTTGATTTGAAAGAACGGCGCCACCGAAAGGATACTTTGCAAATCGGCGTCGTCCAGATAGCGGCGCTTCGGGATGCGCCGCGCCAGAATGGCGAACTCCAGCGGATCGCGGCGGAACGGATACGGATCGAGCGTGAATTCGTTTCCACCGGCGGAGCGCAATTCCCAGTCCGTCTCGCTGCCGGTCTCGTCCATCGGCACGCCTTCAATCGTCGTGTTGTGATCCGGGCCCAGGCAAAAAAACAGCGAGAGGCGGTCCAGCGCGTCCAGTCGCTGGGCGTTGGCCTTGATGTGGTTCTCGTCGGTGAAGGCCTTCTTCGCGGGGTCGTTGCGCAAGTCCACCTTCAACCGCAATTGTTGCAGCCGCAACCGTTGCACGAAATCGTTGGCGTGGTGCTGCTCCTGCGATTTCACATATTTGGCCGAATAGCCCGGCATCGTGGCTCGCGCGCGGTCGTACAACCCCGAACAGTGCATCGCCACCAGCAGCCCCGCGTAGAGGTCCGATTTCACCACGCGGTCAATTCCCCGCTGGTACAGGGAAACGTGCTCCTCGGTGGGCACGCTCATAAACGTGTAGGGCGCGAAAGACTTCGGGTCGACCCCCGGCGCGAGCTCCCATTCCAGCCAGCCATTGTCGTGTTCGGCGGCGGCCAGGCAAAACGACGAAAACGGCTCCGGCTTAACGAACGAACCGTTTCCCCATTCGCGCGCAAAAAAACCCGAGAGCACGCCGTGGTCCGTCTGCCGGACCACCACCATCGGGTCGCCATTTTGCTGAACGATCATGCGTATTGCCCGCTCCATGCCCAGGCGGTGCTTGGCCATTATCCTCTTCCCGGCCGCACGATTCCAGGGGAACGTGGGGCGGCCGCGCAAGAGGCCGATGCTGGCTAGAGGTAGGAAAAACGCTACGCCGGATGGCGGTGAATTCGCTCAGCGCTCGGCAAAATGAAACACGATCCCGAAGGAGAGCCGTACATTATTTTGTGTTGAGGTGCTGCCATCGGCTGCCGCAAAGCGCGTCATCAGGTAATCCGCCTGAATCATCCGGATATCGATCTGATGCGTCAGCGGGAGATCCCATCCGCCGCCGAACGTCCCCGCAAGGCCGTTTTCTCCCGCTTCGATGCCTCCCGAATTCGCGTTCAATCTTCCGCCGCCGAGCAGGCCCTGCACGTAGACCGTGCCAAACGGAAAATGGCGGAACGTATAGCGAGGCCCGAACGTGTACGTGTACATCGTGCTGTTGATTCCTCCCGGCAGGGCATTGAATTTGTAGCCGCCAAAATCGCCAACGATGGAGAGCTTCGGATTCAGGAAGTACGCCATCGAGCCGCTGCCGCCGATCACGTTGAACTCGCCGCCGCTTCCGGAGAAATTCGTGCGGATATACGAGAAATTGCCCGAAAGGTCCAGATGCCAGAAGAACGGCTTGATCGATTGCGCTGCGGCTTGCGGCGCGGCCAGGCCGGCAAGCAGGGCCGTCACTGCAAAGGCCGGCCCAAGCCAGCGCGCCGCGCTAAGAATCGTTCGTAGGCTTCCTCGCATCGCTATCCTTCCTCTCCTGTGAACTTGTGGAAATTTCGCAACGCGCTCAGGGCGTGACCGTGAGCGTCACGGTGGTGGAATGCTGAATGGTTCCGGAAGTTCCCGTAACCGTGATCGCGTACTGGCCGGGTGTCGTTCCCAGCAACTGGAAATTACCCGCGCTTCCCGCGCAGCCATAGGCCACCAGGCTGCTCGCCAGCGCCACCAGAATCAGCAGCGCCCGCGCACCCCGCGGTTGTTTTGCCCAGCGCTTGCGAAAGCCCAGGCCGAAAACGAGCCACAGCCCCGGCAGAATGGCGGCAAGCGGCCCGGCCTTCAGCGAAAAATTTTCGCCGGTGTAGGGATCGCCCGCCGTCGTGTAGACCACCGCTTCGGTCATCGCCGGATTTGCGCCCGGCGTCACCGAAGTCGGGCTCACCGCGAAATTTGACTTCACGGGAAGCCCCGCCGCCATAAACGTGATCGCCCCGGTGAAGGGCTGATTCACCGGCGTCAGCACCAACGTGAAGCTGCCCGTGTGCCCGGCTTTCACAGTGTCCGTGGCGGGAGTCGCGCTGATGGTGAAGTCCGGCGGCGGCGAGACCACTGTGATGTCGCTGGCGGTGTTATTCGCGGCGTTGGAATCGCCGCCGCCCGAAAGCGTGGCGGAATTGGTGAGATTCGCCGGCGCATTTGGATCGACGTTCACGGCCACCTCGATCGCCGGATAGCTTGCTCCCACCGCTAGCGCATCGCCGCGCGTGCAGGTCAGCGTAGCCAGCGTGCAACCCCATCCGTTGCCGCTCATGTCCGTCGCGGTCATCCCGGCCGGCAGGCTGTCCACAACCGTGACGATGCCACTCGAAGATGCGCCCGCCACGTTGCTGACTGTCAGGCTATACATGCCGCCAACCTGCCCCTGATAAAAGTTGCCGGTGTGCGATTTGGCCATCGCCAGGTCAATCACCTGGACAATCGTGGTCGTATCCATCGCCGTGTCGTTGTTGGTGTTCGATTCTCCGCCGCCGGAAACGGAAGCGGTGTTCACGACGGAGGGCGCGGCGTTGAACGCCACGTTCACCGTCAGCGTGATCGGCGGGTAATTCGCGCTGCCCGCAAGCGCATCCGACCGCGTGCACGTCAGGCTGGAGAGCGCGCACGTCCAGCCGGTTCCAGCCACCGCGGTTGCCGTCAAACCGGTTGGCAGAGTGTCCGTGACCGTGACGGTTCCGACCGTCGCCACGCCGCCGGCGTTGCTGACGGCGATCGTGTACGCGGCCCCGGTCTGCGACTGCGTGAAGTTGCCGGTGTGCGACTTCGTGATCGTCAGGTCCGGCACCAGAACAGTGACGCTGGCGTTCGCGGTGTTGCCGGTGCCCGCGTTCGTGGAGGTCACCCTTCCTGTCGTGTTCATCTGCGTGCCGCCGCTCGTCCCGGTGACATTCACGGCAAAAACGCACGAACCGCTCGCGGCCATCGTCCCGCCGGATAACGCGATCGTTTGCGAACCCTCAACCGCGGTGATGGTGCCGGCGCCACAGGAGCCCGAAGCGCCGTTCGGCGTCGCCACCACCAGGCCGCTGGGAAGCGCGTCGATCACGGCGACTCCGGCGAGCGCGGTGCCAGTGTTGGGATTGGTGATGGTGAACGTGAGCGACGTGCTCGCCCCGATGGCGATGCTTGGCGCACCGAACGCTTTGGCGATCGAGGGAGGCGCCAGCACGGTCAATGTGGCGGTGTTGCTGGTGGTCCCCGCCCCGCTTTCTGTCGAACTGATCGCGCCGGTCGTGTTGGCCTGCGGCCCAACCGTTGTGCCCGTAACGTTCAGAGAAAAATTGCAGGACGCGCCGGCAGACAGGGTTGCCCCGGTCAACGTCAGCGAACTCGCACCCGCCGCCGCGGCGATCGTCCCGCCGCCGCAAGCGCCCGTCAGTCCATTGGGCGTCGCAATGACGAGTCCGGAAGGAAAGTTGTCCGCGAAACCGATGCCGCTCAGAGTCGTCGTCGAGTTCGGATTGGTCACCGTAAAGCTGAGCGAACTGGAACCATTCACCGGCACGGTCGAAGCCCCAAAGGCTTTGCTGACCGTTGGCGGCGCTTGCACACTCAAGTTGGCGGAAGCCGAGTTGCCGGTGCCTCCGTTCGTGGAGCTCACGGGTCCCGTCAAATTGGTGTAGGCGCCTCCGGCGGTTCCCGTAACGGTCACACTGAACGCGCATTGGCTGTTCGTGGCGATGCTGGCTCCGGAAAGCGCGATCCCCGTAGGCGCCGTGGTCGTCAGCGTGCCGCCGCATACTGTCGACGAACTGTTTGCCACCGTCAGCCCCGTCGGCAGCGTGTCGGTGAAGGCGACGCCCGTCAGCGCCACGGTGTTGGCGGACGGATTCGTAATGGTGAATTGCAGCGCCGATGTCCCGCCGACGGGCATGCCAGTCGGATTAAACGCCTTGGTGATGGAAGGCGGCGCGACCACGGTGAGGTTCGCGGAGGCCGTCCCGCCCGTTCCCCCCTCCACCGAGCCGACGTTTCCGGTCGTGTTGTTCTCCTGCCCCGCCGCGATGCCGGTCACGTTGACGGTGAAATTGCAGGAGCCGCTCGCCGCCAGCGTTGCGCCGGTCAAGCTCACTGTTCCGGTTGCCTGAGCCCCAGTAATCGTTCCGCCACCGCACGTTCCCGCCAGTCCATTAGGCGTGCTAATTACGAGACCTGACGGCAGCGCGTCGGTGAAACCCACGCCGGTCAAACCGGACGTCGCGTTGTTGTTCTGAATCGTGAAGCTCAGCGAGGTGGAGCCGTTCAGGGGGACGCTCGCTGCGCCGAACGACTTCGCCAGCACCGCCGGCCCCACCACGGTCAGGTCTGCATTCGCGGTGTTTCCCAGACCCGTCGTCGTGGAGCTTGCGGTCACGCTGTTGTTCAGCATCCCGGCCGCGGTGCCGGTGACGTTGACGGAGAAATTGCAAGAAACGTCGACTCCGAGCGTCGCGCCGGCAAGGCTCACCGAACTGCTCCCCGCGGTCGCGGTAATCGTGCCTCCGCCGCAGCTTCCGGTTAGCCCGTTCGGCGTGCCCACCACAAGCCCCGACGGAAACGTATCCGTAAAATTCACCCCCGCCAGCGAAACGGTGTTCCCCGATGGGTTGGTGACCGTGAAAGTGAGCGTGGTTGTTGCATTGAGCGCAATCGCGGTCAACCCGAAGGATTTGGCGATGGATTGCGGCGCAACCACGGTCAAGGTGAAGATTTGCGTGGCATCCGACCCGAACCCGTTATGCGCCGTGATCGTCAGCGGGTAGTCGCCTTGTGTCGCAACGGCGGGCGTACCCGCCAGGGTCGCGGTGCCGTCCCCGTTGTCCGTGAAGGTCACTCCGCTCGGCAGCGCTCCGGTTTCGCCGACCGACGGGTCGGGCAGGCCAGTCGCCGTCACGGTGAACGTGTTCGCCACGCCGACGACAAACGTCGCGCTGTTCGCGCTGGTGATGCCTGGCGCCGTTGCGCCCAAACCGGTCACTCCCAGCGTTTGCGTGGGATTGGGCGCGTCGTCCACGATCTGCAGCGTGGCCACGCGCTCGCCCGATGCCGCAGGGGTGAACGTCACGCTGATGATGCAATTAGCGCCATTGCCGATGCTCGCTCCACAGGTGTTGATCTGGGCGAACTCCGCGTTGTTCGGTCCTGTGAACCCGATACTCGTGAAATTCAGCGTGCTGCCGGTATTGTTCGTCAGCGTGACGTCTTGCGCCGCGCTAGTGGTGTTGATCAACTGATACGGGAAGTCCAAACTCGTCGGCGAAAGCTCCACCGGCAAAACCTGCAGGAAGATCGAGGCGTTGGCCGCGCCGCCGTTGGTGATCGCCAGGTCCAGCGCTCCGTCGCCATTGAAGTCGGCGGTAGCCACTCCAAACGAACCCGACGCGGTGGTATACGTGGTCGCGCCGCCAAAACTCCCATCGCCGTTTCCCGGCAGCAAGAACGCTTCGCCGCCCGCGCGATCCGAAACCACGAGGTCGACCTTTCCGTCACCGTTGTAGTCGCCCTGGACTCCCGCAATCAAATCGTTCGATCCCGTACCAGGATTTGCATTCAGGGTGAACGTGCCGGCTCCGCTTCCCAGCAGGATGGCTACGTCGCTGGCGTTCACCGCCGCGAGGTCGACGTGGCCGTCGCCGTTGTAATCCGCCGCAATCAAGCCGATTGGCTGGCCCGATCCCCCCGTGCTGACTGTTGTTTGCGGTTGAAAGGTGCCATCGCCAATGCCGATCAGCACGGATACCGTGCCATCGTTTTCATTGGCCACGGCGATATCCAGAATTCCGTCTTCGTTGAAGTCGCCCGGAACCAGCACTTGCGGCAGGGTTCCCACCGTGGAGGTGCTCCCGAGGGAAAACGTGCCGTCGCCCGCGCCCAGCAGCAGGGTCACGCTGCCATCCACGCTGTTGCTCACCGCCAGATCCAGGTGGCCGTCTCCGTTGAAGTCCGCGGTGACAATCGCGAACGGAGCGTTTCCGGTTGTCGGCGTGGCAGCTGCCGTGAACGTGCCGTCTCCATTGCCCAGCAAAATAGTTACGCCCGCCGGCCCGATGCTTCCTAGATTTGCCACCGCCAGGTCCGGCTTGCCGTCTTCGTTGAAATCGCCCACCGCGATCCAGTTCGCCCCGCTCCCCGCCGCCACCGCGGGCTGCGCCGTAAACGTGCCGTCCCCATTTCCCAAAAGAATCGAGACCGTGGAATCTCCGTTGTTCGCCACGGCCAGATCGATTTTCCCGTCGCCGTTGAAATCGCCGGTCACCAGGCCCTGCGGCGTGGTGCCCGTGCCGATCGTGGAATTCGGCGAGGAGGGAAACACAGTCGAGCTCTCCAGGGCCTCCACCGGCACATAGATGAGGTTTGAGGGACCCCCTCCTGGACGCGGATTGAAGACCGTCACCGCTCCAAGCCCCACGGCAGCCACAAAGGTGTCCGGCACGCTTACCGTGAGCCGCGTCGCGCTCACGTAATTAGTCGTCAGGTCCGTGCCGTTCCACTGCACCACGGAATTTGGCAGGAAGCCGACGCCGGAGATCGTTAGCGTCACGCCCGTAGCACCCGGCGTGATGCTCACCGGAGTGATCAGGTCCACATACGCAACCGGATTGGGCGCCGCTGAAGCTTGTCCCGCATACGGCAAAGCCAGCAAGGCCACAATGGCCAGCACCGGAACAATGGGAAAACGGGGACGGAGTCGTGCGTAAGCGCGGGCTGCCAGCATGGATGCGAATTCCTCCTGGGCGTGTGGTGCCAGGTGCGCGGCACCGTTGACATCAGCCCAAGAGAACGTCCACCCGGATCGCGGCGGTTAGAGGAGTTCTTGAAGCAACTGCGGCGGAGTCTAGCAGGAGGAAAAAACCAAGGCAGTCAATTTTTCGCGAAATGTTCCGTGTGCGGCACTATCCCAAAGCGGAACGCGCGCTTCGCCCGCGAGATTCCTTTACTTCCATTCATTCTTGCGCAGCGGTACCCGTGAATCACGCTCGCCGCCTCGCCTATAGTCAAGCGGAATGCTTCCAAGTATCATTTATTTAGACCGTGCGGGAGTGGCGGAACTGGCAGACGCGCAAGACTTAGGATCTTGTGGGGTAACACCCGTGGAGGTTCAAGTCCTCTCTCCCGCACCAACTTCCAGGATAGCCAATACTTTTCCGCTTGGGACACGGAGTTCCGTCTCCCGCTAGTTTCACTTCGCGGCCGGCTCCGGAATTCGTGCTTCATCGACGAGCTTCTGAAACTCGGGCATGTCTCGCATGGGATCGAACACCGGCTCAATGCGCAGGTACACAATCCACGAGCTGCGTTGCGCGGCCGCGTCCTGCAGCGCCAGCACGGCCTCCCGCTTTTTTCCCAGCAACGCGAGATAACGCGCTTTTTCGTACGCCGACAATACTCCGGAATCCGCGTATGCCTGCACCCCCGCCGCGTAGCGCTGCTCCGCCCCGGCCCTGTCCACAATTTGCAGCAAGTCCCGGTGGCCGAATAGCCGCATCAGATTCTCCAACTCGGCGGCGGCTTGTTCCTTCTTACCTTCCTCCGCATAAGTAATCCAGAGCTTCTGTCGCGCGGGAACAAATCCCGGGTCGAGCTTGAGCACATCCGTCAGAGCGCTTTCGGCTCCCGTGAAATCATGCTGAAAATAGCGCATCCAACCGAGGTTGGTCCGGATGATCATGGAGAGCGGGTCCAGCGTGAGGGCGATTCGCATGTGCTGGTCGGCAGCCGCGAAATTCCCTTCGCATGCCAGGAACACGGCATAAATGTGGTGGGCATGCGCGTTGTTGGGATTCAACTCCAGCGCCTTCTGGAATTCCGCTTCCGCGGCTTTCCAGTCCCAATCGTATTTCCAGAGCGTGAAGGCCAGCGCGGAATGCGCAAAGGCCATGGAAGGATCCAGCTCCAGCGCCCGCCGAGCGGCCTGCTCGGCTTTCGGTCCGGCCTCGGTACCTCTCATGCCGTCATAATCACCCAGCAGGTTGTACGCGGTGGCTTTCCCCGCATACGCCTGCGGCAGCTTGGGATCAATCCGGATGGCCTCGTTAAACTGCTCCAGGCTGCTCAACAACTCATTGTTCGTGCGGTGAAAATTCAGGTCGTGCATCCCGTTCAACAGCGCCTCATAGGCGCGGAAATTGACCGGCCGCGCGTCGCTGAGGCGCGTGCGCTGCTCCGGGGTAAGCGCAAGCTGGATCTTCTGCGCGACCGATTGCGCCAGATCGTCTTCCAGCGAAAGAATGTCTCCCGCGTCGCGCTCGAACGACTGCGCCCACAGATTGCGGTCGTCTCCCGTGGAAACCAGCCGCGCATTCACCCGGACCTTGTCCCTCGAGCGGGTGTACGTCCCTTCGACGACCGCTTCGACACCCAATTCCTCGCGAATCTGCTTCAGCGGCTGCTGATTCATCTGGTAGTGATTCGCGGAGGCGCGCGAAATCACCTTGATCGTTCCCAATTCCGCAAGGTCCGTCGTCAGCGCGTCGGTCAATCCTTCCGCGTAGTAGTCCTGGCTGGCGTCTCCCGATAAGTTTTGGAACGGCAACACGGCAATCGAGCGTGGTGGCGATTCCGCCGCCGCGTGCTTCAAGGCTCTGGAGCCGAAGATGAAGCCGACAACGGCGCACAACCCCAGGAAACCTGCAATGGCGGCGAACCGGCCGGACTTCCAGGATGTCCGGGGTGGAGCACTCTCAGTCACGTCCTTGCTCGCCGGGGACGGCGCTGGCTCCGGCAATCCCGCGGCCGCGTCCGCGATTTTCGGCAGAGTTTCCGACTGCTCGACCTGAATTGGCGCAATGAACCGATAGCCGCGGCGGGGAATCGTCTCAACATAAAGTGGCTTTCCAGGGTCGTCGCCCAATGCCTCCCGGAGTTTCTTCACCGTGGAGTTCAGGCTGTCGTCAAATTCCTCTGCCGTATGCCCCGGCCAGAGCTGCTCCACAATTTCCTGCCGCGTGACCAGTTGATCTGGTCTCTCCGCCAGCAGGCCGAGAACCCGCAAGGGTTGTTGTTGGATGTGCAGCCGGATTCCGTGCTTGCGAAGGTCTCCGCCTTCGAAATCGGCCCGGAAAGGGCCGAACAGATACACGACATGAGTGCGGGGCCCCGCCACCATCGCAACCCCTTAAGACATCCTGAGAAGAATTTCGTGGATGCTACCACGCGGCCTTCGAGTCCAACAATCCATATTTGCCCGGTTACTCCTTGCCAGTCTAGATGTTTGGAGCGCCCTCCTGGTGTGACTGTGTCCTTATTTCGCGCCGCTCGCATGGCAAACTGCTGCGCACTTCGGGCAATTCACCTTCAAATCTAGGTCTGAATTCAGACTCCATGCAGATCAGCTTCAGGTCAGAACTAACTTGGTTGCCGGTTCAACTCCTGTTTACTCAGATTGCGCAACGGCCAGACCCTCTTTGCTCTCTGTAACTCACTGAGACGCATATACTTGGCAATCCTCATGCACAGTAGGGATAGAACTGGCGTCGGGTTACAAAACTGACCTGGGGCACTTTTGACAATTTGGGAGGACAATCATGAAAAGGTTGGGCTTTGCACTGTTATGTATAGCCTCCTTGGCGCTACTTCCGGCGGCTGCCAAGGCAGATTCCTTCGTAGACTGGACTTTGTCGGGCAGTTTCTCCGACGGTGGAGCGGTCTCCGGCACCTTCACACTGGACGCAACAACTGGTGCCATTACCGCCTTCGACGTCGCCACCACCGCGGGAAGTGTACTAGGTGCTTATACCTATGACGCCACCAACACTGTGGCCTCTTACATAACGTCTCCCGGCGAACCTACTTTTCCGGATACTCTCGATTTCAGCAGCGGCACCAGTCCCATCTACGATCTCCAATTCGCCATCGGCGCCCTGTCGGCAACTGGCGGGGCCGTGACCATCTTTACAGTAACTAGCAATTGCCCCGGATCTGGTTCACTCGGTGGATGCTCCAGTGAATTAGTGACGACCGCACATCTCGGCGACAATGGCTGCATTAACGATGGGTCGAGCAATGTTCGCTGCCTGGTTTCGGGCACCCTTTCAGGCACAGTGGAAGGCTCGACTGGCGGCAACCCTGGCGACAATGGCGGCGGCAACACCGACGTTCCCGAACCAAGCTCACTCCTTCTTACCGCACTCGGTTTCGCGGCCTTTGCCCTCAAGCGGGGCTGATCGCAGACCAATCTTTCAGACCGCCTCCAGGTCCTCTCCTGAGCAAGCAACTGGCGTCCGGATCCCCAGCCGGACGCCGGTTTTCTCCCTCCCTACTTCGCTCTGCGCGTCTTGCGCCTCCGCCGCATTTGCATAACAATGATGCCCGGCCTTACCCGAATTCATACCGGAGCCCTGCATCATGTCCGATCTCAGCGTCCATGAAATCCTGAATCTCTATAACCCCGGCAACCCGCTCGAAAAAGCCTGGACCATCCCCGCACCCTGGTATTTCGATGAACGCATCGCGCAGCTTGAGCGCGACTCCGTCTTTGCCGCCAACTGGCAGGTCGCCGGCCATCTCGACCAGGTCAAGGATCCCGGCCAGTTTTTCACCATCGATATAAACAAGGAACCTCTGGTGGTTGTCCGCAGCGACGACGGCACGCTCCGCGCCTTCTACAACGTCTGCCGCCACCACGCCGCCGCTGTTGTCCCCGAGGAAAAGGGCTGCACCAGAAATTTCCGCTGCCCGTATCACGGCTGGACCTACGGCAACGACGGGGCGCTGAAAGGGATGGTGGAATTCGAGGGCGTCTGCAACTTCGATCGTGCCGACAACGGCCTGGTTCCCGTTCGCGTGGATACCTGGGAAAATTTCGTTTTCGTGAATCTCGACGCGCACGCTGCCCCGCTCCGCGAATTCCTCGGCAAGGTTCCCGAACTTGTCGCGCCCCTGAACATCACCGGGAAGCTGCACTACTTCGACCGCCGCATCTACACGCTGCAGTGCAATTGGAAAGTCTACGTGGATAACTATCTGGACGGCGGCTATCACGTGCCGCACGCGCACAAAGGACTGAGCAGCGTCGTCGAGTATACGAAATACACCATCGAAAATTTCGAGCACTCCTGCTTGCAGTCCAGCCCGCTCGACGCTTCCTCGGCCAGCGAGTCCGCTATCGGCGCCACGCGCCAGGGCCAAGCGTTTTATCTCTGGATCTATCCGAACTTCATGATCAATGCCTACTCCGGCGTGATGGACACCAATCTCGTCCTTCCGCTCGGCGTGGACAAGTGCGCGGTCATTTTCGATTATTACTTCGCTGACGTGAATCCCGCCGCCGCGCGGCATCAGAAGGAGAGCATCGCCGTCAGCGAAAGAGTGCAGGACGAAGATATGGCGATCTGCGATTCCGTCCAGCGCGGACTGGCCTCACGTGCTTATCTTGCCGGGCGCCTTTCGGTCCGCCGCGAAGCCGGCGAGCACCTGTTCCACCGCCTGCTCCACGCGGACATGAGCAAAGCCATCGCCAGGCCTGCCGCTGCCGACTGATCCAGCAGCTTTTTCCGCTCTCCGACTGCAAAAAATCATAGACCCGCCGTATGCTCTCCAGCGGTGCCATTCCTTTGGTCCCATCTCTTATGGAATCCCGAGCTTCCGCCCGGGATCGCTGCTACTTTTAGAACTTCTCGAAGAAGTGTGCCACTTTCTTCCCGGCTTTCTCCGTGTAGTAGACGGTCACTTTTCCGCCCTTGGTCGCGCCCTTTCCCGTATCCTCCGCGGCCAGCTTGGTGTCGTGTCCCGCAACGTGGAAGGTCTGTTCCGTGCCGTCGGCCGCTTTCACCGTAACCGTCTTTCCACCATCCCCAACCTTTGTCACGGTTCCGTCCACCGACTTCATTCCATCCTTACCGACTTTGTCCACTTCAACGGCGCTCTTGTCCGCGCCCTTCACTGTGTAGTGGGCCACAACTTCGGATCCCTCCGTCAGGCCATGAAAGGTGTCTTTTGCGCCGGTCGCTGTTTCGTCTGCCCCATATACGACGGTCTTGTCGGCGAAACGAATCGTGTGCTCGGAGCCATCTTTCGTCTTCACGACGATCATCTTGGACGCCTCGTCCACTTTCGTAATCACGCCGTGAACCGCGGACACCACCTCATCCGCCCCCCAGGCCGTCACGACCAGGAAACCTGCCAACGCGAAAATCGAGAACAGTTTCTTCATTGTTGCGGACCTCCTAAAGTCCCTGATTTTTGATTATCCCTGAGTTAGTGCGCGATGTAAAAAAAATCAACACCCCTGCCGCACGACCCGTTTTGCAGAAGCACTCACCAGGGACGCAACCCAGTGCTGGATCGCGCGCCCCGCTGGGCTGGCTCAGAGGTATGAGATGCAACTCGACACGCTTCGGTATCGAACCGGGAAACTCGAACTTTTTTGAAACTCCAGAAATTGCCTAATGCGCCAACTTCCCTGGCTCCCGCGCTTCGTCGAACTTCCTTCCGAACAGAATCCTCCGCGACCTTTTTTCCAGGTTCTTCTGAAGACTCAGCTCCCGCCCATCGGCTAACTCTTTTTGTTTCAGGAAGAAGCCTTCCCCCGCTCTTTTTGCTGGCCTAGCAGCCGGCAAGGTTTGGTCGTGACTTTTCGCTGAATCATCTCCATTCCTTCGCCCGCCGCAAATCTGGCCCAAGGCTTGCGTTTGGCAAAACGCCGGCCGCTCCCCGGCCTGTCGATGGGGTGGTTTCTACGGAGGGTCGATGAAATGGTTCCTGTGGCGGCTTAGTGTCTTCGCCGCATCTTTCAGTCTTTTTCTGTTTCTGTTCCTTGCGGGCCGCTTCGCCTCCGCCCAGCAGCCGCCCGCCTCCGGCACTCCTCCACCCACCCAGACACCCGCCATGACCGCGGATTCCTCGACGCAGCAGTCCGCAACCCCGCAATCCAAGCCGGCGGCCACCAAGGGCCCGGACGGCGACTACGTCGGCAGCGAAGTCTGCATCACCTGCCACGAAGATCAGAACCGCCGCTTCAAGAACACCATCATGGGAAAAATCATGATGGGTAACCCGCACACCCCGGAAGAGGCCCGCGGCTGCGAATCCTGCCACGGCCCCGGACGCGCTCACGTTGAGGCGGGGGGCGGCAAAGATACCATTCCCATCCGTTTCGGCAAGGATTCCCCCAATACCGTCGCCGAGCAAAACGCTGTCTGCATGGATTGCCACGCCAAAGGCACGCATCTTTTCTGGAAAGGCAGCCCGCACGAATCGCGTGGCATCGCCTGCGTGGATTGCCACCAGGTCAAGCAGGTGGTTCTCGCCAAGCTCTCTTCGGAAACGCGCTACAGTTCGCCGCTCACCGATAACCGGGGGCTGAAAATGAGCCAGCCGGAACTGTGCCTGCAATGCCACCAGATGCGCCGCGCGCAGTTGCAGCGTTCCTCGCACATGCCCTATCGCGAAGGCAAAGTCACCTGCACCAGTTGCCACAATCCGCACGGCTCGCCCAACCCGTCTCAGCTCATTCAGAGCAGCGTCAACGAAAACTGCATCAGCTGCCACACCGAGCGCCGCGGTCCGTTCCTCTGGGAGCACCCGCCGGTCGTCGAAAACTGCGACAACTGCCACGAACCGCATGGCAGCAACAATCCGCAACTTCTGAAGGTCCGCATGCCGCGCGTCTGCGACGACTGCCACGATTCCAGCCGCCATCCCACCCAGGCCCAGCCGCTCGGCTCCATCAAGAATTTCAATCGTGGCTGCACCAACTGCCACTCCTACATCCACGGTTCGAATCACCCTTCCGGGTCCGCGTTCCTAAGGTAGCGAAAGAGAGCTCACGCCCATGAGAAAAGCCGCTGAACTTGTATTGATCGCACTGCTGGCTCTCCCGATCCTTGCGTCGCGCTCCGCCGCGCAAGACAAACAGCAGGAAATCGGCGATGTCGAATTCGGCATCCGGATGGCCACCGGCGATGTCTACGGCCGCCCCGATCTTCCGTTCTCTCCCGGACTGAAAACCTCGCAGTTCAACGAATATCAGGACATTCGCGACGGCTTCTATGTCCGCAAGCTGGACGTCCGCTTCGACAACGTGCTGCACACCCGGGAATACTTCGCCCTGCAATCCCAGAGCACGCTGTATCGCGACCAGAGCTACCTCGCCACCTTCGGCAATTACGGCAAATTCAAGCTGCAATTCCGCTACGACGAAATCCCGCACATCTACAGCAACACCACGCGCACCCTATTCGCGCAAACGTCGCCCGGCATCTACGCCTTCCCCACGCTAATCCGCCAGCAGCTTCAGGCCGGCGCCCCCGCCGGCTCCAGCCTGCAGGCCGAAATCAACAATCTCGTCGTTCCGCAGATGAACTTCGTCACCCCGCAGATTCTGCGCCGCGGCGGCACCCTCTCTTTCGGCTATAACTTGACGCCACGCTGGACCGTAAACGCGCTCTATTTCCGGGAAAGCGAAAAAGGTACTCGCCCCATCGGCACCATCATGAACTCGAGCCCCAGTGCCAGCGCCACATCGGGATATGGCGTCGAACTCCCCGAGCCGATCAACTATTACAACAACCTCGTCCGCCTCAGCCTCGAATATGGCGCGCGTGCCTTCGTCCTCCAGGGCGGCTACACCGGCTCTTTCTTCCAGAACAACATCCACACTATGACCTGGGACAATCCGTTCAACTACAGCCTCATCGGCGTCACCACGCCCACTACCGGCGCCATGTCCCTCTATCCCGACAATCACGCCAACTATCTCAATTTCGCCGCCGGCACGGACCTCTCCAAATTTTTTCACCTGACCGCCAGCATCAATCCCGGCTGGCTCCGCCAGGACGAGGCGTTTCTCCCCTACACCACCAACACCGCCACCGTCACTTGCGGCAATGGCGCGCAGGCCTGCAACTCCACCGCCGTGCTGCCCGCCTCCAGCCTCGCCGGCGACGTGCAAACCCTGGCCATGAACTACAATCTTTCGACCGCCTCCTGGAAAAACATCACGTTCCGCGCCAACTATCGCCAGTACGATTACAACGACAACACCCCCGTCAACGTCTACACGCCGGTGCAGGGCGATGCCGCCGCCCCAGGCGCCGCCACCGACAACACTCCGTACGCCTTCAATCGCAAGGACTTCAAATTCGACGGGATCTGGTTCTTCGCCAAGAAAAGCTCCGTCAAAGCGGGCTACGAGGCTCTCTGGATGGATCGCAGCTTTCGCGACGCCGGCCACTCCCTCGATAGCTCGTTCTTCGTCTCCGGCGATTGGAACCCTCGCCGCGACCTTCTCGTCCGCGTCTCCTATCGCCATTCCGATCGCAAGCCGGATTCCTATCAGGACGAGGAGGCTAGCAATCCCATCACTGGGGACGAGGTCACCTGCGACGACACCACCACGGTCACTTTTACCGCCGATCAGCGCTGCCATCGCCGCTTCGACGAAGCCGCCCGCCTCCAGAATCGCGGGGACGCCCTGGTCGAGTACACTCCCTTCGACCGTCTAACCGTTTCGGCCTTTGGCGGTACGCTGCAAAACGATTACAACCGGATGGGCGGCGTGAACAGCAATACTCCGCTCAATTTCCTGACCGGCACCGCGGCCTCGACCAGCCCGTATTACCTCTATGGACTGCTGAAAGATATCTCCTACAACTATGGCTTTGATCTCGATTACGCCGTCACCGATCAGATCACCTTCTATGCGGAATATTCGCGCGAGCACTATTACACGCGGATGATCACCCGCTACCGCGTTCCCACCACAGGCGCGCAGACTATCCTCACCTGCACGGGTTGCGACACGCCCAACAACGATTGGGAAAGCACCACCACCGATCCGATTGACGACTATTCCGCCGGCCTCGACATGAACTTCCACAAGAAGGCCTACGTCACCACCTACTATTCGCTTTCCGCCGGCAAGGGCAATGTCAATTCGCGCTATCTAGGCGATCCGACGATCACCACTGGCGCAAACGCGTTCCTCCTCACCGGCACCAATGCCGCCACGCCCTATCCGGAAACGGTGGATCGCATGCACGAGGTCGGCGTCGTCTTCAAGTACAGGTTGACGGATCGCCTGACGCCCAAATTCGAGTACCGTTATCAGCAGTGGGACAGCATCGACTATCAGACAACCGTCATGACTCCCTACATGGGTTGCGTCAGTGCGCCGCCGCCCTCCGCTCCGGTCGTTGGTTGCACCAGCCCGATTTTGAATAGCAACACGTCGCCCACTCCGCTCCCCGGCGCCGCCAGCCCGTTCTTCCCCGGCTTCGTCGTTGGCGATCCCTCCGCCGCCCGTTATCTGTTCCTCGGAGTGGATCAGCCCTCGTACCACGCGCATATTTTCCTCGCCACCCTTGAATACCGCTTCTAATTTTCAGCGCGGCTGGTCCCCGCGCCGGCCGCGCTGCTTCACCAGGCGGGATGCGGCTATAATTGAGCATGGTCCCCGCATCCTACAAGCCGCGGAAAAAATTCATGCAGTTGGCCATCGATGAGGCCCGCCGCGCCGGAGAGCGCGGCGATTACCCCATCGGCGCCGTCATCACCCGTCTCGTGGGGCGCCGCGAGGTCGTCATCGCCAGCGCCGGCAATCGTGTCAAGACCTCCGGCTCCAGCATCAAGCATGTTGAATTGGAAACGCTGAAATACGTCTGCAGCGGCTATGGGCGGTATCTCCCTGACTTCGTCCTCTACTCCACACACGAGCCATGCGCGATGTGTGCCGGTGCCTGCGTCTGGTCGCGCATCGGCGCGGTGGTCTACGGCGTCTCTCAAGAGGACATCGAAGCCTACGGCCGCAGGCGCGGCAACGAATTTTACAAGTGGCGGGCGTGCCTGATCCCGTGCAAGCTCGTCTTCGAACGCGGCAACCACCTGATCCCCGTCACCGGCGCCTTCCTGCGCGCCGAATGCCAGAAACTCTTCCGCTACAAACCGCCTCGCCGCTAGCCTTGCCCCTCAATCTTTGCGCTTAACGAGGATTTCTCCTGGCGGAACGGTAGTCGGCGCTGCTATGCGATTCGATCGCAAAGACACTGAATTTCCAGACTGGCCGCTGGCTGCGGACGCAGTGCGGCGTCTGGCTGCACGGGAGAGACGAAAATCAAGGCAAAATCGCTGTTCATTCTGAACACAGACCGGCGCTCTCACGGAAGGACTTGGGCACAATAGGGAGCTCGGTTCGATGCGTGAGACTTGCACTTTCGTTGACTTGCCAGCACCCAGAAACTAAGATGGCCGGCACATGGCTGATCCGGAATCTCTTCTTGCCCAAACTGTCTCTCATTACCGCATCATCGAAAAGCTCGGCGGTGGTGGGATGGGAGTGGTCTACAAGGCGGAGGACACGGATCTTGGCCGTTTCGTTGCCCTGAAATTTCTCCCCGATGATCTCGCAAAAGATCCCCAATCCCTCGAACGCTTCCGCCGTGAAGCCCGCGCCGCCTCCGCGCTGAACCATCCGAACATTTGCACGATCTACGAGATAGGGGAGCATGAAGGCAGACGCTTCATTGCCATGGAGTATTTGGAAGGCGAGACACTGAAGCACATGATTTCCGGTCGCCCAATGGAGTTGGAGACGATGCTGGAGGTCGCCCTAGATGTGGCTGACGCCTTGGACGCGGCTCACTCCAAGAACATCATCCATCGGGATATCAAGCCCGCAAACATTTTCTTCACGGAGCGAGGCCACGCAAAGATTTTGGACTTCGGTTTGGCGAAGGTGAATCCTGCCGGGAGTGTGACAAATGAAACTGACGTGTTGCCCACAATAGACGTGGACCCGGAGCACCTGACAAGTCCGGGCACGGCCGTGGGCACAGTTGCCTACATGTCTCCAGAGCAGGCTCTCGGTAAAGTTCTTGACGCTCGTACCGATCTATTTTCATTTGGTACGGTTTTCTACGAGATGGCCACCGGCGTGCGCCCGTTCCGGGGAGACACTTCGGCAGCCTCTTTCAATTCACTCCTCAATAAGGCCCCCATTTCGGCGCTTCGCGCCAATCCAGATCTCCCCTCCGAAATTGAACGCATCCTTCAGAAGGCTCTCGAAAAAGATCGTGATGTCCGTTACCAAAGCGCTGCAGAGTTGCGGGCCGACCTGAAGCGGTTGAAGCGCGACTCCACCTCCGCTGCAGTGACGGTCGCGGCAGCCGCTCACCCCAGAGGCAAATCCCGCGCAGTTTGGATCGCGGCGGTTACTGCTGGCATTGTTGTCCTTGCAACGAGCTTTTACTTCCTTCGTGCCCCATCGCCAGTCGAGAATCCGCTTTCCAACGCGCAGTTCACGCGGCTCACTGACTTCGAAGGAGCCAAAACGAACCCTGCCATCTCCCCGGACGGCAAATTCGTCGCCTTCATCTCCGACCGGAGCGGCATGTCCGACATCTGGCTGGTCCAAACCAACGGTGGCAGCCTCGCGAACCTTACTCAGGGTCGTATGGGAGACGTGCGTGGGCCTCTTCGGGCGATTGGATTCACCGGTGACGGATCGGAGGTGTGGGTCGGCGGCATAGAAGGCAGGAGGCTTAAGCTATTGCCTTTGGTGGGCGGGGCACCGCACAATTTTTTGAATGAACGCGCCGCCGAGGTTGCCTGGTCTCCAGACGGTACGCGGTTGGTCTATCACACGTGGGAACCCGGTGACCCTACTTTTCTCGCGGACCGCAACGGTTCCGATGAACGCCAGCTCTTAAGGAATGATCCCGGGGTGCACAACCACTATCCGGTCTGGTCGCTGGATGGGCGATGGATCTACTTTGTGCGCGGCCGCCCGGCCACCCGCGAGATGGACTTGTGGCGCATCTCCCCGGACGGGGGCGAACCGGAGCAACTTTCTCATTTCAAAAGTGATATCGCGTATCCGACCCCGATTAATGAGCGGACGATCCTGTTCGTGGCGCACAACGAAAACGGGGCCGGACCGTGGTTGTGGGCATTCGATACCTTGACCCGAACTTTACGACGCGTCGGCTTTGGCCTGGAACAATACACCGCTGTGGGAGGCACTTCCGACGGGCGTCACCTGGCCGTGAGCGTCGTGAACGCTCGGGTCACCTTGTGGAGCATTCCGATCACTACGCGCATTCTCGAGGAACACGATGTCGAGGCCTTCGCGTTACCCACTCTCCGCGCTCACGCGCCGCGCTTCGGTGGCGGATCGCTGTTCTACCTGTCTTCGCGGGACGGGGCTGACGGGCTGTGGAACTATCGTGATGGCCGAGCGCTGGAAATCTGGAAAGGTTCGAACGGCGCTGTCCAGTCGCCCCCCGCCGTTTCATCCGACGGGAGCAACATTGCATTTGCGCTGAGGCGCAATGGGAAACAGCAAATGCATGTAATCGCCTCCGATGGCACAGGACTCCGCCCACTTTCGAATGCGGTCGACGTCCGCGGCACGGCTTCCTGGTCCCCTGATGGTAAATGGATTGTGACGGGCGGGAGTGACCGTGATGGAGCTGGCTTGTTCAAACTGCCTGCCGACGGCGGGTCTCCGGTTCGCATCGCGACAGGACCGTTCTTGGATCCGGTTTGGTCTCCACGCGGTGACCTGATCGTATATGGCGGTACCCAGGTGTTCACGCTCATGCCGCTCCTTGGAGTACACCCTGACGGTACACCCGCGAAACTTCCTGAAATCCACGTGCAACGCGACGGCGAACGTGCGCGGTTTCTCCCGGATGGCTCCGGCCTGGTGTACATGCTCGGCCCTACGACGGCCGGACAGGATTTCTGGCTGCTCGATCTGGGTACGATGCGCTCACGGCGTTTGACCCGGCTGAACGATCCCGCCGCGATGCAGACCTTTGATATCACTTCCGATGGCAGCCGAATTGTATTCGATCGGTTACGCGAAGATGCGGACATCCTGCTCATTGATCTTTCGACGAGGCAAACTCGGCCCTAGCAGTTCAGTGGAATTCTCATCATGAAGCTCGAGCCTTGGCAGTTGGGGCAGGCTTTGAAGTAGCAAAGTGAAGTGTCGGTGGTAGGTGGACCAGGCCTTAAATCGCGAAGTGCGGTATGGGTACCGCATCCTCTGCGGTTTTTGCAAAGGGTGCGGGTGTTCTCCTGTCAATTCTTCGGCTGGCTCGATACCTTGCTTGCCGGCCTACATTTTTTGGAGGTGATTCTTAGCGGCCGGATGCGACAATCGAGGCAAGGGAATGAGACTTGCCATGACCATCGATTCCCAGAGCGTCATTGTGCAGGATCCGGAGTTCCTCAGCGGCCAGCCTGTTTTCCGTGGCACACGCGTCCCCTTCCAGCCCCTTCTTGAGTACCTGGAGGGTGGAGATACGCTGGATGAATTTCCGGAACAGTACCCCGGTGTGAGCCGGGAACAGGAAGTCGCGGCTCTGGAGGAAGCTAAGGCGCTCGTTCTGGCACCGTTCGGAAAATGAAAGTTTTGATCGATGAGTGCCTTCCGGCTGGATTGAAAGAGTTGGTTGCAGACATGGGGCATGAGTGTGAGACGGCGCGTCGCGCGGGCTATGGGGCTAAGAAAAGTGGAGAGCTTTTGTCGTTGATGGAAGGGCGGCGGGATGTTCTGCTCACGAACGACCGCAACATCAAATACCAGTAGAACCTGAGCGGCCGGAATGTTTCCATCCTAATTCTCTGCGCGAAATCCAATCGCATAAGAGATTTGCTACCGCTGATGCCGGTGTGTGCCCGAGCCCTTCTTTCCACCCCGCCCGACAATACGGTGGAGGTCGGACCGGGTAGCTCATGAGAGATACGACCAAATGAGTTCGGGCAAACTAAGTAGGCACAACTTTGGGAACAGAACCCTTCCGAACACGGTGCTAGACCGTACTCAATGACGCAAGGAAATGCTTGAATAACCAACTACTTAGCATTTTCTGGAACGAACCGCGGGTTGTAGGCTCGAGTTCCGCCCGGTTCACCAAATTCCAAGCCCTTATTTACTGGTTCTTGAGGATTCCTTTCCTGTGGCTTCCCAGAGCGCTGGCGTCCTCGAGGTTGCAGAAGGTGTGGCAAGTCGCGAGTGCCTTGATTTCCCAGAGGCCCGTGCGTTCGGAAAGACAAGAACCAAGCGACTCCTGTAATCTACAAAGCGGCTCACTGAGCCTGAGCCGCTCCAACATAATGATTCGCCCGCGAATTCACCTCCTGATCTGTTTCCTCATCTTGGGCGGAATGCTGGTTGCTGGACTGGTACCGTTCCGGCGGCCGAAGAACAATGTCACCTGGCTGAAGGACGCCAATGGCCTTCGCTTCGGCCGCATGGGAGTGGTGGTGAGCGATGGGCCGTTTCGAGTGGAGCATGAGTGCAGTGTGGAGCTGTGGCTGACGTCTGACGCTTCGCAGGGCTCAAGCACACTCCTGGTTTTCTCCACGCCAAAAAACCCAATGCAGTTGTGGGTGCGTGCCTATCACTCAGCCCTGCTGCTGGAACGCTGGGCGGGGGACACGCAACGCCGGCATGGGATCGTCGGCATCGACGGTGTTTTCGTCCCGAGGAAGCCGTTATTCGTCACCATCACATCGGGTGCGGAGAACACCTCGATTTACCTCAATGGCAAGCTTGCGCGGAAATTCCCCCATTTTCGGCTGGATAGCGATTGTACCGGCCAACTGGTACTGGGCAGTTCAACGGTTTCCACGGACCTGTTGGAAGGCAATTTCTACGGACTGGCCGTTTACCAAAATGAGCTCGCCCCGGCAAGGGTGAAGGAGCACTATGAAAGCTGGGTCACCCTCGGCCGCCCAGGGATCGCAGAGAACGATGCTCCGGCCGCGGTGTACTTGTTCGATGAACATGCCGGGACACTTGCCCGTAGCGCCGTGCAACCCGGGCCGGATTTATCGATCCCCACGCAATATCGGCTGGTGCGCCACCATTTCCTGGAACCATTCTGGGAAGAGTTTAAGCCCTCGCCGTCCTTTTGGAGCGATGTGCTGGTAAACATCGTCGGCTTTATTCCTTTGGGTTTTGTTTTTTGTTCCTACTTGTTTTCCGTTCGCCCGAATGGGTACGCCGCTTTGATAACCATCATCATAGGGTTTGGCCTGAGTTTAGCGATTGAGGTATTGCAGGCGTACCTGCCGACCCGAAGCTCCGGGACAACGGACCTGATCACAAACACCTTAGGCACTTACCTTGGCGTTCGCCTGTACACTTCCGGCGCAGGCAACGCTCTTTTCGCAAAATTCAATTCCATTTGGCGGAGCGGCTGAGGGCAGCGACCTGCTGTATGCCGCGAGCATCCACAACCACCTGGAGGACTGTTAATCAGGAGTGACCCGATCGCGAACGCGCGCTTGTTCGCCTTTCTATCCCATCCCTATACTCGTACTCAGGACATCAGCCGGGTCAACCATTGGGCTAAACATCACGATTTGGTGGGGCTTCTCGCGACGCGACCTGGGAGACATCGTGATCGAGCAAAAGATCAACGAATTCTTTGGTGATGCCGACTCTACCGGTTTTGGAACCGGTTGGTGGAGCGGGATCGTGTCCGCCTTTTTTGGGTTCCTAGCGTTCGGAGGAGTCTTGTGCCTGCACTTTCCTCAGCTGCTGACCTCTCCCGAACTGCGCTTGCATTATCCAATGCACACCATGCGGCTTTTGATCCAGGGCCTCATCGTGGCGGCAATTTTATTCGGGGTCATTTCTTCGATTTTGCGCAAGAAAAAGATCTTGGCCCTGACGGGAATGTTGCTCGCCATCGCCGCAACGGCCTGGGGCGGATCCAGCGTGCAGATTAACGAGGCGCTGCGCAACGGACCTGCCATCGGCTTGGACTGGTTCTTGCTCGACCTGTTCTTGATGGCGCTCATCTACGTGCCGCTTGAAAGGCTCTGGCCCCAGTATCCCGAACAAGGAACGTTCCGGAATCAGTGGACTCTGGACGTGGTTTACTTCATGTCTACGCACTTGCCGATTCAGATTCTGTCGTTCCTGGTCTTGTTGCCCGCCACTCAGGCCACGAAATATTTGGGAGTCCCGGCGCTGCAGCATTTCATTGCTCGAGTGCCATGGCTTCTGCAGTTTTTTCTGGCCGTCGTGGTTGCGGACGTTGCCGAATATTTCATTCACCTGGCTTTGCACAAGGTGCCTTTTCTGTGGCGTTTTCATGCTGTGCACCACTCTTCGAAGGCACTGGATTGGATCGCGGGTTCGCGCTCTCACTTCGTCGACGATACCCTGGTGCGTGGGTTTATCCTCGTTCCCCTCATGCTTGGCTTTTCGCAGTCCATCATTTTGACATATCTGATCTTCGTCACCCTTCACGCCACCTGGACTCATTGCAATTTCGGCCCCAACGCCAAATGGCTCGAAGAGTTGCTGGTCATGCCCAGATATCATCATTGGCACCACACGTCGCAAAAAGAGGGCATCGACAAGAACTTTGCCATCCATTTTCCCTGGATCGATAGAATCTTTGGAACGTACTACTATCCCGGAGAGTGGCCGGAACATTATGGTCTGGACGGAGAAGGGATAGCGCCTGACTTCCTTAGACAGACGATTGACCCGTTTGTTGGAAAGAAACGGAACGCCCTAAAAACCTAGCGCTTCCAGAGGAACATCCTCGGGCAGACGCGCCCCGATTGCCGTCGCCTTCACCAGGCCCAGCTGTTTCATCACCTTTACGGTCAAAAATCCGAAGTCGTACTCGGATTGTTCGTGGCTCAGCCGCAAAAGACCCTCGTAGTGGTGATGATTGTTCTGCAAGCACGCGCTGAAGGTCGCCGTTACCGGCAGCCACTCGCCAATATTCATCGCATTGTCCTCGTCATCGTTATACCGGCGGTATCCAAATTCCCTCGTGTGGGTCCAATAGTTCTGTATCATGTTCACCCACAGTGCAAAAATCCGCATTCCCACCCACATCACCAGCGCGAATTTCAGAGTCCCAGCTATCTTCCACATAAGATAAAAACTGAAGGATTGTGCGACGATGGCAAAAGCCGGGTTCGCAACCACGCGAAACGTGCGGGACTTCAAAATCGGGTCGCCAGTCAGATTCTCCTGGCATTGATATGGCATTACGCATAGATAAATGGTTCGCCAGAAACCATCGCTGGAAAGTTTATTGGGATCGCCCGGATGATCCGCATGTTTGTGATGCAAACGATGACGATTCACCCAGGAGATTGGATCCACATAGATCCCGAAGACGTTGTTCACCACCGTAACGGTCTTCATGAACCATTCCTTGAAGTCCAGTGAACGATGTGCGATTCCCAGGTGCAGAAGATCGGCCAGATACAGACCGGCAAGAAACCAGCAAAACACAAAATAAACTCCACCGACTAACATTCCTTTCCAGGGTCCCAACGAGGCCGGCGCCGAATACAGACAGGCCAGCGCGTACGCGAAAATGATCAAATAACCTGTGAGGTTGTAGATTTTCATACAATCTCCCTTTCGGGATTCAATCAGAATTCAAGGCTTAGTTCAAATGACAGGTTAAAGAGTTGTTAGCGTGTCTCCACCACGCAAGAGTTATAGGTGCAACCGTTCGCCTGGCATCCAGTGTGGCGTGGCCAGACTGCGAATGCAGGCGAAAACCCGCAACTCCTGAGTGGTCTCCTGGCCGAGAATCACGTTGCACTGCCACCCGACTGGCTACCGCGCCTACCGGAAGACCGATGCCGCGCCGTGCTAAGATAAGCCCCGGTTCAGCCTTTTGTGAGGTCCAACTCTATGAAACCGCCAACCAGTTCCTCCGGACGTCGCGCTTTTCTCAAGACGGGCGGAGTTGTCGCCGCTGGACTCCTCGCCAACGGCGCTACGTTCGCTGCTTCCTCGAATTCCACGCTCCCACCCTTGCCGTCGAATCCGAGGACGCCCGCGGCCATGCCCACGCGCAACCTGGGCAAAACCGGCTACAAAGTCGGCATCTTCAGCCTTGGCGGGCAGGCCGCTCTCGAAAAACACAGCAATTTCGACGTCGCCGTTCCCATCATCGAGCGCGCCCTCGACCTTGGCGTCAATTACATCGACACTTCGTCCATATATGGAGGTCCCGATCGTTGGAGCGAGCAGTATGTTGGCCGGGTGATGAAGACGCGGCGCCAGGAAGCATTTCTCGCGACCAAAACGAAGGAACGCACGCGTGACGGTTCACTCCGCATGATCGAGAAATCCCTGACCTTGCTGAACACCGATCATGTGGATCTGTGGCAACTCCACGATATTGGATTGCCGGAAGATGTAAACGCGGTCTTTGCCCCGGATGGCGCGATGCAGGCCCTCCTGGAAATGCACCAACAAAAGGTCGTGCGCTTTCTCGGGGTTACCGGCCACTACCGGCCGGAAGCGTTGATGGATACGCTGAATCGCCACCCGTTCGATACCATCCTGCTGGCGTTAAATGCCGCGGATGTTCACATTCACAGCTTCTCCGACCAATTGCTGGGTCTGGCAGTGGAAAGGCAGATGGGCATCATCGGCATGAAAGTTCCCGCCCGCGGCAGGCTGCTCTCTTCGTGGACGCCGCCCCCGTTGGAACAACAGCAGCATTCGTGGGAAGGCTCGGCCATCGCAACGCGCCCCGGCGTGATGAACATGCGCGACGCCATGTACTTTACGCTTTCGCATCCCGTCAGCACCGTGATCATCGGATGCGACAGCATCGCCCAGCTCGAAGAGAATGTTCAGTTGGCCCGCGACTTTACGCCGCTTTCGCAGACGCAGATGGTCGCGCTCAATGAGCTCGCCGCGCAGGTCGCAAAGCAATCGCTCTTCTTCCGTTTCACAGACCGCTCCAAAGGCTAGGGCACCAAAGCCGAAACTCACGCCTGCCGGAAAATTCGAAGGCCACGGATTGGCGGATGAAGGTCCGGTTCGACCCGAAAAGCCGGCTGCGCTCCCCTTGCGATCTATATCGCAGTACGATATAAGGTGAGTGAGCAATTGCGAGCCGGCCTCCGTGGCCGGGCGTGCCGGAAACCGGGAAACGCCCTCCCAGAATGCGCAATTGCCGGCGCTCGCCGGCGCTCCGCGACTCTGACCCCGCTTCGAGGTGCCTTGTGCGCTCGCTTCACCTTGGAAGGGTACGGCGATTCGCCGTGGCGATCGTCGTGGTTTTGTGCGCGGTTGAGATTACCCGGCGATTACCGCTATTCAACCATGCGACAGCCGCTCTGGTCCTGGTTGCCCTCCTGGAATTACTTGCCATCAACGTCGGCTACAAGGAAGCGCTGGTTGCTGCGTTCGTTGGCGCCGCCGCGCTTGCCTACTTTCTCATGCCTCCGTACTTCCGCTTGGAGATAGTGAATCCCTCCGACTGGCTCGAGTTCCTGGTGTTCCTGCTCGTCGCCATCACCGCAATCCGCCTTTCCGCGCAAGTGCAGGCGGCCGCGGAGGAAGCCCGGAAACGAGCCGAGGAGATTTCCAAGCTGTACAAACTCGGACAGCAGCTGGGCATCGGTGAAAATTACCTCTCCACCATCGAACGCGGGCTGAGCGCCATTGCCTCCATTTTCGGCGTGGAAGGAGTGGCGTTTCATTCGTTCTCAACGCGCGAAATCACCCGCGCGGGCCGAAAGGGTCTGCTGATTACAAATGCCGATCTGCGGGACACGCCCACTGATATGGTCCCCCGACGAGAGGCAGGCCCTGTCGTTTGTCTGCCGGTGTCGGGCAGCAGTGGACCGCTGGGAACTATCGGCTTCCTCGAGCCCCCCGCCAGTGTGAATCTCCTCGAAGCGATCGCCGGGAGATTTGGCACTTCGCTGGCGCTTGCCGCGGCCCAGGAGCAAACAGCCGAAATGGCGGCGGTGCGCAGGAGTCAGGAACTCGGAACGGTTGTCCTCGACTCGTTGGCCCACGAGATGAAGACTCCGCTTGCGGCCATCAATGTCGCCGTGGGATCGCTGCTCTCGAAGCGAGAAGGAATCGGCCCGGCGCATCAGGGCTTTTTGTGGGTAATCCAGGACGAAGCCAATCGGCTGAACAAGACTCTGGGTGAGATTCTTCAGATGGGTCACTTGGAAGCGGGAATTTTGCACTTTGATCCTGAAACGCGCGCCGTCGAAGAAATCGTGGCCTCTACGCTGGAAAACATGGAGACGGGACTTGCGGGGCGTCACGTTGAGATTCACATCCCCAGAGGTACCCCGCCGATTCACGCCGATCTTCATCTCTTGAAGCAGGCTCTTGCCCAGTTGGTGGACAACGCCGTGAAGTACTCCCCCTCGGGTAGCCCCGTATGCATTTCCGCCGGCCAGGCGAACGGGCACGTGACCATTGACGTCGCCGATCGCGGCATCGGCATTTCGGATAGCGAATTGGAGCATGTGTTCGAAAAGTATTACCGGGGAAAAAGTGCCGGGAATTCTCCGACGGGCCTGGGCATGGGACTTGCGATTGCGCGACAGATCGTCCATGCCCATGGTGGAGAGATCTGGGCGACTTCCTCGCCGGGCGCCGGGTCGGTGTTTCACGTTTCCATTCCTTCCAGCAGGGAGAGCGGGCCATGAGCAACGAAAAAATCCTGATTGTCGACGACGATCCGCAATTTCGCCGAACCATGCGGGCCGCGCTGCATTTGCGTGGTTTTCTGGTCAGCGAAGCCGAAAGCGGGGAGGTCGCCCTGGAGCGCATTCGGGAAGAGCGCCCGCAATTGATCCTGCTCGATATCAACATGCAGGGCCTCAACGGACTCGAGTGCTGCCGCGAAATGCGCGCGGCTCTGGATGCTCCGATCATTATGATTTCCGTAAGAGACCAGCCTCGCGACAAGATACAGGCGCTCAATTCCGGAGCGGACGATTACCTCACCAAGCCATTTCATTTCGAAGAACTTGTCGCGCGGCTTAACGCCAATCTTCGGCGCGTGCCGCATTCTCCCTTGGAGGATTTGCAGGCCATGGACCTGGAGGAAGTCCACGTGGATTTCCTGGCGCGAACCGTCACTGTTAAAGACAAAAACGTGCAACTGACCCGGAAAGAGTTCGAGCTACTCTCCTACCTGGTTGCCCACGCCGGCCAGGTGGTCACCCACCGGAAACTGCTGCAGGCCATTTGGGGACCCGATTACGGTGATGAAGCCGAATACCTGCGGGTCTGCGTCAATCATCTGCGGAAAAAAATCGAGCCGGACCCCTCGAATCCCAAGTTCCTGCTCACGGCGGTGGGGATGGGCTACCGGTTTGTCTTGCCACCTGCCAATTTTATGTCCGCATAATCGCCGCTTTATGATTCCTTTATCCGGCTCGTCGTAGCTTGGATTTGACGAGCGATATTACGATAGAAGGCGTTCTGCCACAGCGCGAGACCGGATCGAATTCCTCCCTACGTTTCAGAAAATCCGACCCGCACGCGGATGCCACAGGAAGCGCGGCTCTCCTTTGTGAAGAGAGTTGAACAAAGATAACGATGCGAGGAACCCAATGAGCAAGTCACTCAATGCACTCCTCATCTCCTCCAATCCCGTCGTGAACGAGGAATATTACGGCGCATTGACCGGCTGCAGCCTGGAAGTTTTTCTGGCTCAGAGCCTTCGTGCGGCCACTCGCACGCTGCTGGCCGAACCCATCGACGTGGTCGTTTGCGACGACCACGCGCTGTACATTTCTTTTACCGCCATTGTGGAAGCCACGCGCTGCTTTCGGGGCAACATTCCCATCATCATCTGGTCTTCTGGCCTGGACGCGGCCAACTCCATGGCCCTGGAAAGCTGGCGTGAAGGCGAATTCCTATCTTCCACGGCAATGACCGGCGATCGCGACTTGGAAGCAGGCATTAATCCCATTGTGCCCTGGGAGAAGGTTTGTTGAAGGAGGACCATGCAAAGCTGATGCTCAGAGCGGCGTTCGAAAACAATTCACGGGACGCCGTCGCGAGATCATCCCTGCGGCTCGATGACAGAAGTTGAAAAGGTTGGAACTCCCGTTCCCGCGAGTGGGAACAGCGGCGTGTGTCTCAAGCGGAGATGCGCAGCAAATGAGAGGCTGTGGGGATAATTTCCCGCTCCCAGTTCAAAGCTGCGTATCCACCATTTCGCCCTGCGGCGGAATGCGAGCCTTCAATGTGAGGCTCCAGAAGGGAGACAATATATGAAACGCTGGAGATTTTTAGGGATCGCAGCGGGAGTCGCGATGCTGTGCCTTTTTATCGCCCCGAAGGCACGCGCAAGCGAATGGAATCAGGAGACCATTTTGACGTTCTCCGCCCCCGTTCGGCTGCCGCACATCATGCTGCCCGCAGGGACTTATATCTTCGAACTCGCGAATTCCCTGGCCGACCGGAACATCGTCATGGTGTATAACGCGGACAGGAGCCAACTGTTGGACATCATTATGACTAATGCGGACTACCGGCTGGTTCCCACCTCGCACACGATCATCAAGTTCGCCGAAACCCGGAGCGGCCGGGCGGATGCGATCAAAGAGTGGTTCTACCCCGGAGACAACTACGGACACGAAATTCCCTATCCGAAGCACTCGGGAGTGGAGCACCAGGAAGTGACCGCGCGAGTGATGCGCACGGCCGCATAAACCAAACCAGCTGAAACACCCTGCGACGACCATCGTGTGTTGGCTTAGGCCGTTGCATCCGCGTAGGAAAGCCTGGCGCCAAGCATCAGCGGGATGGTACGAAACGAATTTTCCCTGAAAGGGAAGTGGCGGGGAAGAGCAGGACACGGAACGAGAAAATACCAAAAGCGACCATCTGGCCGACTACTATGAAGCCGCGGCAAATCTCTGATTATGCGATGTGTCTCGCGCTGATTTTCTTCCTGCTGAGCGTGTTGCTGCGCGTGACGAGAAGCAACCCGTTACGAAACAAAGTTCCCAGCCTGCCGGATGCGCAGAAGATCTCCACCGAGGTCACGCTGGTGCCGCTTTCCGTTGTGGTCACCGACCGTCGGGGGCGCATGGTCACCGGTCTAAAGGAAGGCGACTTCCACGTCTTTGAAGACGGTGTTCCGCAGAGTGTTTCGGTTTTCAATGAAGAGGATCGCCCTGTGACCGTTGGGCTGGTTCTCGACAGCAGTGGAAGCATGCAGACCAAACGAGCCGAAGTAGCCAAAGCGGCGAAAGATTTCCTGGAATCCAGCAACCCGGATGACCAAATCTTCGTGGTAAATTTCAATAATACGGCAAGGCTTGGATTGCCTTCCGATGTGTCGTTTACGGACAAGGTGCAAGAGCTTGAGGCCGCCGTATCGCGCGGCGTCCCTGAAGGAGAGACCGCGCTATACGATGCGATTGTCCTCGCCATGCAACACTTGAAAACCGGAAATCGCGACAGAAAGGCCCTGGTGATCGTAAGTGACGGGGGCGACAACGCCAGCGTTGCTGGTCTTTCTCACGTGTTGGAGCTCGCGAGGCGCAGCTCGACCATTATCTATACAATCGGCATCTTCGACGAAGGCCAATCGGACACGAATCCCAAAGTTTTGAAGGAACTCGCAAAAGAAACTGGCGGCCGGACCTATTTCCCCGAATCGGCTGACCAGGTGCCGGCAATCTGCCGGCAAATCGCGCGGGATCTGCGCGAACAATATACGGTTGCGTACTCACCCACGGACCGCAAGCTCGACGGGCGTTTTCGCTCGATCCGCGTGGAAGTGGACGCACCCGGGGAGGGCAAGCTCGCCGTAAGGACCCGCACGGGCTACTTTGCTTCCGCGGGCGGTGGCCCGGCAACCTAGGACCTGTGCCGCACAAACAAATGCTCACTTCGACGGAGATACGTTGCAGGCAATTGGGCTGCCTGCTGGGAGCGCTTTTGTCGGTGGCGCAGTTGAGCTGTGCGCAGAATACCCCCATACGGCCGCATGGGAGATTGCCGGTCGCGGCGTTTTACGATGTCCCCGCCGATATGAGGTCTGCAACTCCGGGTACGCTGATTCGCTCCGAAGAGTTCGACTCATACACGCTCCCCTATGGAACGACGGCGACGCGCATCTTGTATCACTCCATCTCGGGTCGGGGCGCGGATGCCGCAGTGTCCGCCGTCGTGATTGTCCCGGCGGGGCCCCCCCCCGCCGGCGGGTGGCCGATCATCGCGTGGGCTCACGGTTTCCGCGGGATCGCGCGAGATTGCGCGCCTTCGCTTCTGGAGGACCTCGGCGAGCAGAGTTATTTCTCCATGCTGTTGAACCTCGGCTACGCCGTGGTTGCGACGGACTACGCTGGGCTTGGAACGAATTCCCGCTTCGCTTATTTCGATTTGAAGTCGAATGCCGCGGACGTGGTCAACGCCATTGCCGCGGCGCGCTCGGCCGTTTCTAACCTTGGGAAGCAGTGGATGGTCATGGGTGACGACGAAGGTGGCTCGGTGTCAGTCGCCGTCGGTGAAAGGGAGCGCAATTCCAACGACGCGGGGTTTCTCGGGAGCGTTGCGCTCGGCGGCGTCATGGATGGCCGGGGCATCGCAGGCCGTTTGACGCAGACATTCCCCGCTCGTCTGATCTACGTCGCGGCCGGTATTTCGAGTGTGTACCCACAATTTTCGGCGCGCGACATCCTGGTGAATTCGGCGCTTCCATTTTATGAAGCGGCGGGGAAGTCCTGCGAGAGTAATTCGCAACTGCCTGCACTAGAAATTGCCCAAGTCCTGAAGCCCGGCTGGGAACAAAATCGCTACGCGCGGGAATATTTCGCGGCGAACACGCTTGGCCAGGTGCGGATGAGCCAGCCCCTGCTGGTACTCGCGAGCGAGTCGGACGCACTCCTGCCCGTCGCAATGACCGCACAAACGGTGGCGCGGCTCTGCAAGCAGGGTGACCACGTGCTCTTCTACAAATACGACGATCGGAGTTCGCACGCCCTGCTGGGTGATTCCGTGCGCGATCAACTCTCGTGGATTCAGGAACGATTCTCCGGCAAGATGCCTGCCGAGAATTGCGAATAGGGAAGTCCAGTGTCTTCCGCAGAGCCCGTGCGTTCGGGTTTTGCGATCCAATCGGCCTCGTCAATTCGTCGGTACTGATTGCGTTTCGTGTATGCCACTACGATCACGATCACGGACATAAGCGTGGGAGGCACAATGAGGATCAAAATTCCCTCTCGCAGCGCCTGAATCATACGGCCTCCAGAGGCGGCGGCCTGTGTATAACAGAGGGCGCAACCCTGCGCTTGAACGGCAGCGGCACATAGAATGGAGAGCACTCCCGCCGCCCCCGCTCGCAAACAAGGCACTACGCCTTTCATTGCGCTCCTCGCTTCCCACTCCCCCGCTCGAGTCTCAGCGCGCCCATGGAACGCCATTCAGAATGCGGAAACTGTCCGTCCAACCGTACTGCATGGCCAACAGAACAAAACCCGTAAAAATAACGACAAACCACAGCAACCCGCGGTTATCCGTCCACAGATGCATGAAAAATAAGACGGCGAGTACGGCTTCGATAAACGCCAGGATCAGCAATCGGGCCAGAAGCTCGCGTTCGTTGCCGGAGCTCGTCAGCGCCACGACGAATTGGAGTAAGGCAATAATAAGGATGCACAGATAGGTGACGAAGTATCTCCCCGTGGTCTTACGATGCGGAATTTCTGCGGGTTTCATGGCGTGTCACTCCTCAAGCAAGCACCTAACGCGAAAGGTTCATCAAGTAGACCAGGGGCACCACAAACATCCACACCAGATCCACAAAGTGCCAATACAGGCCGGTAATTTCCAGATCGTCCGCGTTGTAGCGTCCGCGCATATACCGGATGCCGACGACTAACAGCGCGATCACTCCTCCCGTCACGTGGAGCAGGTGCAATCCCGTGATGCTGAAGAACGACGCGCCAAATATGCCTGTTCCCCACGGATTCTTGAACATGCGCATGCCTTCGCCAATCAATTCAAACCACTCGCGAATATGCAGGAACGCGAAGATCGCTCCTCCGGCCGCCGTAATCATGATCCAGCGAAATGCCTTCGCCTTGTCGCCCGCCTTTCCGGCTTCAATGCCGAGTAGCATCGTCAGACTCGTGGTGATGAGAATGAACGTCATCAGCGAAACGTTGACAATGCTGTGAAACGGCCGCGGCCAGTGCGGCGTTGCGTTGCGAAGAAATCCATACGCTAGCAGGCAGGCGGCGAACGTCATCGTGTCCGCGATGATGAACAGCCACATCGCCAGCTTTTTGGTGGGGACCGAAAAGGCCGGGACGTGAACGTCGATCGCCTGGTCCTGCGCGCTCATTTGCGTGTCGCTCACGTTCCCTCCCGTTTCGCTAGATTTTGATCCACAGCAGCACCATCAGGTAAATCCACAAGACGTCCACGAAATGCCAGAACCGCGAAGCCGCGTCCATCGTGCTCTTGTGCAGCAGTCCTCGATTCAGGCGGCGGACCACGTAAACCAGGCCGCAAAGCCCGCCAAATATGTGCAACGCGTGGGCTACGGTAAGAACGTAGAAAAAGGAACTGTTGGGGTTAGTGGCCAGGTAAAGTCCCTCGGCGCGGAGCTGCATCCACACGAACCATTGACCGACGACAAACAGCACTCCCAGCGCCAGCGTCAGCTTGAGCCAGAACTCGGCCCGCCGAAACTCTCGAACCGTTGGTGCGGAAAAGGCTTTGAATTTGCGGCGGCTGATCTCCAGCGTGACGCTGCTGACGAGCAGCACCAGCGTGTTTGCGTAAATCAGTCGCGGCATCACCAGGTGGTGCCAATCGAGCGAGGCGCCCTGGCGCACAATGAGCGCGCTCGTCAGCGCGGCGAAGGTCATGGTCACCGCGGCGATCACCACCCAGATGGCCGTGGACGCCGGCGGCGGAGAATAGTCTTGAACCGAATGCAGACTTCCTTCCGCAGGAACGGCGTCGCGCCCGCCGCCATCGGTGAAGGCCGGCGGACCCAGTTTGTCCTCGCGTGGTTTTGGAATAGCTGGAGGATCCTGAACGAATGTGCCCATGAGGCAAGCTCCTGGAAACTCAGTGCGAGGCTAGTCGCCGGTTGGCGCCACCTGCTGCGGCGAAGTCTGCATCACGTAGTCGCCGCCGGTCGTGTTTTCCACACCATACTGGTAGGGATCGTGGTAGACGACCGGCAATGTGCCGCCAAAATTGTCGAAGGGTGGCGGAGTCGTCGGCGTGCTCCATTCGAGTGAAGTTCCCTCCCACGGGTTGTCCGGCGCGGGCTTCCCCCAGAACCGGCTATGAAACAGGTTGTAGAGAAAAATCAGCTGGGCTGCCCCGGTGATCAGCGCGGCAACGGTAATAAACCGGTGAACGGGGATGAGCGGCTGCAGGTAGTCGTCCACGAACGCTTCATAGCGGCGCACATTTCCGGCCATGCCAAGGTAGTGGAACGGCATGAAAATGCAATAAGCGCCGACGAACGTCAGCCAGAAGTGAATCTTCCCCAGCGTATCGTTCATCATCCGGCCGAACATCTTCGGAAACCAGAAATACGTACCGGAAAAGATTCCGAAAATTGCTGCAACCGCCATCACCAGATGGAAATGGCCAACGACGAAATATGTAGCGTGCAGCATGATGTCCAGCGAGGGCTGCGCCAGGAAGAAGCCGCTGACGCCGCCAGTGACGAACATGGAGATGAATCCGAGCGCGAAGAGGGAAGCGGCGTTGATGCGGAGCCTGGATCTATACAGGCTGCCAATCCAGATAAGCACGATAATCGTCGCGGGAATCGTGATAATCAGCGTGGGAAAAGAGAAAAAGAGGGACGACATCGGATTCATCCCGCTGACAAACATGTGGTGTCCGTAGACCATGTAGCTCAGAAACGCGATCGTGCTCATGCTGGCGATAATCACCTTGTAGCTCAGAAGCGGCTTGCGGATGCTGGTGATCAGCACATGCGAAACGATTCCCATTGCCGGGATGATCGCGATGTACACCTCCGGGTGACCGAAAAACCAGAACAAGTGTTGCCACAACAGCGTGGAACCACCGGAATGGGGTTGCAGCTGATCGTTCACCACCAGGTTTGATGGAACAAAAAAGCTCGTGCCCGCAACGTGGTCCAGCACCAGGAAAATGCAAGCTGGCATCAACACCGCGAACGCGCCCAGCCCCATGCACGAAGTGATGAACCACGCCCACACCGTGAGCGGCATGCGCATCAGGCTCATTCCCTTCGTGCGGAGGTCCAATGTGGTGGTGATGAAATTCAGCGAACCGAGAAGTTGCCCGATGCAGAAAATCCCAATCGAGGAAGCCCACAGGATTTCGCCAAGCCCCTGCCCAGGCCCGGCGACCGCGCCCAAGGCGCTCAGCGGCGCATACTGCGTCCATCCGGCGAGGCTCGGGCCGTCGCTCAGGAAGAAGGAAGAAATCAGCACGACGAAAGCGACGAAGGTTACCCAAAACGACATCATGTTGAAGTGCGGGAACGGCATGTCCTCCGCGCCAACCTGGATCGGCAGAAAGAAATTTCCAAACGCGGCGAACGGTGCGGTCGTCAGAACGAAAAACACCATGATTGTGCCGTGCATGGTCATTAATTGCAGGTAGTACTCCGGCGTCATGATGTTGCCGGGAGCGCCGGCGCTGGAAAGAAAATGCAGGCCAGGGATAGCGAGATTGGTCCAGCCAAGGTGGAGCCGCATGAGCCAGGAAAGAACCATTCCGATGACCACGGCCACTAATGCCAATCCGTAATACTGTTTGCCAATGACCTTGTGGTCCAGGCTGAACACATATTTTCGGATGAACCCCGTTGGCGCCTGGTGATGATGCACCGCGTGTGTGGCCATAGTTCCTGCCCTCGCTCGAACTGCCGAACGTCGCCGTGATCCGGCTCCAAATATCCGATTACTGCAGAGCCGCCTCTTTCTTTAACCAGTTGTCGAAATCTTGCTGCGAATACACGTAGAGATAGGCCTTCATGTTGTAGTGGCCCAATCCGCAGAGCTGTGTACAGACGATCTCGTATTTGCCGGTCTTTGTGGCCGTGAAATGCAGCGAAAGATCGAGGCCCGGAACGAAGTCCTGGTGTACGCGCAATTCCGGCACATAGAAAGAATGGCCGACATCTTTGGAATGCATCAACAAGTGGATTTCGCGATTCACCGGAATGGCCATTTCCGCGGTCACGATGTCATCGCGCGACGTCGGGTCGTTTTCCATGTCGAGGCCAAAGAAGTTTTCCGTGGCCTCGCTGATCTTGTCCGGATGCAGTGGGCCAAAGACGCCGTCCGGCCCGGAGTAGCGGAAATAGAAGGCGAACTGCCCGGCCTGCACCTGGATCGGCATGGCATCTGCCGAGGGCGGCGTGAAATAAACCTGCGCCCACGCTTTCGACCCAAACGCTCCTAGCGCAATCACTTCCGTTCCCACAAGCAGAAACGCGGCGATCACCATCGCGCGTGCGCCCCCAGGGAAAGTCCCGAGCTTGGACTCCGTGCCCCGTCCGGCGTACTGCCAGATAAACAGCGCGAGGAGAAACTGGGCGATGAGAAAGGAGACGCCCGCTTCGAGCATCGTTTCCGCCATCTGGCGGTCAATCATCGCGCCATGGATGGAAATGTCCTGCGGCATGTCCCACTTGTGCATCAGAATGGGAATTGCCGAGCCGATGGCGATGATGAAGATGGTTATGGCGAAGAGCTTGGCCACGGCGTCTTTCCTCCTCCCCACTGGCACTGCGGGTGAAATGATCTTCCAGCCGGCGAGATTCCGCCGCTCATACGATATCTGCTAGTACCCGCGCGCCTTTGCCTTATAGGTGAAGTCGGCGGTCGCCGGTTTGCCGGCGCTGACCGTGACCTTTTCGGATTGTGTTCCGAACTCTTCCTGCCACGCGGTGACCGTATAGTTCCCCGGCGGAAGTCCCTTGATGGTGTAGCTGCCTTTGTCGTCCGTGGTGGCATACGGCCCTTTCACGACCACGAACCAGCCGTGCATCCAGGGATGGATATTGCATTTAACCGGAATAGCCACTTCCTCGTGCTTCCATTCCTTGACAAGCGGGGGCGCGCCTGGTGGTTGCGACTCGTTCCAGGGAATGTTTCCGGTCATGGGATTCGGCAATGGATGAATGTTGTGCGTGGTCTTGTCGCTTGTCACTACCTGATATTTTTGATCGACGTCCATGGCAAGCACGTGAGGGGTATACATGCAGCCTTTTTGATCGAACACAGGTGGGGGCGGCGGCGGCACCTGGGCCAATTCGGCCGCGCTCAGTCCCGCTGAGACATAAACAACCACGTTTTCGAGGCCCCCGCCCTCGCCGGCCACTACTGTTTCCATGCGGGGAGGCGGCCCATTCTTATGGAAGTTCGTACAATAGGGATCCTTGGACATGTCAATTCCACGCATGTGCGGCGGCGCGCCGTCCAATTTCACTGTTCCAGTGATCTCGCCGCCGGCGGGCGCGCCCCCGGCTTTGAAAGCGTAAGTGAGAGTGCAGAACGCGAGAAGCACCACAGCTGCAAAAATATTCAGAGCCTGCCTGTTTTTCATCTTGGGACTCCCTTTTCCATCGGTTTGAACTCGAGCTGCTGCGCGGCTCATTGCCCGCCGGGAAGTGCATTCGGATTTACTGGAGTCAGGTGCAGCGGTGCAGCGATCTCCTTCGCCTTGGATTTCTGGGGCTGCAGGGTTCGCAGATAGAACACGAGATCCCAGGCTTCGTCTGGCTTGATGTTATCGGACCAGGAGGGCATCGGAGAGCCGTCGAGGCCGGTCATGAAGATCTTGTAAAGATCCGAGTCGGAGGTCCCGCACTTGAAACGCGTCTCGTCATGGAAATTGAACGCAGGGTCGGGATTGCCGAAGTCGTCGGTCAGCGTCGAAGCGGAAGGGCCATTGGCGCGGCCCGTCACTCCGTGACACTTCCAACACTGCACGCGCTCAAACACCGCGCGGCCTGCCTTGATGCGGTCAGCCGTGATTTGCGGTTCCTGCGGGATCTGAATCGGTGTGCCGGGTTTTTCCGTCGCAAAGCGAGGAGAGAAGTGCTTTACATAGGCCACGAGGTTGGCTCTTTCCTGCTTCGTCAATGCGATCCAGTGCGGCATGTTGGAGGTGTTCAAACCTCGTCCAATTGTGTTGTAGAGGTCCTCATCGGTGGGCAAGGTCCCCGTGGGCGTCGAGCGACACTTGAAAATTCCCAGCGTGAAATTCCGCGGCTTGAACGGTTCCATCCACGGCGCGTTATCGCCATTGCCGTCGCCGATCTCCCCGTGGCAGCCGATGCAGTACCTTCCATAGAGAGGAGCGCCATCGCGGGCGTGCCCCGTAATGCCATCCACGTGGCTTTCCATGTCCAGCCGCTTGTCCTCGTCGTATTGCGTGACTTGGGCCTTTACGGGCGTGGCAAGGAACATCAAGGTTGCGGCGCAGATCCCCACCGCTAGCAGGCCAATGCTTTTCTTTTCCATGCTCCACCTCATCAGAAGGCAAAGTCGAAACCAAACAGCAAGCTGCTGCTGGTCAGATCGCTGGTTCCGGTCGTCGGGTTCACCACCACGTTCTTCTGCCACACGATGGAATACTCGTTCTGGAACGCGAAGCCTGCCCGGCTGTTTATGAACGGGTAATAGCGGAAGCCGAAGGTAAGCGCGTCAACGTTCCCCAAATCGCCGGGGTTTGTGTCCAGGGCTTGCTGCGACATGCGGATCAATTCATAACGATTGATAAAGATCATCTGCTTGTTGAAGGTGTAGTGCGTTTCGAAAAGGGCGCCATTCCATGCCGGAGCGTGCGATCCGTCCGGCAACGGATCCCCAGCGACGGTGTTGGTTCCCAAATATGCGCTGTCGTGGCCGTAAAAATACATGGTGGTGAAATCGAATTTCTTGACGTACCACATGCCAATGAGCCCCACGCGATAGTAAGACTGGTTCCCGATGCCGGTCCCGGGAATCCCCGCGCCATCGTTCGTAAACCTGGCGAATGTCGGGGATTGTCCGATGTAAGCGAAGCCGCCCACGCGTTGCATGCCAAGGCCCTTGACCTCAAAGGCCTGGCTCGCCGCGAAGTATCCTTCATAGCCTCTGCCGGCAGCTTGGCCCGCACCGTTGATCCAATCGGGGTTCCCGTCGGTGCCTTCCAGCAACGCTGCGGAAACGCGGGTCCGATCATTGAATGAGTGCCCCATCCACTCCACGCCCAGTTGGTTGTCGCCCAATCCGAAGACGTAAGCGGCCTCCGAGACTCCGGGTGCCACCCAAGGTTGGAAGTGATAGTTCTGGTAGAAACCGCCGTTGTTGGATAGCGTCAAGATGCGCTTTTCCGACAAGAGATTATCGAGCTCAAACTTGCCTACCTTGATGTTGAACCACGGAGAATGGAGAAGATTGTCGAACCGCACGTTGGCCGACTCGAAGTGGAATGCGCCCGTCTCATCCGAGGAAGGGACCAACAGGAAGCTGACATTACGGGACAGTGTGCCGGCCGTCAGCATGTCCATGCCGGTGTAGTCGAATCCTTGGGTTTTTACATCCTTGATCACGGAATTCGGGCCGTCGGGGCCGTCCACCACCACGTGGTTATTCGTTTCCAGATGCCAATTCGGCGTGATCCGGAAGGCCACCGGCCAGTACGCCGGACTCTGATAAATAGGAGAGTCGCGGTCGTTGCCCAACTGATAGCCGTTATCCTTGAACTGCTGCCCAAACGGACTCAGCATCGGCCACGCCTGGTGGCAAGCCGAACACGGCAACCCATACTTGCGCGCGAATGCCGGAATCGCTTGCGCCGGTTGCGGCAGCAAGAATGGAATCAGAAACGCCAACACACTGAGAGCGGCTAATCCGCCCCGCGGCGCGGGCCCGGCAAAAATTCTGCTAAGGAAGTTTCTAGATCGCCTGTTTCTGGATACTTTCGAAGAGACAGTTGAATTCAAATGAATGTTCTCTAGGTGATCGATTTCCATCGGCGCGCCTCTGCTTCAACACTTGAGAAACACTTCCCGAAGGCAATAAGAGGACCCGCCCGATTCGGGAACTCGGGCAGGTCCTCGGTTCAGGGTGGTACATCCGCGAAAAGTCAAAACACTTCTGGCTTCGACCGTCGTTTTCTTTTAGTCAGGCTCTCTCCTGAATAGAGAACCGTCATTGGTTGCTAGGTCAGCGTGCACAGCGATGGTAGTGGCCCAACGTAAAATCCCCATAACGCGCGAATAATCAAGGCCTAAAACATTCGCGCGCTGGGAAAATCCCGATTTGCAGATTCGCCTTAGCTTAATGAATGGATTTAAATGGTTTGTTTCGCGGGAAGATGCTCGCCCCGTGTCCGGGTGAGGGCCCCGGCCACTATTGCCGGTGAAGTCTAATCCCGCTCGCGTTATTGTTTCGGCCAACCCGCGCCGAATGGAACTCACCTAAAGATATAGGGAGGCCACTCATGCGAATTAAGCCAGTGTTCGTGCTTGCCGCTCTTTTCACTTTGGGTTGTTTGCTCAGTCTCTCAGTCGAAGCGCGCGCAAAGTCGGAAACAAGGACCGGCTGGATCAGCGACAGCATTTGCGGGGCAAAAGGAATGAGCGCGCAGCACAAGGCCTGCGCCATCAAATGCGTCACACAAAAAGGGGCCAAGTGGGTGTTTGTGGACGCAAAAACCAAAACCGTCTACGCCATCAAGAATCAGGACAGCGTTAATGAGGATCAGGATCTCGGCAAAGAAGTGAAGGTTACCGCCGAGCCCGAGGGGAAGGACACGTTACAAGTGAAATCGATTGCGCCCGCGGCCTAGTTCGATCAGCACCAGAGTTCGGGGCGATCCGATTCCTCCGTGATGCCCGCGCCGGCGAATTGCCCGGTTAGCGGTGGTCCTGCGCTTGGGGTGTGCGCACGAACAGGCCATACCGCTTCAACATGACCAACCACAAGGCCACGCCGCCGAGGAACAGCAACAAAAACAGCGGGAATACGGACCACTGCGTCTTGACGGCGAATTGTGCCGGATGAAAATACGGCTTCAGATACGCATCGCGCAGGATGTCGCGCATCACCGTCATGCACGCGATCACGACGCCAATCACCGTGGGCACATAGATCGCGCCGTGCCGGATGTCTTCGCGCCGCAGGGCATCGGACATCAGTAGAATTCCAGCGATCCCCCCGGTGGCGCCGACGACCAAGAGCAGCGTGGCCAGCGAATTGTCGCCCAGGAAAAGGTTGCGCAGGTCGCGCGGCATGCTGGCCAGGAACCACATGCCCACCAGGAATTGCGCCGCCGTGGCGTACACAAAGGCGTTGCCCCCGAACTGAAAGAGTGAGAGGCCATACTCTCTGCTTTGCTTCGACCGGTGCAGCGCCAGAATCACCAGCATCAGTCCGCCTACCGCTATCGCGGCCGTGAAAAAGTGCATGTATCGCGGAATCAGCGTGGGATCGCCGAAATTCAAATTCCAGCCGCTGGGGTTGGAGAAATATTTCTCGGCCCAGCGCGCGGGCGCCTGGCTAAGCGTGAAATTGTTCGTGTAGATGAAGCCGATGCAGAAGACCAGCAGGAAGCTTCCAAGCATCACTAGGCCGCTTTTGCCCGGTCCTTTCGCGTTTTTGAACGACACGTAATAGAAGCCGTAGTAGGCGACGGTCAGGAAAACCAGCACCAGAAACCATGGCCAGGCGATCAGGACGGAAGACGTATAGAAGAACTGTCCGTAGAGCACCTGGACAAAAAGCAATGGCGCGATTCCCAGGGTGATTGTGGCCGGCAGAAAGATGGGAAGTTTCTTCGCGATGTCGGCAAAAATTCGGTCGCGATTCTGTTTATCTCCCGGGAGCCACTTTGCCAGCAGCGCCAGAACGGAGCCTCCCATCAGGAAATTCATGGCCACGATGTGCAGGAAAAACGTCACGAGCAGAAGCAGTTTGAAAACCCAGTATGGCGCGGGAAGCGGATTGGGATCGAGATTGGGAATCATGTTGGCTTGCATGGTGTTCAGTTGCTCCCCTTCCCGGCCGCGTGCGTTCCTGGCGCGGCGCGTTGCGTGTTGACCCAACGCGCGAGCGCCGAGCGCTCCCCCTCCGACAGTTTCAAATCCGGCATCCGCGGGAAGAGGCCGGGAAGATCCTTGAGCACATCCGTCGCGGCGGCAGGATCTTCGGGGAGTTGCGAGAACAGCAGATCGTCCATTCGCACCCGATGACACATGCTGCAGTTCCGCTCAAACACGATTCTGCCATCGCCGGCAACCGCCGCGCTGTCCGTCACCGGATGCAGCGAACTGAGATACGCTGCGAGGGCCTGGCGCTCCGCATCGGTTCCGGCGAACGGCGGCATCACACCGTTGTGCATCAGGTCCAGCCCGCCGATCATCGCCTGGATCCGGTTCTGATCCCATTGCCGAAGGGCAAGGTAACGCTTCAGGCCGCGATAAGCGTCCGCCGTGTGGCAACTCTGGCACTCCATGCGAAAAATTTCGTGTCCTGCGACTTTCTGGTTTTCCGGAGTCAGGTCGCGATTCTCGATCCACAACGCGCTGCGCAGCACCCCGAATTCCGTGATCTTGTCCACGTTGAAACCCCCGTCACCCGGCATGGCAGTCGCGTAAATCGAGTTGGCGTAGAGATAATTTCCAATCACGAACGGTTTGCGGATCGCTTCGCGGACAAATTCAAACGAGCCCATCGTGCCCAGCGCCGCCACTGCGATCAGCAGGCTGAAAATCAAATGAAGGCGCTTCGGTTGGAACGCGGCAATCAGCGCAAGCAGGAAGGTAATCGTCAATAACACCACCGCGAGAATCGCAAAGTGCGTTCCCGTCGGCATCGGGCCGCGCGCGCTGGCCCACAAGTCTGCCGGAATCGAACGGATGTACCACCAGCCCGCCGCCGGAACCAATAGCAGCGACGGCACCACCCATAGCGCGCTCCACCGAACGATGCGTGCCTTGAGTTCCTTGTCTTTCTGCACGCTGGCGGTAATCAAGGCGTAGATCCCGGCGAGCGCGAAGCAGATCAACGTGCGCAGAAGCAGGGAAGGGAAATACGTTGGATTGAAGAAGCCGATCCAGAATTTGTGCGTGTCCACCCAATGCCCGGAAGTGAGCATGAAGGTGATGATTCCATTGATGATCACCAGGCTGGCGTACGCGGCCAGAAAATAGATCCAGCCAAACCACAAATGCAGCTTGGGCTCCAGCTTGTCCCAACCATAGAGGTAAAAAAGAGCCGCGGAGATCTCCAGGAAAAAGAAGACCCATTCAATAGCCCAGCCCCAGACGTATGCGTGAATCAGATTGCTGGTGGCCATGGGACTGATCAGCCCGATGGTGAACCAGATTCCCACGCCGCTGACGGCGCCAAAGACCACTGTCACCAGCACAAAAAAGTTCGTGTGCGATTTCAACCAGCTCAGGAGCACGACGTCGCCGCTGCGCCGCGCCTTCTTCTCGGTCAAGACCAGGTATAGCCCGCCGCCAACGGCAAAATGCGACACAAAAACGTGCAGAACCGCAATTAGGGCAATCAGGAGTCCCGCCCCGAAACTTACATCCCAGACTGGATAATTCATACCGCTCCTTCGTGCTGCAGGCCTCTCCAGAAAATCGCGACGCCCCCGGCCGTTCCAAATCCGCCGGGATCTCCTTCATCCGCGAATGAATGCACCTAACTAAACTTTGTTACAGGTTTTTGCGCACGAAGAATGTGACGGATTGGCGCAACGATGTGACGAACGACCATTGACGATTATCAGACAGGGGTTTAGCGAACGCGCAGCAGCATCGCATCGCCCGCGCGCAACTTGACGCCTCGGTCATCCGAAATCAAAACGATTGCGCCGCTGGGCGCGTCTCGCCCCGCTTGAGCGATTTGCACATGCTCGCGCCCGTAGACTCCGCACGCGTCAGCCGAAAAAACCCAGAGTGCTTGGGGACGATCATCTTTGTCCAGCGCGCCGCGACATTTGGAGCCCGAACCCGCCCGGACGTGCACCAGCACTCCGCCATACACAGCCGTTCCCACTCGTTCGTTGCAACGATTCGTGACCGGCCCTCCAACTCCATACACCTCGTCTCCGCCGATCTGCCGCGTTGTTTCCCAGGTGCTCGGGGTGCCGAAGCCCGGAGAGAATTCGGGTGTCTGTGCGTCCAGGACTTCCATGAACCCGGCCAGCGCGCGAAGCGAAGTTGTCACCGGAATTCTTTGGCGGTCAACGAGTAGAGCGTCGAAACGCAGCGAGATGCTTCCATTTCCACCATTAGCTGCGGGTTCAGCGCCCAGGATTGTTCCCGCAAGTTCGGTTCCCATCGGGAGCTTTGCCCCGGACGGCAGAAGTACGTCCTGCATGATGCGAGCCCCTATCGGTTGGCCCGCGTTTGCATGATCGAAAGAAATAGTCCGGCTAAGGCGAACGGGAAGAATGGTTCCGGCCGGGATTTCCAGCTTGCTTCTGGCTGGCGTGGCGGCTGCGGGGGAGGAGACGCTTTGCGCCCAGCTGCCGTGTGTGCCGCTGAACAGGCCGAGCGCCACGGCAATTCCAAAGCCGAGCGATCCAGGAATTCCGCGCCGGATGCTGGCCGTCGCAGGCCCATCGAATTGGAAAGGCCACCAGATCATGGAGTTCCGCCTGCAGCCAGTCTGCGCCACGGCAATGCGCAAGACAAGCCAGGCGCTCGCCACTTCGCGGAGCCGCAAGCTCCGCAGCCGCGGCAAGTTCAGGGCTCTTTGTAACATTCCTTCGGCAACTGCATTCTTTCCCATGAAAGATTCGACCGGACGGCTCCATGCACCGCCCGAGGGCCGCAGTCTCCGGCGACGAATGAATGAAGGTGTGATGATAAATTCGGCGAAAATCGCCAGGTCGGATCGCCACTTCGAGTGCAACGAACTTTGGGCCGGCAACGAGCTTGCCCATCGCTCCGTCGAGTTCGCCGGCCTGGAAGCGAACATCATTGCGCGCCCTTCCGGCGATCAGGAAGGCGGCGATTTGTGCGCGTTATTTTCCTGCGGAGCCGGCCACGCGCGCGTGGTCGTGGCGGATTGCGTCGGCCACGGCTTCGCCGCCAGCCGCGTAGCGGCCCACGTCCATGGGCTGCTGCACAAATTCCGCGACCTCCGTAACAGTTCCCGGCTGCTCACTGCCCTCAACGACGAATTTACGATCACCGGCCAAGCCAAAGGCGGCCCGCTCAGCCTGACCACTTTGGTCACGGCCACCTTTGACCGAGGCACCGGCGAATTCAATTTCGCCTATGCCGCGCACCCTCGCATGCTTCTCTGGCGCCACCGCGAGCGCCGCTGGCATCCCATCGGTGAGGGCCTCGTAGGCCTTCCGATCGGGTTTATCGCCGGAGAGACCTATTCCGAGCAAAGCGTTCGCATCGAACCGGAAGATATCGCCCTGGTTTTCTCGGACGGCGTCACGGACGTTTTCTCGCCGCAGGGCGAGCAGCTTGGCCCCGAAGGTTTCCTGCGGTTCGCTGAGTCCGCGCTTGCCGAGTTGCCTCAGCCGGTCTTGCTGGACGATTTGGCGGCTACGCTCATCGGAAAAATTGAACGGTTCCACGGCTCGAACGAGTTTGACGATGATCTGACGTTGCTGGTGCTTCGCCGGAAAGAAAGCGAAACGAACCGGGAGTAACGGTGGCGTGGTGCGCGCAAAGCGCGACAATGGAAGAGGGCACAATGGACGAGATACCAAAATTGCTGATGTTCCTCGTCGGCTACATCCTGCTGATGCGGTGGATTCTGCCGCGGCTCGGCGTGCCCACTTGAATGTCCGGCACCTGCGACGTCGCGGGGCGACGCCCAAATCTTCCGACCAATGAATCCGCAGACTCGGGTCTAGCCGGTTCCGCAACGAAAAAACAAAGCTGAGCCACCTGCGCTCGAAACACCATCAGGAATGCTGTTCGCTCGCCTTCCGTGATTCGGGGAATGGATACGTCTGCAATAATTCCCGGCGCAACTTGGCTGCCACCCGCCGATCCACCGCTTCCGGCGGTGTGTGCCTCAGTTGTTCGATCGTGGACTCCAGGCTCGCCAGGAACGCCTGGCACGGCGGACAATCTCCCAGATGCGCTTCCAGTTCCGTGCACATCGAATCGTCCAGTTCCTCATCCAGGTAATTGGAAAGCTGCGCGAAGAGAGCCTTGCACGAAGCCGGCCGCTTTTCTAAGTTCGAGTGCTCTGCCGCGGCTCGAACAGCGATGCGTTTTCCGCTCGCTCGTTTCTCCGCATGGCGCGCCAGCAAGCGGCGGACAAACAGTCGCGCGCGATGCAAGCGAACCCGCACGGTTCCTGGGCGTAAGCCGGTGATGTCTCCCACTTCGTCGTCGGTGAGCCCCTCCATGTCGCGCAGCACAAGAATAATTCGATACTGTGGTGGAAGTTGCTGAATCGCCTCGCGCAGGTGCTTCGCCTGCTGGCTGTGAATTGCCAGCGATTCCGGATTCACCGGCGCCTCCCTCGAAAGGCCCGCAAGCTCCCGCCGGTCCGGGATGAGTTCATCGAGCGAGAGATCCTGCTTCGGTGCGAATTTGCTCCGGCGGCGGCTCATCAGGCAGCGATTCTTCGCCACTTTGTAAAGCCAAACCAGAAGCGCGCGCGGGCTATCAAATTTGGGCAGGTAGGGAAGTGCCTTCACCAGGACTTCCTGCATGGTGTCCTCGGCGTCCTCGCGCTGTCCGCAAACCTTCATGCTGAAGGAATAGACAGTGCCTTGAAGCAGCTCCAGGGCTTTTTCCAGGGCTTGAGGGTCTTTCTTTTCCAGCAGCGCAACTGCCCGCTCAATCTCGTTTCGCATTCAAGAAAACAATAGCACAGCGCCCGCTTGTGGCATCTCGCACACTGCCACATGTGACCCCTATCACAGATGCGAGTCGAAGCGTGGGCATCTACTGGGCTCAGGAGCCGAAAACTCCCGCCGATCCCGGATGGCCGAGGCTTCGGCCTCCGGCGATCACCAAATTCAAATCGCTAATTTGGAGGCATTGATGAATATTTGGCAAATCCGCACGAAAATCTTCGCTGCAACTCTCTCGGCCGCACTTTGTGGCGCCACCCTCTATTCCCAAACCGCCACGCCGCCCCAGTCTCCGAGATACGACCCCAAGACGGAAACAACCGTGAACGGAATCATTCAGGAAGTAAAAGAGGTGCCTGGACCCGGTCGCAGCACCGGCACGCACCTGGTTGTCAAGGCTGGCGACGAACTGGTCGCAGTGCATGTCGGGCCGACTTGGTACCTGCAGCAGGTGAAATGCGATCTCCAAAAAGACGCACAAGTCGAAATCCTTGGTTCAAAGGTGGTCTTTGAGGGTAAGGACGTCGTTCTGGCCCGCCAAATCAAAGAAGGCGGAAATGAGTGGACGCTAAGAAATGCGCAGGGCATTCCCGCATGGTCCAAAGGCCAAAACCGCTAGCGCCGTGGCCCGCAGGCCCGCTTAACCAATTGGATTTTCAATATCTCCCATACTAGCTGGCTTGCGGGGCCGCGAAATCGTTTCCTGTAACAAATCCCTGGGTATTGCATTTATTCGTGTGCCTCGTCGGGCGGGGCAAGGAGAATAATCATGATCACTGCCAAAGTTTTGCTCACCAAGCCGCTTCGGTCTGAGCGCCAGTTCATTGGCGACACCGGCAGCGGCCACCACATCGTTCTTGACGACGCTGCTGGCGCCACCGGCGCGAAACCGATCGAACTTGTAGCCGTCGCTCTCGCGGGATGCACCGCCTTTGACGTGGTCACCATGCTGCGCCAGAAGCACCACCAGAAATTGACCGGCTATGAAGTCTTCGTGGAGGCCGATCAGGCGGAGCGCCCGCCACAGGTATTCACGGCAATCCGCGTGCGTCACGTCTTGACGGGAATCGGCATCGAGAAGGCCGCCGTGGAGCAGTCCATCCATCTCTCCGAGGAGAAATACTGTTCGGTCGGCGCCATGCTCAAGGAAACGGCCGCGGTGACAACCACCTATGAAATTCATGAGGAACCCACCGCATGGCTGAACGTCGGAGCAAACCAGGAACACGTCTCCGTTTGAGGGCCAGAATGAAACCCGGATTGCGCCGAAATTCTGCAAGAGTGTTCGCGAGCATCCTGGCGCTGCTGTTTGGAATCACCTGTTCCGGACAGGAGCAGCAGGGCACTGCTAGCCGATCCATCACACTTGAGCAGGCCGTGCAGGCGGCCTTGCAGCAGAATCCCGCGTTTCAATCCAGCACAGACGAGGCCGATGCGGCCCGCGCGCGACTCAAAGAAGTCCAGTCCGCCTGGTATCCACGCTTTGATTTTCATCAGGATTTTACCCGTGGAAACAATCCAGTTTACGTCTTCGGAACGAAGCTCACGCAGCGCCAATTCACCGCCGCCGACTTTGCGCTCAACAACCTCAACACTCCCACTCCGCTCGACAATTTTCAGACGCGATTTGATGGTCAGTGGCGTCTGTTCGATTCCGGCCAGACCCTTTATCACCAGCGAAGCGCCAGGCGGCTGGTGACCGCATCGGATTTCGAAACCGAACAGGCGCGGCAGGATCTGATCTTCGAGGTCGTGAAAGCCTATTACGGTGTTTTGGTGCTCAAGGAAAGCGCTGAAGCTGCCGATGCAGCGGTGAAAACCGCCGAAGCCAGCGAACAGCGCATGGAATCCATGCACAAGGCGGGGATGCTGGTGGATTCGGACTTGCTCAGTGCCAAAGTTTTTGTTTCGCAAACGAAGGACCGGCAAATTCGCGCGCAAAACGACCTGGCGTTTGGCGAAATGCAACTCGCGCGAGAGATGGGCGTAGCCCTGGATTCTCTCCTCGATCCCGCCGACGCCTTGACCGAACCCTCAGCTTCCACGAAGACGGTGCAGGAATGGATGCAGACGGCGTTACAGGAACGGCCGGGACTCCGCGCCGCGGAGCTCCAGGAAACAGCGCTGGACGACGAGCGAAAAGCGACGAAAGCCGAGTTCGGCCCGAAAGTCGGGCTGTTCGGCAGCACGGAGCGGGATGCGATGACGCTCGGTGGCCCTTCCGGCACGAACTGGACCGCCGGCGCGCGGCTGGATTTCAATCTCTTCGCGGGCGGCGCGCAAAAAGCGCGGCTGGCCGAAGCCGCGGCCAACGCCAGTAAGGCGCAACACAACGTCGACTGGTTTCGCTCCGGCGTGCAAATGGAAGTCCGCAAATCCTATCTGGATGCGCTGGCCGCCTCCCAGCGTGCGGCGGCCGCCCGCGATTCCGCGCAACAAGCGAAAGAAAGTTTGCGAATCGTCCAAAACCGCTACGAAACCGGCCTTACGACCGTAACGGAACTCCTGCGTGCCCAGACGGCTTTGCTCGACGCGACTACCAGCTACCTGGCGGCGTTGCAGGATTGGCACGTGGCGCGCGCGCAGTTGGAGCGCGCCGCGGGCGTCCTGACGCCGGAGTCCACGCTGATTACAGGAGCAGGCAAGCCATGAGTTGCATGACACGCGCGACAGTAGCACTGCGGCAGACCATCTTCGCGGCCACCGTTGCCGCCGCGCTTTTTTCCGCCGGGTGTGGCGGCGAAAACCGCCTCGCCCCCCCGAAGGCCGAAACCGTCTCTGGCCTCCGCCTGCAAGAAATCCACATGCAAAACGTGCCGGACGAATTAGAAGCTCCCGGCAGCGTGATCGCCGCGTCCACGGCGCAAGTCGCGGCGCGCACTATGGGCACCGTCCTGCAGGTTGCTGTGCGAGAGGGCGACCTCGTCAAGCGCGGTCAACTCCTCGCGCAACTCGACGAGCGAGAGCTTGCCGCGCGAAGAAACGCGGCCCTCGCCGCCTCCCAGGGAGCCGCCGCCGGAGTCACCCAAGCCTCCAAAGCCTTCGCGGCCGCTCAAGCCCAGGCTGATGTCGCAAAGAAGACCTTCGACCGCTACACCTTCTTGAAGGAACAAAAATCCGTAAGCCCGCAGGAGTTCGACGAAATCGCCGCAAAAGATCAGGCCGCGCAAGCCAACCTGGAGCAAGCGCAAGCGGGCCTCCACCGCGCCGAAGCGGGAGCCACACAAGCCGATGCGGAGCTGCACGCGGCGCAGGATGTAGCGAGCTATGCGCGCGTCGCCGCACCCTTTGACGGCCGCGTGATCCGGCGCAGCATCGAACCGGGCACGCTCGTCTCGCCGGGCATGCCTCTTTTCATCATCGAAGACACCGGCCGCTATCAATTGGAAGCTACGTTGCCCGCCGAGGCGTTGGCTACCGTGAAGAAAAATTCGCCTGCACGCGTAGAGCTCGATGCCTGGGGACAAAAATCCCTCACCGGAAAAGTGGCGGAGATCGAGGCGGGGGCCGACCCCACTACGCACACTCTCCAGGCTCGCGTTGATTTGCCCAGGGAGCCCGGTCTCCAATCCGGGATGTTCGGTCGCGCGTTCTTTGCGCGCGGCCAGATGCAAGCGCTGGCCTTGCCGGTGGACGCAGTGGTCACGCGCGGGCAGTTGCGCGGAATCTTCGTCGCCGGAGACGACCATTTGCTGCACTGGCGTGTCATCACCCTCGGCAAAACTTTGGACGACCAGGTGCTTGTGTTGTCCGGACTCAATGATGGAGAAGTCGTCGTGCGGAATCCGGGCACCCGGGAACTTGACGGCAAAAAGTCGGATCCATGGCCGGCCGGCGGGGAGAGGCGCCCGTGAACCGTGGCCTCGCCGGAAAGATCGCGCACGCGTTTATCGCTTCGCCGCTTACGCCGCTGGTGATCATCGCCTCGTTGCTCCTGGGCCTCTTCAGCATCTGGCAGACGCCGCGCGAGGAAGAGCCGCAAATCGTCGTCCCCATGCTCGACGTTTTCGTGAATATGCCGGGGGCATCGGCGGCGGAGGTCGAGCAGCGCGTCACCATTCCAATGGAGCGTCTGCTCCAGGAAATTCCCGGCGTCGAGTACCTCTATTCGACAAGCCAGCCCGGCGGGGCGCTCGTCATTGTGCGATTTTACGTCGGCGTGAAGGAAGAAGACGCCGTCGTCCGCACCTACAACAAGCTCTATGCGAATTTCGACCGCATCCCGCAAGGCGCCAGCCAGCCGCTGATCAAGGCACGCTCGATCGACGACGTGCCGGTCCTCGCGATGACCTTTTGGGGCAAAAACTACGATGCCGCGGCCGTCCGCCGCATCGCCGCGGAAGTGCAACAAAGCGTCAAGCAGGTAGAGAACGTCTCGCAAACCACTTTGATTGGCGGGCAGCGCCGCGAATTGAAAGTCACTTTGGACCCGCAGCGCCTCGCCTCCTTTCATCTGAGCCCGCTCGCCATCGCTGGGGCGTTGCGCGCCAGCAACCAGCGGCTGCAGGCTGGTTCGTTCGCCGAGGCAAATCAGGAATTCGCGGTCGAAGCGGGTAAATTCCTGCGCACCGCCGAAGAAGCCCGAAAGCTAGTGGTCGCCGTGCAGAATGGCCGGCCCATCTATCTGGGCGACGTCGCCGAGGTCGTGGATGGCCCGGAGGATCCTGTGGAGTACGCCTTCTACGGGACCGGCGGCGCCGTGTCCGGAATCGCGGGCACTTACCCCGCCGTCACCCTTGCCGTGGCCAAGCGCAAAGGTTCCAACGCCACGAATGTCTCCCGCGCGGTCCTCGACAAGGTCGACTCTCTGCGTGGCTACCTGATTCCCGGCGATTTGCAGGTCACCATCACGCGGAATTACGGTGAAACGGCGAAGCACAAGTCTGACGAACTGCTCAAGCATCTCTTCCTGGCCACGATCTCCGTAACCTTGCTGGTGGCCCTCGCCCTCGGCTGGCGGGAGTCCGGCGTGGTTCTCTTGGCCATACCGGTGACCCTGGCGCTCACTCTCTTCATTTTCTATGCCTACGGCTACACCCTGAACCGCGTCACCTTGTTTGCGCTCATCTTCTCCATCGGCATCCTCGTCGACGACGCCATTGTCGTTGTCGAAAACATCGTCCGGCATTTCCGCTTGCCGCAGAATCACGGGCGGCCCTGGGAAGCGGTTGCCGTCGAAGCCGTGGATGAAGTGGGAAATCCCACCATCTTGGCCACTTTCGCCGTCATCTCCGCCATTTTGCCCATGGCCTTCGTCCGCGGGTTGATGGGGCCGTACATGCGTCCCATTCCCGTTGGCGCATCCGCGGCCATGGTTTTCTCCCTGCTTGTCGCGTTTGTCGTTTCACCGTGGGCGGCGCTGCGCCTCCTGCGCGGCCACGCGGGAAAACATGACGTAGGGGAAGTAGAAGGCGCAACGACAAAGTTGTATCGCCAAGTGATGGGCGCCCTGGTTCACAACGCGGGCAAGCGCTGGATGTTCCTCGGCACCGTCGCGGTGCTGTTTGTGCTGGCCTGCTCGCTGGTGGCCTTCAAAGCCGTTCACGTCAAAATGTTGCCCTTCGACAACAAGAGCGAATTCCAGGTGATTGTGGACATGCCGGAAGGCACTCCGCTTGAGCGCACCCTCGCCCTCGAACAGGAGATCGGCTCCTTCCTCCACACGCAGCCCGAAGTCCTCAATTACCAGATTTATGCCGGTACCTCCGGCCCGTACAATTTCAACGGCCTCGTCCGTCATTACTACCTCCGCCGTGGCGCGAACCAGGGCGACATCCAGGTGAATCTCCGCTCAATCGACGAACGCTCACGCCAGAGCCATCAAATCGCCAAAGACGTTCGCGGACCCATCCAGGAAATCGCAAAGAAGTGGAACGCCCGCGTGAAGGTTGCCGAAGTTCCTCCCGGCCCGCCGGTGCTCTCCACACTCGTCGCGGAAGTCTACGGGCCGAACTACGCGCGCCAGCTCGAGGTCGCGCGGCAAATCCGCAAAATCTTCGACGAAACGCCGGGCGTGGTGGATGTGGACTGGTACGTCGCCGCCGACGAAAAGAAACTCGATTTCCAAGTGGAACAAGACAAAGCGGCCTTGCGCGGCATCACTCCCGCTGATATTTCGCAATCCGTCGCGATGGCAGTGGGCGGCGCGCAGGTCGGGCTGCTTCATCTCCCCACCGAACGCGAAGACGTCCCGATCCGTGTACAGCTTTCCCGCGCGAGCCGTTCCAGCGCCGATGCATTGCGCGGTCTCTATCTCAACGCGCCCGATGGCGCCATGGTGCCGCTGGGGGAACTCGCCAAACTCCACCAAGGCACGATCGACAAGAACATTTACCGCAAGAACGGCAGGGAAGTCGTCTATGTGATCGGCGACGTGGCCGGGGCGGAAGAAAGCCCCGTCTATTCCATCGGCACACTTGGCGACAAAATTGCCGCGCTGAAAATTCCCGAAGGCTACAAGATCGCGCAGTACACCGCCGCCCAGCCGCCGGATGCGAAAAAAATCGCCATTAAGTGGGACGGCGAGTGGCACATCACCTACGAAGTCTTCCGCGACCTCGGCCTCGCCTTCGCCGCCGTGCTCGTGCTCATCTACGTTCTGGTCGTCGGCTGGTTTGAGTCCTTCAAAACACCCCTGATCATCATGGCGCCCATCCCGCTGACGCTCATCGGCATTCTGCCCGCACACGCCGCCATGGGTGCCTTCTTCACCGCGACTTCGATGATCGGATTCATCGCCGGCGCGGGCATCATCGTGCGCAATTCCATCATTCTCGTGGATTTCATCAAGCTCCGCCGCCAACAAGGCATGCCGCTCGACGAAGCCGTCGTAGACGCGGGTGCCGTCCGTTTCCGGCCGATGCTGCTGACCGCCGCCGCCGTGGTAGTCGGCGCAGGCGTAATTCTGTTCGATCCGATCTTTCAGGGACTGGCTATTTCGCTGATGGCGGGCGAGGTCGCTTCCACGCTCATCTCGCGCATGGCCGTGCCGGTCCTTTATTTTATGAGTGAACGAGGTGCGAAATGAAACGCGAACGATACATACGAATTATTGCCGGGACCTTCGTTCTGATATCCCTGGCGCTTGGGACCTGGGTCAATCACAACTGGTATTGGTTCACCGCCTTCGTGGGCTTGAATCTCCTTCAATCCGGCATCACCAAATGGTGCTTGATGGAAGACATCCTGCGTAAGCTCCGAATCGGTCTGGACTCACCTGCCTGATTGCGGGATGCCCCGCCGGCCCCGGCCGCGCCTCATTCCCGTCTGGAACTTGGCTCCTGTCCGCTGTATTATGCGTGTGCCCATTTGACCGCCCACTGGTGCTACATTTCCGCGTGACGCCTTTCTTCCGGCGCACAGAAAGCAACTGAGGGGAAACTATGAAGAAAATATTTCTTGGCATTGGCTTGGCTTTTGCCCTGGCGCTTCCGGCGTTCGCTCAAGATAAAGAGCAGGATCGCGTCGAGAATTCCGGAACCGTTATGAAGGAAATTCTAAACGCGCCGGATGGTATTCCGCAAAGTGTCCTCGACCGCGCCGATTGCGTGGTCGTCCTTCCGTCCGTGCTCAAATTTGCCATCGGCTTCGGGGGCAGCTACGGCCGCGGCGTCATGACCTGCCGCGGAGGCAGCACCTTCCACGGCAAATGGGGCGCGCCGACGATGGTCGCACTGGAGGGCGGCAGCGCCGGCCTGCAACTCGGCGGCAATGCCACCGACTTCATTCTGCTGTTGATGAGTCCCCGCTCGGCCAAAAGCATTCTGAGCAGCAAGGTGAAAATCGGCGGCGATGCTTCCGCGGCTGCTGGGCCGGTCGGGCGCAGCGCTTCGGCGGAAACCGATGTTACTCTGCGCGCGGAAATCCTCTCCTATTCCCGGTCGCGCGGTCTGTTCGCAGGCATTTCTCTGGAAGGCTCCACGCTCCGCCCCGACAATGGCGCGAACAAGAATCTCTACGGCAAGGAAGTGAGCGCCTCGGACATCGTTTTCAAAAAGGCTGTTCCCGTGCCCGCATCCGCCAAGCTCCTATTAGCGACGCTCCAGAAGGCTTCCCCCGTCAACAAGAGCAAGGGCAACTAACGCACTCCGCTTTTCCGAACCTGTCCCCAATGGCCGGCTGCCAAGCCGGCCATTCTTCTTTGTGAGATTGTTCCCTATAATCCTTTCTGCCATAAACAAGTCTGCTTCTCACGCCAAACATCGGGAGCTGAAAATATGAAGCTGAAGGCCGCGGTCGTCGGAACGGGATTCGTGGGCAGGGCCCACATTGAGTCGCTGCGCCGCCAGGGTATTGAAGTGCGCGGTGCTTTGGGCAGCTCCACCGAAACCACAAAATCCGCCTGCGCCTCCCTGGGCTTGGAACGCGCCTACGCCTCCCTGGAAGAAATCGGCTCCGACTCGACCGTGGACGTGGTGCATCTCTGCACGCCCAACTACGTTCACTTTGCGGAGGCCAGCCAGATGCTTCGCGCCGGCAAACATGTTCTCTGCGAAAAGCCGCTGACCATGGATTCCCGCGAATCGGAATTGCTCGTCGCGATCGCGAAAGAAACCGGCCGCGTCGCGGGTGTCGCCTACAATCTCCGCTACTACCCCCTCTGTCATGAGGCCAAGGCGCTGGTCGAAAAAGGTGTTATCGGCCAGCCGAAACTCGTGCACGGCAGTTTTTTGCAGGACTGGCTCCTGTATCCCTCGGATTGGAATTGGCGGCTGGACCCGAAACTCGGCGGAGAATTGCGCGTCGTTTCCGACATCGGCACGCACTGGCTGGACCTGGTGACCTGGATTATCGGCAAGAAGGTCACCGAGCTCTGCGCCGACCTGGCCACCGTGGTTCCGGTGCGCCAGCGCCCGCGCGGCCGCGTGGAAACCTTTCAGAGGGCGGAATCCATGGAAGTGGACGCGATTCCGATCACCACGGACGACTATGCTTCCGTGTTATTCCATCTGGAAGGCGATCTGCGCGGCGTCATGACTGTCTCGCAGGTGAGCGCGGGCAGGAAGACCCGCCTGTGGTATGAAATCGACGGCACCGAAGGATCGCTGAGCTGGAACTCCGAACAGCCCAACACGTTGTGGATTGGGAAGCGCAACCAGGCCAGCGAAGAACTCCCTAAGGATCCCGCGCTAATGAGTCCCAAAACCCGGCGCTACGCGGCGTATCCCGGCGGCCATGCGGAGGGTTATCCGGACACCTTCGTTCAATTGTTCCGGGATTTCTACGAATACATCGCAGCCGGCGATTGGAAAGCTCCGAGGACGTTCCCCACATTCGAAACCGGTCACGAAGAAATGCTGCTGTGCGAAGCCATCGCGAAAAGCTCGGCGGCGCGCGCCTGGGTCGCTGTCGGTGCCGATTGATTGCCTCGTTGCAAGAATTTCACGCTTCCGCGACGCTTGGCTTGGGAAAGCTCATAGCTCCTCGGCCAGATGGATCCGGCTTGTTATCAAAATATTTTTTCAGGCGAAGAATCGGCTTTTCAAACAGATACCAGGAAGCGGTTGCGATCACATAGGAACACAACACCGCGGACCAAAAGGCAAGTTGTGGATGGGCCGCGGCAATCCCTCGCGATTTGAATATATCGTCAGGTAATTTGTGCAGCAGGTACAGGCCGTAACTTATGGTACCCGTGAACATCAGAAAGCGATTCGTCAGAATCACCGTCAGCCATCGCCTCCCGGAATATTGGGCCAGGTAGACGAGACCCGCAGAACCAATGGTCGCCAGGGAAAACGTGAGCCATCGCTCATGCAACATCTCGGAGGTGATTGCCAGCGGCACGGCCGAAATAAGACCCGCCCATGCCGCGTACAGGTACCGGTCTGCAGAGAATTCGCGCTTTCGCACCAGGATGGCAAGTAATCCCCCTGCCATCAGGCCATCCAGGCGGCAGAACGGATTCGAATAGATAATCCACCCATGAAAAACGGCGAATAGCCGAAAAAATGGAGATCCCAAAAAAACCAGCCACGCGCAATACTCCAGCCGTTTGACGGGCAGGTAGCGTACAAGCCACGGCCAGACGAGATAGAAAAGCTCCTCCACGGCAAGAGACCACGATACTCCCAACGCGGCGACGGCCGATGCCGGCTCTCGCACCAGAAAGTTCTGCAAATAAAACAGATAGGCCCACCAGGGATTGGACCTGTGAAAAATTTCCCCGGCTACCTGAGGCTTCACGTGCGGAATCACCACAAACATCAGGGCCAGCACGCAATAATACAGCGGCCAGATCCTCAGGCACCTGCGCGCGTAAAAGTTTCGAAAGTAATCCGGCGATGACTTTGCGTCCAGCAGAATTCCCGTAATCAGGAATCCCGAAAGAACGAAAAAAAGGTCCACCCCCATCCATCCATAAGTAGTGAGCAATGAAAAGGGAAGAGAAGAGAATCCGTGCAGGTTATGAGCGAGCACGATCAGAATCGCAATGCCTCGGACACCGTCAAGCTGAGGGATTTTTCGCGGCACGGACGGTTTCAGCAACTGCGCACCGGCGCTTTCGCACATTCGAGCGCCTGTCGCCCCTTCCTGAATCTATGCCCGGGTCCTGGGTATCCACTCCCGCGCTCCGGCTGCGCGGTCACGCTGTCGATTTCGTTCAGTAGCCAAGTTCCCGAAGGGAGTTGCCCTGCAGATTGTACAGCACTGCCAGCTTTTTTCTTTCGAGCAGTTTCTTCACCAACAGGTCCGCGATGCTTTCAATTTCGCGATACAGGTCGCCATGGCCCTTTGACTCCGCGGGCACCAGCACCAGCGAGCTCTTTGTTTCTTTTTTTTGTTCACCAAGGCAATACCAGAAGCAAACCGAGAATTCCCGGCTCGGACCTTCGCGCCTCTCGGCTGGAAAGGGAACCGGCCGGTCTGCCAGCAAAAGATGGAAGTTCTTTCCATCTGAGCGTGAAATCATGGGGATGCACTCGGACATGCGCAGCAGTAGCGGATCCTCGCCCCGTTGTTCGCAGTGCGGGCAGAGATTGAAATTCCGATACGCCACTTGCCGAGGTTCATCTGCGCAATGCAACATTGCTCACCTTCATGGGGCGGGATGACGATCGCCCGGGTGACGAACGCCCGGCTGGCGGACGTCGAAGTATCGTACTAAACTAGTAACCTCGTCAAGGGAAAATGCGTCGCTAGGGCGCTCTTGGAATCCGTGCCCGGCACGCCTCCCGCAGCGCCTCCCCGGTCTCCTCGCTGGAGTAACCCAGTTCCTCCAGGATTTCACGAGTCTGCTCGCCGAGCAGGGGCGGCGGCAGTCGGTACACGAGCGAATGCTCTGTCAATCGAATCGGATTGGCAATGCTTCGTGCTGTCCGCAGGACCGGGTGCTCAATTTCCACCACCAATCCGTGCGCCTTTGTTTGTGGGTCGTTCAGCGCCTCACCGACGGTCTGCACCGCCGCCGCCGGGATGTCCGCGGCCTTCAACCGCGAAAGCCACGCGTGGCTCGCTTCCTCCGCGAATCGCTGCTGCAGGATCGGGATCAACTCCTCCCGGTTTTGGATGCGCGCCGGATTGCTGCCAAATCTCGAATCGCTCCCAAGCGTTTCGATTCCCAACAGCTTTACAAGCCTCAGCCACTGCGCCTGCGTCCCCACTCCCACAACGAAATACCGCGAGTCGCTTCCCTGAAACATCTGGTAGGGCACAATGCTGGGATGGGCATTCCCCCACCGCGCCGGTGTGACCCCGGCATTCAGAAAATTGCTCCCGATGTTCGCTAGCCAGGTAAGCTGCGAATCGAATAGCGCCATATCCAGGAATTCGCCCTTGCCGGAACGCTCCCGGCCCAGCAGCGCGGCCAGAATTCCCATGGCGGAGTAGATTCCCGTCGTCATGTCCGCGATGGCGATAGGAAAGCGCATCGGCTCCCCCTCGTCTTCGCCTGTGAAGCTCATCACGCCCGCTTCAGCCTGCGCTAGGATATCGTAGCCTGGACGCTCTGCATTCGGCCCGGAAAGGCCGTATCCCGAAATTGCGCAGTAGATCAGCCGCGGGTACCGGGACCGCAGCGTTTCGGGATCGATCCCTCGTTTCTGGAGAGAGCTTTTGGACGGCTGATTGCATACGAATACATCCGCCGTGGCCAGCAGGCGCTGTAAAATTTCCCTGCCGTCGGGATGATCGTAATTCAGCGTGATGGAACGCTTATTCCGATTCGTCGACAGGAAATAAGCGGACTCCGTGCCCACAAACGGCGGACCCCAACTCCGGGACTGATCCCCGCCCTCGTTCCGCTCGACCTTAATCACGTCGGCGCCTAGGTCCCCAAGCAGCATCGCGCAATACGGCCCAGCCAGTGCTTCTGACAGTTCAACCACCCGGATTCCTTCAAGGACGGTGTTCATTGACGACGATTATAGCGAACAACTCTCGGGAACACCCTGAGACGCGGCACGGCAACGCAGCCAAGTTCCTTCCTTGCCTGTCGCGCTGGCTTCCCGGAGAATAGATGCAACAGTGAAGACGATGAAATTTCTATGGCGGCGCTTCCCGATACGCCGATTGGAGACCCTGGAACGATGGCGAATTTGATTCACCCTCCCAAACGGTTTGTCGCCTATTTCTCGATGGAAATCGCCCTGGAAAACCAGATTCCCACTTACAGTGGAGGCTTGGGCGTTCTGGCCGGCGACACCATTCGGGCGGCCGCGGACATTCGCTTGCCCATGGTGGCCGTCTCGCTCCTCTACCGCAAAGGCTACTTCCGCCAGTGCCTGTCGGAAGAAGGCGCGCAGACCGAAGAGGAAGTTGTCTGGGAAGTGGGAAAGTCCCTTCAGGAAGAAGAGCCCCGTGTTTCGGTGACGCTGGAAGGCCGCAAAGTGGACCTGCGCGCCTGGCGTTATTCGGTCAAAGGCGTTCACGGATACGAGGTCCCGGTCTACTTTCTCGACGCCGACTTGGACCCCAATGATCCTAAGGACCGCGCGCTCACCGGGCAACTCTACGGGGGAGATCCCTACTACCGGCTCTCCCAGGAAGTCATTCTCGGCATCGGTGGCGTGCGCATGCTGCGCGCGCTCGGCCACACCGAACTCATGCGTTATCACATGAACGAGGGCCACGCCGCCCTGCTCACACTGGAACTCTTGGGCGAAGAGGCGCGCTCTGCCGATCGGGAATCCGTCGAGGGTGAAGACATCGAAAAAGTTCGCGGTAAATGTGTCTTCACCACGCACACGCCGGTGCCCGCCGGGCACGACAAATTTCCCGTCGAGTTTATGACCCGTCTCTTTCCCGACCAGTCCCGCTTTTTTGACGTGAACGACGCCTCCGCCGCGGACCTGATCCGCAGCGTGCTCCAGGTGGAACAGAATTACCCGGACATGCAGGAAGCCGCCAAGCGCGGCGCATCCGTCAATATGACGTATCTCGCGCTCAGTCTGAGCAACTTTGTCAATGGTGTTGCCAAGCTGCACGGCGAAGTGTCGCGCAAAATGTTCCCTAACGTCCCAATCGAGGCCATCACCAACGGCGTGCACGCCGCCACTTGGGCCAGCCCCTCGTTCCAGGAGTTGTTCGATCGCATGATCCCTTCCTGGCGCGAAGACAATTACAGCCTGCGCGGCGCTCTGGGACTCCCTCCCGAAGAAGTCTGGGCTGCCCATTTGCTCGCCAAGCATGATTTGCTGGAGACCGTGCGTCGGAAAACCGGCCTGAAGCTGGATCCCCAAGCCTTCACCATCGGTTTCGCCCGCCGCGCCACCGGTTACAAACGCGCCGATCTGATCCTCAGCGACCTCGACCGTTTGCGGCAGATCGCCAAGAGCGCTGGGGCCTTCCAGATCGTCTATGCCGGCAAGGCGCACCCCCGCGACGCGGGCGGGAAGGAAATCATCAAGAAAATCTTCAAGGCCAAGAAAGCCCTTAAGAAGGCCGTCTCCATCGTCTTTCTCGACGACTACAACATGGATCTCGGCGGCAAGCTCACCGCCGGCGGGGACCTCTGGCTCAATACGCCCCAATACCCCCTCGAAGCCTCTGGAACTAGCGGCATGAAAGCCGCCCTAAACGGCGTTCCCAGCCTCAGCATTCTGGACGGTTGGTGGGTCGAAGGTCACATCGAAGGCGTCACTGGATGGTCGATCGGCGAAGCGCACCGCGGCGAGCCGGGCCCGGAAACTCCCGTGGATAATCACCTGGACGCCGATAGTTTGTATTCGAAACTCGAAGGCGTGATTCTTCCGCTCTATTACAGCAACCGGGAGCGCTACCTCGACGTTATGCGCCACGCCATCGCCATCAACGGCTCTTTCTTCAACACCCAGCGCATGGTGCAGCAATACATTACCGACGCTTACTTGCGCTAGCCCGCCGCGCCCGCACCACCTCCTCCGGCCGCACTTCCAGCATCATCACCCGGCGTGGAAGTTCGCGAAAGCCCGCTTTGCGGTAGAAAATCTCCGCCGATTTGTTGTTCCGCGGAAGCTGCAATTGGAAGGCGCGCATTCCCCGTTCGCGGCAGTAGTCCTCAATCTCGTAGAGCGCCAGCGAACCGATCCCCTGGTTGCGGTAGCGCTTTTCCACGAACAGGTCCCGCAACACGCCCTCGGCCCCGCCGTACTCGAGCTCGAAATTGTAGGTCAGCAGGCCATAGCCCACCGGTTTCTTGTGGCGCTCCATCAGCCACATCTTTCCTTGCGAAGGGTTGCGCAAGAGCACGTCCAGCCCCTGGCTCAGGGATTTTCGGTTCACGCGAATTTTCTCGAAGCGGTTGTACGCCAGCACCAACCGCAGCAATGTCGCATGATCCTTGGGTCCGCACGATCGGAAGGAAACCAGCATAGAACCTCACTTTTTCTCACGCGGTGGAACGCGCTTCGTGCCCTGCAGTTCCGCCGCCATATCCAGAATGTTGGAGCGCGAAAAATCCGGAAAAAATGCCCAGCTCCCGTATTTGTCTTTCAACTCCGGTAGGACTGCCGCCACCAGCGCATCACCTTTCTTCCCGGCGTCCAATTGTTTTTGCACCTCAGCCCGCAGCCAAACAAGATAGCCCTGAAAATCCCGCACGTCGTCCAGATCGCCCGGATCCCCGTGACCCGGCACATAAATCTGCGCGCGCGGCAGGGCGGAATTCGTCATGTAGTCCTTCGGCTCTTCGGTGAATTGCGAAAGCGTTTGCAGCCATTCCGAAGTCGAGGCGTCAATCAGGTTCGGCAGCGTTTTTCTCCAGAACAGGTCGCCGCAGAAAATTACCCCGGCGTCGGGAATCGAGACGACCGAGTCGCCCCCCGTATGTCCCGGCAAATAGCGCACGACTATGCGCCGCGTTCCGAGATACAGCGTCACCCCATCTTGGTAAGTGACGTCCGGCGCATATAGCTTGGCCACCATCTTTTTTTGTTCGGGCGTAATTTTCTCCCCGAAGAACTTCAGATTTTCCGTGTGCATCCAGTCGCGCACGTTGGCTTGCGCCAGCACCACAGCTCCCTGCTGGGCAAACACGCCGTTCCCCGCAACATGGTCGAGATGATAGTGCGTATTGACGACAAACTTGATGGGCAGTTGCGTGAACGCGCGAATTTGCGCGAGCATCGCTTTCGCGGCGGCTTCGTTTTCGAAAGTGTCGATCACCGCGACGCCGTCGTCCCCCACCACGAATCCGGCGTTCGCGCCGGCGTCGCCCTTGGCGTCGTCAATCGCCGCCCAGATATTCGGCCCAATCAGCTTCAAATCGAAAGGTAGCTGATCGTTAGGCGCTTGGGCGGCCGCGAGCGCAGCCGCGAGACAGAATAAGATGGAGAGGCGGACGAAGTTTCGCATTGCAGCTATCGTACTGCAAGCAACCCGCTCCGCAAAGAGAGCGCGCCGCCACAAAGCGTTTCAGCGAACGCGATTTTTGTAGAGAGCCATGCCGACGGCGGCATCCATGCCCAGCTTTTCGAGCGCGCGAATTTCCCGCCGCGAAGAAATCCCCCCCGCCGCCACGATCGGCAAGCGGGTCGCCTCGCGCAAACCGCGGAACCATTCCAGATTCACGCCGCTCATCGTGCCTTCGCGGTCCACGTCGGTGCACAGAAAGCCGCCGCAATACGCTTCCAACTCACCCATCACTTCGTGCGGCGAAACCCGCAGCACAGTGCGCCAGCCATGCACCACGATTTTTTCCTGGGCGGTATCGACTGCAATCACGATCCTGCTTTTCTTCACGCGCGAGGCGAGCCGCTTCAGGAATCGCAGATTCACCCGCCCGTTCTTGAACGCGGCGCTTCCCACAATGATCTGTGCCACACCCAGCCGCACGAGTTGCTCCGCGCGGCGCACAGTGCGGATTCCCCCTCCCACGCGCACTTTCATTCCATGTTCGCGTTTGGCACTGACGCACAGCTCGCGCACCAGTTCGCGGTTATCGCCCTTGCCCATCGCCGCGTCCAGATCGATCACGTGCAGCCACGGATGACGGCCGAATCGCTGCAACAGGCTCATCACGTCGGCCACCGCAAGTTCGCGGCGACGCCCATGCACCAGCTGCACCGCTTCACCGCCTTGCAAGTCAATACACGGAATCAGCATGGCAGGCGCACCGCGACGCCTTGTGCGCGCAAGAACTCTTTCAGCCCACGGATGGATTGCGTCTGGTCGTGAAAAATCGAAGCTGCCAGTGCCGCCTCCGCTGCGCCCCGGGTGAAGACTTCCACAAAATGCGCCGGCAATTTGGCGCCCCCCGACGCAATCACCGGCACCGAAACCATGCGGCTGATCGCGGCCGTTAGTGGAAGGTCGAATCCCGATTGCGTGCCATCGCGATCCACCGAAGTCAGTAAAATCTCGCCGGCGCCCAATTCTACGCCGCGTTGCGCCCAATTCTCCGCGCTCAGGGACGTCGCCTCGCGCCCGCCTCGGATCCGCACCTGCCAGGTCTCTCTTTCGCGTTTGGCATCAATCGCCAGCACCACCGCCTGTGCTCCGAATTCGGCGGAGAGCTCGCTCAGGAGCTCCGGTCGCTCCACCGCCGCCGTGTTCACCGTAATTTTGTCCGCGCCCGCACGCACCACCGCGCGTGCCGATTCCAGTGTGCGAATGCCGCCGCCCGCGGTCAAAGGAATGGCAAGCTGTTCCGCCACGCGCCGGATTGTATCCAGAAACGTGGGGCGATTGTCGCGCGCGGCGGCGATATCCAGCATCACCAGCTCGTCGGCGCCTTCCGCGTTATAGCGTGCGGCCAGCTCCACGGGATCGCCCGCATCGCGCAGTCCTTCGAAGTGCACACCCTTCACCACGCGAGCGCCGTCCGTGTCGAGGCAGGGAATGATGCGCCGCGCGAGGCTCATGCCGCGGCTCGCAGATAATTGCGCAACACTTGCGCGCCCACCGCGCCGCTCTTTTCCGGGTGGAACTGCACTGCATACACATTCTCCCGTTCCACAACCGCGGCGAACTCGCGACCATGCTCGCAGGCGGCCGCGCTTTCCACCCCATCCGCGGGCGCCGCGAACGAATGCGCAAAATAAAAGTAAGAATCCGGAGGAATCGACTCCAGCAAGCGGCCTGCACGCAACGCCCGCAGCGTGTTCCACCCCATGTGTGGCAGCTTCACTTCTTCCGGCAGCCGCGTTACGCGCCCCGGAAAAATCCCCAGGCTGCGCATCTCGGGGGCTTCTTCGCTCATTTCATAAAGTGCCTGCAGCCCCAGGCAAATTCCCAAAAATGGCACGCCCTTTGCGATCGCCCAGCAAATTGGCTCGCGCAGGGAAAATGCGTCCAAAGCGCAGACCAGCGCGGCGCAGTGCCCCACTCCCGGAAGCACCAGGCAATCCGCCTCCGCGATCCGTTGCGCCTCGTTCGTCGTTTCCACCTCGGAGCCAAGCCGCCGCAGTGCGCGCTCCACCGAGGGCACGTTGCCCGCCCCGTAATCAATCAACGTCGCCTTCACAACAGTTCCTTCGTGCTCGGCAACACTCGCCGAAGTCTGCGGTCCCGCGACACGGAAAATCGCAGTGCCCGGGCAAATGCCTTGAAGATTGCCTCGACTTGATGGTGCGTCGAACGTCCGTACAGCACGCGCAGGTGAACATTCGCCTTCGCCGACTGCGCAAACCCCTGAAAAAAATCCTCCACCAGTTCGGTCTGAAAATCGCCCACGCGCGCCGCGGAAAACTTCGCCTTCAGCACGCAATACACCCGCCCGCCGAAATCGATGGCCGCCACTGCCAGCGTTTCGTCCATCGGCATCAGAAAATACCCCGCGCGATTTATGCCTCGCTTGTTCCCCAGCGCGGCCAGCACGCCTTCCCCCAGCGCGATGCCCACATCCTCCACGGTGTGGTGCTGGTCTACTTTCAGATCGCCCGTCGCCTTCAACTTCAGGTCAAACCCGCCGTGTCGCGTCACCAGATCCAGCATGTGATCGAAAAACGGAATGCCCGTGGAAATCTTCGACTTGCCTCTGCCGTCCAGATTCAGGCGCAGGGCGATTTGCGTTTCTTTCGTGACGCGCCGGATTTTCGCGATGCGAGCCATTTCTCCGCCTACCTTCCCTGATCCAAAACCCGCAAAACCGCCCGCAATTCCGCTTGTGTCCCAATCGTGACCCGCGCGAAGCCGAGACCGAGATCTTTGCTGCGTTCTCGCACCAGAATTCCTTGCCTGGCCAGCCGCCGGAAAATCGCAGGTCCCGCGTTTCCAAAATCCGCCAGCACAAAATTGCAGGCGCTGGGGAAAACACGCACCCCGCGTCGCGTAAGCTGCGCGGAAAACCACTCACGGAGCCGCTTCGTATCGCGAATGTATCGCGCAATCGTCCGGCGCTCGCGCACCGCCGCCAAACTCGCAGCCAGGGCCGCCGCATTGACGGGGAAGGGAGGCATCGCCCGGCGCACCATCGCAAGCGATTCCCCCTGCGCGATCACGGCGCCCAGCCGCAGCCCGGCCAGGCCCGCCGCCTTCGAAAATGTCTTCGCGATGAAAAGATTCGGAAAGCGGCGAATCCACGGCACGCCGCTCACTCCGGAAAAATCCGAGTACGCTTCGTCCAGCACCACGGCTGTCCGGGGCGCCGCCCGCAGCATACCTTCAATCGCCGCTTTGCCAACCAGCGTGCCCGTCGGATTGTTCGGATTCGCCAGGAAAAACACGCGTGGTCTTTTTCGCAAAGCCTGCAGTATCGCTTCCAACGGAAATTCCATCTCCTGCGTATAACGCAGCGCCTCCACGCGCGCACCCGCGATCTCCGCGTAGTAGCGGTACATTGGAAAAGTTGGTTCGCAGATCAAAATATGACTGTCCGGTTCGACGAACGTGTCAAAGAACACCCGCAGCGCATCGTCTCCCCCGTTGGTCAGAAGTAGTTCCGCCGGCTTCACGCCGAAATATCGTGCCAGTTCCTCGGTCGGCGCTTCGTATTCCGGATACATCGCCAACTCTTTGCCGCTTAGCCGCCGCAGGGCGCGCAACGCCGCTTCGCTGCAGCCGGTGGTGTTTTCGTTGAAATCCAGCCGCACCTTGCCCCAGCGGCCCTCGGCTGGCGCCTCATACGTCTGGCGATTCAGAATCGCCTCGCGTACCGGCAACTTCACCTTCATCGGCGCACCTCCACCGCACGTGCATGCGCCGCAAGCCCCTCGGCGTTTGCCAGCAGCTCCACATCTCCCGCAAGCGAACGGAAGCCTGCCGTCGCAATCTCTTGCACGCTGATGCACTTCACGAAATCCGCGGCCGCAAGGCCGCCACGGCGTCGCGCCCATCCGCCGGTCGGCAAAACGTGGTTGCTCCCGCTCGCGTAATCGCCGACGGGCTGCGCGCTCAGCGGGCCCAGAAAGACCGTGCCCGATGCGCGAATTCTCCCCAGCAGCTTCGCTCCTTTGCTGGGCAAGCTCAGGTGCTCCGGCGCGAAACGGTTCACAAATTCGCACGCTTGCTCCAGGCTTCGCGCCAGCAGAATCGCTCCCGTTTTTCGTATGGACACTTGCGCGGGATTATTCGCCGGCAGATTCTTCAGTTGCGCCAGAACCTCTCGCTGCACCCTCCGTGCGAATGCACCCGATGAAGTCACCAGGTAGCTCCCCGCATCCGGTGCGTGCTCCCCTTGTGCCAGCAGATCGGCGGCGACCCACGCCGGATTCCCTCCGTTCGCCAGCACCACCGCTTCCGTCGGGCCCGCCGGCATATCGATTGCGCAATCCGCGCTCACGATCTGTTTCGCCGCCGTGACAAAGCGGTTCCCCGGCCCGCAAATTTTCTCCACCGCCGCGAATCGCCGCGTCCCGTAAGCCATCGCCGCAATCGCCTGTGCGCCGCCCACGCGCGCAAACTCGCGAACACCCAGCAAATCCGCCGTTGCCAGCAGCGCGTCGTTCGGCCGCGGACAAGCCGCCACGATGCGCGGCACTTTCGCCACCTGCGCCGGCACCACCGTCATAACCATCGTCGAAAGCAGCGCGAATCGCCCGCCGGGAATGTAGCACCCGATCGAATCTAGCGGCCGCACCAGTTGCCGGATCGTCACGCCATCTTCGACGCGCAAGCTCCACTCTCGCGGTAGTTGGCGTTCCGCCACGCGTCGCACATTGTTCGCGGCGTGTTCCACCGCACGCAGAAATCTCCGGTCCACCCGGCCCTTCGCCGCCGCCATCTCCTTTCCGCCTATCCACAAATCCGCGCCGCCGTTTTCCGCGCCGTCCAGCTTCGCCGCCCATTCGAAAAGCGCCCGGTCTCCGCGCCTTTGCACATCGGCGATGATCCGGGCCGCCACGCGATACGCTTCGCGGTCGTGCGACTGCCGCAGCCGCAGCAATTCCGCCTCGCTCTTCGCCGTGAGTTTTACGATGCGCATCAGAGCACGATCTTGTTCAGGGGATATTCCACGATCCCCTGCGCCTTGGCGGCCTTCAGGCGAGGAAGAATCTGCCGCACCACGGATTCTTCAATAATCGTGTTTACCGCGACCCAATTCTCGTCGCTCAAGGAAGAAATCGTCGGATTCTTCAGTGCCGGCAGCGTTGCCAGCACGGCCTCCAGATTCTCTCGCCGCACGTTCAGCATCAATCCTACGCGCGTCGCTGCGGCAATCGCCCCTTGCAGCATCAGCACCAGATTTTCCGCCTTCTCGCGTTTCGCCGGATCGGCTGCTGCCTTGCGATTCATGATGAACACGGTGGCCGACTCCAGCACCGTGTCCAGCACACGCAGCCGGTTGGCGCGCAGCGAAGACCCCGTTTCCGTCACCTCCACGATTGCATCGGCAAGCTGCGGCACCTTCACTTCCGTAGCCCCCCAGGAAAATTCCACCCGCGCCTTCACTCCATGCTTTGCCAGGTAGCTCTCCGTGATGCCGACGACTTCCGTCGCGATGACCTTGCCCTCCAGGTCCTTTGGCTCGCGAATCGCCGAATCTTCCGGCACCGCCAGCACCCACTTTACCCGCGCCAGGCGTTGCTTCGCGTAAACCAGTTCCGCCAGTTCCAGCACGTCCGCGCGCGTTTCCACCACCCAGTCGTGCCCGGTGATTCCCGCCTCCAGCGCGCCGGATTCCACATATCTTGCCATCTCCTGCGCCCGCACCAGCAGGCAAGCAATCTCGGCATCGTCAATCGTCGGCACATAACTCCGCGAACCCAGCGTCACTTTCCATCCCGCACGCGCCAGCAAATCCAGCGTGGCATCCTGCAGACTGCCCTTGGGAATCCCCAGTTTCAGCAGACTCATTGTCCCTCCCGCCGGCCGTAAACTTGTTCGGCGGAAAAAACCGGCTCCGCGATCACGCTCGTCGTTCCATCCGCGTGCAACTCCCGGAAAAAACAGCTCCGGTACCCCTCGTGGCACACGCCCGGCCCAACCGGCTCCACCAGCAGCAGCAAAGCGTCGGCGTCGCAATCCACCAGCACCTGCTTCAAGTGCAGGACGTGGCCGCTTGTTTCACCCTTCTTCCACAACTTCACACGCGACCTGCTGAAAAAATGCACCTCGCCGCTCTTCCACGAAGCCTCGAGCGCCTGCGGATTCACATACCCGAGCATCAGCACTTCCTTGCTCGTCTCGTCCTGCAAAATTGCGGGCACCAAGCCACCTTGCTTTTCGAACGCCAATTCCACGGCAACCTCCCAAAAACAAAAATCCCGCCAGAGCTCTCGGCGCCGGCGGGTCTGTTCCTGCTTCAATATTGCTATACGTCTAGGCAGGGCCTCCCGGGCGCGGCTTGTGGCCGTGATGATGGTGATGGCGATGCACCCGGAAGTTCATCTCACTGGCAAACTACAGGAAAGCCGAAGCTCATGTCAACGGGAAGATTCTGGAATGGCGAATCGAGGAGCTGGATGCTACGCGCGAGTCAGCGAACCCGGAGCCTTGTTTGACGAATAGTTCACCGTCATCAGCAGGTGCAGCGCAACACCGTACCGGTTGTTCGGCAATTTCTCCACCCGCACGACCTCCGCCACATATTCGCAATTCATCGGATCATGCGGCGACGTAAACGGAAACGTAACAAACACCCGCATCCCCTTGTAGTAAGTTTCCCGGCGCGTCTGGAAGAATATTCCTTCCTTGGATGCGTTGACGCTCACTGGCAAGTCTTCGAAGTGTTCATCGCGCGGCTCGGAAGGACGCACGCGAAGCGGCTTGACAATTTTGGCGCGGCGGCTGCGCCGCTTGTCTGCGTATTGCGTTTCGGTTTGGTCTGCCATGCGTGCAGCCCTTGGGCAGCAGGGCTAATTCATCATTGGGCCGGGGAGGCCAGCCGTCAAGACGATGCGCTGAATCCGATACTAATGAGAAGTATCATAAAGGAACGGACAGGGGACCCTAGGGCCGAGAAGACCCACAGATCCGACCGGGAATGGCAGAGGCAACTCACGCCAAATCAATACTTTGTGACCAGGCAGAAGGGCACCGAACCTCCCTTCACCAGCGAATACGAGTCCACCGACACCCTTGGCACCTATCACTCCGTCTGTTGTGGGCAGCCTCTGTTTCGCTCCGAAGCCAAACTCGACTCCGCCACCGGTTGGCCGAGTTTCACCTCTCTCCTTGACCTCGCCGCAGTGGAGAAACAAGCCAATGGCTCGCACGGCAGGATTCGCACCGAGGTGCGCTGCGCCCGCTGTGACGCTCATCTGGGACATGTCTTTGAAGACGGGCCGGACCCGACGGGTTTGCGCTACTGCATCAACTCGCTTGCACTGGCTCTGAACAGGGACAACAAGTAACTTCGGGGCTCGGTGTTCCGGGTTCGAAGGTAGAAAACGAGAGCAGGCTTACGCAGCAGGGCAGGAATAAGCAACCATCTCGGCGACGGGATCAATTTCCCGTTCCCATGCGGCGAGCAGCAACACCTTGTGCCCCGTCGGATAACGAAAAATGTAGTAGACGCTCGTCACGCCATCGAGTTCATAAAATCCGGGCCGCCGCGCGTCCGGTCGTCCTGTCATTCCCGCCTGCAGAAGCACGCGGAGTTCCGCCACTTGCTCCGCGGAATGCGTGCGCAGATCCTCTACCACTGGCGGTTGTTTGCCAATGTTGCTCATCTTCCTCTCTGCATACCTGGAAATCATCATTGTCTTTCCTCACAGATAAGGACGTAAAAACTCTTCAAATGTTTCATGAATTAGCCCGCAGAGTTTCCATCCTTCCAATCGTGAAAATGATGGCTCGGGCAAGGGGTGGGCAGCCGGAAAATCCAACGTGCCAGCACGGAGACGCTGGACACCGGGAACACATTGCGGTATGTTCCGCCTTGCCTGCCGCTCCGCAGACTAAGGGTTACCAGGGGCCGGGTCCTCGATGCCTACCAAGTACTTGTTAAGACTGGTTTTACTCTGCGGTTGCGTAGCCTGCCTGCCCGCGTTTGCGCAGGACAAGCCAGAGGTTCCAAGCGCCAGGGTCTTCCTTCCGTCCACAAACGAACTGCTAGAGCAAAACCGGATTGCCTGGCTTTCTAGCACCTCGGAAGTTCACTCCTCTTTGATGCCCGTGGGAAAGTTGGGTTACAGTCCGCGTCGCTCGAAGCCGGCCGCCGGCGCCTTCGGTAAAATTTCCTGGAACTCTTCACCCGGCACCATTGGACGAATGGAGTCGGCCTTCTACTGCAACGACACTCCCTTCGTCGATCAGGTCCGCCTGCCGCTCGCAACCTTCTGGAGCGGCCGCGTGAAGCTCACTGGATTTGAAAGCGACGTCACCACGGCCAACTTCGTCCTCGGCTTGCCCGGTCAGGGATCACTCCACACGCTCAGTGCGTTTGGCAACGCGTTCATCGCCACGCACACGCCTCCTTCAGACCAGTTGGCCGGAATTCATCTCACGCTCTCGTTGCGCCCGACGCAGACCAACGATGCAGAGAACAGCGGGCGCCGCGGCATCGAATATCTCGTGCGCGCCAGCCGTGGCTTCTTGCCATTTCTCAGCGCGCGTTCCGATTCCGTTTCGTTTCCGGTGCGCTGAGAGCGCTCCCCGATCTCCGCGCTTCTGTGCTTTGCCAACTTTCACTTGCGCCGCCATTTTATTCTTGCGATAGTTGCATTTACGAACTATCCAAACCAGAGGTTACCGTGGCCAAATCGTCAACAAACAGCAAGGGACCCCGGAAATCCGTCCGCGACGGAAAATCGGAATTCGGCAAGGACCGCCGCCGCAAGCATCATCATTTTCTGGTCACCGTGAATTACGCGGACGGAGAGACTTTCGGGCGTGTTTATACCGACAAAGATAAGGCCACGCGCTTCGCGGAACGCCAGCGTCGCTCGCCTATCGTCAAGTCCGCGCGCGTCACGCAGGTCTCCTGACCCCCCATTTCCATTCGCAATTTGTCTGGGACGCCTTGTCGTTTAGGCTGGAAGCGTGCTATAAAAGTTACAGTCCAAGCGGCCTTAGTATAGTGGTAGTACGGAACCTTGCCAAGGTTCAGGTGTCGGTTCGATTCCGATAGGCCGCTCCATTTAAATCAACGAGTTACGCAGCCGCCTCATTTTCCATTTTTTCCTTATTTTCCAAAACATCAATTTTGGAACCAAACTTCGAGGAAAATTCGGCTTGGATCTGCTGGAGCGGTATTTCGCCGGTATAAAGCCGCGTCATGGCAGCGGATGTATGTCCCATCTGCTGTTGGATGACCGCTGGAATGATACCGGCAAGTTCCCATCGGCGGTTGCACCCCCTACGAAAAGCGTGCATGCCGCCCCTATCGAACTTCAATACCTTCAGGGTAGGGTGTAGGCCCTGGCTAAGTACGGTTGTCCCCAGAAGGGGGCCCCCGCGCTTCGAGTGGAATACCAGGGCGTTGGGGCTCGAATCGGCTGCAATAAACCGCTTCAATTCCCGCATCGCTACCTTGCCTTCAGGGTCCAGCAACACGACTGTCCGGTAGGCCGTCACATTCTTGCACGGCCCGATCTTCCCGCCGCTTCGTTGGTCTGAGGACTCCTCCACTCGAATGGTGCTCGCAGCGAAGTCAATGTCATTGACCTTCAATGCGAGAAGCTCACCGCATCGCAACCCCGATGCTGCCGCAAGAAGGAACAGGACCGCATACTGTTCTCGCCTGGCGTCGCCTAGCCCATCCGTCTTTCGGACGTATTCGGCGATCTTTACGGCTTGCTCCCAGGAGAACGATATCTTTTGACGGCTCTGTATCTTCATCGTCAGCTTGTCACGTTCAGGAATCGCGAGTCCGCTTTGGGAGAACGGAGGCTTCTTGTCTTTCGCAAATGCCGAGAGGACCCGCTGCAGGGTACGCAGCGCGTCCTTGATCGTCACCCACGAGAGACCTGCATCCCGCTTCTTCCAGGCCCACTCATTTACCGTGTCCATGGTGATGTGCTCTATCGGAACGTCATTCCAATCAGCTTCGAGATGATTTTTGAGCCGCCCCTCTGCAACCGACTGGGTGGATTCACGAAGCATCCTGGGAGCAAACACCTCCCGATAGTGCTTAACCGCGTCCGCGAAGCATAGCGACGAAGGAATCTGATACTCACTCGAATTCAGCTCCAGCTTCGAAATGAAGGCCAGTTTCTTTCGATTTGCTTCGCTCTTGGTCATCTGGTTTGTTAGCCCGATGACTTCTGTCATGCGCTTTCGTTCCTCCCGCCCTGGTAGATCAACCCAGTACTGGAAGAAGAAATACTTCTTTCCGTTGGCGCGCTTACCGACGCGCACCTTCGGATTCTGACCAGTTCTTCGAGACATGCACTTTCCCCGCTTTCTCGATTGAACTGGCGGCGGGTAAATAGTACCACCGTTGCCAAGTAACTCAGAGGCTGAGCACTGGGGGGCCGAAGGATATTCTGAATTGTGATTCTCAAGCATCGTGAACGCGTTAGTCCCTATGATTCCTCAAGATTCGCGTGTGGGTCCGCTCGGGTCGGCTGCGCTTGTGTCCCTGGATTGCCCGCCGGACGCTTCTCTTTGCAATTCCTTCTGAGCCTTTTCAACGGTGCGCCGGGCGTAGCCGGGATGTTTCTCATCACCCCGGTGGTCGGCGATGCGCTGGATGACAGCCTCCGGATCGTCGCCCCGGGCGAGGGCTCGTTTGGCATAGGCCCAATCCTGCTCGGATTGGCTTCTGTGACCACGGGCCACCGTACGATTCGGAACGTGGCCGTCTTCGATGTGTCGCGGGGCGTCGGGCGAGTCTTCCTGAACCGTGAAGTCGCGGAGGTGATAGACCTGATCCGATTCCTGACGCACGCGGACGACGAATTCTTCCGCGGGGCAGTACTTACGATTCACGAACCCGGGCATGCGGAGGACGCGCGTAGAGTCGGTCGCGGCAGGATCGCCGTTAAGTTCATGGGCCATGGAGTGCAGTAGGGACTCAGCTTGGTCCTGGTCGATACCCTCGATCTTCCACACGAGTTGATGCTTGCCGGGCGAGGTGTCGAGCACGAAGTTCGGCGGAGGCACATGCAGGGAATCCCGAATGGCTGCGAGGGAGTCCGCAGCGTTTTCGTCGAGATCGAGATAAACATGGCGGATTTCTTTTATGTTTCCCTTGGTGCGGCCCGTCGCTCCGTCCTTAAGCGGGTTCATGCCGAGGAAGATGTCGGCACCTGAACGGTTGCGTTCAGCGAGCCAGGATTGGAGGTCAGGGCCGGACACTGTGTCGGCCGTCGAGATGTGCTGCAGGGTTTGATGGCGCGAGCGGTCGCGAAGCAGGACGGCGACGTTATCCTGTGGCTCGAAGAGAGCAAGGACATACTCCGAAGCCGTCAGGGATTTGGGCGTGAAGTTCGCGGGTGTGCTCATGATTGATGGTCCTTTGCGGCTTGCACCGTGCGGAGGTCGAACAGGTCCGTGTCGGGATTGTAATGGTCGATTTCGACGACTTCGGAGAGGAAGCGCCGACCGGGCCGGCGTTCGACGTAGACGACTACGTCTACCGAGTCGCCAATGTTTGTCTTGACCGAGCGGTACGGTAGGTCGACTCCACTCTGCAGAACGCAGCTTGCGAATCGCGCCAGCGCTTGCTTCGCAGAGTTCGCGTGGATGGTCGATAGTGTCCCGGCGTGACCTGTGTTGAGAAGTTGCAGAAGATCGAATGCCTCTCCTCCCCGGATCTCGCCCAAGATCAGCCGGTCCGGACGATGCCGGAGGGCGGCCTTCAGGAGGTCCCGAATGGCCAATTCCGGCAGCCCGTTTTGCGCTTGCCGGGCTTCGAAGCGGACGAGATTTGGCTGGCGCAGGTGCAACTCCGCAGTGTCCTCGATGAGCAGGATGCGTTCTTCCTCGGGAATGAACCGCGCTAGCAGTCCCGCCAGCGTCGATTTCCCCGTGCCAGTGCCGCCGGCAATCAATATGTTTTTTCGCTGGAGGACATAATCCTCCAAGCGATTGGCGAGAGCACGATCGAGCGTTCCCACGCGAATCAGATCCTCCATTTCGAAGTGCCGGGTATTGAACTTGCGGATGGTGAGGGTCACTCCTCCCAAGCTGCACGGCGGGATCACCACCGATACGCGGCTTCCGTCGGGCAGGCGCGAGTCGAGAATGGGCTTGGCTTCCGAAATGTCGTTGCCCAACCTCCGCGCGATATTTTTCACGGCGACCAGCAGGGATTTGTCCGAGAGCGACACACCCTCAATGCGCTCCAAAAAGCCGGCCCGCTCGATGAACACGCGGTCCGGGCCGTTCACCATAATTTCGCTGACCGAGTCGTCTAGGACGAGGTGCTCGATGGGCTTGAGAAACGGAAGAATGAGTTCAAAGCCGTTCATCACAGGAGTCCTTCGTCGAGCTGCTGGAAATAGCTCTTGTTCGGGTCGTTGTAATAGGGCTTGAGGTAGCAGAACGTCGGGGGCAGGGGGTTGAGCCCATCGTAGGCAATGACCACCGCCTGGGCGTTGCGCAACTCGGTGAACGTCTTCGTGTCAAAACGGTAGTCACTCTGGGTGTTGTAGCTCTTGGAGGCGGTGATGTTGGCTTTATGCGAGAGCGCATTCCCGGTCAGGAGACTAACGCGCGCATCGTGCCCGCTTTCCGAGAGGTTGTAGTTGACTTTGAGCCGGTCTTCCTTACCGCACAGTTCGCTGGCCATGCGTGCGGAGAAGTCGTCGGAAAGCGATAGGAAAATCTTGGTACGGAAGGTCTGCAGCAGGGTGCGCCAGCTGTCGCCGGGCAGAGCCGAGCGCAGCGAGCTGATGCTTTGCGTGGCGATGATGGGGATGCATTTTGGCTGGCGTGACAGGCTGAAGAATTTCTCGTCGCCAGTAGGGTCACTTTCACCTACGGTCGCGAAGTGCTGGTATTCGTCGCAGAGGAAGAGAACCTGGCGGAAATGCCGTTCGGGATGGGCCTCGATTTCCGGAACCCGGTTGAGCACGGCTCGTTCGAAATCAAGCTTCATCATGACGCCGAGAGCCTTGGCAAGACCCGGGTTCATTCCGATTGGGAAATTCAGGGCACAGACCTTGCCCTGGTCGACGAGCCACGAGAACGAAGGCAAGGGCTTTCCGAGCTCACCATTCGGATTCTTTTTCGGGTCATAACAGTCTTTGCTGGGACAGAAGACTTTCTTCACTTTCGGGTTGTCGTCGAAAAGGGAGAGGAAAACGGAAATGCCTTCGACAATGGAGGTGCGCAGTTTGGGCTCAATGCGCCGCCAGTCCTCGTTGAACCAGCGCTTGACGGCTTCAAGCTGCTCGAGTTTATCGGGGTCTGCCTGGGAGGGGTCGAGCAGGGAACGGGACTCGAAGGCAATGCCTCTCTTGCGTAACGTCTGCCGCAACTCGGGCGTGGCGGGCGCGAGATAACGATCTTCCTTGGAGTCATGCACGAACCCGAGGCCAGCCAGATCTTCGGCGCGGTCCCCATAGATTTTCGGTGCAAGGGCCACGGAGTGTCGGCCCAGGATGATCTCTTCGGCCTCGAAAATTCGTTGTTCGAGGAGCGGCGGCGAGATGGCGCACTGATAGACGTCGAAGAAGGTGACATAGTCATAGGCGATCTTATGGAGAAGGATGATGAACTTCACAAGATTCGTGTAGGCCTGCTGCCAGAACGGTTCCTTGCCTTTGCCGAAAAGATTGTTCAGCAGGGAAGCGATGCTGAAGGCCAGCGCGTAGGCGTCGAGGTCATTGTGAAGCGGGTTGTAACGGTAGTCGGAGTCGAGAGAAACCTCGATGTAGTCTTCGCCCCGCCCATGGCGGTCAAGAATCTGTTTGATCTTACGGCAGAAGTCCCCCTTGACCTCGAGGACGAGACCACCGATCCGCGCATTCTTATCCGAAGCGCGGTAGGCGAGAATTTGCTCGGCGAACGGGTACATGCATGAGCTGCTTTTCCCCGATCCCACGGCTCCGAAAATGGCGATGCCCGTGAATAGCCCGCGCTCGGGTACCGTGAGCCACCGTGGGCTTTCGGAGGGTCCAGGTTTCCGTTCGTTGTGGACCTCACCGACAACGACGAACAGGTCTTCGCGTTTTGGGGGATCGGGGTAGCGGGGCAAGGGGCCCGCCGTGACATGCCGGCGAGCCTTCAGCGTGAACACGTAGAGCCCCGAAAGAACGCTCGAATAGAGGAGGAATGGTGTTGTGAAGAGGCACACCGCGTAGATGTAATTGAAACTGAGAAAGGCCTGGGGTGCGCGGAGGGAAATGACACGCAGGAAGATCTGTTCTTCCGGGAACGGGTAGCGATAGAACAGAAACGCGCCGGTGCCCATTGCGAGGAGCGCGGCGACGAAGCCCCGGGAATACAGAATGCGCCGTATCATAGGCTTACCCTCGCCCCTGTGCGATGGGCTTCGGAGCTTCTGCGTTCTTCCCGCGACGGTCTTCCCGCCACTTGCGGTAGTCCTGGTCACGCCAGAGGTTTTTCTTGATCACGATGTTGACGACGTGATCCGGAGTGCTGTCGATGAACCTGGCGTAGTCTTCGAGCAGCTCTTTGACGGGTTCCTCGATCTTCACTTCCAGGGTCACGAGTCCAGGGGCTTTCTTAATCAGGGGCATGTTGTTTCTCCTTTTTTAGGGTTTCGAAGCTCTTCTCTGCGCCGCGGAAAAAACAACCGGCACAGTTACCTGTGCCGCAGGGCGGGAGCGACCCGAAACGTTTTTTTGGGCGGCAGAAGCCCAAAAAAATGGGGTCGCTCCCGCCCGATTTGGTGTTTTTTCCGCGGCGGGTTTTTTCTTGGGGTTTCCGCGCATCTCGTCTCTTTTCCGGCAAATGCCTCTGCCACAGGGTGCGGAAGGTGGAGAAGGAGAAGGTGCAGGATGTCGTTTTTACCTTCTTCACCGTTCCTCCTCGGAATCCTCGCGCTTTCCCGCAAAGGGCCGTAGCACCTCCGCCCGAAAACGAACGGTGTGCCGCACCGCGTTGCTGCCCAATTCACCACGAATCTCCGCTTCCGCGAGACGCCCCGCCTTCCACGCGCGATAAAGATGCTCGAAGCGCTCGGCCGCAAAGCGGCTCTTCGCTTGATTGCGGAAGATCAGGTCCGCATCGGTGACCGAGGCGTACTGCCGGAGGTCCCAGGCCTTGCGGATTTCGAAGTAGCGAAGCAGGTCATCGGCGGGATTCGATTCGAGCGGAATGGTCACCAACGAATCGAACAATTCCTTGGCCTTCGCGAAATGAGAATCGGTACGCGCCAGATAGAGGAAGCCGAACTGCGGCAGTTCCCGGAACAGGGGCAGGTACGTGTCAACGTGGCGCACGAATTCCCCAAGGTTTGCTTCGGCCGCCTGTACGTAGGAGAACGTGGCCACAGGGGAGGAGGAACCATCGACATCGAGGAACAATGGAAACTTATCGACGAAGTAGCGAACGGTGGGTTGGGCGGTGGGCTGGCCGTGGTAGGTCTTCGAAGGGAGAACATGGGACGGGATGTTGTGGCCGCAGAAATAAGTGAGCTTGTCGGGTTCGGTCTCAAGATAGTTCCGGTGCTGGTTGGCGAGCACGTAATCGAGGATGGCGATCCGCCGATGGATGAACTGAATCTCGTGTTCGCGCCGGTTGCGGATGTTCTCGCGCCCGATTTGGCGGTAGAGGCGCCGGGCAAACAGGTGGTAGACCACGCCGCTCTTGGGAAAGTGTTCCGTGCGCGCGTGTTCGTTGGTGTGGAGTTTCATCCAGAACAACGTCGTGCGTTTGCCCCAGTGTGCACCTGTAAACGCGAGGAATTGCCGCGCCACGAAATAACCCGAATGCGTGGCCACCAGGTAGAGAAACCGAGCTTCGTCCTCGGTATATCCGAATGCCGTGAGTGCCTGGATATGGATGGGAGCGATGGTCATAACGCGAGAATCCCCGCAGTGAGTTCACGCTGGTCCAGAATGCGGCGGAGTCGCGAGGCGTCTTCCCGGAAGCTGTAGAGGAGAAAGCCCGCCTTTGCTTTTCGAGCGAGTCCCTCGGGCCGGTAGTGGCGGGTGGCGAGTTCGAGATGAAGGTGACGGAGCTCGCCTTCCGTGGTCTGGTATTCGATGCGCACATCGGGCAGGGGAATCTTTCCGTCGACGACCGAAAGGCCGTGCTTTTCCGCCAGACGTTCGAGTTCTTCGGGATTGTTTTTCTCGGGGCCAAGCCCAAGGCGTTCGCGATACAGAACCCTCTTCAATTCGAAGTCCAGAACGACGCGAAGGGGCTTGCCTCCGTCGCGCTCGATGCGCGCAGTTTCCTTGTAATAGAGCCGATAGAGATCCGCGTCATGTTTTGCTTCCCGCGGCTTGACGAGGCCGTGGTAGATGACCTGGTCTTCGGGCAGGTATCCAGTGCTTTTGAGGAGGCGCCGGCCGGACTTGGTCAGGGTGAGGACGCGCAGGGTCTTCTTCCCCGAAATTTCAAGCGTGCGGTCAGAGACAAGCGACTGCCGCAAGAGGCGGCGGAGGTCGCGTTCCATTCGTGAACGGTCGCCTGCATAGGCGTGCCGCGCAAGGTCTGGCGCGGCCACAACCCGAAACTTGCCGAGTTCCCCAAGTGCATGCAGTTCGGAATCGTGGAGAAGGAAAGTGCGATCGCGCAGGGTGTAGGCGCGCGGCGAGTCCTCGCGTTCGGGAGGCCAAGCGTTCCGATCAGACAGATCCCCTGGGGCGTCCCCAACTTCCACCACCCGTGCATCAGGACGGTGCTGCGGCAATTGTCCTTGCTGCCGGGGCTCGGAAGGTGTGTCCCGGGTGTCTTGCGAATCATAGGAAAAAGGGTCGCGCGACATCTCACTCCCCCTCTTCGCTGTCTTCGGGAACCGGCATGTGGACCTCCCCGGTCTGGAACTGTTTGTCGAGGTGCGAAAGCTTACGGCCGGTGTCTTTGAGGAGGAAGCGGCGCTGGAGGGCAAAGGCTGCAGCAAACACGTTGAGAAACAGAATGCCGGCACAGACGAGAATCGTCATGCCGTAGGTCTCGAAGAGGACCGATTTGTAACGGGCCATGAACTTCAATTGATCGAGGAGCCAGAAGCCATAAGCGATCAAGATGGCGAGGGTAAGGAGCAGTGTGTTGGCGATCATGAATCCTCGCCTATTCGGCGCCTCCAGGATCGGATGTCTTCCTGGTTTTGTCCGGACAAGTTGCCGGGAGCGGGCGGTTAGCCGGAAAGCACCGGAGGCCCTCCCGAAGCTTGCCGTTTGTTCGGAGGGCGAGCGCCTGTGAGGAGGGCTGTGGCGTGCGAGAGGAGGAGTACGGCGGGTGAAAGAAAGAAGTGGCGAGCTGAGGTTGGGCCGAGGATGCGAGGCGTCCGCCCGCGACCTCTTGGGTTTGCGTGTGGACTTGCCCTCTCATTTGAACGCCTGATCCTCGCGGAAGTAGGTGACCGTGAGGCCCAGCGGATTGATCGGAATGAGCTCGTTTGCAACATGGGACTTGAAAACAAACACGAAATTGGCGGTATAGAGGTCGCGCTTCAGTTCTCTGTGATCGGTGGGGGAGTAATACACCATGTAGAAGTCGACCCGCGCACGGAAGGGAGGGTTCTGCATCTGTTCAAGAGCGACCTTCTTCACTTCGATATCAATTTCAGGCAGTGAGGAATTCGTGAGGAATTTGCGGAGCGTGTCATCCTTCCGGTAGGCGTCCAAAATGCCATCGGCGAGCTTGCCGTCGAGGAAGTAGAGGGCCTTCGCGAAATCGTCGTGAATGGTGTAGCGGTTCCTGCGGTAGTAGAGCGCGCAGAACTGGGAGAGAAAGTACTTCGCTTCGGCGTCCTGGGGCTGGTATTCGAGGTTGTGGTAATTGATGGCCTCGGCCCGGCCAAGGTCATCGATCCGGATGACCAGAGGCCGGAAGTTTTCAAAGGTCCGAATTGTCCGCAGATCGATCAGCGCGAGAGCCACGCAAACGCTGGAGAGCAGAGCCAGTGCGATTTTCAGATAGGTGTTCGTCACCATGGGATCCCCGTAGGATTCGAGGTACAAGCGCTTGGCGTTTTCGAAACTGGCATCGCGATTCATCGGAGTTACCTAGCGATCGAGGCAACCGCAGCCTCGATGAGTCCGACCGATGAGCCGCCGGCAGTGCCGCTGAAGATGTGATTGGTAAGGGCGGGCACTTTGAGGAGGACATAGATGGAGGCGACAAAGGTGATGAGGAGAACCGGGAACCAGGCCAGAAGCTGGACGGTCGAAAGAGCGCCCGCAGGAGGGAGCCGGAGTGCCCCGACGATCAGGTTTCCAATGACGAACACGACGGCCGCGGCGATGACCTGGTAGAAGGCGTACTGAAGGAAGCAGCGGAACCATCCCCAGAACAGCCACTCCATCTTGGGCACGATGAAGAACGGGACGAAGATCGGGCCGACCAGGACGCAGACGGCTGTGGCGATGAAGCCGTAGGCGATGATGACGATGGCCACAGCCTGGGCCGCGGCGAGGAGAAGGATGACGAGGACGTAGATGGCGGTGCCGAGAAAATCTCCCCAGGTCGGGGAGTCCATGCGGGTTTCAAAGTCGGCGATCTGCGCGACAACAGTTTGGAGTTGCGCCTGGTCGATCTTGCTCGACAAAAATTGCGCCTCGTCGGTTATCAGGGCGTGGAAGCTCGTGCCCACGCCGGGAATGGGAGTGCTGTAGTAATTCACCATGGCGAAGCCGAAGCTGATCGTGAGAAGGAGGCTCGCGAAGTTGTCGAAGTGAAACGGACTGCGGCCGCCTGCGGCGGCGAGCGCCGACTTGACTCCATACCAGACGATGAGAATGGTGGCGAAGGATCGGAACAGGTTCTGGCCCATAGCATCGAAGAAGCCGAGATTATTGGTGAGCAGCTGGCGGATGGCCTGAAAAACGAACTGGAGATAGTCGGTCTGCATGGAAGAATCGGCTCCTTCGGCGTATGGGATTGGGCGAAACGGACTACGGCATGCGGAAATTCTGGAGTGAATCGGTCAGTGTGCCGGTCACCTGCGCCATGTTCGTTGCGAGGCTGGCTTGGCGCTGGATGTCGGCATTGATGGCGTTGGTGGTGGATTCGCGCTGCTGCTTGGCGAGGATGGTCTGTTGTTCGAGAAGCGACGCCAGGAGCTTGTTGGAATCCTGGAGCGTGCGAAGGGTCAAAACTCCCGCCGCGTTGATCTTGTTGAGAACGGAGACCTCACTGTTGAGACCGGAGTCACCCGAGAACGAGTCTTGTTCGAGGTTGCCGATCTGTGTCTGGATCTGCTGGGCGCTGCCCCGGATGGAGCCGATGGTGGCCATGGCGTTGACATTCGCGCCGTCCACCAGTTGAACGGAGGCGTATTGCGACTGTACGCGCTCGAGCTCCAAAGGATCCATCCCGGAGAGATGAACCGTGCTGTACGGCAGCAGTTGGGTTGTGGACTTCTGGTAGCCCGTGTTGATGGTAGGAAGTAGACCGGAGTTGATTCCGGAAACCCAGGAACTGGTGTTCCCGAAAGTGTTTAGCGAAGTGACGTTCCGCCACTGCGGAAAGAGCGCACGGTAACGAGCAGGCATGTTGCGGAGGTAGGTGGCCATTTGCATGGCGAGATTGAGCTGGTTGGTGATCTGGGCGTAGCTCTTCTGCAGCTGAATGAGGTGCTGCTGGAGCTGGTAGTAGCGCAGCAGCGCGTTATGGTAGTTGGTCGGGTCGTACACGATCCCGCTTCCAAACTGCGCGGAGGCGGTAGCGATGCCCAACACCAGGGCGAGCACAAGGAGCAAAGCTTTTTTTCTCATCGATCGTTCATCCTTTCTTTCCGTGCCTTCTAAAGATCGGAAGGCATCTTGTGGTTTCTGTAATCGGGCAAGGCGAGATCGCCCGCGAGATAGACTTTTACCCGGTGGCCTTCTCGGATGGTCACCGTGGGCATGACGTTCAGGAACTTGTCGAGGATTTGCGCGGAAGATTGCGCGGTGCTCTGCGCGAACCCCTGGCGCATAAGGTCGCCACCGCCGGCGGTGAGAGTGCCCGCCGTCCCGCCCTCGGCGACGGCCCCTATGGCGCCGACGGCCAGCGACACGCCAAAGATGCGTAGGTAGTGGTTGTTGACCTGGTCTCGCAACCCGGCATCGCCGATCTGGTTGAGCCCCTTGAACCCGTCGAGGCTGGCGGAATACCCGTCGGGCATGAGGACGCGATGGAATACGACGGCCAGACGGGTCTGGCCGAAGGTGTCCACCTTCTTAGTTTCGCCCAGCAACTTGGATCCTGCGGGGATGAGCAGGTGCTGACGATCGTTGGAATAGACGTCGGTTGAGAGCAAACACTCGATCGGGCCGGCAAAGGCGCCGTCGAGCCGGTTGATGAGGACGGTTTCGAGGATGGTTCCTTCAAATAAGACGTAGGTTTTCCCTGCCGCCGCGTTGGCGGAGGCGGCCGATACGGCGGCAGGGTTTTTGGCTTCCTCCTTTCGGTCGTGGGTTGTTTCCGCGGAATCATTGCGCGCCGGAGGGGTTCCCGGAACGGGGCCCGATTGCATTTCTTTCCACAGTTGCGCGATTTGCGCCGGGTCCGGTCCCGGCGTAGCGAGGCCCGAAGCGGGGGTACCGGCTTCCGGTACCGGGACACCTGCCGGGACCTTTCGGTACGACAGGGCGACATTCGATGAAAAGAGCGAGAGGTAGGCGCGCTTCTTCCGTTCCGCCTGAATGACATCCTCGGGCTTCGGCTCGCTTGGATTCTCTGAGGCCGCCGCCTGTCCTGGTTGCGGAGGGTTCGGAGCCCCGCCGGTGAGGAGATGGGCCTGCTGTGCGAGCGCGCTTTGTGCGACGAGTTGCTCGCGCTGCAGTTCCTGAATGCGGTTTTGCAGCTCGGCGATCTTCGTTTCGTTGACTTCGACGGGAGGCTCGGCTACGGCCGCCGGGGGTGTCGCCTTCAACGGCTTGGGTGCGCTTTTGCCGCCTGTCAGCCACATGATGAGGACCATGAGCAACGCGAGGCTCGCCAGCAGCCACGATTGCACGTTTTTCGGCAGCAACCCGGGCGGCTTCGGTGCTTTTTCCTGGACTTGGGCTGTTTCGGTCATGGATCATCTCTCAGTTCGCCGCCGCGCGGCGCGCGAACGTCAGTTTCTTCTTGCCAATGGCGAGGTAACCGGTATCGATGATTTTCGGTGCGATGTAGACGCCGTTTTCAAACTGGAAGTGGATGAGGTTGGGTTTGCCGTCCTTGATTTCATACAACGAAGGTTTTTCTCGCGCCGCGCACTTGACGTAGGTGAACTGGTCATCGTGATACACCGCGGCTACGAGGAAGGGTTCCCGCGCCGCCTTGGGGTCGAGAGCGTAATCAAACTGAAGCTTCGAGGCGTAGGAGGAACGAAAGCGATTGACCTGTTCGGCGGACTCAGCCTGGGCGGCGCGGACTTGCTCAGCGGTCTGTACGCGGAGTGCGTCGAGTTCTTTTTTGTATGCCTCGGCCTCACCAGCTTTCACGTAGCCACGCAACGAACTGTTCGCGGCGTCCGAACCTTCCTTTGGCTCCACAAAAATCTTGAGATCGGGCTCGGCCACCGGCTCGCTACTGATTTCGGTCAGGAGGAAGGAGTAGACGTGGCCGCTCGCGGTGATGAGATTCAGGTTGCTGCGCGTCCCGGCCTGGGCGGGGTGGACGTAACAGAGGTTGTGCGAGCCATTGATGATCCAGAATTCGCGGTCGCCGGTGGTGAAATCGAGGATCTCCTCGTCATCGGGCAGGACGATGAGCGTCGAGAAGCGGAGTTTGGCGCGGACAGGTACGATGTCCTCCTTTCCGTACTTAACGACGCGGGCGCCGTCGGCGGCAGCAGACGGCAGCCACGCGAACGCGGCAAACAACCCAGCGAGCAGGACAATCACGAAACGACTCCTTGCGGCCTTCCAAGAAAAAGACTTCATCGGCATTTCTCCTTTGTTCGAACTGGGTATCTCCTAAGACTTTCGGTCCTCAAACCACCGAAAGACCGTTGGAACGAGGAACACTATCCCCGTGATCGCGATGGCGAGGACGACGGGTAGAAAAGCGGCATTCACTCCCAATCTATGCGCCAATTCCAGGAGGGTCGGAATCACGGGGTGACTCCGGCCAGAAGATCGAGCCCCTTCTCGAACCCATGCGTGTCGAAAGCTTCCTGCCGCTTCCGGTTGTCGTAGGGATCGTTGGTGTAGAGCCAATAGCTTCGGGGATCGACGTTGAGATTCACGACCTTGGCGAGTTCGGGGGTCTTGATGAGGAACTGGCGCTTGGGAATCAGGGAAGAAATCCATTCGACTTCGGTGTCGTTCAAGTGAAACTGCCGGCGGTACAGGTCCCGGTCCATGTCGGGGTTCGCGAGAAAGATCTTGGTGGCGCAACTCTCGACGATGACGTCCAGAAGCTCCGAGCGCTTGATTTCGTCGAGCGACTGCGTGGAGAGGATCATGGCAGCGTTGTGCTTGCGCCAGGTCTTCAAAGCCTCGGTGACGTAGTGCCGGATGGTGGGATTGCGAAGGAAAACCCAGGCCTCGTCGATGAAGAACGCTTTGAACGTCGACGAGAGGTCGCGGTTCGTGATGATTTCGTTGGCCCGGTAGAGGATATAGAAAAGTAGCGGTTCCAAGAGTTCCGGATACTTGCTCATGCGCTGGAAGTCGAAGCACTGGAAGCGGGAGAACGAGATGGTGTCCTCCGCATTGTCGAAGAGGAATCCGAAGTGTCCGCCGCGGATCCATTTGGCGAGCGCATCCGACAGTTGACGGGGCAGGGTGTTGGCGAGCACATCCAGAGTGCGGAGTGCCGGGTCGAGAGAGTACAGATTCTCGATCTGCTCATAGAGCGTCCGATCGGCTGCCGGATCGAGAGTGCTGGCGACGCTGCCGAGGAGCACTTTGACGAAGAGCGCCAGAAAGTCGAGATTCGCCTTGGTCGGCGGCAGGCAAAATGGATTGAGGGTGAAGTCCGCGGACTCGAGGCCGACCCGGAGGTAAGTGCCGCCGACGAGGCGGGTCAGACTCTCAAAGCTTCCGCCCAGGTCGAAGATGAAAGTGAACGGATCGTACTTCTGCAGATTGGTGATCAGGAAGTTCAAAAGGAAACTTTTGCCGGAGCCGGTGCGCCCGAGCACCATCGTGTGCGCCACATCGCGGTAGTGCAGGTTTAGAAAGTATGGCGTCCCATGATTGGTTTCCAGGACCCCGAGGTACTCCTGCCGCAGATGCCGGTTCTGAGGCTCGCCACAGTGAAGGGTGAAGAGAAACGAGAAGTCCGCGTAGTTGGTGTTGAGCAGATACAGGGAACGCAGGTTGAAGACATGGTTGCCAGGAACCGTGGCGAGAAAGGCGTTCAGGAGGTTGTATTTTTCTTCATACAGCTGGGCATCGTGGACACTGAAGACTTTATAGAAATCCGCGCACGCACGCTCCACCTTGGCGAGGTCCCGGTCGTAGACGACGACGGTCAGCGAAAACTGCCCGAAGTAATTTCCGAAGAGTTCGATCTCTTCGATTCCCTTGCCGAGTTCGCGAACCTGGGACTCCTTTGAATCGTCGAGGAGCGCATCGTGCGGCGCGGCGTCGTTGAGGTTGACCTGGCTGAAGAAGGAGCGCTTGGTGTTGTGGAAGTGGCGGCGTTTCGCCTGGATCACGCGGCGCGTCTTGCCGGAATCTTCCTTCTTCCATTCGGTAACGACGTGGTAGTTAGCTTGGACTTCGAGCAGGCGCTTGAAGATGAGGGGGAAACTTTGCGCGGAGGGTTCCTTGAGCGTCAAGACTTTGACGTAGTCGTCGTCCACGCGCAGATAGCCACGATGGCATTCGAGGTGCGATTCGGCGAGCTGCCAATCGAGAAAGGTGTCGTAACGCAGCTTCGCGAACTCAATTTTGTGGGAAGCAAAATTGAGGGTCCGCTTCAGCAGCGCGAAGGTTTCCTGTTTTTCGAGGATCCGCGCCGGTAAAAAGTCCGAAACCTGCAAAAGGAAACTCCGCACTTTCCGCTCGAGACCCACGCGGGCTTCTTCGATCTGGCGTTCGAGCAGTACGATTTGTTTCCTCGCGGCGAAAGAACCTAAGAGTTCGCCAAGGGCTTTCCCGGGATGCTTTGGCAGCTCCGACAGCACGGCCGTGAAGTTCCGCGTATAGGGAGAGCCTTCGAAGAACACCACATAGTAGATCGCGAGCGAAAACAGGGTGTCGGACTTGCCCGCTAGATAGGCGATGCGGCTCGTGATCCCCGCATCGACCACGGGTTTGCCGTAGAGTTTGTGGGGGATGGCCGGGCTGTTGCGTTTGAAAAGATACTGATAGACGCGGTAGTTTTCATCGAAGAGTTTCAGCGCGGATTCAAGCCGCTTGGTCAGTCCGTCGACGGCCTCCTGATCCAGGCACTCGTAATCGACGCCGGCCACCTCGAGGATCAGTCCCAAGTCGCCGGTCTTTGTGAGGAAAACATGCGAATCGATGAATCCATAGAGATTCACCCGCTCATTCAATGAGCCCGTTTCCTCGTAGTTCTTGAAGATGCGTTTCAGCCTAAGCATCGCGCAACCACCGGATCGAGACAGGAGAGAACTTGGCCGGATCGTATTCCGCCCGCAGCGTGGCGGCGGTAAGCAGGAACCGCAGAATCTGCGGGTCGGTCTGGGTGGCCCAGCGCGCCACGCAATAGAGCAGCCAAAACATCAGCAGGCCGCCGAGCAAGCTGCCGAGCAGGTTGAACGTGGCCGCGCCGAGACACATGGCAAAGAAGAACAGTTTTCGTTCGGCTCCCAGGATCGTAAGCGGACGCGAAAGCGATCGATGGACGAGATTCGCACGACGGACGTTTGGCATGGCTCTCCTCGCTCGGAAACGAATAAAACCCTGCCCATCCTCAGGGGAAGAGCCAGGCGAGGAAGTTCACGGCGGCGATGGCCATGCCAACGCCGAAGAGCACGCCCGCGAGCACGCGCTTCGAGCCGCCCTCGCCAAACGCGAAGGTGAGACCCGATACAACAATGGCGACAAGCGAGAGCCCGCGCGCGATGGTGCTGGTGAAGGCGGTCTGCAAGACGTTGACGGCGTTCTCCCAGGGGGAATTGGTCTGCGCGAGGAGGGGAGTGGCGAGAAGAAGGCCAATGGCCCCGGCCTTCGCGGCGCGGCCGAAACTTCCAGAAAAAGGAATACGTTTGATTTTCATGGAACCTCACAATGGATTTCGAAGCACACGATCTCGAGGGGGATTCACACGCTGCCGACGGAACGGCCCGACGCGGTTTCCCCGCTCCTCCGGCTTCCGCAGATGCCGCGAGCGATCCCGCCGGCGAACCCGGCGTAGCGGGCCCTGCCGCATTCCGAAGGAACGCGCCGGCGGCAACAACTCTTAAACGCCTTGCCCACCGGTGCCGGAATTTCCGTGCGAACTCCCCTCTCTATACCTAATCAGCGGAAGAACGGAAAAACGTGTCGCGCAAGGACGAAAATATATTTCCGCGCACCTGCGACACGTTTTGTGAACAGAAAGGTCTCGGTGCGTGACGAAGAAAGAGGGATAGCGCCGCCGGCGGTTGCAATGAATTTCACTGGCTGGTCCCCCGTTTCCCGCGGGCCAGTCTTCGGAGTTTCCCGAGAAGGCGCTTGAGCCGCTGACGTTCGGCATTCGAAAAGGCACCGTTCTCCGCTCCACCTTCGAGCTTGAACTGGATGAGGAGATCGAGTTCGCCGGGGGTAAGCGTTCCGCCTTCGACCGCGCGGCCGAAAAAATGCCGCAGGAGGGCGGCACGCTCAAACGATTCCCCGGCGGACTCGAAGGAGTTCATTTCCCGGGGATCATCCGAGCGGGGCGCCTCCAGGGGAGACCTGGCTTCCCGGGCGGCCCACTCGAACGTTGCGCGACGCACATTCCGGGCAATGGCAAAAGCGAGATAGCTATGTCGCTCCCGAAGGGGCGGGGAAGCAAGGCAGGCGAGGAGGGCGCCAAGGGCCTGTTGCGCAAGGTCTTCACGAGTGAGAGCAGGATAGCGCTTGCGCACCCGGCGGACCGTTGAGTGCAGCAGGGGGAGAAACAACAGGATGAACACGCTGTCAGCCATACTGCCTGGGAAGAGGGCCCTTGCTTCGAGGAGTTGCCGGAGGAGCGGGTCGGACGAGGAGTTTCCGTTCAGCGATTGCAGATGTGAAACAAGATCGCCGGCGGTCCGGAAACCCGCGAGAAGCGGAGAGGAGAAGAGGAAGCTCCGGTGGCGTTCGTGGTTGCAGGGGTCGGCAAGCTCCGCACGAAGTTTTCGCTCGATCAGGCAAAGGGGGCAACGACAGTCTGGCCTCTCGCTCATAACCGGTCTCCAGGCGCACGGGAGTACGGCGACAGAACGGGGGACGGCATCCTGCGGGGGGCACATGGTGAGCAGGAATGTGCCGCAGGTGGTGCCTTTCTTGATTGTGGCCGGTATCCCGGCCAAGAGCCACCGAGGCCAACCACGGTGCCAAACAAAAGAAGGGCCTCCCGGCAGAGCCGGGAGGCCCGGAACGAGGGGTGCCCTAGAACGGGGCGTCGTTCGGCGCGGCGGCTTCACTGGCCCGAGCCGCCTCGGGCTCGGGTTCGCCACGGTCGAGCTTGCGCACGACGTCGGCGCGAATGGACCACGAGGTGATCTTCGCGGCCGCGGCCTTCTTGCCCTTGCCGTTCGGGCGCTCGTAGGTCGAGCTGATGAGGCTGCCCTCGATGAGCACGTGCGCGCCCTTCTTGACAGCCGTGGCGACATACTCAGCGAGCCGCGGGCGAAAAACGCAGATGCGGTGCCACTCGGTTTTCGAGCTCCACTCATCATCGGCGTTCTTCCAGGAGCGCTGTGTGGCGAGCGACAGTACGGTGAACTTCGAACCGTTCCCTTTCGCTTGACGTTGCTCCGGGTCGGCACCGACGAATCCGACGAGAGTTACAGAGTTGAGATAGGACATTTTCTTTTACCTTTCTTTCTGCCCCGTTTTATTTGGGGCACGACAGAGAGCGAGGGGGGCGCGGAGTCGCAGGCTAGCGTCTGCATTGTTGGAGGGAACCCAGCGTTTTTGAGGGCGGAACCGACAAAGCAGAAGACGCGTAGGCCGGAGCGGAGAGGAATTACCCGAGCGGTGAGCCCAAAGAAAATGGGGAAAAGAAAGAAGGAATGTCTAGTCTCAGGAAAGGCGGAGAGAAGGAACACCCGGATAGAGGATCGATAGCGGTTCGAAGCGCACGATGGTCGCCGCGCTGGAAGTTGCCAATAATGGGGCGAGGAGGATCGTTTCCGATAAGTTGCCGATCGCGACTTTATCGCAAGCAATGCGCACACCGCGATGGCCGGGCACAGACCGAACGGCATACATTGTGCTTGCTTAGAATTGGAGCTTGAGGGCGAGCTGGATGGAGCGGGGACCCGCCGATTTGTTGGCGGGGTTGAAGCCGACATCAGCTTAGCTGGAGTTTAGGAAGCTTGCCAACCCGTCCGCATTGAGTGAAACGAACCTGGGCTGGGTAGGCGATTATTAGGATGGTTGAACTTGACATGGTCGAAGGCATCGAGAACTCAGGACGCGAAGCGGATGGCCAAATTGGGTCACCACACGATTTTCAAAGCGAATTGAAGCTGGCGGGATGATGTCGAGGTCCTGGTAATCAGGCCCGCCGTCGTCACCGCCACTCCGTTCGCACTGAATAACGTGTTGTTGGCGACGGGGGGAGCGAAATTCGGATGATTCAACACGTTGAAGAATTCCGCTCGGAACTGAATGTTGAAGCTCTCCGAAATTCGCTTAATGTAATTGTTCTTGAGTAGGGAAAAATCGAAGTTTGAGAGGCCAGGTCCAATCAGGCTGTTTCTGCCTGCATTTCCCATTCGCGTGGCGGGGTTAGGAAACGAGAAGCATTGTGTGTTGATGTAATGCACCGGGTTGCCGGAATTGACGGCTGACTCGCAACCTGGCGCGGATATCCGGTCAGGAAAATCAAATGGATTCGAGCTCTTCAAGCCGAGGGGATCCCCTCCGATCTTCGGCGTGAACGGCAGGCCACTGCTGACCTGGTAGATCCCGCCAACTTGCCAGCCGCTCAAGAACCTGCGCACGCCGCTCTCGTCTGGTGGGCCTGGAATCTGCCAGATTGCATCGAATACGGCATTGTGACGGATATCGAAGTCTGATAGTCCGCGGTTCACGCTCGTATCGAACCAGGGCAGGTTCTGTGTAGAGTTAAGGAACTGATCCCCGACAACAGAGGCGGAACTGGTATCGATGCTCTTGGCCCAAGTGTACGAGGCACCGAATTGGAGGCCTTGTCTCATGTGTCGAATGACGTGGATCTGCAGCGCGTCATAGAAGCTGCTGCTGTCCCATAGAAGTCCGGTGATCTGGCCGGCGTTGGGATTGATGCGCACACCGCTCCCCGCAGGAGTCGGCCAGAAGTATCCAACGGAAGTGTGAAACGTCGGTAGAACAATATTCATATCCTGAATTTGGAATGGCTGATGCACTGCGTGAGAACCAACGTATGCAACCGTTGCGACCAGATCGCTTCCGATTTGTTGCTGAATATTCAAGTTCCAGTTCATCACGTAATTGCGCTTGGGATGTAACTCAATGTGCTGGTACTTCAATTGATTCGGGGTCAGCAGCGTGAATGCGGTCGCCGGAAAGCTCCCCGGGGGTAGTCCTGACGAGATCGTTCCGCGCTGGAAGAATGGAGCGGCGCTGTAAATACTGACCCCAAATTGATAGGTAAGCGGTAGAACGTCGTAGATGCCGAAAGCGCTTCTAACAACAGTACGGCCGGAATGAAAGGGGTCCCACGAGAATCCAATTCGCGGCTCAAAATTTCGATACGTTGGGTTATAGAAAAACGGGGAGCCCAGATGGGGCGTAGCGTCGGTGATGTTACGCAGGTTTGTTAGTCGGTCGTTCACTTCTGTTGGGACTGTTGCCATTTCATAGCGGAGCCCAAAATTCCCCGTGAAATTCGAGGCCAGATGTGCATCGTCCTCGAAGTACATACCAATTATCACTTGACGAAGGTTAAATGCCGCCACTTCTTGGGTGAGTGCTGCGCTGAAAGTGGCAGGTTTGTCGGTCAGAAAATTCGCGAGCGACGTAAACGTAAAGATTCCGTTCGGCGCTGACGTGCCAAGCTCATTGTCCTGTAGGCCCTCAACGTTGGCACCGAACTTCAACGAGTGAATCCCCTTCGTCCAGAACAGATCTTCGTAGACCTGAATTGAATTGAAGCCGTAATTGACCTCTCCGCCTGCGCCGGGTCCCCCCGTGTAACTGGAAATGCCAGTTATCCCAATGAACCCGACTGGGCTCCCGGGCACAAAACCGTTGCTTGCATCGCCTGCAAACGGGAGCAACGCCTTGATTGGTTTCATTACGTCAGCGCTCACGCGGCTGAATCCCACCCGAAAGGTGCTTACGAATGCCGGACTGAAAGTCTTGGTGTATTCCCCTGTTGCAAGCTGCCGCCGGACTAGTGAGCCTGAAACGACGGTTTGGAACAGATCGGATGCCGCAAGCGTACTGTCGTCGAACATGTACGTTCCGTGCACCAGATCAGTCGGTGAGAAATTATGATCAATTCGGGTAACGAAAAAGTTTTCGTTCCCAATCTGCTGGATTATTGAGGTGAATGTCCCAGTGTCACCGCTAATGTTGCTCGTCGGCAACGGATAAAGTGCCAGATATGGTTCCACGAGCGGACTGACAGTGACGGGTCCGGCGGTGAGCTGGCCATTGCGTGCCGCCTGTGTTGGGACAACTGCAAGCTGAGTGACACTCTGATCCTGCCGAAGCC